>FTCV01002607.1_pt1 | contig 114933 bp, 81 predicted proteins | sample 1639691 | NCBI WGS metagenome assembly FTCV01 (sample SAMEA3914864, study PRJEB12502) | metagenome | biome: forest; material: soil | place: USA | collected 2012-03-12 | depth 0.3 m
GCGCCGAGTTCGGAGACGATCTCATGAATCTGCTGCAACAGTTTGCAGCGGTCTTCTTCCGAAAAGGTGCCGCGATGAAAGTCTTCGTCGGTCAGCCGAAGCGTCGGGATCACGAGATTCTCGAAAGCGTCGGGCAGCGAGTGGTCCTTCACCCGCTTTTCTGCGATTTCCCAGACCTCTTCTTCGTCGGTGGCCAGCAGGCGCTGATAGAACCGGTCTTCCGGAGCGATAGGCGGTTTGTCCCCAAGGATGACATCGAGGAAGGTGAGACTGGGAATGTATTTTCCGAGCACGGCGATGCACACCGTGAGCGGTGTCGCCAGCAGCAGGCCGATCCCACCCCAGAGCCAAGCCCAAAAGGCCGCCGAGATAATGATGGCGATGGGCGACATGCCGGTGCTGGAACCGTAGAGCCACGGTTCCACGGCATTCGACACGATGAGTTCGGTCACCACGTAGAGGCCAATGGTCAGCAGCGGCGCCGTCCAGCCGGGGCTAATCGCCAGGGAGAGCAAAATCGGAAAGGCCGCCGACAGCCACACTCCGATGTAAGGGATGAAGCGAAACATCGCCGAGAGCAGGCCCCACAGGACCGCATTGGGAATGCCGATGAAATAGAGCCCGATGCCAATGGGAATGCCGTAGCCGACATTTGTCGCAAATTGCGCGAGCAGGTATCGGCTCACACGCCACGCGGCTTCGTCGAGCGCCTGCGTCGTGACTTGCAGATGCCCGCGACCGATGAGGTGAATGAGCCGGTCGCGCATGTCCTCCTGATCCAGGAGGAAAAAGATAACGATGAGGGTCACCAGCGCAGCCGTGCCCAGCGGTGCGAAGATGGGCGTCGCGTATTCCTTAATGGTATCCCAGGGGTTTTCCGCCGTTTTTGCCATTTCCACGTGCAAGGGATCCGCGGGTGTGCCAGCGGGCGCGCCATTGGGAACTCCCGGAATTTTCTTGCCCGCTGCATTGAGCGCGGGCGACGAAGACGCATCCATCGAAAACGCGCTCGACGGGCCGGCCGTCGGGCTGTTCGGCGCGTTTTTGCCGGGCGTTGTTTCAGCCTCCTCGCCCGACTGGAGACTCTGAAGCGTCTTTGCCACTTGAGCCAGCGGAGAATTCCGCGGCGCTTTGAAGGCCCGCATTTTTGCCTGCAGATTAGTTTGGTATTTCGGCAATTCCTTGGCCAGATCGACCAATTGCCCGCCAATGACGACGCCGATTCCAACGATCGCCGCCAAAGCGAGCAGCGTCGAGACGATCACGGCGGCGACACGGCCAATGTGCCAGCGTTCCAGCCGTTTGACCACCGGCGCGAGCAGGAAGCTGAGCAGGACCGCCAAGGCCAGCGGAATGAGGAATTCCCGGGCCAGATAGAGCGTGGCGACGACAATGACGAGTGGGAAAAGGACTTCTTTGGAAGCGCGAGTGGCAGGTCCATTCATGGTGGTTGCCGGGATATCGGAGAAGCGCGCCGGTTTGCGTTTATATCGCGCAAAGTAAAACAATGCCGCGGCTGGCCACGTCGCGTTCGCCGGTTGAAAACGAGAATCTTGCGTTGGCTGATAATATTGCCGGGCTCGTTCACGTATTCTTTATTGAACATGAAAATCCCTCTCCTCTCGACCGGACTCGGTTTGCTCGCGACCGCGGTCCTCACCGCGGCGGAACCCGCGCTCACGATTTACAACCAGGGCTTTGCCGTCGTCCGCGACACCCTGCCTCTCGAGCTCAAGGCCGGCGTGAATTCGGCGAACTTCAGCGGCGCCACCGCGAAGCTGGAGCCGGATTCTGTGATTCTCCGCGACATTGCAGGCAAGACGCCGCTGCAAATCCTGGAGCAAAGCTATCGCAACGATCCGGTCTCCGAGTCGATGCTGCTCTCCTTTTTCGAAGGGAAGACGGTCAATTTCGTTCGCCACGAGACGAACAAACCCGATCAAGGGATCAAGGGAAAAGTCATCCGCAGCGGCTATGTGCCGGGCGGCGCAGCCGTGCAGCCGATCATCGAGGTCGAAGGCCAACTGCAATTCTCGTTGCCGGGAGAACCATATTTTCCGTCGCTCGGCGATGATAACATTCTGAAGCCGACGCTTTCCTGGAAAATCAATACCCCGGCGGCGGCCAAGCTCGAGGCCGAGGTGGCCTACGTCACTTCCGGGTTCAGCTGGGAAGCCAGTTATAATCTGGTCGCGCCGGAAAAGGGAGATCAGGTGGATTTCGTCGGCTGGATCACAATGAAAAACGAAAGCGGCGCAACTTTTACGGATGCGCGGATCAAGCTCATGGCCGGCGACGTCAATAAAGTGGAGCCCCAGGCCCCGCGCGCACGCAGCTTTGCCAAGGCGGCGATGATGGCGGAGGCAGCTCCGGCTCCGGTCGTGACCGAAAAGGCGTTCGACGAATTCCACCTCTATACGCTGGCAAATCCCGCCACCCTGAGAGACAAGGAAACAAAGCAGGTGGAATTCGTGCGCGCCACCGGGGTGAAAGCCGAGCGCCTGTATATCTATGACGGCGCGTTAGTGCCCGGCTGGCACACCGGAATGGCCTTTGGCGGCGATCCAAACTATGGTTTGAACTCGAACAAGAAGGTGGCGGTATATCGCCAATTCAAAAACACGGAGGCCAATAAACTCGGCATTCCGCTGCCCAAGGGCCGGGTGCGCTTCTATTCACAGGACGATGATCGCCGCCTGGAATTTGTCGGGGAGAACAACATCGATCACACGCCAAAGAATGAACTCGTGCGCCTCTTCATCGGCGACAGCTTCGACCTGGTGGGCGAACGCAAACGGACAGACTTCCGCGTGAACGAGGCCAACCATCGCGCAGATGAATCCTTCGAAATCAAGGTGCGCAATCGGAAAGCCGAGCCGGTCGAAATCCGCGTCGTCGAACACCTCTACCGGTGGGCCAATTGGGAAATCTCCGAGAAGTCCCAGGACTTCGAGAAAACCGACGCGCAGACGATCGAGTTCAAAGTGCCGTTGAAGGCGGATGAAGAGAAGGTCGTGACGTACAAAGTCCACTATACCTGGTAAATCACGCCCACTCGACTCATTGCGGGATCAGCCTAATGTAGTCGACCGCAATCGTATACCCGCTGCTCCCGGCATTCTTCCCCGTCACCGTGAAGCGAAACCACTTATCGGTCGTGGTGGTGTGCCCCGTCCAGCTGCCGAAATCGACCAATGGATAGCTCTGGCCGGTCGCGATGAATTCGTCATACGGCGCGCCGTAGTTTGCCGGCGTGGAATTGGGCGTGCCGATGCCGAGTTGAAAAATCCCGCGGGACGGAAAATTCTTCAGGCCAATCTGCACATCGTACGTTCCCGGCGGAACATTCGGAAAATCCAGACTCATATACTGCCCGACAGCGGTAGAATCAATGATCGTTCCCGCGCCATCGCTCAACCCGCCATCTGTCATCAAGCGCGGAGCCGGCCCCGAGAAGACAGGAACCGTAAGATTTTCGGCTTCGTTAAAAAGATAAAGGCCGGTCTTCGCGCCGGTGATATTGGTCGCCGTGCTGGTCGCCTGATACAGGCTCGTCGCATTCGGCCCCATTGCGCTGATCTGGTTGCCTTGAAACGACACGCTGTTGCAGTGATTGAGCTGCACGACCGTCCCGAGTTCGGCCGACGTTCCGACAGATACGGCATGGGTGTGCGAGAAGGCGTTGTTATTGATCTGCACGCCATTGGCCCACTCGATCACGAAATTTGGTCCGAGGATTCCATCCATCGTGTTGTTTTCGATGACAATGCCGGTATTGCCCTCGGCGCCGTTGCCATGCAACCAGATCGCGCCATTGTAAAAACGATTGTTCGTGGCGTAGTTGGTATTGCTGATGGCGTTCTGGTTTACGGTGACATTCTGGCAATAGTCGCCTTCGCCGGGCTGCTCCGGCCCGATGCTGATGCCCGACATGGTGCTGCCGTCGACCGTGTTGCCCTGCACCGTGCCGTTGTCCCCTTTCAACAGCATGCCGCGGGCGCGATTGTTTTTGATGGTGTTATTGAGCACTTTATACCCTGGGCCTGAGGCGCTGGGATTTCCGGCAAGATCGCCCACGTGCGCGCCGATATTGGCGGCCAGTGTGATGAGATACGAGTTGTTGCCGAGGGATTGAACAGACCGGACCGTCGTTTGGGCAATGAAACCGCTGCCATTGGAAATGCGCGCGGTGTCGCCGGCCTGGTAGTGGTTCCCCGTCGTGGTGATGGTATTCCCGGATACAGCGGTAATACTCGCGTAGTAGCCGTGGATGGCGATGCCGTCGTCACACATGTTTTCGAAGTAACAATTCTCGATATCCGGACCCACCCGTGCGCCGGCGGAGTGCAGACCGTCCGCGCTCTGGGAGATCATGGGCGCCTTCGTCGCTCCCGGCGGCACGGGGCCGCGGACGATCTGATCGTTCAGGTAACGATTCCCACTCGCAGAAGTATCAAAGATCCCAAAGACACCGCCCCAGTAGAAAGTGAGATTCTGAAAAGTGCACGTCGTACAGCCATCCGCATGCAGCATGGAATTTCCGCCGCCCCGGCACACAATGTAGTCGCCGACGGCAACGTTATACCCATTTGACGGCAACAAGTTGGTATTGGAGGTCCCCCAAAAAATACGCGTCTGGCCGCTGCCATTGAGCGCCTGCACGCTCGCCGCGCTCGTGTCCCAGGTTCCGAACTTGATTCGATCCGCCACGGGATCGAACACATAGGAACTGGAAAAAGAAGCGCCGAAGGGATAACCGGCATCGATCTGCACGTCATAGTACGGACCCTTCGTCGGGTCCGTGCCAAAGCCGAGGACCTTGGACTGGCAAAAAAGCGGCTTGGCATAGTGGGCCGTGGCGCCCTGAAAAACCACATTCGTGCACTTCGAGACGTCGATGAGATCCGACGTCGAGGTATTGGAAAGTTCGACATTCGTCGCCGTGATCGTCGCATTCGACATATTCGAAATGCTGAGCGCTCCCGACATCACGTAGACTCCCGGAGCAATGGTGATGCTCGTCGCGCCTCCCGCGTAGGCGCTCTGGATGGCGGCATTGAGTCCGCCGGGATTGTTTGGATCTCCAACCGTGACGGCGGCAGCTCCAGCGACCGAGGTCAGCCAGGCTGCGAGGCACACGCCGGAGGCGCGGAGAGACGAAGTGAAGAGCCCGAAAGGGGCCGATGAAACAATGGGGGAATTGCGCATAGCCCCGCCATCGTGCAAGAAGCGGGGCCGTCGCGAATTACTCTTTCGAGTAATCTCAATGAACGCCAGCCGGCGAAGGCGACGAGGGCGCGGAGCCTGTCCCGCCGGGAGCTGGCGTTGTCGCCTTGGGCACAATCGCCGCCGGCATGGCCGTCGTTGCCGGAACTGGTGGCAAAGGATTTGCTAGCGTAAAAGGCTTCGCGCCGGGCTGACCGGTCACGCCCGGCGCCGGCGCCGGATTCGGCTGACCCGCGGCGCCTTGCGGAAAGACCGGCGGGTTGGGCTGCCCGGCCGGAAACTGCGGATTGGCCGGATGTGGAAGCTGCGCGCCAGGGGTCGGCTGGCCGGGAGGAAATTGCTGACCGGGGAAATTTGGCTGCCCGCCGGGGCCATTCGGCTGGCCGCCAGGTCCATTCGGCTGACCTCCGGGAAAATTCGGGTAACCACCAGGAATCGGCGGCGCTCCACCCGGGCCGTTCGGGCGGGAATACGGCGGATTCTGGGGCGAGAATCGCGGGGTATTCGCAAAGGGACGCGGCGTCATCACAGGCTTCGTCGGCGGCGGAGTCGCGCCCGTGGGCGGGAAAGGGCCTGCGGCTGCCGCCTTTGTCGCCGGCTCGACCCTGGAGAGCAGGAATGGCGAACCGGCCAGGAAAACTCCCTCCAAGGCGACCAGCGCATAGACGCCGCAAAGCAACGCTCCTGCCCCACAGTCGCATCGCCTTTTCTTGGACCCGTCGCCGATCGTGGTTCCGACTGAGCTAGTTTCACCGGACGGCGATTTCAAGGTTGCCTGCCCGGCGCGCGCCTGCATTCCGAGATGCCAATCGAGGAGCGCGCTGAGCACAGCGAGAAGCGTCAAAAATAATCCAAGCGAAAAAATCAACCAGCGGCTCGCCCCGCCGGACGAAAGGGCGATCACGCCCACGAATCCCGCCGTCGCCGCCGCAACGACGAATTTCATCAGTCCAAGACGTTGCCCGGTGTGAAAGGCAAATGAAGCCCAGGCCTGGGCGCGCACAGGATTCTCTTGTTCCATTTCCATAAATATAAAGTCGAAAGGGGCAGTGATCGCCGGCGCCGGCCATATTTATCAGCGTTATCAGCGGCGCCGGGGCTGGGAATCTGAGCGAAGTCCGTCTGCGATCAAGTTCAATCCGCAAATTTATTATTCATCTCCCCTCATGTGACAATTTGAAGGCAAACCCTTCCAAAACTATGCCTCCTGGCGACCCGGAAGGCCGGCTGCTCCATCGCACCCGATCATTTGTGGACCATATGAAAGCTGCAGTATTCCATAGCCCGGGCGTGATTCAAGTCGACGAAGTCCCCGATCCCCGGATCGAACGAGAGGACGACCTCATCCTGCGTGTGACTTCCACCGCCATTTGCGGCTCGGATCTGCATATCTACAACGGATTTCTCCCGCAAAACGGCGAGCTGGTCATGGGCCACGAATTTATGGGCATCGTCGAAGAGGTTGGACCCAATGTTACGCGGCTCAAGCCCGGCGACCGCGTCGTGGTGCCTTTTCCCATCGCCTGCGGCGGGTGCTTTTTCTGCAATCGCGGCCTGCCCGGACATTGCGAAGAGTCGAACCCGAAAAAATACGGTCCCGAGGGCGGGATGACCTCCGACAAGGGCGGCGGCCTCTTCGGCTATACCGAACTTTACGGCGGCTATGCCGGCGGCCAGGCGCAATTCGTTCGCGTACCTTACGGCAACTTCGGGCCCCGCCGCGTCCCCGATGATTTTAGCGATGAGGAGCTGCTCTTCCTCTCGGATATATTTCCCACGGGCTATTCCGCGATCGACTGGGCGCAATTGCAGGGCGGGGAGAGCGTGGCCGTCTTCGGTTGCGGGCCGGTGGGACTCATGGCGCAAAAGATCGCCTGGCTCAAGGGCGCCTCCCGCGTGATCGGCGTCGACATCCAGGACTATCGTCTCGAGGCGGCGCGAAAATTCGCGAAATCGGAAATCATCAATTCCGCAAAAACCGACGTCGTCGCGGTAATTCGCGATCTCACCGGTGGACGCGGCGCCGACGTCTGCATCGATGCCGTGGGCATGGAAGCCGATCGCAACACGCTGGAGAAAATCACCAATCTCGTCCAGATGCAGTCCGGCAGCATCAAGGCCCTGCGCAACGCCATCAGCGCCGTGCGCCGCGGCGGCACGGTTTGCGTAGTGGGCGTCTATGGCTCTGCATACGATAGTTTCCCGCTTGGCCAGATTTTTGACAAAGGCATCAAGATGATGTTCGGCCAGGCTCCGGTGCAAAAGTATTTCGACGAACTGCTGGACTGGGTAATGAAACGAAAGATCCAGTTAAATGACATCATCACCCATCGCCTGCCGCTTTCCGAAGCGGCGCATGCGTATGATATTTTCTGCCGGAAGCAGGATGATTGCGTGAAGGTGGTGCTCACGCCGTAGTTATCAATTAACTTACGAATACCCGCCTTTTTCCACGCACCATCGCGCAAACTCCGCCTCAAAACTCGAAAGTTCGAGCGATGCCGCGATCTGGAAGAAGCAGTCCCCCAAAAACTCCCGCTCTTCCGTGTCGAAGTGTGCCGGCTTCATGGCCCGAGACCAATGCTCGACAATGATCGCGCACATTTCCGTCTCCCCCAACCCGGCGACGGCTCCTTCCAGCAGGGCCTTAACCAAAGAATCCTTGCACGAGGTCAAGAGGTAAGGAACGGGATCGGGAGAGCGGTTCAATCCCCGCTCTTTCCATGCTTCTGTACCCGAAAAATAAGCGCGGTTGTTCCAAACATAGAGCCGGGAGAGCGTGATCGTTCGACTGGTCATTTGGAATGCGGGCGGATGGAGTCTCTGCGCACAGCCGGAAAATTCAATCTCCTGTATCCGGAGCTTACACTGAGGGGCGGAACTCCGTTTCGCAGGCGGGGGGTGTCTGAGAGAGAGGTTGGCAAGTCTGAGGGCCGGCTCTACACAGTGGATCGGTTGAGCGAGACAGTTGTTCGTTACGCCACGCCCATCATACCCGCAGACACCCCCGCCATGCGAAACGGAGTTTCGCTCCTCAGCGCGTGACGAATCGGAGATTCGTCACGAGCGCGGTTCCGACGCGTCCTCGCAATCAGACCGCAACCAGTGGGTGTGCAATCCGCAAGAGTTGCAGCACGCGAAGGGGGGGCGATCTACGGCGGCCAGGGACTTTCATCAACTGCACCCCTCCCCACATTTCCTCTCGGCTAAGGCAAACCCACTCCGTAGGTTTTCCCTCCCATGCGTCCTCTCCACGCTTTTCTCACTGCTGCTCTCGCCGTCCTTCCCGTCTTCGGCGTGGTTTTCCACGCCGAGTCTGCTCCCGTGCCGGAAATCCGCGACGGCGAGCGTGTGCTTTTTCTGGGCGATACGCTCCTGGAGCGTGAAAATACGAGCGGCCTCCTCGAAACCGCCCTTCAAGAGCGCTTTCGCGACCGCCATTTCACGGTGCGCAATCTCTCCTGGAGCGGTGATACGCCCGCCGGCCTTTCTCGCGCCATGTTCGATCCGCCGGCCAAGGGCTGGGAACGCCTGAAAGAACAGATCGCCCTGGTCAAGCCGACCACTGTGTTCCTCGGCTACGGCATGGCAGCCAGCCTCCAGGAACTCACGGATCGCTCGGGCGATATCACGCTGAATCCCGATCCCACCCGCTACGGGCGGGACCCGATGACTCCGTCCCGCTTCAAGCGCGAACTCCACGAGCTCATGGATTCGATCAATCAAGCGGCGACCGCCTGGTCGGCCGACCTGGCGCCGGGCATCGGCAATACCAAGGGCGTGAGCTTCGTGTTCCTCTCGCCGATCCGCCATGAAGACCTGCGGACGAGCCGTCCCGGTCTGCCCGATCCCACGCCCCACAATCAACTCATCGTCCAATATAGCAAAGTCATCGAAGACCTCGCGACCGAAAGCAGCATGCCCTTCGTCTCACTTGCCGGTCTGGAAGCTAATGGCGTCGTCACCTCGAATGGCATCCATCTCAGTGAAGAAGGTTATCGCCAGCTTGCGCCCTGGGTCCTTCGCGAACTCGGCTGGAGCACCGAACCCACTGCCTTGCGCGCTGACTTGCGGCAAGCCGTGCTGCACAAGGATGAGCTCTTTTTCCACCGCACCCGGCCGGAAAACTGGACCTATCTTTTCGGCTTCCGCCAGCATGAGCAGGGCAAGAATGCCGTGGAAATCCCGGCCTTCGACCCGCTCATCGCAGCGGCAGACCAGGAAATCGATCGCCTGAAAAACTCGGCGCCCGCCGCCCCCGCTCAGCCTGAAGCCAAAGCCTCCGCCCCAGCCCACGCCGAAGCCCCGGCTCCCTCCGAGTTCCCGAAATTCGACGTCGAGAAGGGATTCCAAATCGACCTCTGGGCGGCCAATCCACTCCTCGAAAAACCCGTGGAAATGAACTGGGATTCCGAAGGCCGGCTCTGGATCGCCTCGTCGAATACCTACCCGCAGGTGAACCCTCAGGACATGGCCAGCTCCATCGCCGCCGACCTCGCCAAGTCTGGCAAAAGCGGTCCCTCCGCCGGCAATGACAAGATCATCATTCTGGAAGATCCGGACCACTCCGGCAAGGCGACGAAGTCCACGGTCTTCGCCGACGGTTTGCTCATCCCGACGGGCGTAGCTCCCTTCCGCAACTCCCAGGGTCACTGGGCATGCTATGTCGGCGCCAGCACCGAACTCGTCGAACTCACCGACACCACCGGCGCCGGAAAGGCCGATCGCCGCCGGGTCATCCTCTCTGGCTTTGGCACGGAAGACACCCATCACATCGTCCACACGCTGCGCTGGAGCCCGGATGGCCGGCTGTATTTCAATCAATCGATCTACATTCACTCCCACTTCGAAACCCCGTGGGGCATGGTGCGGCTGAATTCCGGCGGCGTGCTTTCGTGGGATCCGCGCACCGAGCGCGTGGAGGTGGCGTTCAAAGGCTTCTGCAATCCGTGGGGCCATGCCTGGGACGAGTGGGGCCAGGAATTCATCACCGACGGCGCCGGCTTCGAAGGCGTGACCTGGGGCATTCCCGGCGCCATGAATTTCAGCTACGAAAACGGCCGCAAGATCATCGATAGCATCTCGCCTGGAACCTATCCAAAATTCGCCTCGCTCGAAATCGTCCGCACCCCGCTCTTTCCCGAGGATTGGCAGGGTTCGTTTATAACAAACGATTTCCGCGCCCATCGTATCGTGCACTTCGGCGTGAATGATCTTTCCATTGATCCCGATTCGGCCAAGGCGCGCTCCGGCTATATCACCAAGGAAATGCCCGATCTCGTGCGGACGAGCGATCTGTCGTTCCGCCCCATCGACGTGAAACTCGGACCCGACGGCGCGCTTTACGTCGCCGACTGGTCAAATCCCGTGATCAATCATGGCGAAGTCGATTTCCGTGACCCGCGCCGCGATCACTACAGCGGTCGCATTTGGCGCATTGCGCTGAAAGACAAGACGCCTCTCGCGTGGGAAAAGATGACGCAGAAATCGGCGAAAGAGCTCATCCCATCGCTCGGCAGCGGGAATGCATGGGAGCAGGCGCAGGCGCGCCGCGTTTTGGCCGAATTGGGCCAGGACAAGGCCGCCACGCCTTTGCTGGCATGGTGGTCGACACTTTCGGAGACCCAGAGCCTGGGCTCACCGCAAAAGATATGGATGGAAAATGCCCTCTCGAGCCTGGGTCTTACCTCGCCCATTCAGAAATCCTTCGGCCAATCTTTGATGGCCGACGCCGATCCGCACGTACGCGCTTTTGCGCCGCGTAACCTCGATCCCCATGATTCGACAAGCCTTTCGACACTAAACCTGCTCAGCGCAGATCCCAATCCGCGCGTTCGAGTCGCCACGATGCGCCAGTTGGCCGAAATCCCCACGGGCCGCTCCGCGGAACTCGCGCTGAATGCCGCCATGAAGGCTCCGGAAGGCGACAATCTTTATGCCTACGCCGCCTGGCTCACGATCAACGATCTCGCCGAGCCCTGGACCCAGTCCCTCGCCGATGGCAGCTGGAAGGTGGAAGGCCGCGAAAGGCAGTTGGAATTCGCCCTCGGCGCCATCGATCCCGCTCTCGCCTCCAGCGCCCTCGCCAAGGTGCTGGCCAAGCGAGAAATTCCGGTAGACGGCGGACCATGGATCGACCTCATCGGCAAAGCCGGCGGGCCCGCCGAACTCGGCAAACTCTTCGACGCGATCGTAACTTCGAAACTGAATGCCACAGCCGCGGAGAAAGCCCTGGCTGCGCTGCGCGAAGCCGCCCGTCTCCGCAATGCCCGTCCTGCGGGCGAACTCGCAAAAATCGAGCTCCTGCTGGAAAACGCCAATTCCAAACTCGCCGCCGGCGCGGCCCGCCTCATCGGCCTTTGGAAACTCCCCGCGCTCGATGTCCTGGCCAAGGCCGCCCAGAAAGCGCCGGAGGAAGTGCGCCTCGCCGCCATCGACGGCCTTCATGAACTCGGCGGCGACGGAGCCGCGACCTCCCTTGTCGGCCTCACTAATGCCGAGCAGCCGATCGCCATTCGGCGCGCCGCGCTCGTCGCGCTTACGCAGACGGATGTCGCCGCTGGAGTCTCCGCGACCGGCGCCGTCCTGCCCGCAATTTCGGATCCGAATGCCGCGCTGGAAACCTGGCGCGCTCTCTTCCAAATCAAAGGCGCGCCCGCGAAATTCGCCGCCAAGCCGCCAACAAATCTCCCTCCTGCCATCGCCGCCGCCGCCGTGCGCGCCGCGCATGAACTTGGCAAGAACGGCAACGATCTCGCAGCAGCCTTCGCCTCGCAAGCCGGGGCCATGCCCGATGCCGCAAAGCCCGCCGCCAACTACGACTCCATCGTTACCGCGGTAAGGCGCGACGGTGATCCCGCCCGCGGCGAAATGATCTTTCGCCGCCCGCAGCTCGCCTGCCTCACCTGCCATGCCATCGGCGGCGCCGGCGGGAAGGTCGGTCCCGAGCTCACCAGCCTCGGCGCGAGCGCGCCTTTGGATTACATCATCGAGAGCGTGCTCGTGCCAAATGCCAAGGTGAAGGAAGGCTACAACGCCATGAGCCTCACTTTGAAAGACGGCACCGTCGCCGCCGGCATTCAGGCGCGCGAGACGGCGCAGGAGATCTTCCTACGCAATGCGGCCGGTCAGGAAACCAGTGTGCCAAAGGCGAACATCGTGAACCGTGAGAACATCGGCTCCATCATGCCGGCCGGCCTCGTCGACACGCTGCCGGATCGCGAACGGCTCGATCTCTACGCCTTCCTCTCTCAGCTTGGGAAACCCGGCGTCTACGATGCCAGCAAGGGCAACGTCGCCCGCGCCTGGATGCTTTATCCGGCCGGGGCAGCCGCTACGGGAGCCGTCGCCGCAAACTACAGCGGCCCTTCTGCCTCGGGCAATACGCTGGTCGACGGCAGACTCACGCGGGAGTTGCTTCAGGCTGACCTGCCGCTGCTCGGTGTTTCGGAAGAGAAGGCCGCCGCAGTGGCCAAATTCCAACTGCCCAGTTCCGGCGCCATTACCATGAATGTCGCCGGCGTCAGCGCGGCCTGGATCGACGGACAAAGCGCGGCGCTGCAGACCCAACCGGACAAATCGGCGACCTTCGCGGCTACGCTCTCCGCCGGCGAACACACGCTCTGCGTGGTCTTCGACGCCAAAAATCTCCCAGACTCGGTACGGGCTGAATGCGCCGACGTGCGGTTCATTGGGAATTAATTAATCCGTGGAATGCGCGGCCTGCCGCCGCGCATTTAATGGCGGTCCGCCAACGTCGAGCCGCCCGTTTCCAGGCAATCCAGCACCTGTCGCCGCAACTTCATTGCGGAGTAGCGGCGCTGCGCCGGCACGTGAAGGATGGGGATGCCCGCCGCCTCCAGCGCGCCGTCGACGAATTCATCGCGATCTCGCCGCGCCTCCTGTAAATGCGATCGATCGTCCAGTTCCACGACTCCGAGCACGATGTACGACTCGGGATCACAAATCACGAAATCCACGTGCTTGGCGCTGATGCGGTTGAATGCCCGCATGCGCACGCTGTTGGACAACCCGGGCTGCGGCACGACCACATCCGCCAGGCGCACCTTCGAGAATAGCGCAAAATCGTCCCCCACCGCCTCGACCAGCACTTCGAAAAAGTTGATCTCCGCCATGGTCAGCAGCGCTTCCGCCGGTTCATAGGGAAACTCCGGTTCCCGCGACCGCAGCCAACGCGCCAGAAGGGCAAAGGCGAAAAGCGCCCCGAAAGAGACGAGATGGATCGGCTGCAATCCGGCGCCTGACCACAAGTGGTCCCACGGAATAACATGACTGGGTAAGGCCGACAGCATCAGGGTGGAAATCCCAATCTAAACCAGGGTCCCTGCGCGACATAAATCGCGCTCGGGAATTCGCCAATTTGCGTCTGCGACCGGCGTTTCTGGGAGCGCGAGAGTCTCGCGTGCCTGAATCGGAAGCGTACGCTAAACGTCGACTTTCTCCGCCAACACAAACAAATCGGCGGCGCCGGGATCACTCCCGGCGCCGCTCTGCTTCCCCTTAGAAGTCCTTTATAAGTTACCCCTTGTTACCGCACATGGAGGGAACTCGAACCTTGATCCGAAATCACCCGGTAATTCCCCGCCGGCAAATTGAGGTCCAGTCGCCGCGTCTCGCCCGGCTTGAGGATCGACTTGCCTTCGATGCCGTTGCCCTTGATCTCGAAGCGCTCCTGCTCGTTGCTGCGATTGCGCACGGTTATATCCGAGCCCGCCGATACGGAGCCGGGCAGAATCATATCATCCTTCGTAATCGTGACCACGGATGTCGGGTCATGACGCAGACGTTCGCCAATCGGCGACAATCCGCGCTCGACCGCTGAACCCGTCGCCGACACTCCGTGTTCCACGGTGCGTCCGGCTTTCATTGCGCCGTTTTCGACGAATTCACCGGTCTTCGTCGCCGCGCTCTTGGTGGTGCTCCAGGCGGCATTGGCATCGTCCTTGATGAAATTCGCGCTGAAGGCCCCGATCGGCAAGGCGAGCGCCGCCGCCAAAATGAGAGGTTTTGTTTTCATAAGCTTTGAGAGTTATCGAAGCCCACGCGACCGGCGGTTTGGCCGGCAACCGGGTATAACAATCTGTTCTACGCGCCCGATGTCCGCCCCGCCGGACAAATTTTCGCATTGCTCCCGGGCCGTCCAGCGACACAAATCGTCCCGCCGCGCAGCAGGGCGGCGCTTCCCCAGAACCCACATCCTCCTCCCATGCCCGTCAGCATCCATCTCACGGCGATTGACTACGCGATTCTCGCCATCTATTTCGTCTTCGTCATCGGGATCGGCGCCGCGCTGAAGCGCTACATGCACGGCAGCACGAATTTCCTACTCTCCGGACGCTCCATCCCCGCCTGGGTCACCGGCCTGGCCTTCCTCTCGGCAAATCTCGGCGCCCAGGAAGTCATCGGCATGGCGGCCTCCGGGGCCAAATACGGCGTCATGACCAGCCATTTCTACTGGGTGGGCGCGATTCCAGCGATGGTCTTCCTGGCCGTCTTCATGATGCCCTTTTACTACGGCTCGAAGGCTCGCTCCGTCCCGGAATACCTCAAACTGCGCTTCGACGAAAAGACTCGCGGCTTCAATGCCGTCTCCTTCGCCGTGATGACAATCTTTTCCTCCGGAATCTCGCTCCATGCGCTGGCCCGGCTTTTGGAAACCCTCGTGCACTGGAATTACTGGGTCTGCATATGGCTCTCCGCGGCGATCGTGCTGGCCTATATCTTTCTCGGCGGACTCACTTCGGCCATTTATAACGAAGTGCTCCAGTTCTTTCTCATCGTCCTGGGCTTCGCTCCGCTCGTCTATCTTGGACTTCGCGATGTCGGCGGCTGGTCTTCGCTCAAAGAAAAGCTCGCGCCGGTCGCCACCGCGCAACATTTCGCGCCGGGCGCCTGGACAGAGTCGTGGAACCACATGGGCAGTCCGCTAGACAATCCCATGGGCGTCAATTGGTTTGGCATGGTCATGGGCCTGGGCTTTGTGTTATCCTTCGGATATTGGTGCACCGACTTCCTCGTCGTGCAGCGGGCCATGGCAGCGAAATCGATGGGCGCAGCCCGGCGCACACCGCTGATCGCGGCCATCCCCAAAATGCTCTTTCCCGCGCTCGTCATCCTGCCAGGCATGGTCGCCATCGCGCTGGATTACCAGAGTGGAGGCAAGTTTCTGCCGCTCACAAAGGAAGGCTCCCCGGATTTCAATCTCGTCATCCCGACGATGCTAGCGACTTATTTTCCCACGGGCATTCTCGGAATCGGCTTCACCGCGCTCCTCGCCTCCTTCATGTCCGGCATGGCGGGAAATGTCACCGCCTTCAACACCGTGTGGACCTACGATATCTATCAAAGCTACATCGCCCCGGACAAATCGGATGATCACTACCTCTGGATGGGCCGCTGGGCCACGGTCTTCGGCATTCTCGTGAGCATCGCCGCTGCTTACATGGCGTCGCAGTTCAATAACATCATGGACATGCTGCAGCTCGTCTTTGGCTTCGTGAATGCGCCGCTTTTTGCCACATTCCTGCTCGGCATGTTCTGGAAACGCGCCACCGGTCACGGCGCCTTCTTCGGCCTGCTCGGCGGCACCGCCGGCGCGGCGCTCTTTCACGCCCTGGCGCTTTCGGAAGGCTCCACGCCCGGCGTGAAGGGCGCCTGGCTGGCGCAGAAATTCACCTTCCACAACGAGATGGGCCAGAATTTCTGGATGGCCATCATCGCCTGGACCACCTGCTTTGTTCTCACCATCGCCATCTCGCTCGCCACTCCGCGGCTCAAGACCGACGCCGAGCTGACCGGCCTCGTCTATTCCCTCACTCCGCGGCCGAAATCCGACGACGAACCGTGGTATCTGCAACCCGCCATCCTCGGCCTCCTAGTCCTGGCCGTCACCATCGTCCTCAACCTCCTCTTCTGGTAAACCCGCCATGAACTTCGACCTCAGATTCGCCATCGGGCTCATGTTCAGCATCTTCGGGCTGATGCTCACGGTTTTCGGCTTCTTCAGCAATCCGGAGATCTACCAGCGCTCCCTCGGCCTGAATATCAACCTCTGGTGGGGCCTCGTTCTCCTCGCCTTCGGAGCTGTCATGCTTTTCCTGGCCCTCCGCAAAAAAGACGGCGCCTAGGAGGCCAGTCGGTTCGTGATCCGGCCGATCGCCCACTGCGCATGCTCGACAATGAGCGGCTCCGCATCCTGCGCCGCCTTTTCGAGCGCCGGCAGATCGTCCGCCGTCCCGACATTACCCAGCGCCACGCAGACATTTCGCAAAAACCCGCGACGCTTGATGCGCTTGATGGGCGATTTGCGAAAGAGCGCGCGGAAGCCGTCGTCATCGAGGGCCAGATAATCGCGCAACGTCCACCCATGAACGAACTCCCGCGCGGCAAAGGCCGCCTCCTGCGAGGCCCCGGCGAAACGGTTCCAGGGACACGCCGCGAGACAATCGTCGCAGCCATAAATGCGATCCCCGACCAGCGGACGAAATTCCTCGGGAATCGGCCCCTTGGCTTCGATCGTGAGATAGGAGACGCAGCGCCGGGCGTCGACCTGGTGCGGCGCGACGATGGCCCCCGTCGGACACGCATCGATGCAGCGCGTGCAGCGGCCGCAACGATCCGGCATGGGCGCATCCGGCTCCAGCTCCAGCGTCGTGAGCACTTCCGCCAGGAAAAACCAGGTTCCCAGCCGCGGGGAAATGAGCATCGTGCTCTTGCCATGCCAGCCCGCGCCGGCCAGCGCCGCATAATCGCGCTCGAGCACCGGGCCGGTATCCACGTAGCAGCGCTGCCGCCCACCCTGAGCGATGAGGAAAGTGTCGATCTCGCGCAGCTTGTGCTCGATGAGGTCGTGATAATCGTCGCCCCAGGCATACCGAGCGATCTGCCCGCGCGCCGCTGCGGCGCCGTCCGCCGCAAGCGCGTCCGGTCGTTCGCCCTGCCAGTAATTCATGCCGAGTACGATGACGGATTTCGCCCCGGGCAGCACGAGTTGCGGATCGGTCCGCCGGTCTTTATTGCGCTCTAGCCAGGCCATCTCCCCCGCCCGGCCCGCTTCCAGCCAGGCGTGAAAAGCCTCGCCGTGCGGCGGGGCCACGCACGGGGCGACGCGGCAGAGATCGAAACCCAGCGATTGGGCGAGCGCGAGCAAGGGCTCCTTCACGCTGCACGATGCCACGAAAACGCCCGCCGCGCCTCGTCGACAATCGCATCCTCCGCCTCCGCCTGCGGCATCTTCGTTGTATCGAGAATGAATTGGGCCGTCTCGCCGTAAAAAGGCTGCCGGGTCGTGAGCAGGGCGCTGAGAGTCTGCCGGGGATTCGGGGTGTGCAAAAGCGGCCGCTTCGAATTTCGGGAAACCCGTTCGAAGATCACGTCCTCACTCGCGGTGAGGCAAATGACATACCCCAGTTGCCGAAGCAAAGCGCGGTTTTCGGAACGCACGACGATGCCGCCGCCGGTGGCGACGAGACAGCGGTTCAGATGGGCAATCGAACGCAGGGCGCTGCTCTCCAGATCGCGGAACTTATCTTCGCCCAGGCGCTCGAAGATATCCGCAATGGGCATGCCCGCGCGATCGATCACGATCTGGTCGGTATCGATGAACTGAAAGCCGAGGCGTTTGGACACGCGCTTCCCGATGGACGATTTGCCACTGCCCATAAACCCGATCAGGATAATGTTCTCGCGTCGCTGCATGGCGCCATGGTGCGCGCCTTACGGCCGGGAGCAAAGAGCAAAATTTGCGATGGCGCGGCTCCCCGTGGTTTTTCCGCGCCCGGCATTCGGCCCAAAAAAAGGAAACGCAAGCCGCAGCGCCCGTCACTCAGGCCGCCGGCCCGTCGTTACCGATCGCTTCCACCGGGCAAGCTTCCTTCGACTCTTCCGCGTCGTTCAGTTCCTCCGGGGTCACCGGCTGATGATAGACATAGTTATATCCGCCGGCAGGATAGTTCCTGAAAGAGTGCGGAGCGCGGTCCTCACAAAGCCCGCAGGCGATGCAAGTGTCTTCCACATACCAGGCTCCGGGCACATTTTCAGGAACACGAAGGGCGTAGTCAGCCATAGTTTAGTCTTTTGGTTTGGGTTAATTCGGTTGTTGATTCGCCCCGACCATCTTCCTCTCGCCACAGGAAGAGAAATTCATTAAAATGATCCACTCATTCATTCCATGCATGAATTTCTGGCCACTGCACCCTTTGACGTCTACGAGCTGCATCTCTTTCGGCTCGTCGCGACCTGCGGGAGCTTCACCAAAGCCGCCGAGCGCGCGGGATTGACCCAGAGCGCCATCACGAGGCAGATCCAGGGCATCGAGGAGCGCATCGGCGTGAAGCTGCTGGAACGGACCACCCGCCGCGCCCTGCTCACCGAGCCCGGCCGCTTTCTGCTGGGCCGCGCAGAAGCCATTCTGCGCGATGTCGGCTCCACCCTGCAGGAGCTCCGGGAAAACTACGCCGATGCTCCCAAAACCATCGCCGTCGGGGTCTCACGCTCCGTCGGTCTCGCTTATCTGCCCGGCTTCTTCGTCTCCTTTCGCCGGAAGCACCCCGAGGTCCGCACCCGCGTGGTCCAGAAGCCCAGCGAGGAGATTCTCGCCGCGCTGGAAAACAACGAATTGCAGGCCGGCATCATTTGCCTACCTCCCCGCCTGCCGACAGGGCTCAAGGTCACCCATCGCTTCGTCGACGAATTCACGATCATCGCGCCGCCGGGCGCCGTCTTGCCAAAGGACGCCGGACGCGCTGGCAAAATCCTGCTCGCGCCGGCCGCTGATCGCGACTGGCTCCTGCTTGCCCCGCAATCCCTCACCGGCCGCCTCCTCCAGACCTGGCTTGCGAAATCCGGCGCTGCGATCAAGCCGGCCATGGAAGCGGACAGCTTCGACCTCATCGTAAACCTCGTGGCCATGGGCATGGGCTACAGCATTGTCCCGCACCGTTCGCTGCCGCTCTACCCGCGCACGCGGGCCGTGGCGCGGGTTCCTATCCGCCCGCGCTTCGCGCGCGAACTGGCCGTCGTCATTCGCAAAGATCGCAAACCGCCGGAACACCTCGTGCGCTTCGTCGAGAATATCCTCTTTTAAGACCTTCAGATCTCTTCGAGCCAACGCCGGAGCAAAGGCGCCATCGGCTCGGCGGTGGGCACGCTTTCCCAGCGCAGGCCGGTCGCCAAGCTTTTGGCGCGCAGATTCGCCCGCCATTCGGCGACGATGCGGACGTATTCACGGTGCACGTCTTCGGTGCTGGTGCGCAGCCGCCCGCCGTCTTCCGGGTCGAAAAAATCGTAATCGCCCGTCGCGGGGATCTCCACTTCGAGGGGATCGAGAATCTGCAATGCAAGCACGTCGTGGCCTCGGACCCGCAGTTGCGCGAGTTCGCCAAGCATGGCGTCCTCTTGCTGGAGAAAGTCGGAAATCAAAATCACGAAGCCACGCTGCCGGCACCAGTGATGGGCGCCGGAAAGCGCCCGAACGGGATCGCCCGCCCCCGTCGGCGTTGCCGAGGCGAGCGCATGGCAAATTCCCGCGATCTGCGCGGCGCTGCTACGCGGACCGAAGGCCGCGTGGATATCTCCCTGGATGAAGGCAAGCGCCGGCGCGTCGCCCTGGGCGCTCGCGAGGTGGGCGAGCGCCGCAGCCACTCGTGAGGCATAGTGGAATTTCGACCAAGGCCCGTGCGCAATTCCCATCGAAGCCGTAGCATCGAGGAGGAGATAGACGGGCCGGCGCGATTCCTGGCGGCTTTCACGCACGAAGAGCCGCCGATGCCGCGCAAAGAGCGTCCAGTTGAGCAGGCGCAAGTCGTCGCCGCGCTCATAGCTGCGATGACTGTGAAATTCGACGCCCGAACCGCGGCGCACGCTGGCATGCCGCCCGAGCAAAACGGCGTCGGCGATCCCGCGTCCGGCGAGTTCCAGATCATCCGTCGCCAGGAAGATTTCCGGATCTTCGAGCGTGAGCGCCGAAGGGTTCACGCGGCGTCGGTTTTCACGTGTTCCAGGACGCGACGCACGAGCACGTCGGCATCGAGTTTTTCGGCGCGGGCGCGGAAATTCAAAATTAGGCGGTGGCGGAGGATTTCTGGCGCCAGCGCGCGGATATCGGCGAAATCGACGTGCACCCGGCCATGCAAAAGGGCGCGCGCTTTGGCGGTCGCAATGAGGGCCTGCGAAGCGCGCGGACTGGCGCCACAATCGAGAAACTCGGAGACACCTGGAATGGCGGCGCCATGCTGGCCGGGCCGCGTGGCTCCCACAACACGCACCGCGTAACCAGCCACATCCTTGGCCACAGGCACGGCGCGCACCGCCCGCTGCAGGGCCAGGATTTGGTCCGGACTCAGCACCGCCTGCACGTCGCCGAGCGCGGCGGCGGGACCCGTGGTCGCGATGGTCACCTCTTCTTCATGGGACGGATACTCAATGCGCACACAACAGAGAAAGCGATCGAGCTGGGCTTCGGGCAGCGGATAAGTGCCCTCCATTTCGATCGGATTTTGGGTGGCGAGCACAAGGAAAGGCGGAGTGAGCCGGTGTGTTTCGCAACCGATAGTGACCTCACCCTCCTGCATAGACTGGAGCAGCGCGGCCTGCGTTTTCGGCGGCGTGCGGTTAATTTCATCGGCCAGCAACACATTGGTGAAGAGCGGGCCCGTCATCACGGCGCGCTTGTGCCGTCCAGTCGTGGGATCTTCCTCCAGCACCTCCGTGCCGGTAATATCTGCCGGCATTAAATCGGGCGTGAATTGAATGCGGCGAAAATCCAATTTCAAGGCGCGGGCCAGAGTCGCGGCAAGCAAGGTTTTGCCAACGCCGGGAACACCAAGGAGCAAAGCATGTCCGCCACAGAGCAAGGTGATGAATAACAATTCCGCGGCATGCTCCTGGCCGACGATGCATTTGCGAATTTCGCTGCGGAGCGCGTCACGCGCGGCGGCCAGATTTTGAACGGGATCAGTCATGGGGGTTGAGGTCATTCGAATTTCTTATCGCGATTGGGGAGGCGCAGGCCGATGCGGGAGGCCGGTTCAGCGTCGATGGGTGAAGGCCTTTGTGTGCCGCGGCCATCGCCGTCGCCGTCGAGTTGGGCATGTTCCTTGATCATGAAATGGCCGCGTTCATAGATTTGCTGCACGCGCGCGTGGCAAGCGAGAAAGAGCTCCAGCACACTCACCGTGCCGTCGTGATTGGCATCAGTCTCAGGCGCTTCCAAGGCATAGGCGAGCGCTTCGGGAAATTCCGTCTCGTTCTCCGGATCGTCGCGCGTCGTGGCCGAAACGATGAGGCGTCCGGGCGCGGCGAGCGGGCGCACGAAAGCGGCGGAGCAGGCCGTGGTTGCAAACACAACGATGGAAGCATTTGGCGCTGCGGGCTTCAAGGCTTCCCCGATCTCGCGAGTATTCAAGTCAGGTCCCGGCAAGTTGAAATTCGCTCCGCCGGCAATGGCGTTTGCGTGTCCTTCGAAAATCAGCCAAGCCACGGCGCCGGGTTGTTTCGTGAACTCGACCACTTTGGTGAGTTCGGCAAGCAGGGCTTCGCGGGTGCAGGCGCCATCGTACCCGGCGCTTTTCGGTCCATATAGCGCGGTGATGTTATCCGTCGGAATCCCAAAACGCTCAATGAATGCCTTCCGCATCCGACCGATGTTGGTTTCGTAAAAGGTGTGATGCTCGTCATCGCCGGGCGTGCCGTTGAAAATCCAGATATGCGGCAAGGGAGGAGTCTGCGCGAGCGCAGAGCCGGCAGATAACACCGCCAGTAGAACGCAGAGAAACCATTTGCGGGGCGGCATGGCGGGGAGGCTAGCAGCGGACTTTTCGGAGGCAAGGGCCGAATCGGCATCCTTAAAGAAATTTTTTAACATTGATCGCGCGCAGACTTGACCTGTCACACAGGGATGTCACGTTGGCCAGCCATGCCCCTGTTGAACCCGGTGTTTCTTCTCGCGGCGGCAGCCATTGGGATTCCGGTTTGGCTGCACTTGAGTCGACGCCGGAAGTATCGGGAAATCGATCTGGGCACTTTACGCTTTCTCCGCCAAGCCTTGCGCGAACGTCGCAAGCGCTGGCGGCTCGAGGAGATTCCCCTGCTCCTGCTGCGCGTGGCGGCGCTGCTGCTCATCGCCATCATCTTTGCCCGGCCGTATTGGCCGCGTCCGCGGAATGTCGACAAAGCATCGGAGACACTGGTTCTGCTCGACGCCTCGGGCAGCATTTCTCCGGAAATGGCCAAAGCTGCGCGCGCGGCGGCGGCGCGCGCGCTCTCAAAGGCCGGCGAGACCAAGGTGCAGCTGGCGCAATTTTCCGATGAAGTGGAGCCGCTGGCTTCCCTCGACACTTACCATCCCATCGCCGGCGCGCCGAAGCGCCTCGATGTCGCGCTCGGCTGGGCGCTGGACCATTTTCTCCTTGAAGGCAGCGCGGCGGGCAAAATCGTCCTGATCGCACACCTGGCCGCAAACTCGCTGGCAACCCAGCCGCCGCGCGTCTGGCCGCCGCAAGTCTCGGTCGAAATCGCGCCGCTCGAGCCGCCGACAGTCGATAACGCAGCGGTGCGCCGGATCACCCTGCTCACTCCTTATGTAGACAAGGAGATGGAAATCGAGGCCCGCGTCTGGCTCCCACCCGGCCGCACGAGCGACGAGGATCGGACCGTCACTCTGGACGCCGGAGAACTGCACCAGATGGTCCTCGTGCCGCCAGGATCGGAGCGGGCGGTTTTTCGCTTTCCGACTTCGCAACCGGAAGTCCACGGCACGATCAGCGTCCGCGGCGGCGATCCCTGGCCGGATGATGACAAGCGGCCCTTTGCCGTTCGCTGGACAGAACCCGCGCGCGTGCTCCTCGTCGATGGCCAACCAGGCGCAACGCCCTTCGAAGGGCAGGCCTATTTCATCGACAAAGCGCTCTCCGCATCGGGCGCCGCGCACGGGAAATCGCCGTTCAAACCGGAAATCATCTACGCGCTCGAAGCGCGGAACGGCCTCGTCGATCTCTCCGGTGTGCGGGCGATCGCGCTTTGCGGCATCACCGAGCTTTCGCCGAACTCCGCGCGAGCCCTTGCGGAATTCGTTCGCGGCGGCGGCGGGCTTATTTCTGTGCTCAATGACAAATGGACGCCCGAGGCGACCGCGGACCTCTCAGCGGCCGGGCTTTTCCCGGAGGCGATCACCTTTACGAATGGCAACGAAAAGCGCGCGCTCGCGGTCTGGGATCGCAACTACCCGGCCCTGCGCGAATTCGACGGACGAGACGGCGGCGATCTGCGGGAGCTGGAATGGCGCGACGCATTTGCCGCGAAGCCCGGCGAGGGCTGGCGCGCCGTGGCCACGCTCGATGGCGGCCATCCGCTGCTCTTGGAAAAGGAAAATGCCGGCGATGCGAAGGGCAGGGTCCTGGTTTTGACGCACCCGTTGAACCGAAATTGGACGGACGTTCCTCGGGATCCGCTTTTCGTTCCCTTCGTCAAAAACCTCTTTGGTGTTCTGGGCAACGTGGCCCAGGCCGCAGAGGAAATCCCCGTCTACGCGCCGGGCGCCCAGCGGCGGGAGGCCATCGGTTGGCACGACCTCACGGGAAAACCATATGTTATCGCGCCGGATTCCGATGTGGCCCTGGTCGCCACGGCGAGCGAAAGCGCGTTTCGCGCGGCCTATGGGCTTCCGACAGCCGATGCCGCGCCTCCGGCCGCCGCGCCCATTGTCACGCATGACGAAGGCGCGGAACGTTCGCGTCCCGGCGAATTCTGGCCGTGGCTCATGCTTGGACTCCTGATCCTTCTCGCCATCGAAAATATCGTCGCCACGCGGAAAGCCCCTATCCCTGCCTGACTATGAATCGGACTACTCTCCCTCCGATCGACTCCCTGGCGCGCGCTCGCCGCAACTATGCGGCGGCCATTGCAGTCGCTCTCACCATTACGACCGGTCTGCTCATCCTTGCGGCGCTGGCGGGCATCGATCTTCTATGGCCGATCGGCCAAGACGTGCGGATCATTCTCGCCACAGGCGGGATCGTCCTCTTTGTGACGTGGATCCTTTTCCCCAGCCGCCAACGCTGGCAGCGCAGCACTCCACATGCGGCGGCGCGCGCCATGGAAGCTGCCCGGCCCGAATTCGGCCAACAGTTTCGGACGGCTTTGGAAGTCGCCGAACGTAGCGCCGTGGCGTCTCCGGAAGAAGAGTTCTTCGCCGAGCACCTCATCGCAGAAGCGAGAGCGGCGCTCAACCGCGTCTCCTGGAGCGGGCTGATTCCGCGGATGCGGCTGGTCGCTTGTCTGGGCGCGGGCTCCGTCGTTGCGGCGGCCCTCGTCCTGAGCGCGACGCAGTGGCCAGAATTTCGCTTCGCTCTCACCCGCTTTCTCCTGCCGGGCTTGCCAAATACCTATACCGGTCTGGCCTGGACGGTCGCACCGAAAAGCTTCGACGATCGGCATCCGCCGCGCTTCGAACTCCGCATCGAGCGCCGGCTCGCAGAACCGGTCCTCTACGTTCGGGAATACGGCGGCGAGTGGGTCCGCACGAGCATGACCGCCCTGCCCGACGGCCGGACCTGGGACATCGTGCTCACAGGCCGCACCGCGGATCTCGAAATGTACGCGGAGGCGGGCGATGCGCGCACCAAGACGCTCGATGTGAAATTCGAGCCGATCGCCAAGCTCACGGCGACCCGCGTGCATCTGGAATATCCCGAATACACGGGCCTGCCGCCGGCAGATCGCGAGAAGGGAGACGTGAGCGTGGTGGAAGACACTCACGTGAGCTGGCAGTTTACATTCAACGTCGTGCCGAAGCGCCTGGAATGGCGAATCGGCAGCGAAACGCCGCAGGAACTGACCGTGGACGGCGCCACGAAATCCGTCTCCGTCGACTGGACGGCCGGCGCCAGCCACGAAAATGCCGTGATCAGCGTGCTCGACGCCTCGGGCGAAGCCATCGATTCGTGGCACTTCATCGCCGAAGGCTTTGCGGATGCGCTGCCGAAGGTGGAAATCCTGGAGCCGGGGCAGGATCGCGAGGCCACGAGCGTAAGTGAAATTCCTGTGCGGATTCGGGCGAAAGATGATTTCGGCATCAGCGAAATCGGCCTCATTTTGGAAGCCGCAGGCGAACGGGAATGGGTCCTGGAAAAAGTCATTCCGGATCGGCGTCAGCGCGAGGTCACGGAAATCGCAACCGTGAGCCTGGAGAAAATTCCGCTTACCCTGCGCGACAACGTGCGCATTTACGCCTATGCCCTGGATCACAAGGCGCGCGGCGGTCCCCGCGCTGTGAGCGCGCTGCGCTCCATCGATATCCGCCAATTCAAGAAGCGGTGGATGTTCATGGAGGCGGGCGGGATGCTGAACATTCCGAAAATTTCGAAAAGCCTCGCGCAACTTGGGCAACTCATCAGCAAACAGCGCGGCATTGTATCCGACACTTTCCTCCTGCGGGAAAGCACACGGTCTGTCGGCGCCGCGGTGACGTCCTCCGCGCGGCCGATCGCCCAGCGGGAGTCCGCCGCAGCCGAGGAAGCCGACCAGATCCACGAACAATGGCTCGACGCCGGCGCGGTGCCGCGAGACGACATCACCCTGCTCGACACCGCGGGTATGCAAATGAATGAAGCGGCGGACAGCCTGGGACTCAAAGCCCAGGCCAATCTCGACGTGGGCTTCCGCACAGCCGACCGCGCCCTCTCAACGCTCCTCCAACTTCGTAAGGCGCTGATCACACTCCTAATGAAGGCGCAAGGCGCAGAGGACGGGCAAAAGTCCGAGGAACAAATGCGGGCTCTCGCCGATCTGGCCCGGGAAGCCGAACGGCTCGCGCACGAAGAACACGACGTTCGCGGCCAGCTCGCACCCGAAGTCGCCGCCGGCACGAACATCGAGGCGACGCGCCGCCAGCAGGAGATCGTGGTCAACGACGGCGGCGAGCTTTACGCCGCGCTGGTGGATCATCCGCAAAGCATCGAAGGCGCAATCCGTCTGATGGGGGAAGCGGAAAAGGCCTATCGCGACGCGGATCAAACGTTGCATGGCTCCAAGCCCACCGACGCGACTTCGGCGCTCGAGACGGCCGAGCAGCGCCTGCTGGACGTGGCCAAATTCCTGCGCGCCATGGAACTCAATAACGTCAGCGAAACGCTCGCGATGCTGGCGCGGGATGCGGAAAAAGACGCCCAGGCCACCCAGAACCCTTCCGAAAGCAAGAATCCCTCGCCGGGCGCCTCGGGGAGCGGAAAGCCGTCAGCCTCAAAAGATTCAAAGGATTCAAAGGATTCGCCCTCAACGGACGGACAAGAAAAGACCGCGAAATCCGACCCGGCCAAAGACGGGCAAAGCAATCCCGATGGCAAGCCGCAGACCGCGCAGGAAAAGGCGAAACAAAGCGCCGAGCAGGCCGCGCGCGACACGACGCTCGCCGATGAAATTCTCGCAGGGCTCGCCGAAAAGGCCGGCCAAACGAAGCAGGCCGCGGATTCAGAAGCCCCTCCCAGCGACTTCAATCAAACGCTGGGCCAACGGCTGGCGGAACTTCGGGAAAAAATCGGCGCGGGCAAACTGGCTGAAGAGCTCGACAAACTTGCCAAATCGCCTTCTCCCGATGCCGCGGAAGACGGCAAGGCGCGCTCTGATGCCGCGGGCAAGCTCGACGCGATGGCTGGAAATTTTCGCGACGCCGCGAAGACCATCGACGCCGCGCGCTCGGCCCTGCTCGCCCTCGCCCAAGCGCAGGCCGATCAATTGAAAAAGCAGCTCGGCGGCGCCGATCCCAAGGGGGAAAACAAAGCGGACGGCTCCGATGGAAAGGATGGAGACAAGGGGAAAGCGAAAGGAAAAGGAAAAGGCGACGGCAAACAGCCGGGCAAGGACGGCGCGGGCAAGAACGGGGAAGGCAAAGACGGCGCTGGTGAAAAAGCCGGTGAGCAACCTGGCAAAGGCGGCGGTGACAAGCCGGGAGATCAGCGTATGGCGAACAATTCGCAGGCGGAGCAGAAGAACGGAGCGAAAGGCGGCGGGAACCGTCCCAACGGCCAAGCCAAGGGCAATGCCAGCGATGCGGGCGCGGACGAAAAACCGCCCGGCGATACGAAGGCAAACGGAAGCGGCGGCATTTCAGGCAACACCGACAAAGCGAAGGAAGGTCCGGGTGGGCAGGCCATGGGCCGTTTCGCGCAAACCCTGCGCGATATCGGCGACAACAGGCTGCACGAGCTTTCCATCCGGCTCTTGAATAATGGGTCGTTCTCCCGCGACGCGATCCCGACGATCGACGAGGCCGTGGAGCGGATCGGGGAGCTCCTTTCTGCCCTGCCGGCGGCCAATGCGCCCATCGCCGCATCGGGAGCCCCGCCGGAAGCGCGCCGGCGTGAGGTGGAAGATTATTTCCGCAATTTATCCGACGATTTTGCCGGGGAACAAAAGGGCGACTCGCTGCCTCCCGGCCAGACCTCCCCATGATTCGCCCCCCCTTCGCCACGCTCGGACTCGTACTCGGGCTCTGCGCCTCGTCCCTCCCGCTCTTCGCCGCGGAAGATTCGATTCACCTGCCCGCCGGCTCCGCCGCGACCATGTTTCCTGTGGCCCCGCCTGCCGCGCCGGCGCCGGCAGTTCAGCCCGTCTCGTACGCGGCTCTGCTCGATCGCGTCATGCCGGCTGTCGTTTCGGTCTTTCCCGCCCGACTTGTGAAAGAAGAAGCGTCCGACGATGGGCTGAATCGTTTCTTCGGCCGATCGAAAGAGGAATCGGACAAGGAACGCCAGCGCAACCAGGGTCTGGGCTCGGGCGTCATCCTTTCTGCCGATGGCTGGATCGTGACGAACAGCCATGTCGTGCATCTGCCCAATGGCAAAGTCGCCGATGCGATTTCGGTCGAGCTCAGCGACCGCCGCCGTCTGCCGGCGCAACTCGCGGGAGTCGATGCGGCGACGGATCTAGCCCTGCTCAAGATCAATGCCACCGGTCTGCCGATGCTGCCCATCGGCGACAGCGACGCGGTGAAGATCGGCGACCTGGTATTCGCGGTCGGGAATCCCTTCAAAGTCGGCATGACGGCGACGATGGGGATGGTCTCGGCCAAGCGACGCACCATCGATATCAATGGCCCGGGCGGCTTCGAGGATTTCATCCAGACCGATGCAGCGATCAATCCGGGAAACTCCGGCGGCTCGCTCGTCGATTCGTCGGGCCGGCTGATCGGCATCAACTCGGCCATCTACGGCTCCGGCGGCGGGAACGTGGGGATCGGCTTTGCCATCCCGTCAAATCTCATGCGCGCCATCGTCATGCGGCTTTCGGAGGAAGGGATCATCCGACGCGGCTTTTTCGGAATGCAACTGGAAGAAATCGACGCAGATGGCGCTGCGGCCGCGAAACTCGAACGCATCGCCGGAGCAAAAATCTCCACGCTCATGGACGGCGGTCCTGCGGCGAAAGCTGGATTGCAGGCGGGCGATATCGTACTGGGCGCGGATGGCCGGACTCTCGATACGCGGGCCGAACTCCGGCTCGCGCTTTCGCTGATCAAACCAGGCGGCAACATCACTCTCGAGTATTGGCGCGCGGGGCAACGCAAGTCCGCCTCGGTGACACCTGTCACGGATCCCGATGGCGCCAATGGAGCCTTCGGTCTCGCGGCGCTCCCGGGGGTGCAACTGCGGGCCGGGAAAGATGGGCTGACGGTCGTGAGCGTGACGCCGGAAGCCGTTAAGAAGACGCAACTCGAAGCCGGGATGGAAATCCTGGAAATCAACGGACTGCCTGTGCCCACAGCGAGCACGGCGGAAGCCGCGCTCTGGCCGGGCGTGAACAAAGTCAAAGTGCACGCGGCAGACGGGGATCGCACACTGGCGGTACGGATTGAATGAAGTTGTGACGGTCCCGATTTTCGAGCCTGTTTTCTCCACGCCGATCATCATCGGCGTCGGCGCCGTTGCGACCGCGCTCGCCGTTCGGCAGACATTTGTTGGCCCGCTCTTGAAATCGGTCTGGATCAAAACGCTGGCGCTCCTCCTGCGGCTCGTGGTGATCGCATTGATGGCGCTTTTTTTGCTCAATCCCTCGGAGCCCATACGCGCAAAGACGAAAGAAAATCGCAGCCTGGTCCTGGTCGACGAATCCGCGAGCATGAGTCTCGGCGCGCCTTCGCGGTGGGATGAAGCGGGCAAGTGGGTCACGCAATTTCAGGCCGCCATGGCCGACGCGCGCCTGGAGCCGGCCGAGGTCGCCGCCTTTGCTTCCGAGGTCGAACCCGTCCGCCAACTTGCGGACCGCCAGCCGAATGGACGCGAGACGAAGCTCGCCGCCGCGCTCCAGCGCGTCATCTCGGGGGCGGGGGCAAATCCTCCCGATCACATCGTGGTCGTGAGCGACGGGCGCGCGCAGGATCGCTCGGCGCTCCCCGCTGCGCTCGCGCTCGCGCAGGCCCGCGGCGTGGGCATTTCGACGCTGGCCGTCGGCACGGATACGCCGCCGCGAAACGCCGGGATCGCCGAAGTCTCTGCGCCGCGCGTGGTGCGGGCGAATACCCGCGTCTCCGTGCAGGTGGAGCTGAGCGTCAGCGGCTACGCCCCAGGCGAACCACTCTCGCTCACCCTCAGCGACGAAAATGGCGTCCGCCTCGATGGCGCCGAGTTGCAGGCTCCGCCCCCCGGGGCTGGACCGCCACGCTGTTTAATGTCCTTCGACTGTGGCGTGCGCACCGGCAAATACGTGCTCGAACTCGCGCGGGATGCCGGCGACCTCGTGACCGAAGACAATCACTTCGAGTTCACGGTCGAGGTTTCCACGGCAAAACTCCGCGTCCTCATGGTTGAAGGCACGCATGTCAAACGGTCCGTCGGCACAAACGGGTACTTCTGGAACGACATCGAACTGATGACCCGCGCCTGGGAAGCCACGGGCGAGATCGAGTACGACGTGCTCACTCCCGTAAGCGAATACTTGAACGCGCCCAACCTGGTCGGCGTCTCCTTTGCCAATGGCGAAATGATCCCCGACAAAACGAAGACTTTCCCCAATACGCGGGAGGGCGTTTATCGGTATGATGTTATCTACCTGAGCGACGTTCCGGTGGGCAATTTTTCCAAGCAGCAGATGGATTGGGTGGTGGACTGGGTCGTCGAGCGCGGCGGCGGCTTCATCATGAGCGGCGGCTATACCACATTCGACGCGGGTCACTACGACCAGACCGTGTGGGAGCATATCACGCCCGTGGACATGCTGGCCTTTGGCGACGGCTTCAACGAGCAGCGGTTTAAAATCGAGATCCCAAAATCCGTGCGAAAACATCCAACCTGGCGCATTTCTCCCGATCCGATCAAGAACGACGAAATCCTCGACACGCATCCGGATTTCACCGGGATGAATCGCATCCGTCGCGCAAAACCCGGCGCCCTCGTGCTCATGACGCGGCCAGACCTACAGGAACCCGTCATCGCGGTGCAGCAATACGGGCGCGGGCGGTCCATGGCTTATCTCGGCGATCCCAACGGCGGCTGGGCCAAATACCTTGTCAGTTGGGGCCCGCCGGGAGGGCCGGTTCAAGGGCCGCATACGGAACTCGGCCACGGATCCAATTTTCACTTCAACGTCGCCGCCATGCACGCCGCCTCCGGACCGCCACCACCGCATCCCGCGCCCTACTATGGGCAATACTTCGTAAACGTCGTAAACTGGCTCGGGGAAAACAGCGTTCGCTGGCGGCGGGACAAGCTCGCCGGACGCGTCACCACCGCGCAGGCGCAGGCCGGACGCGATCTGCCCGTCGCCGCGGAAGTGCTCGCCGTCACCAAACTTGACGATCTGCTCGCGCTAAACGTCGGCGCGCGACTCGATGCGCCGGGCAGCCCGCGAGTGCGCCTGGAGTTCGATCGCGATCGCCGCGAATTCCTCGGGCATTTGCCGGTGCCGGCGGAATGGAGCGGCTCCGACTTGAATGTGCTCTTCGACACGGTCGCCGCCGGTGATTCGCTGACGGATTCCGTGCGGGTCGGCGTGCTGCGCGCCAATCAGGAATTCGCCGAATCCGCGCCGGATCGGCCCTTTCTCGCGGAACTCGCCAGGATCGGCGGCGGCCGGGTCATCGGCAGCGTTGCCGACGCCGTGGATGCGTGTCGAGACTCGGCCAATACGCGCGAGCGTGAAGAGCGCCGGAGCTGGCGTCAGCCACTCTGGACGCATTGGCCATGGTGGACGGCGCTCGCTGCCGCGCTTTGTTGCGAGTGGGCCTTGCGCCGCCGCGCTGCGACCCATGCGACGCTGGCCACCGCGCTAATCCTGGTCGCGCTGCCCTGCGTCAACGTGCGCGCTGAAGACACCAATTCTCCGACGACCCCGCCAAAGCCCGCCGCCTCAGCGTCGGAGATTTCCGCACTCGTCGAACAACTTGGCGCGCCGCGCGTTCGGCTGCGCGATGAAGCCGAAGCCAAGCTGGAAGATCTTCCGGAAGCCTTCGACTCTGTGAAAGCCGCAGCCAAAAAATCACCGAATGCCGAATTGCGGCTCCGCGCCCGCAACGTCCTCCAGATTCTGCGCAAGAATCTCTGGCAGGAGGAAAACGTCGGCGATGCGCACCAAAGCGGCAGTTACGCTGGCAAGATCCTCGCCAGCCAGGACGGGAAATTTCTGTATTCCCGAGGGGAAGACGCCATCCGCGTTTGGGATTCCGCAACATTGAAATCCGACCGCTTCCTGGGGGCGAAATGCAACCCCGTGTGGAGGGATTGGCAACGCGATGGCCCAGCTGGAGCGTTTGCGCTTTCACCCGACGGCCAGCGGATCGCTTGCACAGATGCCATGGGCACGGTGACGATTTACAAAGTCGCTGACGGTTCGAAAATCACCAGCTTTACCAATGACGATCCGAGCGACAGCCAGGTTTCGGTCAATTTTCGGGCCGTGTGGGGCGCGGCATTTTTCCCGGACGGACGGCTTTTGGCCACCACCGACCGCTTCGGTTTTCTCCGCTTTTGGAACAGCGCGACCGGCCAACTCGTAAAATCGACGATCATCATCCGCGGGCACGTCGGGCGCGCCCTCGCCATTTCGCCAAATGGAAACCTCGTGGCCTGCTCAACGGATCTCGGCGGCCAGCCCGACCACCTGTTCATTTGGAACGTCAGCCGGCAAGTCTGGATCGATCAGCAGGAAACGCTGCATCGCTCCTTTTCCCTGCACTTTTCCCGCGATGGGAGCCTGCTCCTCGCCGGAAATCATGGAGGTTTCGCGATCCTCTACAAGATTTCCCCGGACGGAAATCTCTCCGACGAACGCCGCATCGGCCCCATGGGAGAGAACCTGTGGTGCACGGCCTTTTCGGCCGATGAAAAGACCATCTTTGCCACCACGGAAGACCCAGAGGGCCAGCTCAGCGAATGGGACATCGAGACCAACGAAGAACTCTGGCGCAGCCCGCCCCTCGGCACAAAGCAGACCTGGGTCACAGTTCTCGGCCCCGACCGTGTCGTCACCATGGGAAGAGATCAATCCGTGCGCCTCTGGGCGCGACGGTTTCAGCCTGCGGCGAAGTGATGGCCCTACGGATTGATTGAGCTTGTGACTACCCCGGATTTCGACCCTGTATTTCCTACGCCGATCATCATCGGCGCCGGAGTCATTGCGGCAGCGCTCGCCGTTCGGCAGACGTTCATTGGCCCGGCCTTGAAACCTGACTGGATCAAAGCGGTCGCGCTTTTCCTGCGCCTCGGGGTGATCGCGTTGGCCGCGCTCTTTTTGCTCAATCCATCGGAGCCCGTCAGCTCGAAGACCAAAGAAAATCGGAGTCTGGTTTTGGTCGATGAATCGGCGAGCATGAGCCTCGGCTCGCCGTCACGGTGGGAGGAAGCCGGCAAGTGGGTCACGCAATTTCAAGCGGCCTTGGCCGACGCTCACTTGGAGCCGGCCGAAGTGGAGGTCTTCGCTTCCAACGTCGAATCCGTGCGCCAACTCACCGACCGCCAGCCGACGGGCCGTGCGACAAAGCTCGCTGCGGCGCTCCAGCGCGTCATCTCGGGCGCGGGCGCAAATCCGCCCGATCACATCGTGGTGGTGAGCGATGGACGCGCGCAGGATCGCTCGGAACTGCCGGCTGCGCTGGCACTCGCGCAGACCCGCGGCGTGGGTATTTCCACGCTGGCCGTCGGGAATGATACGCCGCCGAGAAATGCCGGCATTGCGTCGGTCTCCGCGCCACGCGTCGTGCGCGCGAATACCCGGGTCTCCGTGCAAGTGGAGTTAAACGTCAGCGGCTACGCTCCGGGCGAGCCGCTTTCGGTCACGCTCAGCGACGAAAACGGCAACCGGCTCGATGGCGCCGATTTGCAAGCGCCGCCCCCCGGCGTTGGGTCGCTGCGCTGTACGCTGTCCCTCGACAGCGGAGTGCGCACCGCCAAATACATCCTCGAAATCGCGCGGGACGCCCGCGACCTCGTGCCAGAGGACAATCACTTCGAATTTACCGTCGAGGTTTCCACGGCGAAACTTCGCGTCCTCATGATGGAAGGCACACACTGCAAACGGTCCGTGGGTACAAACGGGTATTTCTGGAACGACATCGAGCTGATGACGCGCGCCTGGGAAGCCACGGGAGAGATCGAGTACGACGTGCTCATCCCGATGAACCAGTATCTAAACGCGCCCAATCTCGTCGGAGTGAGTTTTGCCAATGGTGAAATGCTCCCGGATAAGACGAAGAATTTTCCCAACACCCGGGAAGGCGTTTATCGGTACGACGTCATCTACGTGGACGACGTTCCGGTGGGTAATTTTTCCAAGGAGCAATTGGATTGGGTCGTGGACTGGGTCGTCGAACGCGGAGGCGGTTTCGTCATGGGCGGCGGACTCTCGACATTCGATGCCGGCCACTACGAGGAGACCGTTTGGGAGCACATTACGCCGGTCGACATTTTCGGTTACGGCGATGGCTACAAAGGCGGGCAGTTCTCGATCGAGATTCCCAAGGCTGCGCGCAACCATCCCACCTGGCGCATTTCTCCCGATCCCATCAAGAACGACGAAATCCTCGACTCGCATCCGGATTTCGTCGGGATGAATCGCGTGCGCCGGGCAAAACCCGGCGCTCTCGTCCTCATGACTCGCCCCGATCTCGAAGAGCCGGTCATCGCCGTTCAGCAATATGGGCGCGGTCGGTCCATGGCCTATCTCAGCGATCCGAACGGCGGCTCAGCGGAATTCACCTGCAGTTGGGGTCCTCCGGGAAGCCCGCCTGTGGGGCCAGAGACAGAGCTTGGCCACGGGCGCAACTTTCACTTCAATGAGGCTGCCGCGCATGGCGGATCCGGACCGCCGCCGCCGCATCCCGCAGCCTACTATGGGCAGTACTGGGTCAATGTCGTGAACTGGCTCGGAGAGAACAGCATCCGCTGGCGGCGGGACAAGCTCTCAGGGCGGGTCACCACCGCGCAGGCGCAGCCGGGCCGCGAACTGCCCGTCGCCGCGGAAGTGCTCGCCGTCACCAAACTCGACGAGCTTCTCGCGCTGAATGTCGGCGCTCGGCTCGATGCGCCGGGCAGCCCGCGGGTGCGCCTGGAGTTTGATCGCGATCGCCGCGAATTTCTCGGGCGCGTGCCGGTGCCGGCGGATTGGAGCGGCTCGGAGTTGAACGTGCTCTTCGACACGATTGCGGCCGACAATCCGTTCACGGATTCCGTGCGGGTCGGCGTGCTGCACGCCAATCCGGAATTCGCGGAGTTCGCGCCGGATCGGCCGTTTCTCGCGGAACTCGCCAGGATCGGCGGCGGACGGGTCATTGGCAACGTGGCGGACGCCGTGGCTGCATGTCGCGACTCGGCCAAGGCGCGCGAGCGTGAGGAGCGCCGGACCTGGCTGCAGCCGCGCTGGGCGCGCTGGCCGTGGTGGGCGGTCTTCGCCGCCGCGCTGTGCTGTGAGTGGGCGCTGCGCCGGCGCGCTGCGACTCGTGCGACGCTGGCCGTCGCGCAGTGAGGCAAGTTTTAACTAGCGATTGCCGGCCGTGCAAAAAGTCCGTCTGCAAGGTTGGCCCCGCCAATGAGCGGTGCTACTTCGTCCCCTCGCCCATGCGTATCGATATCCTTTCCCTCTTCCCGCAAATCTCTGACGCCATGCTGGGCGAGAGCATCATGAAGCGGGCTCAGGAGGCAGGCCTCGTGGCGCTGCGTTCGCACAACCTGCGCGACTGGGCGCGCAACAAACATCGCACGGTGGACGACACGCCCTACGGCGGCGGCCAGGGCATGGTGCTGAAATGCGAGCCTTTGTTTGAAGCCATCGAGGAGTTGCGCACGCCAGCCTCCCGCGTCCTCTTCATGTCGCCCGCGGGCCAACCCTTTACCCAGGCGTTGGCGCGAAACTACGCCGAGACCCAGTCCCATCTCATCATCCTCTGCGGCCACTACGAAGGCGTGGACCAGCGCGTCATCGACCACCTCGTGGATGACGAAGTCTCGATCGGCGACTACGTGCTTACTAACGGCGCCATCGCGGCCGCGGTGGTCACGGATGCCATTGTGCGGCTCATTCCCGGCGTCCTCGGGCACGAACTTTCGGCACAGGAGGAAAGCTTTTCCGCCGGGCGGCTGGAAGGTCCGCACTACACCCGGCCGCCGGAATTCCGTGAATGGCGCGTGCCGGATGTCCTGCTCTCGGGCAACCACGCGGCCATCGCCGCCTGGCGGCAGGAACTGGGTCTGCAAAAGACCCGCCGCGTGCGCCCGGATCTGCTCGGGGAAAGCGAGCGCGGCCCGGCAACCTGCGCCAACCCGGAATGAATTTGCCGCCGAACCTTTGCTATACGATCGCCCTCGATCGCCCGGGCGGCTGCGTCCATCGAAGGATGGCGCGCCTCCTCGTCACCTCGCTCATCAAGACCGAGTGGAACGGGCGCATCACGGTCTTTCGCAATGGCGCCGAGCCTGTTCTGGAGGAGGGCCATCCGGCAGTGGAAGAGATTGTGGTTTCAGCCTCGCCTGAGGCCGTCTGGCATCGCACGGTGAGCTGGAAGTACCGGCTGCGCGATCAGTTGAATTTGGACGGCATGGCCAAAGTATTGTTTCTCGACTGCGACTGTTTGGCCTTGCGGAGCCTCGATGCCCTTATAGCCGGGCGCTGGGATCTCTACACTGCGCCGGAACCCGGGCGAATCGTGGAACATCCCTTCAATGGCTATCTGCGGGATGACGAAATGACCGCGTTCACCAGCCGACCAGGACTAAATTCGGGGACCTTCGGAATCCGCGCAGAACACTATCAGGCGGTGATGGCGGAGTGGGAGCGCATCGATGCCAGCGAGCCGTTCCGCTCGTCGAAGAATCGGAATCAACATTCCTGGAATCGCCTTGCCCTCGACACCCCGCTGCGCCAGCGCCACTTTGCGCCGGGCGAAGTGCAGTACCCCTTTTTGCATCGCGCTGTCTATCCGGACTACCGACGCGCCGCGCTCGTCCACGCCGCCGATCGTACGCCCGAGGAGAAACTTTCCCTGCTCTACGGGCTCTGGATGGAAGTTTTTGCCGCCGATCGCCTGGAGGAGTTCACGGCGCTGCGCGATTTTGACCGGGCAACGGCGTTCTCGCCGGCAAGCGAGTGATTTCCGGCGCCGCCGCATTGCGCCGCGGCGCCTCATTGATGCGCACGCCATACTCAAAATTGCCTAGGATGCGCCCATTTTGCCGCAGCGCTTCTCCGAGGAGAAAGTCGTCGTTCGCCTGGACCAGCCTGGGATCCGGCCAATCCAGCGCGCGCAGAATCTCCGTCTTGATCGCCCAGAAGCCGCCGGTGGCGAAACGAAACTCGAAGGCTTCCTGTCCGGCCGGATCGCGGCCGCGCAGCAAAGGCAAACCACGATGCCATTCCGCCGATTTAACGAATGCTTCGATCTCTGTCTTCTTCTCCCATAACGCGTAGCCCCGTCCCCACTGATCCGTGTCCGGCGACCGCTGGATGGCCAACCAGAGCCGCTGCAGCCAGTCACCGCGCGTGAGATAGCTATCGTCGTCAAACCAGATGACCCAGGGTGTCGTGATGGGCGGATGGAAAAACATTTTCCGCATGAGCGGGGCCTTGAAAATGTTTTTCCGCTCTTCGAAAATCTCGATGTTTCCAAAAGCCGCCTTGCATTCCACGAACATCTCGCGCGTTGCTTCACCGACTTCGTTCAAACCGGCGCGCAGTATGAACCAACCGGGATCGGTATGCCGATAGAGCGACTCGAGGAAGCGCCGCGCCAATCGCGGATGATCGCCGTAACAAATGACACAGATCGTCGGCCGAAAATCTTCCGGGCAAGCATTGATGCCTGAACTCATCAACTGGCCGGCAGCGGTTTCATTCTGGTTTCGCCACTCTCATGGTTCGATATTCAGCGAAAGCAGAAACGGCGACGCATAGCACGCGGGGTCGCTGACGAAGTCCAAGGTCGCCACTTCGCGATCGGGATGGGGATTACTCCACTCCTGCCGATAGACGCGAATCGTGCGATCGATGCCGACCTCAGCCTTTGTCTCTTCCGCACTCCAGACCGGCTCGGGGAAGTCGCGTTCCTGGGATTTCTGGCGCGCGTCGGTCCAGAACCGCGCCGTAGTTATTCCGTAGATAATCGGCGTCTTTTCACTCGATCCATCGACATAACGCCAGATCAACTGCCCTGCCGTCTCACCTTTGCGCCCCTCCCAGACCGTCCCTTGCAGCCAGGCGGCCTTGCTCATCCGCCGATGGATTGGCAAACTCGTCCGTTGCCAGACGAAGGCCTCCATCCGCGGAGCGCGATAGACATCTTCCTCATGCGGCGAGATCTTTCCCTGCAATTGAACGAGACCGTCGAGCCACCATGACTCACCGGAGATGACGGCAACTCGGCCATGATTCCATTGAAAGAACGCCTCCAGGGTAGCAGCCTGAACCTGGCCGTCCTCGGAAAATGTCGGACTCGCCCACCACCACGGCGAATCTCCGAAAGCGCAAGTCCATGTACGAAGATCGACAGCTCCGGCCAGTGTCGGCGCTCGCGCCGTATGAAAGGGCGGCCCCTGCAAGCCGAACAGGATGTTGCGGTCGCGACAGCAGTATGGAACGTCGTTCAGCCAGCTCAGCTCCCAATACTCCCCGCTCCAGTACGTCTGCCCGGTATAGGTGATATTCCGTCGCGTGTGCCCATCATCCAGATACCGCCCTGATTTTTCCCGGTGACTGCTGCAGCGCAAAAGCGGCATCTGCTCGGCAAAAGGCCGACGAAGCAGCTCTTCCTTCAGTTCCTTTCGGGTATAACTTACACTCTCGACAAATCCATTTTGCCTCACCTTGCTCTCGCTTGGGATCGGCGCCAGCTCATATTCATAGGCGCCATCCGGATCTCCGCCAGGCCCTCGGGACGTGATTTTTCCATGGCTGGCATCTGCGCCCTCCTCTTCTTCCAGTGCGCCAGGACAAATAGCTCCGTCTTCGTTTACCAAACCGGCGAGCTTTAAATCCGCAAGACGATCCGGGTACTGCCCGCCATGCGCCCGCCGCCACGCCTGAAGCGCTTCTACCGTCTTGCGCATGGCGCGATCACACCGAATCAGGTGATCGGCGTGCGACGCGTCCTTTGCCGAGGACATGTGAACTCCGAAGCAGAGCAGAGCAGACACGAGGGCCGCGGGTCGCACAGCAATTTAATCTAGCGAAGTCCTGTGAGATCTTGATCCCAATAGGACGAAAAAGCCGATGAGAGCGAGATGTGGGAAGACTCCGATGCGCCGATCTCATGGGAAGGAATATCGCCAATCGCTCGAATCGAAACAATATAACTATTAACCTGCGTCATGTCCACAACTGTGTTTTTCAGCCCTTTCGGATTTCTGATTAAATCACGCAGAGCCAAGACGCTAGACTGCCAGTCATATTCCGCATCACCAACCGTCCACTCTTCCTTGGAATCCGTGGGCAGGGGCTCCATTGGCCAGGCATTTTTCTCAGACTGGAGATGAATGCGCCGCAACCGGTACAGAGAAGCATTGCAATTGCGAGCCGCGACACCCAACCAGTAAAGCCAAATGTTAAAGGCATTCCACAGGGCTCTCGGCAACTCATTCCCGTCCTTCAATTCATGAAGCCGCGATCCGAGCACCCATTTGGGATCGGGCTCGCCGATCAACGGCGGAACAAACGGTATCTTGAGATTATCGTTCGCTTTTTTAAGAAACTCCTCCACGAAAAGCACCTCCGGCGGCTCCGCCGTTTCATCACCGTAGACCTTGAGGCAGTCCGGGACCCAGCCCGGTTGACGGATACGAAGTTCGAACTGCGTCAACGGGTCCGGATCGGTAACGCACATCAGCTTTTCGGACGTGCCAACTGCATCATCGCAAATCGGGTCTTCAGAATTCGAGTCCATATGGTTTCAATAAATGTCAATTATTGACCTAGTGCTCCCAGTATGATGAAAAAGCCGAGGAGAGCGAAATGTGAGAAGATTCGGACCCGCCAAATTCGCGGAAATTCGGGTTTCGCCGAGTCTCAATATCCACCACCCTGAACGAAACAATATATCCATTCACCTGTATCATTTCGACGATACGCCTCGGCACGGAATTGGGATCGGGGTTCGGTTTCAAATGGCCCTTGAGATCAAATGCCCTGTCCATGAATTCTTTCTCTGCCCCATCAATATCCCATTGCTTAAGACCGTCAGTAGGCAATGGATCCATATCCCATTTGTTCTTTTGATGTTTAAGATGGAGACGGCGCAACCGATAAAGGGAAGCGTTATAATTCCGAGCTAACTTTGACAACTTTCGAAGCCACTGATTGAACTCCGACCATAATGCAGGCGGCAACTCCGCTCCCGTCTTCGGATGCAGCTCGTGCAGCCTATGTCCCAATATCCATTTGGAATTAGACACACCCGATAGAGGCACTGCAAAAGGCACCTTGACCTCTTCCCCACGGTATGCAGGCGCTGACGTCAAGCCCAGCATCTCTTCAATAAAAAATGCCTGCGGAAACGCAATAACACCGCCCACTGGATTCGGCACCGGCAAATCCCATAAATCGGGAAGCCATCCTGGCATTCGGCGGGCGAGGTTCGATCCCTCTTCAGGCGGCAAGACCGATCCCGGCCCACCTGGCGAACTCTGCCTTAGCGCGTCCGCATCTTCGACATATTTATTAATTTCCATAAATTACTATTAAACACTCAAACTGACCGAAGCGATAACACTCTCCACTGAAATCAAATCCATGCAGCGAGGCAAGCCTCCAGTTGTGACATCTACGCACAGCGCCTCGGGCCGGTCGAGTTTGGAGCCGTCCCCGAGCGGGACGGTGCGGGAGCGCCAGCAGCCGCCGGTGGCGCAACAGTCGAGGGCGCCGATCGTGTGGAGAAAGTGGTGCCCGGGATACGCCTCCCAGTGCGCCGGCTCACGGCCCCCGTTAATCACGACGCAGGCTCGCGCCCGCTTACGGTGGGGCGGCAGCGGCACGGCCGCGGCCAGATGCATGAGGAAAGTCACCGGGCAGAGCACGCCGGCGGCGTGATACACCAGTCGCACCAACTCGCGCAATGTGGTCTTCCCACGGAGATCGATGACCCCGCGCAAAGGCGGATGGTAGTGGCCCTTGTCGCCGATCTGCACAAACGCGATCCGGTCCTGAAAGTGATCCACCACGGCCTGCCAGCGCCGGCGATGCCACCACTTGATGGTGAAATCGTACTTTCCGCCCGCCGCGACGATCCAGTAGGGCCGTGTCTCGCCATACTCTGCTGCGATAATCGACGGCGCGGCTTTTTCCTCCTCACTCAGGTGGATATCGCCCTTGAAGGCCGTTGGCCGGATGCGCAAATCCAACTCACGATTCAGATAGTCGATGAATCCGTGGATGAAATGGTAGGGCTCCTGATTCGAGCGCTGGATCAGCGGATAGTGACAGAGCAGCGATTGCACGTCTTCCCCACCCTTTTCGAGAGGCGTAAGCCACGGGTTATTCTCCCACAGCGCCGGACACGAAGTCCGAACGTCGGTCACAAACCGTCCGGGATAGTTTATGTGAAGATCCCGCAGGGCCGCGGTGAGCATCACGATATCTCCCGGCGAAAGGTAGTTTTCAAAGATCCATTTTTCCATATTGCCAGCGAACGATGACGGGCTCGCCCTGCAGTTCGGATTCCGGGATGTCTTCCAGCCCCGGCACGCAGATGTGGGAACTCACCGGCGCCGGCTGAGGAAAGATCCGCGGCAACGCTGGACGCACGATCCGGATGTCTCCATAGCGGACGCCATCCATGATCGGCTCGCCGAAAAAGCCCACCGCCGCATACCGATCCTCAAGCGTATCGACCTCGGCCAGCGCCTCGGCGACGGCGTCCAGATGGGCCTTAATCATCTCCGGCGGCGCCCCTGCGGCCTCCGCGGCCCGGCGGAGCGCATGCCGTCGATTGACTTCATAGTAGGCGGCCAGCAGTTCGACACAGCGCCTCTCGTGAAGGTCGGTCACCCCAGGCGCCGGACCGGCCTGCCCATTACAGAGCGGCCAGTGCGCCTCGTCAAAATCGGCTTGCAGCCGGGGATCGGCAAAATCCGCCGGGGGCTGGAGGTGAGAAGAAACAGGCATCGTTTCTTCCGGCGACGCGCAGGCGTCGGGGAGGTCAGACTTTATTTCGGATGGGTCCATAAATGATGTTGGCGCAGCCACTCGAACCACGGCGCGAATGACCAAACCTGGATGGAGCCGTCGGTCGTGATGGCGGACAGGAATTGGCCGGAAGGCGCCCAGGCGAGATAACGTAGATCGGTCGACTGGCGGGTCGGGATATCGGCAAAAATCTGGCCCGATTGCGCCTCGATGAGCCGAATGGAATCCCGATCGATCACCGCGGCCAGCCAGCGGCCATCCGGAGAAAGGGCCAGGGGTGCATCCTGTTTCGCCTCCTTGCTTTGGTCAATGGGCCGGCTGGCGCCGGTTCGCGCATTCACGCGCACGATACCCGCCGCCACGCCGCGGGCGATCAGGTCGCCGCTTTCTTCGGCGCAGATGAGACGTTGAGCGGGAATCGAGATAGAAGCCGCCTGCACGGTGGACGCCTCTCGAGTAAGATAACTTTCCGCGCCCAAGCCCTGGGCCGTCGAAGTGACAACGGTCGCCATCGATCCCTGCCGATCCCACAAAAGCTCTTTGAAGACGCCACCGGCATCGGAGGTGATGGCGGCCCGCTCTTCATATTGCCGGCCGCCGCCATCGATGAATTGTAATTTTTTCCCGTAATAGACCGCGAATAGACCACCACGATCCGCCAGGCCGACGCGACCGGCGCGGGCATTCTGTGCGGCGGACAGGTCCAGTTTGCCGAGGAGTCTAGCGGCGGGTTTGGCCGCGCCATCCCCCGTGAGCCGCCAAACTTCAAATGACTTTCCCGTAGGCAAAGCCCAGCAATTTTTCGTTTCATCGTACGCCACCGCCACGGCATTTCTCCCGAGAGTCTGGGCCATGATAGATAACGGCTCACGGCGGAGCCAATAGATATCGGTGTCACTGATCGCGCAAAGAGTCTGGCTGTCCCCAGACCAGGCCAACGAGTGAAGCCCCGGCCCGACCCATTTTTCACAGAAACACGCGCCGGCATCGATCGCGTAGGCGGCGGCCTTGCCTCCAGCGTCCCGAATGACCCAACGATCCGCTTCATAGCTCAAAACGCATCCGGGAGCGATCCCTTCCAGCTTTGTTTCCAATAACAATTTTGGCTTGGCGACCAATTGTGCTTCGGACGCTTGTCCGGCTTGCGAGGCGGGCAGCAGGCCCGGCAGCCCTTCGCCCGCAAAGCCGCTCCAGATCCGCAGCCAGCCGGCGGAGTCCAGCGCGCCAAGGTAGGCGCCATCGCTGGAGAAAGTCATGGAGCCAACAGCGTCACGCCAGCCCTGGAGTGTCGTTAACGGGACATCAATGGCGGGCTCGGAGAGCTTCGGCGGCAGCTCAAAGTCTCGAGCGCGAGCGCCTGTTTCCTGCGGAACTCGGCCGCTGGCCACATCCCAAATTTGCACGGCGCGATTGTTTCCACCCGTGGCGAGGAGACGGCCGCCGGAATGCCAGGCGATGCATTTCAGCCCATCCGCGGGAAAGATATATGCGCGCAAAAGTCCATCCCGAGGGTCGCAGAGCAATACGTGACGACTGGTCTCCGGACCGGCAATAGCTAGCAGCCCATCGTCCGGGCTGAATTGCAGAAGACCCGCCTCGGGAATGGGTACCCACGGAAAATTGGGCCGCTCGATTCGAGGTCTCACCTTGCCACCCGGCTGCTCAACCAAGTCTACCACGCCCTGCACATCGTCGGCGGGATTGCCCGCCGCGAGAAGCTTTCTCTGGTGATCGAAGGCATACGCCGAGTTGCCATTCGGGCCGGAATTCTGAATCGCGGACGCCGCCGGGGCCTGCTCCGAAACAAGATCCGGCATGGCCAGGAAGCCGGCGGCCAGTCCGCGAATCGTCGAAAGGTTTTCCGGATAGGCGGCGGCTTCCTGGAGCAAAGCCAACCCCATCTTTCGCCGCCCCGCCTGAGATTCGAAACGAAACACCTTGTCAGCCTGCTCGAGCGAACTTTGCGCTTTGGCGCGCCGAGCGGCGCTTCGTTGCGCCAGGGCGACAATCGCCAGGCCGACAATGAATATACCGATAACCGAAGCAATGCCCGCCGTGCGCAGGACACCGCGGCGATACGCGGCCCGCTCGCGCTCGGCAAATTCCGCCGCGTGGCGCGCTTCCGCCAGGCGCCGGTTCGGCAGCGCCCGCAGACTCGCGGCCAACTCTCCGGCGCTGGCCCAGCGCTTTTCCGGCGCCCCGGCGAGACACTTCCGCAGATCTTCCCGCAGCAGCGGATCTTCGATGCGCGCGCTCCAGTCGGTCGGGTCCAGGGCCAGTTGCAGACCGCCAGCGAGCAATTGCCACAGCACAACTCCCAGGCTGTAAATGTCCGATCGCGCCGTCGCTTCAGCGCCACCGAGAACTTCCGGCGCCATATAGAGCATCGTGCCGGAGAGTGTGGAGCGGCGCAGCTCGCTCACGGTCTGGGTGAATCCGCCGCGCGTCCCGTGACGCAGCAGTTCGTCGGCGACGATCTGGCCGATGCCAAAATCCGAGAGCAGCACGTGAAGCCCGCCGCCCGGGACATTTCTCACGAGCAGATTTGCCGGCTTCATGTCGCGATGAAGGATGCCGGCTTCGTGCGCAGACTGCAGCGCCTCCGCCGCCTGTGCGACGATTTCCACCCGGGTCTCCACAGACATGCCAATCAATTCACCCGGCAGCGCCGCCACCCAGGCCTCGAGATCCCGGGCGCCGGAATGCTCCATCATGAGATACCAAGGCTCTTCCTCCAGCGCGACTTCGTGCAACTGGACAAAGTGTGGGTTTCGCCCGACCCGTTCCTTCAGCAGACGGTAAAGCGTCATCTCCCGCCGCAACGTGCGCGCCTTGGCGTCGGAATCGCAAAACTTGATGACCCGGCGCTCGGCAAATTCGGGATGCTCGGCGGCCCAGACCTCGCCCGCACTGCCTTCGCCGAGCTTGTAAGTGAGCGTCCAATTTCCTCCCGGCACGACAGCGCCCCGCTCCGGGCGCCAGCGCGGGATCGGAGGCCGGCCCGGATCCTCACAGGATTCCGCCGCACGCAGGAGGGCGCGACCGAGCGCCGAGATCGAGTAATATCGATCCGCCGGATCGCGGCGCACGGCGCGTGCGATCACTTCTTCGACCAGCGGAGGCGCCACAGCCAGCATCTCGCTGAGCCGCGGCGGCACACCATCCACGATGATGTTTCGCATCTCCGAGATCGTCGCGTGGCGCGGAAAGAGAAAGAGACGCCGCCCCGTGAGCGCTTCGAAGGCGATCGCGCCAAGCGCATAGATATCGACACTCTCGCCGGAACGAAAATCGCGATCACATCCCAAATGTTGCTCCGGGGCCGCATATTGCGGCGTGCCCGCAAAACGCGCGCCGTCTTCCTCGACCGCGCCCTCCAGGCGGGCCACGCCAAAATCGAGGACCACGGGCTGCCCATCCTTCCGTACGAGAATATTCGCCGGCTTCAGATCCCGATGGACGATCCGCCGCTCGTGCGCATGGTGCACCGCGGCGCAGACCGCGGCCAACATGCGCAGGAGCGCCGGGAGATCGTTGCGGCGCTCCGCAGCCCAGGCCGTCACGGTGATGCCATCAACGTGCTCCATTGCGTAAAAGGGCATTTCGCGTCCCGCGGGATCGCGCGCCATACCCGCATCGTGGATCTTAACAATGCCCGGGTGCGCCAGTCTTCCGAGCATTTCCATCTCCTTCACGAAGCGTTCGGCAAATGCCGGCGAAACGAGCGCCGGATGAATCATCTTCACGGCCACGTCGCGGGCGATGTACAATTGGGTCGCACGCCACACACACCCCATCCCGCCTTCGCCTAGCTTCTCGCCCAGACGATACCGCTCGGCGACCACATCGCCAGTGTCAAAGGAAGTCGGCAGCGGCGGCAAGTCACGCCAGGAGCCCAGCAGACTCAAGACCGACTCCGGCTCTCCCGCCGCGCGCAACTCCTCCAGGCGGCGACGGGCTTCGATGGTGGAGAGGCCCTCCATTTGCGCCGCGAGTTCATCCACCCGGTCAAAGACCGCTGTTTCGGGGAGGATCATTTCCTTCTCTCTGTTCCCGCCAGGCCGCTTTCGCCTACACCGCCATCAATAATTTTAAAGGCGCCCTGGCTCTGTCCAGATTTCGATCGGTAGTCTTCCCGCCCGGCAGACCCGCAGCGGACCTTTTCGAAATGCGCTGCGGTGATGATTTCGGACTCGTCCACGAAGATGATGCTCCGTTATCAAATCGACTTAAATAGGTCGAGCGATTTCCCGCCCGCGCGTTCCTTTCAGCCGGGTTGCAACAAACGGAACGGTAATCGGAGACAAACAAACAAACGCCGCGCAACAGTCGCCAGCGGCGCGCTAACGAGCGCCTACGGGAAAGGCCGGAGGCGCTGCGTCACACGGGCTGACTATTTCCCCTTCGACACCATCACCGTCGCCGGCCGAATCAGCCGATCGCGCAGCTTGAAGCCTTTGCGGAGCTGGCGGATGACCACGCCTTCGGGCACGGTGGCGCTGGCCTCCTGGGCCACGGCTTCATGGAGATTCGGGTCGAATTTCTCGCCCTCGGCGTTCACGGGCTCGACTCCGCATTGGGTGAGAAAGTCGGAGAGTTGCCGGGCCACCATGTCCATGCCGGTAATGATGGCTGTGCCTTCCGCGCTGCCTCGCGCCGCATTCAGGCCGAGCTCGAAGTTATCGAGGATCGGGATGAGCCGCTCCAGGAAGCTCGTGTTCGCATACTTGATCGCGTCTTCCTTCTCCCGGGCCGCGCGTTTGCGGAAATTGTCGAAATCCGCCTGGCTGCGCAGCGCGAGATCGCGGAAACGATCCAGATCGCCCTGGAGCTGGGTATAGAGTTCGTCCTGATTTTGCCCGTCGGCAACCGTGGTCTCGCTCCGCGAGGCCGCATCGGCGGCAGCGGTGGCGGCGTTGAATTCGGAGGCGTCTTGGTTGGTCGGATTGCTCATTTTTTTCGGATCACTATCAGGGTAATATCGTCGTGCTGCGGCTGGCTGCCCACAAAGGTGCGCAGATCATCCGTCAGTCGCGTGATGACGGCGGCGGCGCCGTCGGAAGCGCTCGCGAGAATGGCGCGGACGAGGTTCTCCATGCCAAACTCCTCGCCGTCGGCATCGAGCGCTTCGGTGACGCCGTCGGTGTAGAGAATGAGGCAGTCGTCCGGCTCCAGGCGCAAGGAAAAATCTGCGGTCACCCGATCGAATACGCCGCCGCTGTCGATGCCGAGCGCCATTCCCGGCGGATTCACCCGCACCACCGAGCGATCCTGCGCCTTGTAGTGCAGCGGAGCGTCGTGTCCGGCCCGGCAGAGGGTAATCGTCGGGCTGGACCGATCCAGAATCGCGTAGGCCATGGAAATGAACATGTCCTCTTTAATGTCGGGAAAGAGCTGTTCATTCACCCGCCGCAACACGGCGGCCGGCGAATGCTGCGCGCCCGCCTGGCTCCGGAGCACGCTGCGGCACATGGCCATGATGAGCGAGGCGGGCACACCCTTGCCCGACACGTCTGCGATGGCCACGCCGCAGTGGCCGTCGTCGACATTGATGTAGTCGTAGTAATCGCCGCTCACCTGCCGGGCCGGGATATTGATGCCCGCGACCTGGAAGCCCGCCACATCCGGCGAACTCGACGGCAGGAGAATGCGCTGAATCTCGTGGGCCACCTGCAGGTCCTGATCCAGCCGCTTTTTTTCCGCTGCTTCGGAGAAAATGAGCGCCGTGCTGAGGGCAAAGGCTGACTGCTCGGCGATGGCCTTGAAAATCTGGAATTCGCTGGCGAGAAAGGCGTCCGCCTCCGGGCCGCGCGCGACGAGGAGCACGCCGAGCTCATGCTCGCCGTACTGCAGCGGCGCGAGCATCGCGCTGGTCGTGTGCCGCACGCTATCGCGCGCCGGCGCGAGCCGCGGATCCTCCGGAGTGAGCAGCAGCGGGGTCCGCAGCACCCAGGCATCGCCAATCACTCCATCCGAGGGGGCAATCGCCTGCATGCGCAGGAACTTGTGCAGCGCGCCGGTCCCCTTCCCCGCCTGCGCGGCCACACTCGCCGGCACGGCGAAGAAAGGCGGGCAACTGCGGGAGACAAAGGCTGGCCGCAACTCATTCCGCGTCTTTTCCCAGAGATAAAGCGCGCCACCGTGCGCATTGAGAATGCGCAGCGCCCCCTCCACGATGAGCACATGGAGATCGGAAGGCCGCGAGGTGTCGGAAAGAGCCGCGCCCAGCCCGTGCAGAAAGTCAAAAACCCGCGTCTCCTCCAGAAGAATGCGCTCCCGGGCGCGATCCAGCATCTCGATGCGGCGCTGCTGCCTTCGGTACACGAGCCCGAAGGCGGTCGAAACCGCAGCGAGAAGGGCAAAGAAAATGGCCGCCCACATTCGGACTCAGCGCGCCAGGTGCAAATCCTGTTTCAGGTATTCCAGCACGTCCTTGAACTTCGCGGCATTCTCCGGATTCGCCTCGACGCACGCCTCGTGGGCTTCGAGCATCGTCTTGGCCTGGGTCGTCTTGTCGGCCGCCCCGGTCTCCAGCGGCTTTTCCGTGGCCACGGCCGGATCGATCGCCGGCTTCTCCTCGATGGTAAAAAGTCGATCCAGGCCCAGGTTGCCCAGGAGATTGCGGTTGCGTTCGTTGAGATTCACCGCCTTGAGGTGCCCCTGGCCGATTTCCTTGAGCCGCAGCGCGATGGCCGCCAGCGTCCCCATGAAGGTCGAGTCCATCACCGGGCAATTTCGCAAATCCACGACAAATTCGCGAAAACCACGGTTCGTCATTTCCCGCGCAAATTCCTTGAGGCCCGTGCTATTCAGGAACGTGCCCTTCCCCTCCACACGCACCCAGACGGTTTTGGCGGCGGCGCCAACAAGGATGGAAGGCAATTGGTTCACAGATTGATTTTTGCTCCCGCCATCTGGCGGCTAATTGGCAGCTAAATGGCGGCTGACTTCTTTGACGTATCTGACTGACGCAGTATTCGCGCCTAAACGGGTGGATTCTTCAGGATGCCCATCGGGACCACAATCTAGTCCCAAAGGAACGATTGATTCAAGGCCACGATTTTGCCGTTTTCAATCAGCAGCGCGCGCCAGGCCGTCACCCGCCCGTGGAGGTTGTAGTCGTCGCCAATGACGCTGAATTTGCTCTCGATGGTCCCTTTCGGGTTGTCGTAGGCGATTTCCTTGGCCTGCACGTAGGAGCCGAGCTCCTGCTGGCGGTACTCGAAGCGCAGCACGAGATTTGCCGGACGCTTCGCCCGCCAGTAGAAATTGTAATAGTACCCATACCGGCTGGCCCGGTCGAAGTTCGTGATGGCCCCAAAATTGACGGCCTGACGCTGATAGTTCAGCATGTCGTTGAGCGTGGGCTTGTCGCTCTTCGGATCGCTCACGAAGATGCTGGTCTTGCGGAATTGGATCGCGTCGTCGAGCGCCAGAGGCAGCGGATTCGCCTTGGGCAACAATACGGTTTGCGGCTGCGGCGCCGCGAAGCTGCTGGCTGCCATCAAGGCCGGGGCCAGCAGGACGAATAAAAGGCGTTTCATTTCAGGGTCGGCAGAGTAATCGTCCGCCTCGCTTACTGTCAACCGCAGGCAGGGTATCACGCGGTGCGGGATTCCGCGGTCGCAGTCTGCCACACAAACAATTCGGGAAGAGCGGGATGGAACGATTTTCCAGCGTGCGTTACGCTCTCCAACGGCGGCCGACGCCGAAAAAAGCGATGATTCAGGTGAAATTTTCCCGCGGGATCCTGCTCCCGGAACACAACCTTTGGCTCGATCCCTGGGATGCCCAGCGGCTCGCCTTCGTGTCGCACGCGCATGGCGACCACATGGCCCCGCACGACGAAGTCATCCTGAGCGAAGGCACCTCGCGGCTCATGCAGGCGCGTCTGCCGGGCGACCGGCGCGAACACATCCTCCCCTTCGGCCAGAGCCGCAGGCTCTTTGGGCTCTACATGGAGCTCCTGCCCGCCGGCCACATCTTCGGCTCGGCCCAGATCCGCCTGGAATCCGACGCCGGCAGCCTGCTCTACACGGGAGATTTCAAGCTCCGCCAAAGCCTTTCCGCCGAACCCGCCCAGTGGAAATCGGCGGATACGCTCATCATGGAGACCACCTACGGCCTTCCCAAGTACCGCATGCCGCCCACGGCGGAGGTGCTCGCGCAGATGGCCAAGTTTTGCGAGGACGCGCTCGCGGACGGCGACGTGCCCGTGCTCCTCGGCTACTCCCTCGGGAAATCCCAGGAGATCCTCTGTGCGCTGCTGGAGCGCGGGCTCACGCCGATGCTGCACAGCAGCGTCCATCGTATGACACAGATTTATCGGGAACTAAATCCGGATTTCCCGAGCGGCTACGTGCACTACTCGGCCAACAAGGTGGCCGGCCACGTCCTGCTCTTCCCGCCCGGCGCGGTGCGTTCCCTAATGCTCCGGCAGATCCGCAATCGCCGCACCGCCGTGCTCACAGGCTGGGCGCTCGATTCCGGGGCAAAATTCCGGTATGGCTGCGACGCGGCCTTTCCGCTCACCGATCACGCCGATTACCCGGATCTCGTGCGCTACGTGGAGCTCGTCCGCCCGAAGCGCGTGCTCACGCTACACGGCTTTGCGGGCGCCTTCGCCGCCGATCTGCGGGCGCGGGGTTTCGAGGCTTGGGCGCTCACGGAGGATGATCAATTGGAGCTGAAACTTGGCGGCGAGCCGGAAGAATCGCAGCCGTCGACTGTTGTGATCGTCCCCGGGGCAACACTTGAAACGGTGGCTGAACCGGCCGAAGCCGTCGAACCTGAACCGGTCGAACCCGACGCCTTCCTCGAACTCGGCCGCATCGGCGAACGAGTCGGCGCCACGAGCAGCAAGCTCAAGAAAATCGAATTGCTCGCCGGCTACCTCGCCCGGCTGGCTGGAACGGACCCTCGCCTGGCCGCCATGGCCGCCGTCTATCTCACCGGCCGCGCTTTTCCGCAAACCGATGGACGCAGCCTGCAAACGGGTTGGGCCGTCCTGCGCAAGGCCTTGGCCGGCGCAACTGGCAAGACCGAGCAGGCGCTTCGCGAAATTTCCCGCGCCCACGCCGACGCCGGCAAGACGTTCTACGAGGCCATGTTGGAGCGCCAGTCCGTCGGTCCCTTCTCGCTCGAGGACTCGCAAAAGTTCTTCCACGCCTTGCAAGAGGCGCGCGGGCCCATTCAAAAGACTGCGCTCCTCCAGGAGCAATTGAGCCGCCTTGGTCCGCTGGAAGCGAGTTATCTGGTCAAGGTTCTCACCGGCGATCTGCGCATCGGGCTCAAGGAAGGCCTCGTAGAGGAAGCCGTCGCCGCTGCTTTCACCGCGCCACTCGAAGCCGTGAGAGAAGCCAACATGTTGCTCGGCGACATCGGTGAAACCGCCGTGCTGGCCTGCCGGATGGCCCTCGGCGAAGCGACCATCCGTTTGTTTCGCCCTATCAAGTGCATGTTAGCCAGTCCCGAGGCCACCGCCGAAGCGGTCTGGGAAAGGCTCTGCGAATTTGCCAAATCGGCCGGTGAAACTGTCGCCGCCTCCGCCACCGCCGATACTTCCGCCGCGTCAGATCCCATTGCTCCTATTCTTCCCATTGCTCCCGCCGACGCCGCCCCACCCGCACCCGCTCCCGCATCCCCAGCCGCCTCCTGGATCGAAGACAAATACGACGGCATCCGCGCGCAATTGCACATCGGCGACGGCCGCGTGGAAATCTTCAGCCGCGACCTGCATAACATCACCGAGCAATTCGCCGACCTCGCCCGCGCCGCGCGTGGCCTCGACCGCGGCGTCGCGCTGGACGGCGAGATCATCGCGCACGAGGCTGGCCGAAATCTCACCTTCTTCGACCTGCAAAAACGCCTCGGCCGCAAGACCGAAGACGATCTCTTTCTCGGCCGCAACGATGTCCCCGTCGTCTTTCGTATTTTCGATTTGTTATACCTCGACGACACTCCGCTCCTGCGCACCCCACTCGCTCAGCGCCGCCGCCTTCTCGAGTTGATCCCCTTCCCCGCCGGCCTGGAACTCACCCCCATTCATACCGTCCAAAGCGCCGAGGAAATCGAGGCCGCCTTCACTGCCGCACGAGACCGCGGCAACGAAGGCCTCATCGCCAAAAACGGCGCCAGCCTCTACACCCCCGGACGCCGTGGCCTCGCGTGGCTCAAGCTCAAGAAAGAGCTGGCCACGCTCGACGTCGTGGTTGTCGGCGCCGAAAACGGCCATGGCAAGCGTTCCGGCGTGCTCAGCGACTACACCTTCGCCGTCCGCGACGAGCGCACCGGGGAGTTATTGACGATTGGCAAAGCCTACTCCGGTGTTACCGATGCTGAGATTGACGAACTCACCGAGCACTTCATCCAGAGTACTGTTTCGATGCGCGGCAAATACCGCCAGGTGCACCCGGAAATCGTCTTCGAAATTGCCTTCGACTCCGTGCAGCCGAGCACGAGGCATAACAGCGGGTTGGCTCTGCGCTTTCCCCGCATCAAAGCCATCCGCCGCGACAAGACTCCAGCGGAAATCGATACCTTGTCGTATGCGCGCAGCCTGGCGAAATTGAAGGCGCATTCGCCCGAAACGAGGAAACCGTAAGCAATCCGTAGGCGATCCGATAACCTCGCCACTTGGGCCGCTCCACGGATGTGTAAACGTTTCGCGAGTGGCCTGAGCCAAGGAGCGGCGGTTCTCAATCGCCCTGCGCTGCTTCGCAGCGCCACTCGCTACGCCCTGCCGGGATAGCAGTCCATCGCTGAGCGGAATAGCCCAAGAATCGCAGCCAATTCCAACGTCCAGGCCTCGGCCGCCGATATTGCCGCCGTGCGGGCGCTGCGCCATCGCGCAAAACACTCCAATTGGGGGGCTAGGTGAAAGCGCCGCTTTCTGGCAACCTGCCCGACCTCGCAGATCTCCCCAGATCCGCAGCCGTCTGGAACGGCTCCTGTCGAGGCGAGATCACGTTAGGCTTCTAATCCCCAGAACTACTATGTCTACGACGTTTCCCCCAAATTCCCCGCTGGCCAGACTGCGCGCCAGCACCCTCCTAAAACCTTCCTCCAAGGATAAGAACATAAAGCGCGTTCTGCAAGTGACCCGCCTTCGTTTGCGCCGCGCCGGCGCCGGCCTTGGCCTGGCTATCGTGGCGCTCGGCGCGAATCATAGTTTCGGCCAGGTCAATCAAGCCACCGCCGACGCCGCGCTGAACGGCTACAATTCGGCCTTCCTGGTCACCTCCGGGAGCCTGACGTATTACAAAAAGGGCACGGGCACATCCACCACGGATCTCAAGCCCCAGGGGACCTGGGGCGAGGCCCTGGATATTGGCGTGGCGGAAGACGCTTACGAACGCACGGGAACTGCCGCGGCCAAAACGCTGGTGAGCAATCTCATGACCACATTTCTCACCCAAAATGGAACCGACTGGTCGGGCGATACCTGGAACGACGACCTCGGCTGGATGTGCCTCTGCTGTATGCGTGGTTATCAGATCACCGGTAATTCCACTTTCCTGACCGTGGCGGAAAACAATTTCAACACGGCTTACAACCGCGGCTGGGACTCCACCTTTGGCGGCGGGGTTTGGGAAAATATGGCCACCCTGGCCTCCAAATGCGCCCTGGACAATGATGGCCTGGCGATCGTCGGCTGCTACATTTATCAGGCCACCGAAGATACCACCTATCTCACGAAGGCCCAAAACATGTACAGTTGGGTGCGTTCGAAAATTTTTAACACGACCACGGGCCAGATCAACGAAGGCTGGAAGGCGGATGGCCTGGAAGTTTCGGACAATGTCTATAACAGCGGGACCTTCGTCAACATGGCCAACCTCCTCCACAATATCACGGGAACGGCCAGCTACTACAACGACGCGGTGCTCGCGGCAAATCATGTGGTAAATAAGACGGCCATTCTTTCGAATGGCAGTCGGGCCTCCAACTGCTGGGCGCAGGACTTTGTCCGCGGCCTGAGGAATCTTTGCCGGGACAATCATCTTTGGGATACCTATTATCCCTGGCTGGAAAACAATGCGAACGCATCCTGGAACGAGCGGCGCACGGACCTGAACATTACCTGGAACTCCTGGACGTCGGCGACGCCCACGGATGACTGCTCCTCGATGGAATCGATGAGCGGGGCCATCGTCCAGCAAATGCTGCCCTGCACCTACGAGCCGGATCTCCTCACGATCCCCGGCTATTCCGGACCGGATTATCGCGTGATCGCCGACAGCAACTTCCGCGATGGAGAAGGTGTGATTCTCGATGCCACCGCCGCCGGCAATTACATTGCGTTCCTGGCTCCGGAGATCTCCGCGCGATCCTACGATGTGCGCGTCGCGGTCAAGAAATTCAACAGCCGCGGCATCATTCAAATGGCGATTGGGCAGGTGGGCAACAATTCGCCCGTCAATACAGGCGCGCCGCAGGATTTGTATTCCTCCTCGGCGCAATATGTGGAACTCGATCTCGGGACCTGGACTCCGGCCACGAGCGGCGATAAATGGATTTGGTTCAAGATCACCGGGAAAAACGCCGCGAGCAGCGGCTACAGCGTGTGTTTCGACTACATCCGGCTGCTACCCATCAAGTAAATCGGACATTCACTCGCGCGCTGAGCACAATATAAATCGTGAGCTCGTGACGAACCTTCAGTTCGTCACGGGCTGAGGAGGGAGGAAGGATGGGAGAATGCGAATAACGGGAAGTATGGGAGGGAAGGCTTTTGATGATGCGGAGTTTGCTGGCGGTGGGGCCGACTATCCCATAAGCCGCCGCAACCGCGCCGAGACGCTTTTCACAAACATCGCGTTCTTATCGATCACCAGTAATTCCACGAACCCCTCGCTCTCGAGGAATCGCAAAATACACCGCACCACCCCCTCGGGCAGTCCCGTCGCCGTGCGCAGGACGCCATCGTTGAGCGCCCGCTCGTTCACGATTTTTCCGGCCATCAGATTCACTTCCTCTTTATAGCGCAACCGGCTTTCACCCAAATACCGGTGCACCACGGTCGTCGAAACGGAAATCAGCAATACCTGGCCCAGATTTGCCCGGCTCACCTTGATGAACCCCAGTTCGTCCAGAAACTTCAAACTCGCGTCGATGTCCACTGCGCTCAGCCCTGCCGCCCTCAATCGCTCCATGAGCAGATAAGGCCGAAACGCGAGCAAACCCGTTTCCACGCATTCCGCGCACAGGGCCGCCAAGACTAAACTATCTCCTCGCCGCAAATCGGGGTGAAGCTGCGAAACCGGCCGCGCCATTTCCAGCGCCGAATCTTCCAGACCTTTCGTCCGCATCTCTTCAAAGATCACCTCCACCACCCGTTTCAGCTCCTCGTCGTAAGTCGCGCCGGCCGCAAATTGAGCGCCCCACAGATGCCCCAGCGCCGGCGGCGTCTCACACTCCTCGATCACTACGAGCATCAAGCGCGTCGCCTTTTCCATCCGCTCGACCACCCCTGGATCCAACTCGCGCACCCACGGCAGCTGGACGCTCAGCGACGACAAGACGACGATGAAAACGTCCGCATACCCGACGCCCATCTCGAAAATCTTCTGGATCAGACTCTCCCCTGTCCGAATTTCCCAGAGATCCAAACGCGCATCCACACCGCACTTGCGTAACCGCGCGGCGAAATCCAGCGCAAAGCGCTCGCGATCTTCGGAGGCAAAGCTGATGAACGCTTTGGGGGCAATGATGGACATTTTGGGTGCTCAGCAAAGCAAAGGCGGCGCCCAGTGCAGAGCGGCGCCCTCACCGACCGGGACAGCATGCTGCTTTGCAGCGCGCGGCGCGCCCCTGGAGTTTGGCCAATTTCGGAGCAAGGCTGTCAGCCCGGAGGGCTGCGGTAAAGTAGCCGGGGGTAACCACCTGCGGAAACGGACAAACGAGCGGCGCGCCCCTGCATGGGCGCGGTAAAAAACCGCGTACAAACGGCGCATCTTGTTTGTGCTGAGCGCTTTATACTCCAGCACCCCTGCCGGAGTGCGATCCGCATAATGACAATTCCGGGGATGTTATCCCCGGCTACTTTACGGCAGCCCTCCGGGCTGCGCGGCGCGCCCCCCGCGTGAGCGGGGCGCGCCCGGGGTAACATCTCGCGTAGCGCTGGGCGTAGCGCGAAGGCCACGCTGGTGGACGCCAAGGATGGCGTCCCTCCCTGGGCTCCGCTTTTGACGGACGCTGGGCGAAATTGGCCAAACTGCAGCGGCCAGCCAAAGCTTGGCGGGCGCTGCGAACCAGCGCCAAACGGGCAGGAATGCCCGAGCTCCTTGTTAAAGAGCCAGCCGCGTCAATTGGCCAAACTCCAGCCGCCACGCGAGGTCTGGCGCCGCGCTTTCGGGAGCACTCGCAGGAATGCAAGTGAGCTCCGTATGCGCTAAGGCCAGGTCACGCAGGACAGCAAGCGCTCGTTGGAAGGTCCGGCTTGCGAGGCGGGGCGCTTCCGATATTCAAATGAAAAAAGAACGAAACCTGGATGAACCAGGGTTGCCTCCCAAAGGGGGCGGGTGTGTGGATGGATGGGTGTAGGGCCGGCTCTCTCCCGCCCGATCGCTCAAGGCGTGTTGGGAAACCCGCTTGCAAAACGGGCTTGCCAACGCGCCCCATGCAACCAGCCAGGGGAGCCAAAGATCGCCGCAACGAGGGGGATTCGGTCCGGGCGGGCATGTAAACCCGCCTAAGAACGTACGGCTTCTCGAGATCGCTTCTCTTGAAGAGAGGTCCCGACGCAGAGGGAGCAGATAGATCATCGTGAAATTACGATGACCGGCTGACTCTGCGCTCGGACTTTTCACGGGTGAGGCACTCAGTTCTCATTGCGGCGTTTTTTTTGCTGCAATGAGACTCTAGCTAGCACTTCACCCTCAGAACTGGACAGCGCGCCGCAATGTGGATGGAACACATACACGGCTTGATCTCGCTGCAAGGAACTCTACGGCTATGCGCCGGTCCGAGGACACGACCGGTCGCAACTGTCGACTGCGGATTTCCCTGATCACGACGGGAGGTCGAGACCAGTTGAAAGCGTTCGTCAACGGCTCTTCAAGGCCGGCGATTGGTCCCGGAGGCCGGCTTGTTGAAGGCCAGTAACATCTCCGGGAGTGGCCGCTGCGCGAAGAAAGCGAAACGAGTTCCCTGTGCTCGAAGGTAGGGCTGGATCTCCCGGCTCTCTGCGCGATCGTTGCCACAGCCGTTTCCGGCGGCGCCACGAAAGACGACAGCAGTTCCCGAACTGCTGGCAGAGAGCCGGGTCTCGTGATGAAACGAGGCGACCGGGATCCATCGGCTGCGGCGCCGCTTTGCGCGGTTTCGCGGACGATTGCGCTGGGTGACAGCGCGGGATTCCGGTGAATCCAGCTCGAGGATGCGCTGATTTAATCATCGCATCCCTTGGGAAACACGCTCCGGGCGCTGTTGCCAGCGCCTGGATGATATTTCCTTTTTCCTTGAACACAGGAGGAGCATCGCACGCCGCTCCCGGGGCTGGCAAAAGGTATTAGGGTAACATTACTTTTTCTCGCCCCCAGCCTGCCAACTCAACACTTGTCCATCCTCCTCCAAACGCGCGCGAAGTTTCGCATAGTCCACCTTTTGCACCGGAATCCCAGCCTGCAACGCCAGGCCCGCCGCTGTAGCCGCGGACTGCCCCAAAATCATAAACACCGGCTCCATACGGATAGAGCCGTAGGCAATATGCGTGGCCGAAAGACAGACCGGCGCAAACAGATTCTCGCACTCCGCCGCCTTCGGAACGATGGCCCGGTAGGAAATCGGGTACGGCTTCACTCCCACCTGCACGTCGCCCTCATTCTCCGCGCGGCCGTCTTTGACCAGCCGTTCACAGTTATGGGAGTCCATGTTATATGCGCCCAACCCCACGCAGTCTTCTGGCTTTTCCAGGCCGCGACACACACGCTCGGTCATGACCATTTCCCCAACCATGCGCCGCGCCTCGCGCACATAGAGCTGGTACGGCCAGCCGCCCGTATCCGGAAACTCATCCTTGCACAGCCCCCATTGCCCCATTTCGCTGCGAATCTCCGCAGGCACGCGGGAATCCGTCGCGAGGAAAGTGAGAAACCCGCGGGTGTAGGCTTCATGCTCCTTCCAGATCTTCTCCCGCTCCGCATAACTCGCCGTGGGATAGGCATAGTTTGCCCCGATGAAATCGGTGGAAAAGCCGCCGTTGTTATTGATGTCTGTCTTTTGCGGCGTGACCATGTCGATCTTGAGGAAATTCTTGATCGTGACTTTTTGGTTCGCCGCCGCCAGCGCCTCGAAATAACGGCCCAACAGCTCATACCGCGCGGCATCGTAATTCGCCGGCGGGTCGATGGGCTTCTTGTTCGCGGCATTTTTCGTGAAACAGAGCCGGAAATTGTAAGCCTGGACACAGTGATCCCCTTCCCCCGGCTTCACGCCCTCGCCTGCTTGCACGAACGGCAGCAATCCGCTCGCCGGATCTCCCGGATGAACGAACGGATCCACCGCGACCAAAAACTGATGCGCCGGCGTCACCGCCCGGCGACCATTCAGCGTTTCGTCAAATTTCGTATTTGCCTCCCGCCCCACCATCGCGCTCACAGCCGCCGCGGCCAGCAGATCGCCTTCGTAGGAACAGTCGATGAACATCTTCGCGTGGAAGACGTTGCCGTTTTCCATCTTAATTCCCGTCACCCGGGCTCCGGTCTTCTGCGCTGAGGCGAGGCGTTGATTCAGGTAGACCGGCACCTTCGCCTCCTGGAGCAACTTGTTCAGTTCCTCCTCCGCGACGTGGGGCTCGAAAGTCCAGGCCTCGTCCTTGCCGTAGCGCTGGCCGAGCCGCTTGTAGAACTGCCGGGCAAATCCGCCAATCGCGGCCTTGTTCCCGATATCCGTCCAGCCGAGGCCGCCGGACGTCAGACCGCCAATATGCGCGCCGTACTCCGTGAGCACGACCCTGCGCCCCTCGCGCGCCGCAGTGCAGGCGGCGGCCACACCGCCGGCCGTACCGCCGAAGACGCAAATGTCAGCATCGACCGTTTCCGCGGCGATGGCCGAGGCGAGAAGCGAGAGGAGGGCGAGTCCGCAGAAGAAAAGAGGTTTCACGAGAGGCAAGGCGTTGATGGGGAAGGCGCGAGCGTCGATCCCGCGCACGGTCCTATTCAGGCTGGGCGGATGGCGGTGTCAATCGCGATGCAAAGGGCCGCGGGAAGAAGCGGCGGCCCCGGCCAAGGCAGGAAAGTCCTCGCGCAACGCCGCGAGGTTTTGGAGTGCGCGCGGTTCTGCGCCACTTTCGGAGAAGGACCGTTGAGAGAAGCCAGCCGAACGTTCACGCACCAAGAAATCGCATCACACCGATGGAGGGAAAACCGTGCAATAACGATGCACCTCGACGATGTATAGCTCCTTTCTTGCCGAGCGCTGGAGCAAATCCTCAGCGTGACGAATCCGTCCAATGTGGACCTGGGTCGAACGCCCACTCCAAAAGCGGCGCAGAACCGCACGCACTCCAAAACCTTGCGGTCGCACACCCTGAATTTTTGCTCTGACGGCGCCAGACTGGCCAAATTCGGCGAAGAGCAGGGAGCTATCAGCCGCTCGGCGTGTTGCTTGCTGGAGGGAGAGGTGATACCTGGACGCTAGCTGGCAAACCCACGGTCTATTCAGCCCCCCCTGCCTGGCGCCAAGATGGCGCCCCCCTGGGCTCTCCCTGGGGCGCGCGGCGGCCGCAGTGCCCATCCTCAACCCAGCCGTCGCGGATCACCCCTTCGATTCTTCTTTGGAGTTCCGCGAAACTTGCCCGCTTGTGCATTTCCCTCCGCGGACTACCTTTACATACCCTTTTCACCGTGAATACCTCGCCGTTTCAAGCCGCCCTCGCCGGCCTCGCGCTGCTCATTTCCGTGATCCCAAGCGCCCAAGCCACTCCACAACAGTCCGCCCTGCTCGCCCAAGCGCGCAAACATCAGGCGCAGCAGACCGCGCAGAATAACGCGAAAAAGGCCGCCCAGCTCCTGCTCCTCCAGCAGCGCCGCCACAAGCCAGCCCCGGAACCGCGCGACAACGTGATCAAGGAGGCGCCGGAGCAGCCGCCGACCATCGTGCCGGCAAATCCATTGCCCCTAGCCCCGGACGCGCCGTAAAATTTTCATGCGGGTCCCGCAATCAGGCGGCGCTGTCTTTCACCTCAATCGCGCCTCTAAATTTGCGCGGAGGCAGCCCTAAACGAGATTGATTCAAGCATCTGGGTTGAGCGGTTGAGCGCACGAATCAGTGCGGCCAAGTTCGTTTTTGTCAGGACGAACGATCTTTGCAGGAGACCTTCGTTGCTGCAAATTTCAATCAACGACGAAAGGAAGCTGTCCTCTTGCTCATGCAAGACAACCGGCGCGATAATTTCAATATCGTCGGACACAAATGCGACGCGTCGGAGTATGAACAGAGGTCAGACTTCGCGGTAAACAGCAAACGCCAATACACGCGATTCCCATGAATCAAACGGGCTGGTCTGGTGGACAATCTTTCGCGTCGACAATATCACTCAATCGCTCGCGCCAACCAGTCCAGCGTAGATTGCGACTCAAAAATTCAATCATCCGCTTACTTGACTCTGAGCATTGCAATTCCGTCATTTGCGCAAGCGTCTTCTTTCTAGCGGAGCGTCGCTCGTCAAGAAGATAATTACTCCTCCGTTTTGCATCCCATTTGCGATCCATATACGTGTAATAGATCGTCGCGCCAACAATGAGATCCGCCCCAAGTTTCTCCACAGTCGCCGCATCAAGAGCACAAGTATTTACCGTCAGAAAGAGTCTCGGCTCGACCTCCTTCAAACACCAGACCGTATAGGGGCCGCCAACCGTCCAGCTTTCCTTCAAAAACTCATTCAGTTTTTCGACAGCATCGGAAAATGCCGACTCATGCTCCTCGCCGTCAAAAATAAATTGCCCATTGGAACGAACGATCCGAGTCCCTGGCAGACGGGTCAGCAAAAGAGGCAGCAAAAAATACGCCAGGCACGCGCTCAACCGCCAACCAACATAATATACAAACAGACGAATCTGTTGAGATATTCTTGAGTGTCGCATTTCAGGGCAACCTAATGTTCGATCTGGCAGCGATTGCATCGCATCGTTTCGCGGTGCGCCGCGACGATGGCAGCTGCCCGCACCAAGTAGCCAGCCCGCCATTTCGCGGCAACTATCATTGACAGACAAAGACCCGGTCCGCAAGCGGACCGGGTCCGAATTTCCAAACGCCAGGCGTCGTCAGGGCGTTACTACGGCGCGTTCACGACCCACGGCTTGGTGCCGTAGTCTTTCCCGCCGGTCGCATACTCCGAATTCGTAGTCCCAGTGACGGGCGCGGTGAAGTAGCAGCGAAATACCTGGCCGCCATTGATGACCGCACGCAGGTTATGGGCGCCACGCACCAGGGCGCCTCCAATGGTCCGAACCGGGACTGCTACCGGATCCGCATTCTCGGGATCCATGGTGAACAGGATTCCCGTCTGGTTTGCATTATCGACGAACCCGTCTCCCGTGAAATAGATATTTCCGTTCTCAATGGGTACGCTGGTGATCTCTTGAACGTTCGAAATCAGATTCCCCTTGGTAAGCGCGCCGACGTATTCGATAGAGGAACTGCCCGTGAAGTTCCGGGCGAAATAAGGCCCCGTATTGGCGTAGAGCGCGTCAAAGTAGTAATAACTTCCGGCGCTCGTGATATGGGTCGGATTGGTCGTGGTTCCCACGGTGGTATTATCCACTTCCGGGTATTGGAACGCGTCGTTTGTGAAACTATAAACGCCAAATCGCACCTTATTGGTAAGGGGATCCAAGGCCGAAAAGGCCATCGTATCGCCGTTTCCGACCGCCGGAGTCAACTGCGTCGGATCCAACGGGCTCTGCGGCTGATCGTCGGTGGAAATGATTCCATAAAATCCCTGGAGGCCCGGATAGTAACGGTAAATCGTGGTATGGCCCGCCGACAGCGTTCCGGTGTAAAAAAGGCCGGCCGCGCCCCCCGTCAAGTTGCTCAGACTATCCACGGCGCTCCCAGGCAATTCGGCGGCGCTGTAGGTGGGCGACTTGCTGCCGGCCGAAGCGGTAACATAGTAGACGCCCAAAGCCGGCGCCGCGGGATCCGAGGCGGGATCCGTGGCGGCAAAATAAACTTCGTCTGCCGCGGTGATAAACTGCTGAGCGTTGCTGCCGTTCGCGCCCGCAACGATGTCCTTTAGGAGTTTGGTCGAGGGACCTGTGCCCGAAGACTGAAAGGGTTCGAGTCCCTTCTTTTTGTCTTTGGCTCCAATGATGACCCGGAACTGCTGCGTCGGATCCGAGAGGTCTTTCGGGGAATTTTCTGGATACCGCACCGCGACCCCCGTAATCGGGGCCGTCGCGCTCTCCGCCCGAAGCAGCGAAGGGTGTTTACCGCTCGTCGTCATGTAAACGCCTAGGCCAGGGACATGAAAGATCTCGCGATTGGTCGTAGTCGCGTTGAGGAGTGCGTTTGAAAAGGAGTCGAACACGGTGCCCTTGGCCACCTTGAAGGTGGACACTTTTTTTAGCGGCGACGCCTTGGTTACTGTTGTAAAATAATTATTGATGCCATCAGAGATCTTCACCGTAAAAAGGCTTCGCGCTTCCTTCGTAAGGCCCGCTTTTCCCTTGAGTGGAGACACCCCGGTGAAGGCCACATAGTAACCGCCAAATGTCTGGGTAAAGAAGAAATCGCTCTGTTCATCGCCGACGGCAGCAGAAAGTGTGACCGGTTGCGCAGGAAACGAGTCCAAATCTCCGTAGCTGAGCTGACTCAGCCCAAGAAAAAGAATAGATGCTGAAAGAATGTGCCTGTTTTTCATGAATGGATGGTTTGAATGAGCCGACGAAAAAACCGGCGTCCCGATAGGGAAAACCGCCACTTCGTTCAAGTGGGATTCGCCTAATTCGAGACTGGCCGGCCATGGCCGGTGCGTAATACGAATGACGGCGAGATAATTGCGCAATTTCGCAGAAAAACGAGCGGAAAGCGGTGAATAATTATATCGAATATAATTATCAGCACGCTGTTTACGCTCCTGTCACGGGTAGCATTTTAGGTAAACTCAGTATGAAAAGCGCGCCTTTTCCGACCCCGGGGCTGCTTACTGTGATCTTACCGCCGAGTTCCCGGGCGATGAGTGCGCTGCTGTGGAGGCCGAAGCCGCGGCCATCCGAATCCGTGGTGAAGCCCTGACCGAAAATGCGGCCGAGATTTTCCGGCGGGATGCCGATGCCGTTGTCACGCACCTCCAGAGTCACTCCCGTCTCACGGTCTCCGGCGAGACTGAGGCTCACCTTGCGGTCGGGCCGTTCCATGCGCGCGCAGGCTTTGGCGGCGTTTTTGAGGAGGTTTACGAGAATCTGCAGCACGCGATGGCGGTCGGCCTTGATCGAGGCGACGGCATCGAAGGAACGCTCCACGACGACCGCGCTGCGTTGGAAATCGCGGGCCGTCATGCGGAGCGCTTCCTCGACGAGTTCGGGCAGATCGATCGCTTCCTCCAGGCCCACGACGTGCGTGGCGTAGTATTGCTGCATGGCCACGACCTGGTTGACGTGGTCGAGGCTCTTGCGCAGGGCGTCGCATTCGTTCAGGAGGGCGGCGCGTTCGGCATTGGCTTGCTCGACGAGTTTTTCCAGGAACTCGGGAATGAGTTTGCCCTTGGGATCGTGGCTCAGGAAAGTCTCCAGATTGCCGGCATTTTGGCGCAGGAGTCCAACGACGCCCTCGAGCCGCCGGGCAAAGGAGGCATTCACTCTTTCCGTAAGGGCAGTCAGGCTCAGGTTCACGCCATTGAGCACGTTGCCGATATTGTGGAGCACGCCGGTCGCGACTTCGGCCATGCCGGCGTTTCGCGAGGCCTCCACGAGGAGTTTGTGCACCCGCTCCATTTCCGCTTCGATGGCTTTGCGCTCCTCGACTTCGCTTTGCAGCAGGCTGGATTTCTTTTCCAGCTGACTCTCGGTGCGCTTGTGCTCCTCGATCTCGGTTTGCAGGGCGCCGGTCTTTTCCTCCACGCGGCGGCGCAGGGTGGCGATCCACATGGTGGCCAGCAGGAGGATGACCAGGAGGGCGCCGACCGCCCCAAGTGCGCGGCGGGGCGTCCACCAGGGGGGCCGCTTCAAGATGTGGAGATCGGCGGCGGAATTCAGGAGGAGTTCGAAGGACGCAACAGCGCCAGCCGGCGCGCCGCCGTGCGCCACGTAAATCCCGGCCACATCGACCAGGCTGCCGATGGGCAGCAATTTCAGAGAACCGCCGCTGCCACTGGGACAACGGGCGGTAAAAACGGCGCTTTCGGCTTTCAACTCGGCGACTTCGCCGCCGGCGGCAGCGTGGACATCCACGAGTTGCGCTTCGATTTGTACGCGGGTGGCGTCGTAGCGAGCGCTGAGGAGATTTCCCGGTGAAAGCCGCACGCCGGGCGGCAGCGGCTGGCGGCCGGTGACGCGCACGACGGCGGCGCGGAGGATGGGAGAGGCGCCGCCGAGCTCGGGAAAACCGACGACCTCGACGACATCGCCCAATTTTGGCGCGGCGGAGTCTTTGAGCTGAAAGCGCAGACCGTCGGCGCCATCGCTCAGATACCACACACCGTCCTGACTATGGATGATCTGCCCGGCGACTTGCACGCGCTGAAAGACCCCGGCCTGGGCATCGAATTGCCTCAACTCCGCAATACTCTTCCGCTCGGAGGCGAAGGGATCGGCCGGCGGCGCTTCATCGAGACTGACGGAGGCATTGAAGACGCGAACCCGCCCACTCACGACCTGATGCGTGGCCGGATCCCACAGGGCGAGGAGACAGCCGCGTATCCGAATGACGCCATCCTGAAAATGGCGCAGGGACTCCGCGGCCAGGTTATCGAACTCGATTTGCAGACTGCCGCCCTCGGTGAGCAAGGTCACGTTTTGCTCGTGGGCGGCGGTGACGATTCCCGAGATTTCCACATACTGGCTATCCAGACTGCCATTCATGAGCTGATCCCAGCGGGCCGTCTTTGGCGCGGGCGGGAAACCGGGGCCGAGATACGTGATGCGCCGGGCATTGACGATGGGAGAAAAATTCCCAGGCGCGGTGACTCCCTCGATCTCATAAGCGGCGCCGGAAGTCGGGCGGCTGCCGGGGGAGGTGGCGAACAAATCGAAATACTCGAAATAGATGCCGGAAGTGGAATCCTGAATGACGGCGGATTCCCCCACGGGACCGAAGGTGATGACCCCGCGCAGCTTCACGGGATAGCCCAGTTTCGCCTCCGCCGGCCTGAGCCGCCGCACTTGCTCGGCAGTGATGAGCAAGGCCAGCCGGGGCGCGCCTGAGCCGGTCACAACCGGACTTTCCTGCGCCGACGAATCATCCAGCCGCTGCAAATCCCGCGCGGACTGGACATAGATCCGGCCCGGCATTTCGCGTCCGTGGGCATCTGCGGCCTTTTGCCGCCAGCCGTCGACCCGCACGCGGCGGCGCCAGAGCGACTCGGGCAGGATGCCGCCGGTCTCGGCGATCTCGACGAGCATTCGCCCGTCATCGCTTTCGAGTTCGAGTTCCCAGCTGCCGGAGCGCTCGGCGAGAAAATGCACGGTTCCCTCGACCGTCGCTTTCGCAAACCGGTCACTCGCCGCCGAGGCGCCCGCGTTGTTTGCCGGGACACTTTCCAGCGACTTCAAAGCCAACGGCGGCGGCCCGACAAAGAGCAGGCTTCCATCATCCGACGTGAGGTAAAACGTGTAGGAACCGGTCTGCGGAGCCGAGAACCAGCCCGTGAACTCCATGGCGGCAAAGCCGAGGTCGCTTTTATTGAGGTCGAAATAGGGCGCCATTCCCTGCGTCTTCGGTGCGATGTCGCGCAGGTCCGGCATTTCCACCCAGGAGCCGCTGAAGGAGCGGTAATGCAAGCCGGGCTGGAAGCCGGCGCCATCGGCGGAAGCGGTGGAAAGTTCGTCGGTCGACATCCGCCGCCGTGCGAAGCCCGGCCCTTCCAACTCGACCTCGAGGCCGTACTGTTCGGTGCGGTTGAACCATTCGACCCGGAGCGGCTGCCGGCCGGCCTCGAGGTAGACGGCGCCGGACCGTGGGCGCATGCCGTGGATGCCGTCGTTGTCCACGGTCGGCGCCGCGGTGAGGCGAAGGTCGATGCCGCTTTCCGCCACCACGGCTCGGCCTTCGATTTGGACCCGGTGGCCGGGCCGGATGGCCTCCAGAGGCAGGTCGGTATCGATGCTTTCCGTGCCGGTGGCGTCCCGGAGCAGGAATTTGCGGGAGCCTGCAGCGATCCAGAGCGCCTCGCCGTTGAGGTTTACCGTGGCGGTGTGAATCTTGCCGTCGGCGGCGAGGTTGCGGAGTTCAGCTAACGATTCGACGGCCGGCGCGGCGGATAGCGTGTTGGTGACAGAGGCAAGGACCGACGCAAGCCATACGAGGGCGTGGCGGGCCAGCCTCGCGAGGTTGAGACGCGCGTCGTTATTTTGACTTTTGCACCACACCTGGGGCGAGAAATTCGATCGGATTCATCTGGATGGACGTGAGCTTGCCACGGTCAGCGCTGCGATCAAGGTTAGGGAATTCGGAGAAACTTCATTGCGGCACGGCTCCATTGGAAATGCCGGCGCACTCATGTCTAACGAGAAACGTGCAGACGCATCCCGGCAGAACTACGTGGCCAATGTTCACAGTGGAGAATACGGTTGAAGTTGCATCGCTTTCAACTTGCCCATTCCGAAAGCGGTGCAGAACCACCGCACCAAACCTCGCGGCAATATATCTTGATTTTGATGCTTCCGCACCGGGCGGGCGGGACGCCCGCGCTCCCAGGAATGCCGTTCGTTTGTACACGCGAAATGGCCCCAAACTCGAAGGGGCGTGTGAGACCCACGGTGCAAACAAATCCGGCCCCGGCAGCCTCAGCAGCCGGGACCGGAATGTCGTTTGCAATGGGAATGCGGTCAGGGAGATCAGGCAGGGCGTGCTTTAACTAGCTCTAGTGAGGAATCAGCGTGATGTAGTCGAAGCAGAGAGCGCAGTTATATGGGGAACCTGTACTCGCGCTGTTTTTGGCCGCGACGTTGAAGCGGAACCATTTGTCCGACGTCGTGCCCGGGCTCCATGTGCCCAGGTCGACCTCCGAATACACTGGCGTTGCGGAGTATTCATCCACGACGGGGCCGACATTACTGGCGGTGGTGGAGAAAGTATCGGCGCGGCCGATCTGAAGCTGGAATTCGCCGCGGGACGGAAACTTTTTCATACCGACGCGCACGTCATAGCTGCCCGCCGCGATGTTCGGCACGAGGAAGGTGACGTAGTCGCCGAGGTTATTGGAATCCAAAATGGTCCCGTCGGAATTGCTCAAGCCGGGGTCTGTCGGCAGAACCCGCTCAGTTCCGCCAGACGCGGAGACATAATTGGCGACCGTGAGATTTTCCGTCTCGAGTTTCAGGGGAAGCACGTACTGGGGCGCGCCATTGATCGCGATCGTGACGCTGCCGCCGACGGAAGTGATGATCGAGTCGTGACCCTGCCAGTCGCGGAGCGCATAGGATCCGCTCGGAAGACTGAGCGTGACGTTCTGCGTATCGCCGGCGACCGTCCAGGCGGCGATGACGAAGTTATTTCCCGAGCCGTATTCGAGCACCTTGGTCGAACTGTTTTCCACAATGGAACTGGTGTACGGCAACGAACCCAAGGTCGAGGCCAGCACAGCCATGGCGCTGTAGGATGGCTTGGGCGACCAGTCGGCGCGGATGAGGCCGAAATTGCTTTCCGAATCGGTCGAGCTCGTCCCGTCATTCATGAAGTCGTAGATGAAGACGCCCTGCGCGATATTCTGCTCGCGGGACATGAGGTAGGTGCGCGCCAGGCACTGCGCCTGGAAGGCGTCGGTGACCGTATTGACGCAGGTCCAGCCGATTTCCGTGACCCAGTAGTTCAGCTTCGTGCCATTCGATTTCAAATGGCCATTGATAAAACCGCGATCCCAGCTCCAGGTGGAGGGCACATTCACCCGGCCGCCGCTGAGCGCCGAGCCCGGGGCGGGATAGCCAAGGTCGGGATCATTTGGCGTCATGTAAGGGTGAATGCTATAACCGTCCATGTCATTGAAGGCGCGTCCGTCGTTATAGATCGGCACGATATAGCCGCCACCCGGTCCGCCGCCCGCGCCGCCGCCGCCGCAGGAGATGACGGTCACGGCGCTATTCGCGCCCTTGATGGCCGGGTAGGCCGCCTGGAGCATGGGGATGTAGTTAGTGAAATCCTGCGCGGGCTCGTTCCAGATCTCCCATTGTTTCACCCGGGAGCCAAAGTGCAGGACACATTGTTTCGCGTAGTTGGCATACGCGTTCCAGCCAGCGGTGGTATCGGGCAAGCCGCTGCTGGCAAATTGGCCGGGATAAGCGGCGCCATTGCCCGTGCCCAAAATGTAGAGAATGTTAATGCCCAGGTTCGCCGCATTGTTGACATAGGCGTCGTACTGCGCGGGAAAAGTGTAATTTCCGGCGCTAGGTTCGACGGTGGTCCACCAGCAATTTTCACGCACCCGACTGAACCCGGCGAGATAGATGAGATTCAAAAATGCCGGTTGCAGGCTTTGATTCGCCGACGACTGCGAGAAGTGGGAACAGACGCCGAAATCCGACGGGCCGGCCGAGCTACGGACGGGCACGGCGGCAAAGGAGGTCGTCGCCGTGGCAATGTTGCTCCCGCTTTGCGAGACGCGCACGGTGACGCTGTAGAAACCGAGTTGCGGGACATTTACCGGCACCTGCAACACTTGCAGGCCCGTCCCGGTTCCCAGCGGGACGGAGCCGCTGGCCACGATCGTCGAGCCTTGGTAGTTGCGGAATTCCACGATGACGGTTGCGCCGCTAGTGCTCGCGCTGGCGGTGGCTTCGACGCGAATATTGTGGGAGCCGGCGCCGGTCGTGATGAGCGGAAAGGCAGTGCCGGCGACATTCAGCGTCACGGCGCCGTGAGCCGAAACGGCGGCAAACAACAGGCTGGCCGCGGCGCCGGCAAGGGAAAACCGGCGGCGGGTGGAAGCGCCGGAATGCGCCGGCGATACGGAAGCCGGTGCGGCTTCGGTGCGAGGGGGAGTCATGGTCATGTTCGGGGGTTCTAGGTTACGGGGGAGACTCATCCGCGCTCACCGCCGCGCTGTCTTCAGCATCGGAGGGAGGGACGGACATTGAGGCAAGTGAAGCGTGCCGCTTCGCTTCGGCGGCCTCAAGGCTGGCTCAGGCATCTTTCAGGTGAATGTCCCCTCCCCCATTTGGGGGATGTTACTCCAAATGCACGATCCCCCGTCGCAGGGCCGCCACCGCCGCTTGCGTACGGTCTTTCACCCCCAGCTTCGCAAACACCCCTTGTAAATGGGTCTTGGCCGTCTCTTCCGAGATCGACAGCGCCGCGGAGATTTCCTTGTTGCTCTTGCCCTGCACCAGTAATTGCAACACCGCCATCTCCCGGCCGGTGAGATCGTTTCGATTGATCCGGTCCGCCAGACGCGCAGCCACGGCGGGCGGAATCCATCGCTTACCCGCGTGCACACTGCGGATGGCTTCGAGATACTCCTCTTTTCCCATATCCTTGAGCAGATACGCCCGCGCTCCAGCTTGCAGCGCACGATAAATGTCCTCGTCTCCATCGAACGCCGTGAGCACGATCACACCAGTCTCGGGAAATTCCTGAAGAATGCCCGTGATGGCTTGCAGGCCATTGGCCTTCGGCATCTGCAGATCGGTCAACACCACGTCTGGACGGCATTTGCGGACCATCTCCAGGGCGGCTTCGCCATCACCCGCTTCGCCGATCACGAGCAGATCCGGCTGGCGATCAAGGATCGCGGTCAAGCCTTCCCGAAAGGCCGGGTGATCGTCTGCGATGAGAATTTTGATTTTAGGGCCAGTTTTCACGGGAGGGGGGGAATCAATCACCTGGAACGGTTACTGAGACAAGGACGCCGCGGCCGGGTTCGCTTTGTATCAACAGCTTGCCGCCCATTTCCTTGGCTCGTTCTTCCATGCCAAGCAATCCATAGCTGCCGGACTTCGGGGCAAATCCACTGCCGGAATCTCCTGCGCCATCGTCCCGCACTTCCAGGCGCACGGCATTGGTCAGAAACTCCAGCCGCGCTGTGATTCTGCGGGCGTCGCTATGTTTGAGCGCATTGTTAATGGCCTCCTGACCGATGCGCAAAAGGTGGTCCTCCACCGCCGCTGAAAGCCGCCGGCGCGCGCCCGCGCTCTCGAAAGAAAATGCCACCGGCCCCTCAGCCGTGAGCGATCGACCGAATTCCGCCAGCGCCGAAGCGAGATCCCCCGACTCGAGCGCCTGGGAGCGAATGTTCCAGATGGTGCGCCGGGTTTGCTCGAGATTTTCCCGCGCCAACTCACAGGCCCGCTGCGCATGCCGGCGCGCCGTCTCCGGTTCGTCGGCGAGCGTGTCCTTGACGCTTTCGAGCTGCAGGAGGATCGACGCAAAGCCTTGCGCCAGCGTATCATGAATTTCCCGCGCCAGGCGATTGCGCTCCGCCAGCACGGCGCTGAACTGCGCTTCGGCCAGCGCGCGGTTGTGCTGCTGATCGTCGATGGTTTTTTCCAGATGCGCCACGCGCCGGCGCGCCTCTCCCTCGAGCCGCCACTTTTCACTCAGCGCGGTCGCAAGTTGCAGCGCCTCGACGGCGTCGAAAGGCTTTTTCAAAATGACCAGCTGATCGCACCGCTGAAACCGCTCGAAGAGGTCCCGCCAGGAGTACGCGGAATATGCCGTGCATAAGATTACCTGCAGATGCGGATCTGCCTGCCACAACCGCTCCGTCGTCTCCAAGCCATCCCAGCCGGCGCCCAAACGCACGTCGACAAAGGCCACGGTATACTGGCGTCCCTGCTGCAATTCCTCCTGCAGACGGGCCAAGCCCGCGGCGCCGGTGAAGACGCAATCCACGGTGAAACGGACCGGAGCCACCTGAGCTGGCCGCTCATCGAGAATGAGCGCGGCGAGTTGATCGGCGGCCGCCGGCGCGGGCGCAGAATTCTCAAAGAGCTTCCGAAAGTCCTCGTGAATCGACTCGTTATCGTCGATGAGGAGGATGCGTCGAGGCGACGAATCGAGGGGGGACATGGATCGGCGGTGGAAGCAATACCGCTATCAGGTCGTTGAAGCAAGCTAAGCCAAAATCGCTTCCGTCAGTCAGCCGGAAATCCCGTCCCCTCGCCGGAAGATAAGTTTCTAGTTGAGCACGAAAAAAAACGCCACCATCACCCGCTCGGCGACGCCACCATGGCAAAAAAAAATGCGGCGGAAGCAGTGAAGCTTCCGCCGCATTTCAGAAATTGAATTTTCGACTTACTTGCTCACCGGCGGCGGGACCGGAGCGAGCACCGGCTCGTTGCCGTAGTTGCTGTTCCCGTGATCGCCCGTCGCGCCGATGATCGAGGAATCGGTCGCCGCGAGGAGCAGAAATTGCGGGCTGCCAACCAGCGCTTCGTTAGCCGCGTCGATGAGCGCATACTGATCCAGACCGCTGCGGGCGTCTTCCGCCGCCTGGACGATCGCATCCGATAGCGTCATAGGACGGCCGGGTTCGTCCTTCGCATCGACGATTTCCTTCGAGTCGACGATATCCTTGTAGTCCCGGCGGCTCGTCGCGGTGCGACCGGTATACCGGTGATACACCACCTTTTTCCACGGATCGGGAGAGGCTGCGATCGCCGCCCCCACGATTTCCGGGGCATAGGCGCTCGGCGAGGCCAGCACGGCGAAATGCACGATCACCAGCACGGCATCGGGATTCGCCTTGGTCTGCGCATACACGATCTGGCCCACCTGGCGCTCCGTGGCATTCGCTCCGAGCGCCCGGATTTCAGAAGTCACCGTCGAACCGATGTCCCCGGCGGCCTCGTGGGAAAGCGAAACCGGCTTGGGAGCCGCCGACGCCGTGACAGAAGTGGCAATAGGGAGGGCGATCGCCGCGGCAAAGGCGGAAAACCACTTCAGAAGGGTCGGAGTTTTGATTCGCTTCATTTTGGGTATGGATGGTGCTTTTGGGTGTGCGCAATGACCAAGCAAAAGTCAGCTCATAGAAAATCCCAAAACATTTGTCTCGTCAAACACAAATTTCGAGGTATCTAGGGGACGCATAAGCGGCGGGACGAGCGTCCTGCGAGACCCAATAAACACCAATGACCCATCCAACCAAAGTGTTATTCGCATCGAGCCCTTCCAATAACCGTACCCTTCTTCCGATGATCATGGCGGCTGGCGTTGCCGCTTTTTGTGGTCTGGGAGCCACCGCCTCCGCCCAGCAGACGATTCGCCCCTCGGAAACCGGCGCGGCCGCGGCCGAAATGCGAAGCGACATCACGTTGCCAAAGAATTACAATCTGAAGCTCGGCCCGGTCCTCGTCACCGCTGGAGCCAGCCTCGCCCTGGAGTTCAATGACAACGTCAACCTTGCGGAGTACGATCGGCAGGCGGATTTCATCATTCGCCCCGGGATCCAGCTCGACGCTTTTTGGCAGGCCACGCCGCTCAATACCCTTCACCTCAGCCTTGGATTCGGCTACGCCTTCTATACCCAGAATTCGTCGGTCGATTCGAACAGCATTCTCATCGACCCGGGCACGGCGCTCAGCTTCGACGTCTATGTGGGCGACTTCATGCGCTTGAATTTCCACGATCGGATTTCCATCGTGCAGAACCCCATCGATGAGCCCGGCATCAGCAACGTGGCGCGCTTCGATCGCCTCGAAAATGCCGTCGGCGTCACGGCGCTGATGGATTTCAATCAGTTAACGTTTGTACTTGGATACGACCATTTCAACTACAATACGATTAACTCCTCGGAACTAAACATTCTCGATCATCAGGAAGAGCAGGTTCTGGCCAGCGCTAGCCTCCGACTCAGCGATGCCATGGTCGTCGGAATCGACGGCAATTATGGGTACGTTCATTACGATCAGAATTACAATAATGACGGTAATTCTTATAGTGCGGCGCCGTTCGTCGAGATGAACCTTTCCCACTACACGAAACTCCGCATCACCGCGGGTTATCAGGGAATGTCCTTCGACAACAACGGGACGAGCGGCGACACCCAAGATGCCAGCGGCTTCTTCGGCAACATCACCATCGCCCAGCGCCTCAATCAGTACTGGACCCACTCCCTCACGGCGGGTCGCGAATTCCAGCTCGGCCTGACTACAAACTACACGGAGTATACCTTTGCCCGCTATGCCGCGACCTGGCTCATGAACAGCCGCGTCTCGGTGACTTTCGACACCTTCGTGGAAGATGCCGACGATTCGGGCACTGCCGCCCAGTCGTCCGAGCACTCGTTCCGCGTGGGAGCAGGCGCCGCTGTCAGTTATAAGCTCAATTCGAAGCTCGGCATGAATCTCGCTTATCACTACGTGAACAAGCAGTCTGACCTCATTCTCCGCTCCTACTACCAGGACTCGGTCGTTCTGAGCCTCAGCTATTCTTTTTAAGTAGTCCTCATGCTCATCACTTCAGGTCAGCGCGGTCTCGTGATCGCGCTGGTCATCTTCGGCTCGGCAGCCCTGCATGCCCAGCAGCCCACCCCTATTCCCCGGGCCGAACGGCCTACCAGCATTGAGCGGCCTTCCAGCTCGGCGATCGTCGCCGGCACGACATCCATGGATGTGCTCGACTCGAGCTACCGTCTCGGGATCGGTGATCGCCTCAGCTATCGGGTGGTGGAAGAAAGAAGGGAGCCGGTCGGAGTCATGGTGGCCGATAATGGCGAAGTCGAAGTGCCCCTCATCGGGCGCGTCAGCGCCAAGGGGCGGACCTGCCGGGAACTCGCACAGGCCATCAAGCCTGTGCTGGAACGCGATTACTTCTATAAGGCGACCGTCATCGTCGCGCTGGACTCCGCCAGCGTCCGCTCTCGCGGCATGGTCTACATCAGCGGCCAGGTGCATGCACAGGGCGGCGTGGAAATCCCGCCCAACGAGCACTTCACACTGAGCAAGGCGATCCTGAAGGCCGGCGGTTTTGCCGACTTTGCCAATCGCAAGAAGGTCAAGGTCATCCGCAATGTTCCAGGCACTGGGCCGCAGACAAAAATTTACGACCTCGACGCGGTGACAGTCCGAGGCGAACTCGATAAAGATCCCGAGCTTTTTCCGGATGATACGATTATCGTACCGGAAAAATTTGTGAATCTCTAGACTGAATGGATCGCCTTTCCCAACCCGCCGCCTCAGGGCGGAACGCGGATGCTGGCGCCTGGCGCTATCTCCTGCACACGAAGGCCTACCGGTATCGCGCTTTGCTGCGCAAGTACTGGTGGCTCGTCCTTTTCACGACCGCCGCCGGCCTGGCCTTTGGCGCCTGGAAGACGGCCAGCCAAAAGATTGTCTTCGTATCGACGGGCAAGCTGATGGTGAGCGGCAAGATCAATATCTCCGAATCCGCCGTGTACTCGGAAGAAATGAACCTCTTCCTCACGACGCAGCGCGAGATGATGCAAGATGAAGCCGTGCGGCAGCGGGCGGAGAAGCGGGTGGCCACGCAGTATCCGGAAACGCCGGCCAGCCCGGTCTTCCTTACGGCCGCGCCCGTGCCTCAGACCACCATTTTCCTCCTCACCGCGACTGGGGACGAGCCGCTCTATCCGCAACGCTTCCTCGATGCGGTAATGACGGAGTACATCAATACCCGGCACGAAATGCGGGCCGAGAAAAGCGAAAGCACCGAGACGGCGCTGACCACGGAGATCGAGCAGGAGCAGACGGAACTGGACAAGGCGGAGCAGAAGCTTCGCGACTTCCAAAAGAACAAGAACCTCGGATTTCTCTCCAAAGAGCAGAATAGCGCGGCCGAGTACCTCGCCAAACTTTCGACGCAGCTCGCCGACCTCAAAAAGGAAGCGGCCCTGCTCGAGCTCTTCGACACCGATCAGGATGCGGCCCGCAAGCTGGATCATCAGGCCGAGAGTATTTCCCGCGGGGATCTGCGCGACTCCCACCAGACGCCGCAGACGCAATATCTCGAAGCCAAGCACAATCTGGAAATGGTCAAGGCGCAGTACTCCGAGCGGTCGAAGGAGTTGAAGCCGAAGCACCCGATCATGATCGAGCTGACCCAGCAGATCGATCAGCAGCAGCACTTGCTCGACACGTATAAGAAACAAAGCGCGGATGATCTGCAACGCCGCCGGGAAGCGTCGAAGCTGGAAATCCAGAACCTCGAGAAGACGATCAAGGAGTGGGAAGGCAAAGCCCTTTCCGTCGCCGAGCAACTCGGCGAGTACGATCGCATCCAGGCGGAAATCACGCGTCGCCGGAGTCAGGTGGATTCGCTGACCCATTCCAAGGGCACCATCAATGTCGCCCACAATATTGATCAGGACGTAGTCTCTGTGCGCCAGCGAGCCAGCCCAGCGGCGGCCCAGAAGCCGGTGCCAGTGAAAACACTCGCGACCTCCATTATTCTGGGGCTTGTCTCCGGTCTTCTCTTCCTGGTCCTCATCGACCAGATCGATGATCGTGTGGCGTCGTTCACGGAATTCCAGGTCCATTTCCCAGACCGGGTGCTTTCCCAGATTCCCTCCGTGCCGCGTAAGGCGGGAGCCAGCGGCACGGTAAAGCCACTCACGTCGGATGATGAACGCCATGCGTTCAATGAAGCGTTTCGCTCGCTTCGCTCTTCGCTCATCTTTTTGCCGCTGGAAGGCCCTGCGCCCAAGGTTTTCCTCGTGACCAGCGCCGTGCCAAATGAAGGCAAGAGCACCGTGACGGTAAATCTCGCGATCACGCTCGCGTCCTCCGGGGCTCGGGTGCTGCTGGTCGACGGCGACTTGCGCCGCGGCGAGATCCATCACACGCTCCAGGTGAAAAACGACCGGGGCTTTACCGACGTCCTTCAGGGTTCCATCGACCTCGAAACCGCGGTCCAGGCGACGGCGTATCCCACGCTCTGGCTGCTCTCCCGAGGCAGCGCCGTCTCGACTCCGGGCGAGCTCTACCTGGCCAAGGAAACCGACCGGTTCCTCCAGAAAGCGCACGATGCCTACGACTACGTGATCCTCGACAGCTCGCCGGTGATGGCGGCGGACGACACGACCAGCGTGGCGCCCAAGGCCGACGCAACGCTTTTCGTCTTCCGCTTCACTTCGTCGAATTCGCGCATCAGCCGCAAAGCCCTCGCCCTGCTTCGCGAGCGCCAGGCCAATGTGATCGGCGTGATCTGCAACGACGTGAGCGAAGCGATGCAGGAGTACTATTACCACCGGTATCCTCAGTACTACAGCCCCGCCGCCGCTGCAGCGGCCGGATCGAAGCCGGCCCAGACCTGAGTTCCAAACGAACCGTTCGCCCGGGCGAAAGTCCCCTTTCGTCACGGGCTGAGGACTGGAAGCACGGCGCCGCACCGGAAGCGGCTAGAAAGCCATTTTTGCAAGAGCGTGACCGGCAACAGCACGGACGTCACGTCCCGCCCGTCGGCCATTTTAATTTGCGGCGCCCTGAACCCTCCGAAACCCGATCCGCAGATTGACGGACTTTCCCGGCGATAAGGCGAGAATCTTTCGCATCGGGCATCCGACGTCGAAAAACGGACATTCAAACCGACTCGAAATCGCGCCGGCCTTCACCTCCGCCCGCGCCGCCGAATGCTGCGTACAAATATGATGCTCATGCTCCTCCAGCAGATAGATCTCGTGATTGACGAGATACTCGTAGAAGTCGTCGTGCCAAAGCTCAGGGTTTGCCTCGGATTCCATTTCATCGCGAAAGCGCGCCTCGACGCACGCCACCACGGGGTGCAGCAACGCCGCTTCCCGCCAAAGCTGAATCACGTCGCGACGAGCCGGCTCATCCAAATCCATCCACCAGTTGTCAACCACGTCCATTCCAAATTTAGCCATCGTCTCGCGCAACATTTCTGGGAGTTGGGTGGTTTGCACGCAATGTTTAATGCCTGAAGGCCTCAGTCTGCGGCGCGGAGCTACGGCCTTCTTCCGTGCAATTTCAAGCTGAAATCAAAATCGCCCGCGCAAAACTTCGCCTCTACGCTTTGGCGCCGGGACTTTTCGCTCCCTCATCGATCTGATGTTTGCTGCAGAACTCCTTTAAAAGCGGAAAACATCCCTTCACGATCAGCTTGCGAACATGCGGGAGTACAAGACTGAGACATCTGGCGATTCACAGTCTGATTAGTGTAGGCTTCGTTCGACATAAAATAGGGCGCCGAAACAGGCTCAAATACTCGCATATTTCTTCGAAAAATGGCACTGTTACATCGTGAAAACGCCTGCTTTTTATGCCGAAAAAGACACACCTTTCGAACATGCATTCAAGCCTGCAAATTTTCCCGCTGTCACCCGACCAACACCCTCTACATCCACAAACCCGCTGCTTTTAGTAATGTCGATCACACCTTTGCGCCGAAACGCGCCGCGGCACGCCTTCACTCCTACTTCCCGACTCCCAATGAAGACTAATTCACTACGGGTCTCGCCAAGATTTTTTGCACCGTGTGCAGAAGGGTATCTGCCGTATAGGGCTTGGACAGAAAATGCTTGATTCCCAAATTCGCCAACCTCATCGCGTGTTCATTTGTGGAGAGGCCGGAAACGGCGATAATGTCCAGGCCCGGATTGAGCTTTCGCAGCACCTGGATGAGCGCCGGGCCGTCCATCACCGGCATCATCAGGTCAGTGATCACGAGCTTTACGTCATCTCGACGCTGGACGTACGAGGCCAGCGCCTCCGCGCCATCGGCCGCCACGAGGACCCGATAACCGAAAGATTGCAACGTCTGCTGCGTGATATGCCGAACGACCGATTCATCATCGACGATCATGATCCACTCGCCGTTCCCGCGAGACAAGGCGCCGCTGGAAGAGACCGGCGCCGACTCGGAGAGCGTCGAATCGGCGGGTAGGTAAATGACGAATTTCGTGCCTTTGCCCAACTCACTATACACGCGAATGAATCCACCGTGACTTTTGACAATGGACAACGTCGTCGACAGACCGAGCCCTGTGCCCTTCCCCGTCTCTTTCGTGGTAAAAAAGGGATCGAATATCTTCTCCACGATTTCGGGTGGCATTCCCGTGCCGGTGTCCTCGATCTCGAGAATCAGGTGCGGCCCCGCCTTCGCCTCTGGATTCAGGCTGGCGTAGTGATCGTCGAGAAACACATTTTCCACGGAGACGACCAAAGTTCCTCCGGTAGGCATGGCATCCCGGGCATTCACGCAGAGATTTAACAGCACTTGTTGGAGCTGCGTCGCATCGCCGACCACCGTCCATAGGTCCCGGGCAATTCGCGTCTTTATCTGAACGTGTTTGAGAAACGTTTCGTTCACGATCGTTTCAATCTCCTTGACGATGTGGCGAATCTGAACTTCCACGCGCTTTCCGGCGGCGCCACGAGCAAAGAGGAGAACTTGCCCGACCATGTCCGCGCCCCGCTTCGCGCTGGAAACGATCATGTCCAGCAGATCATGGGCGTCTTGATCCAATTCGCGCATCTGGAGCAGGTCTGCGGCCATCATGACGGGGCCGAGCGTGTTATTGAGATCGTGAGCGATGCCGCCCGCAATGGCGCCAAGGCCTTCCATGCGTTGCGCCCGCATAAATTGTTGCTCCAGGTGTTTGCGATCGGTGAGATCGAGGGTGAAGCACACGGCATCCCCCGAGCCATCTTGCAGCGCGGCGATGCCGACGAGCACCGGCACGCGGGAGCCGTCCTTACGAATATATTCCTTTTCAAAAGGCTGGCAGATCCCCTTCTCCGCCAGCGCCTCGCCTGCTCGAAGATTCAAATGCGCTGATTCCGGAGCCGTCAATTGCGACCAGTCGATCCGGCCAGCTATGAGGTCGTCCCGGCTGTACCCTACCATTTGCAAAAAGGCATCGTTTGCCTCGGAAATCAGTCCCGAGGCGCTGGCAAAAACCACGCCCTGCACGTTCGATTCGATGAGCCGGCGCATGCGCGACTCGCCTTTCCGTCTGGCCGTGATGTCGGTGAGAGTCACGAATGCGAGTTGTTCCCCTTTGGAATCGCGAACGATGGCTCCGTTATATCGAAAGGCCCGCTCCCACCCGCCGGCTACACGTCGAATGCGCAAATCCATCTCCTGCAGGCGCTCCCCGCGGAGAAGACGCGAGATGGGCCACTGATCAAACGGCAGCGGCGAGCCATCGAGCTTCTCCAGCGAGAAAATCGAGGCGAAATCGGTCAGCCAGAGGCGCTCGTCCGCTTCGCTTCCCAAGTCATGCATGGCGCGCGCCGCCGGATTCCAATGAATGACTCGCCCGTCGAGCTGCACGATCACGAGTCCATCCGTCATATGTTCCGTGACGATGCGCAGCCGGTCCTCGCTTTCACGCAGCGCGGCCTCCGCTTTTTTCCGTCCGGTGACGTCTTCCGAAAAAATGATCAGCCCGCCGATCGCGCCATCGGCGTGACGCCAGGGCCGCACTTCCCAGCGGACCCAGTGGATGCTCCCGTCTGCCCTCACGAGGATATCCTCATCGCATTTCTCGATCGCGCCGGCGAGACAGCGCCGATGCACTTCGAGCCATCGCTGAGGGACTTCTGGAAAGATGTCGTAGTGGCAGCGGCCGACAATCGATGTTTCCCCCAAACCAAAATCCGTCATCCAGCGCCGGCTGACCACGAGATATCTCATTTCGCGGTCGACCATCGCGGTCGCCACCGGGCTGTGCTCCGCATAGAGGCGCAATTGCTCATCACGCTCCCGCAAAGCCGCCTCCCCTTTTTTCCGCGCCGTGATATCGCGGGCGACTTTCGAAACTCCAATCACGGCGCCTGATGCATCCTTGATCGGAGAGACCGTGATCGAGGCATCAATGAGCCGCCCATTCTTGGCCCGGCGCACCGTCTCGAAATGTTCAATGCTTTTTCCACCGCGAATCGCGCCGAGGATGATGTCTTCTTCTCCCTGTCGTTCATCTGGAATCAGCCGCTTGATCGAACATCCCACCATTTCCTCAGCCGAATAGCCGAAGAGCTTTTCCGCGCCTTTATTCCAGCAGATAACGATGCCATTCAAATCCTTCCCCACGATCGCGTCGTCCGAGAACTCGATAATCGCGGCGAGCCGGGCGGCGGCGATTTCCGCGCCCTTTCGTTCCGTCTGCTCCAACTCATGAATCCGTCGGCGATTCTCCAGCAACTTCACCACCTGCCGGCTCAATGCCTGGAGAGCGCCGATCTTGCCGGCAGAAAGAGTGCGCGGGATCGGATCCATCACACACAGTGCGCCGAGCAATCTATTTTCAGCGGTTCGCAATGAGACCCCGGCGCAAAAGCGAATTTGCGAGCCGCTGCAGACGAGCGGATACGCAGCGAACCGAGCGTCGCGGCTGGCATCCGGCACGACAAAAACCTCCGCCGAACGCAGCGCATATTGGCAAAAGGAAATTTCCCGTGGAGTTTTCGGCGCGTCCAATCCCACTCGCGCCATGAACCACTGCCGCGGCTCGTCGATGAGCGAGATGAGGGCGAACGGAGCGCCGCAGATTTCCGCCGCCAACAGCGCCAGATCGTCGCCACCCTCATCGGAGGGCATCTCCAGGGCAGCATAGTCCTCGAGCACAAACAATCGTTGCGCTTTATCGACAGGAAGGGGTGATCCACTCATGACTTCTCGATTGATCTAAAACGTGAGGCAGTCACGGAGATCGCAAGAAAGCCAATGTTCGGCAAAAAGCGACGTTGCCGAGCAAATTTCTCTCAGGTGTTTCGGCTGATCCGACTACATATCATATTTTCATCGAAGGATTAGCTCATAAACGTGCTCCAATGTCCGATCTCCCGTCGAACCTAAGCGCAAACCCGGCCCCGCTCGCAGGAGGCCGAGGAGAACCAGATTCACTCGACATAAATAGGATCTCCGATCAATCTTCACCGTGCCGGCGGCCCCGCCCGGCTTTCGGAGACGGCGGGCGATGAATACACGCCTGCCGCGAGATGACGATCGAACACCGTCTGCGCGCGCTCCCGTCTGGAATTAGACGACCATAATCACAACGGTCGATAGATACCAAGCTGGTTTTCCCGGCAGTACTTCTCCAAGAGTGGAAAACACCCATTCGAGATGACCTCGCGTGCATGTGGAACTTCCAGGCAGTCCTTGGTCGGCCCCGCATAGTGCGCATCGTACATCACCGCATGCAGCGCGATCGAGGCCGGCTTCCATTGGACCCGCCGGAGCGCATCTTCAAAACCTAGTCGATGGGAGCCATGCAGCGGCGTGCGTGAACCATTCACCCACGTCCGCCACACGCTACCGTCGGAATTCCGACCAAGCGCCGCTACCGTCACCAAAATGTCTTCCAGCCTCACGGATGCCGCGAAATCTGACTGAGAACGATCTCGATTCCACGCCTCACGCGCATCCAAATAGGCCAGATCCACGAGCCCGTCTGGAGCGTGAAAGCGCTCGTCATCGAGGCGGGCAATCAACCCTGGAAAGAGATGAACGGCCTCAAACATTCGGGCGCGAACTGCACCGCGACGGGCCGCCGTGGCGCCGAGAATTTCCACGTCCGGAATCAACGCAATTTCAGTGCCCCGCCCCACCCCCTCTCGAATCGCGTGCGGTCCCGAGACGAGAATTCCTCGGCGGAATTCCAACTCCCATAATCTGCCGGAACGCCACGAACGAACGCGAAACCACTCGCTCGCTGCATTAACTGGAGCAAGGCCGGCTCCGCCCCAACTGAGATGAATATGCGGAGCATGACCATCCGCCGTGCGTGAATTGTGATGCCGTTTAAGATAAATAACACCTGAAACGGAGCCATCGGCTGCTCCCTCGAGTGGAAACCCTGCCCCATCGTCACTCACCTCGATCATTCCACTGTCCAACCGAAGCCTTACTTCCGTGGCTTCGCCGGCCAGGAATTGGTCAACTGAATTCGACAACAGCTCCAAAATAATTCGCTCCACGGCGCCCTCTCCAACGGCGCCAAAATACATCGCCGGCCGCCTTCGCACCCCTTCGCGCAAATCAAGGAAATGGCTCTTAAACTCACTGCTTTCGATCGACATACAACAATGTCGAAATGTACCGATATCCGGCGCGTTTTTAAAGCAAAAACCATCTCCCTGTCATGCAAAATCCTCTCCGTGTCACCCCGATTGCGAAGGCGTTGAGGTCGCCGTATGAGAACTCGGTCGGAAGACGTTTTTCATCACCCAGTCGCCTTCAACAAAATGGCATTTACTAGCTTTCTCAGCGCTACAGCTTTCCACTCTTCAGCGTCGCCAGAAATGCATCATAGTCCTTTAGCGGCGGTCCTACATCCCGCCTCCAAAGCACGGTCGGTTTTCCACCTTTGCCGAGAGACGCAACCAGCGCCGTACAGATATGGGCGATCCCGCCGGTCTCATAGTGCACCACAGAGTAATCGCCGACCGTTGCCGCCCAAATGAGCCGTCGTCCGGGCAAGGGCGGCCCGGAAATCACATCGGTCGCCTGCCAGTTCTGCCCAGGCTCCGCCATTGTCCCCTCGCCCGCGCAGAGCCGGAGCACCCCCGGTGGCAAATCTTTCGTCGTGCGTATTTCCCGGTACCCTGCCTTTTCGCGCAAAGCTTGTCGGTCGGCCGGCGAGAGCGTTTGCGTTTCCGTGCACCCGCCGCGCGGCAGTCCAAACGCCATCAACAAAACAATTGCCAGCCAGCGCCTGATCACGCCCAAAGGTCTGCCACACGGGACGGGAATTCTATCAGCATGTGTTTTCATAAAATTATTTGGCGTTGCTTTGCCTCACCCTCGCCGGCGATAGCCGGGACTGGGATAGTCATCGCAAAAGGCATATCGAAACGGCTGGACTACCGTGACATTTTGTCGCGTGGATGGAAAGGAGAATGCTACGCCCGCCGACAATACCATGACCGAGGCTCCGCTAATGCATGCGCCTCTCATGCTTTTGACTTACCGTTGATTTCGCATTAACCATATGCGCATGAGGAGTCATGCCAAAATCGCCTGCCTGGTCGCCGTCTCGTTTCTGGCGATACTTCTCATCGGGTCGGCGCGCGGAGGCGACTATGGCCCCTCGAAGCTTCTCGCCGACGGAATCGTCAATGCCAGCCTGCCCACGCTCATTCTGCCTCAGGTCAATTTCCGCGATGCTGACCTGCCCGGCACGCTGGAGTACCTCCGCAAGAAGGCGTTTGATCAATCCAACGGCGCCGTAAAGCTCGTCTTTACTTTGGATTTACCGGAGGATTTCCATCCTCAATCGGAATTGACGCTTCACCTGGCGAATGTTCCGCTGCGCGAAGCGCTGCACTACGTAGGGCAACTCGCCGGCGTCCAGTTCACCAGCAGGGGCAATGTGCTGGTCGTGCAAAAGTTAGGCGGGGCCCAAACGCAACCTCCGCCCCAAACAAAGGGTAGTAGCTCCAGCGCCCCAGTTTCGAGATATAACCCGCTCACCGACGGACCAAAGCGGGCTGACGACGGCAACAACTCTTTCCATTCCCTGGATGGCACGCTCCAAACTGAGAAATCCGGCTTCGTCCCCCATCGTTCAATGAGCGGGGTTCCTGTCGCGATGGACCCAAAAAATGGCATCAGCGTCGATTGCATCAAACCGTCCGCCTGCCCTTCTCCTGACTGCGGGTGCAAACAGTGCGCCTGTAAACATTAACCCCAGGTTTGGCTTGAAATGAGTCTCCGACGGCGTCTCTTTCTGCGGCATCGGTATGACTTCGCCCATTTCTCATCCTCGCGATCCATTACACGGGATCACACTGGAAACCATTGTCCAGCAGCTCGTCGACCGGCACGGCTGGGAAGAAATGAGCTATCGCATCCCAGTGCGCTGCTTTGAATTCAATCCCACGGTGAAATCGAGTCTCACCTTCCTGCGCAAAACACCTTGGGCGCGTAAACGAGTGGAAGACTGGTTCATTGCGGAACTCTCTCAGGATTGACGTTCCGCCGCTGGAGCAGTCCTCCTGAACCGCCTTCCTGCGTTCAGACTCCGCACTTTCGCGCCTCGGCAGCTTCCTCAATCTTTGATCACCGTCGCGATTTCCGCCGGCTCGAGGGGGCGACGGTAGATCCGGACATCTTGAAGCGCGCCTACCATGGAGTGCGATTGCTCCGCGCCGGCGGCATTGCCGATCGTCAGACGCGGGGCGGACAGTGCTTCAAAAGCCCCAATCGGGCGATACTCAGTCTTGTTTTCCCCCTGGAGCACGCCATTGACGTAAATCTTGACGTCTCCGTGATCGAAAGTGACCGCGATATGATGCCACTGATGGAGAGAAACGGGCGCCCGCAGGCTGCTCGAGTGCGAATCGCTCGAGTTGAAGCAAAACGATAGGCTGCCTCGATTTTCAAGATCGAAGCGCCAAGCATCGAGCCCACTGATCGTATCGGCGCGCGAAATGACCACTCCCTTCCAAGCCAGCGGATGAATCCAAAAGCACACCGTCATGGATTCGGATAGATAGAAATCCGAGCTGTCCGCAATATTCACAGGCTCCTGAGCCTTCGATTTTGGGACAAAGACAAAGGCATCGCCGTTCAGTCCCGAAACGAATGGCCGTTTGTCGATTTCACCGCCGTGGTGTTCGCCAGAGCTGTCTTTGCAATTGCCGTCCCCGCGCCAGCGGGCAACGAGACCGTCCGCGAGTGGCGACGGCGTCTCGGTGTTTTGAGATTCGGGGCGCGGCGTAAGTTCCCGGCTCGAGGCATCGCCATCCGGCTTCGACAGCGGGTGATCCAAGGCGACGCCCACGGTTTCGAATCTAGGCCACGAGTTCCGCTGGGTAGCGGGCGACTCATCCGTCGCCGCCACATTTGCCGGCGCCCGCTCTGGAAGTGGCCGGACGGCCGTCGCACGGGACGTCAAAGATGATTCCGACGCCGCCAATCGCAGCGCCGATGCGGAGCCCGCGACGAGAACAGCCGCGCCAATGGCCAGCACACGGATCTCCGGTCGGACGGGCGCGAGCCGACGGTGAAGATCGAGCAGCGCCCGCACCCGCGCCTCGAGCGCAGAGCCGCGATTGGAAGCCAGCGCCACACCGAGCGCCTCGATGGAGTCGAAGGCATTCCCGGAGGCGATCGCCAGGATGATCTCCGCATAGGCGGACGGCCGGGCGCCGCCGACCAGCACCCGATCGTCACAGGCAAATTCCTGCTCGATCTCAACCCGGTGAACGAGGCGCCAGGCCAGCGGATTCCACCAATACAGGCCCACCGCCAACCGGGCGAGAAGCGTCGCCAAACAGTCCCGGCGCTCGATATGGGCAAATTCGTGGCGCACCGCGATCTCGAACCATTCGAAGGGCCATTGCGCAGCCTCCTCCGGAAGCAGGATGGTCGCCCGGAAGAGCCCCCAAGCCATCGGCATGGCGCGATGACGGGATGTGAGAATTCTCGCTTTGTGCACCGGAACGCCCGCTCGCGCGAGACGCTCGATGGACGAGCGCCAGGCGGAGCCCTCCGGTGGGCGACTCCGACGCGCCAGGAAACCCAGGCTGTAGAAACCCGCCGCCGGCCGCGCGAGAACGATTACCGCGCCAATTCCCCAGATGAAGAGCAGCCAATGGACGACCACGATCCTGTTACGCTGAAGCCACCGGTAAAACTTCGAGGGCTCGCCGGGCTGCGCCCTGGCTCCGCCTGTGACTTTTCCATTTCCCGGCGTCGCATCCAAACCGTGATCCGAGGCTTCGTGACGAGCACCGCGTTTCCCTGTGGTCGGCCAGTTGCCAAATACTTCCACCAATGCGGCGCCGACATTTGCCATCGGTGATACCTGGCTCCCCTGACGATCGGTCCTCCACAGGACTGACTGAAGTCGCAGTGGCGGAAGCAGGGCATTGCCGACGGGCAGCATCAGCAGCACCGCCGCGCATAGCGTCCAGACGAGGTGACGCGTCGCCGCCTGTCTTCCCAGGAGCAGCGCCAGAATATTTGCTATCGCCAGGATCGCCGCGCCCTGAATCGCGGAGTCCAGCAGAATCTCAGTCGCAAGCTTCATGGGAAGATCGTACAGTTGGAACCGATTTATTAACTACCCTTTTTCGCCGATTCTTTAATGAGCGCAGCGAGCCGGCGCAACTCGTCGGCCGAGACCTCGGCGGTCGGGTCGGATAGATACGAAGCCACGGCCTTTTCGAGAGAGCCGCCAAAAAACGTCTGCAAAAGACGCCCGAAGGCCGATTGCGCCGTGCGCTTTTTCTCACGGATGGCCTGGTAGACAAATTCGCGTCCGCGTTTCACGTGCATGACGTGCCCTTTGTCTTCGAGGATGCGCAGCAACGATCGAATGGCGGTTCGGGTTGGCGGATTCTCGATGGCTTCGACGATCTCAACCGCGGTTGCTTCACCCTTGGCATAAATCGCCTCCATGATCTGGCGCTCGCGGCGGCTGAGGTGCAGGAGTTCGTCCATGGCGTAGGTAAGTGGCGTTGACTTTGGGCTATTCGGTTTTTGCCGGCGCTGGCGCCGCATCCGCCGGGCGGATGCTGAAGCGCGTAAAGCTCGCCGTCGTCGGCGTGACGACATTGCTGGATGCAGCGACGCCAATCGAGACTTTTTCGGGAAGCTGAACCACGAGAGGATCGAGCTCGTGCCATTCGCCGTCTTTTGCCCGGTACGCGCCGGAGACCGTATTACCGCGGCGCGTGATGCGGAATGATACCGGCATATCGGAGATCGTTTTTCCGACTTCAAACACTCCATCTCTCGAAGAGCCATAGCGAAGAGGCTTACTTTCAAGCCGCAGCTCCCAGCTCGGATAGCTCGCCAGTACGAGTCCATCGTCGTGTTGGGCGCGGACTTGAGCTCGCTCCAGCCGAATATAGGTTTCCGGGCTGACCATGAGCAGCAAGCCAGCGCCTTCGAATGGACCGCGGTCATTATTCGACGCCGCCTCTGGCGGGAGCGGCTCTTCCGAGACGGTGACTTCGGCCGTGAAATCCCCCTGCTTTTCCTGCAGGATACGGGGCGCATTCATGACACCGCTTTCCGCATCGAAGACATGAACTCCTGGAGGAATGGCAATGGATAGTTTGTCCCCCTTGGTAGTGACGCGGCATTCGCCCGATGGATCTTTGAGCACCCCGAAGCCCGGGACCGTCGCCGATGCTTTGATTTCAGTTTCCTGGTCGGAGGGTGCAGTGTCGTTTGCTTGCGCCTGGACGACATGGAGCGGCAACAGCGCTGCGCAGCCACAGGCGATGATGAGGGACGGGATCTGAAGAATGGAGGTGCAAGGTTTCATATGACGTGCCAATATTTTGGCATTTCCCGACAGCCGTCAAGCGCGAATGCCAATTTTTTGGCATTTTATTTCAGTTTCCTGGTCTTATATCGGGAACTCACTGTGCCGCCCCCATTTCGCAGCGCGGGTCGCGGCTGAATAGCTTCGTAGAACCTAGTGAACCGCGGCAGCCCGCTTCTTCCGCTGCTCTTCGGTCGCGCGCGATTGTGCATCCGCCCCCACCCAGATATCCGCGCAGCGCGAGGGTGCGCCCGCCGTTTCCCCAGTGAAATTGACCAGCACATCGTCGCCCACTGCCAAGTCTGTGAGTTTCGCCTGCCGCCCACCCTTCCAAACGCGCGTCCGGTCATCCACCAGGAGCAAGCTGCAGCCGATCTCGGGCGGCTGCACCATGTCCAGATGAACATTGATCGTCGGCAGCGGCAGACGCGCGGCTTCCAGTTTGCCGTCCCCGAGATTGAGCGCGGTGATTCGGTGCACGACCTTGTTTACCGCCAGATCCGTGAATTCATCAGTGATCAGACTTACCTGCGTGAACGCGCCCTGGTCGTCTTGATATAAATGAAAACAGTAGCGCAGGCCGAGCGGCAAATCGTTGAGCCCAGCCTCCGTATTCAGATAGCGTACGGAAGCCGGCGTCCCGGTCCATTGGACGGGACCTTGTTTATCATTTGCATTTGAATTGATATAAAGGAGCGCGCCCTGGGGAATGAGCGTGAAATTCACGAGCTCGTTCGTATGCTCGGCGCGGAATTGGCCCGTGCGATTCTCGGCATCCACCTTTACCAACTCGCCAAAAATCCGGTGCTCCGAGTACCGCGGCGGCGTCTCACCCGCCTTCAGTCGATACCAGGGAAGCTCCACATTGCTGTAGTCGGTGCGATATGGAAATTGTGCGGGATATTCCTTGGGCGCAAGTTCGTTGACTTCCGCGGAATGCAGCTCTGCCCAGAGGCTTTGGCCAAAAGGCATTTCCTTCACTTTCCACGTCTCGGCAGAAAGCCGTACGAAACGTCCTTTGCGGAAACCCTCGATCATCAAACGCGGCTCCATCGTTAGGCGTACGCCGCTGTTTCCGTAACCGTCGGCCGGGATGTGATCGATGGCTGTGAGTTTCGCTCGCATGCGATCCACATTCGGCCGGTAGGTGCGCAGCTCATCATTCGCCACACTGACCTGCACTTCCTTGCCGATTGGAAAATCCGCCGCGAGCAAAGCCTGCAGTCGCTTGCGCGTCTCCGGCTGTTCATCCGTCAGGATTGTTACGGTAAGCTGCTTGGCATCCACCCGGTCGATCCAGGCCGGCATCCCGTATTCCTTGATCGCGGCTTCGTATTTCGCCCGCTGCGCTTCCGTGACCTGCCGATGCGTTTCCTCGCCCACCCACACGTCCGTACAGACGCCGCGGTTCTTTGCCATACGACCGGTGAGATCCACAAGGAGCGCATCGCCGATCGCGAGATCGCTCAACTGGATCTGCTCCGCGCCTTTCCAGAAGCGCGTCTTCGCATTGACCAAAAGCTCGCTCTTGCCAAGATCTGTCTGATTTTTCGAAAGGTTTTGTTTCGTGACGAGCAATTTTGCCTCGTCGGCTTTCACTTCATCGAGGCGATAGGTAAAGAAGTGGCTCGCTGTGATGCTATACTCATCGAGCATCCCCGCCACTTTCGTAAACTTGCCATCTCCATCCTGGTAGAGAAAGAAAAGCAGATCCGCGCCGAGCGGCACGTCCCGCAAATCCGCCGGCGCATTGAGGTAATAAATCCAGGCCGCCGGCAGAAGAGTAAAGTCCATCAACTTGCCCGACAGACGCTCGCGGAACCGGCCGCGTCGATGAATGAAATCCGCCTGCACCAGCTCCCCTTCGACCCGATGATCAGAGTGAACGGGCGGAAACTTCAGCGGCTCGAGTTGATACCAGGGCAACTGTGCATTCGCAAAATCCGTGCGATACGGATAGCGCGGGTCGGTCTTCTCTGCCGCGCCCTCCGCGAGGCACGCATGGCGCGGCAAAAGGAACCAAACGAGGGCAAGGCTAACGAGGGCAAGCGTTCGACAGCGCATGACGACAAATGTAGAGGAAATCGCGCTCACGCGATTTCCGAAACCGGCGCAAGGCTATCCACGAATTTTTCCGTCGGCACGTCCATCTTCTGAAGCATTGTGAGCATGAGATTGCTCAGGCGGGCGTTGCCGTCCTTGGGCTTGCCCGTCACTTGCCGCCACTCTTCGTAGTCCAATTTATAACCTGTCTCGCCCATTTGGTTGTAGTCGATATGTTGGCCGTGCTTGAGATCCAAGCCGCCGCCGCCCGCGAGAATGATGGGCAGGCTGGCATTGTGGTGGCTGTGGCCGAAGCTCATGCCGCTGCCAGCGAGCACTATGGTGCGGTCGAGCAGGGGTTCGTCGCCATCCTGCGTTTTCCGAAGTTCCTCCAGGAAATAAGCAAACTGCTGCATGAGAAAGACATCGCTCTTCGTGAGCCGCGCGAGCATGTCCGGGTCGCCGTTGTGATGGGATAGCTGGTGTCGTGTCTGCGTGATGCCAATCTCGGGGATCGCCAACCCATTACCCTCGCTGCCGCTCATGTAAGTGACGACGCGCGTCATATCCGTGCGCAGCGCGAGCACGATGAGGTCGTACATGGTGCGATAGTATTCGCCGGCCTGGGTCTTCGACACATTGCGCTGGAAATGCTCCGCCTCTTGTTTGCTCACGGCGGGCCTCGGCACATCCAGCCAGGATTCGAGGCGCTCCGTGCGGGTTTCCACGTCGCGAACGGCGTGGAGATACTCGTCGAGTTTCGTGCGATCGTCCTGACCCAGCGCGCGACGCAACGACTTGGCGTCGCCCAGCACGAGATCGAGCACGCTGCGGCGGGTTTGCAATTGCTCACCCTCCGCTTTGACTCCGCCGGCATCGGTCACAAAAAGCCGTTGGAAGACCGACCGGGCGTTCTCGTCCGCCGGCAGCGGCACACCATCGCGGGAAAAAGCGAGCGTCGTCGAGTTATTCGGCTGGCCGACTCCGGCGGAGATCGAAAGCTCGAGAGATGGAATGCGCGTGCGCGCCGAGGTGACCTCGGCCATGATCTGATCACACGAGACCGTATTCCGCACGCTGCGCTGATTCGCGTCGAGCTTCGCCCCAGTCAGCCAGAGATCCGCGCAGACATGCGCCGAACCGATGCCGTTCGGGTGATGCAATCCGCTGAAGACCGTGAGATCCTTGCGATGCGGAGCGAGCGGCGCCAATGCTTCGGAAAACTCGAAATCGCGTCCCGGCTTGGTCACCTGCCAGGTCAGGCCGTTCACCCCATTCGGGATGTAAACGAAGACACTGCGCCGGGGCTTCTCTGGCGCTGTGGCGGCGCGCAGAGGACGCATGGCATCGAGCAGCGGCAGGGCGACACACGCCCCGAGGCCGCGCAGAAAATGACGGCGGCTCAGCAGCCAGCGTTGAGATTGGATATTGCTCATGGGTCGTTTTTCGGTACGCTGACAATGACTAGTCTTTGACGATCCAGAGCCGGCTCAAGGCCGTCGCCTGGAAAGCGGAATTCGCCGCGGGATCGATCTCCAAAGTCACCTCGACGCCTTTCCGCGCAGAAACAACGCCGTCGACGGCGGCGGCCGTGGGTCGCCGATCCACGCCAGCTCGCGCGACGCGGACTTTTTGTCCGGGCTTCAGGAGATCCAGCGCCTCACCACCCTCGTGGAAAAGCGTGAGACGCAGGGCGCCAGCAGCGCTCTCATCCACATAGCCGGGCAAGCCTTCCTCCTGCATCCGTCGGCGATGCACGGCGCGTTGTTCCGCCTGAAATTTCAAGAGACTTTCATCATCCAGAAATACTTCCCAACACATCCGGGTCTTGCCTTTGCCGACGCCGTGCGTTTTGGTGCGCACGCGGTCGCCTACTTGGATATCTTTGAATTTCGCCGGTTGCCCGGCTTTCCAATAGCGCGTAGCCGCATCGGTTTCCAACAAGACTGATTTGTCGCGAATGAAACTTTTGTCGAAGTTCGCCCACGTGCAAGTGAGCTGCCCCTTTTCTGCGTCGATGCCGTCGACATAGAAATACTCCTTGTGATTGAACATCATGTTCATCTCATCCTGGATGTAACTGAGCCAGGTCCACTCCCCATTGTCGTTCGCATGGAGACGGAAGATCGCGCGCTCGCCGATCCGGAAATCCAGGAGATCGCCATTGGCTGCGTGGTGGAGAAGTTCGGCATAGGGGAGGACGTTGAAATTCATCAGCTCATCAGTGCCTTCCTTGCGGAAGACGCCGGTGCGCGTCGTTAAATCGAGACTCACCAGCTCGCCCCAGATGCGCCGCATCCCGGCATCAGCCGGCACGATCACTTGGCCGGGCGTGATCTTCCGAGGTGACGGGGGAGGCGTAGCCGGCGCCGGCGGCGCATCCGCGGCCTGCAGGAAGGCGAGCGACGCGAAGAGAACTGCGGTGAAGAGAGGGAGAGATTTCATTAACGCTTCTGGAAGAGCTCGCTCGTCACAAAGGAATCGATGAGGCTGGCGAGTTGATAGTTGTCACTCTTGCTCTGCGCCACGATCCGCTGGAGATCGGCGCGGTCCGAAAAGGTCATCACGCGGCGCATGGCGAAGGTGGCGAGCTTCTCGGTAAGCGCGGCGGCAAATTTGTCCGTGTCATCGAGCAGCAGACACTTGAAGGCCTTGGCATCGTTGAATTTCCGGCCATCGGGCAGTTCGCCGCTCGCATCGATTTTTGGGTCTGCGCCGGCGCCATCGCGCACCGTCTCCTCCGTGCGCCAGCGCCCGATCGCATCATAATTTTCAAAGGCCAACCCGAGCGGATCGATCTTGCGATGGCACGCCGCGCACGTGGCATCCTCGAGATGCGCGGCGAGCTTTTCGCGCAAGCTGGTCTTTGGCTGCGCGGGAGTCGTGGACTTGATGCCCGGCACATTGGCCGGCGGAGGAGGCACGGGTTTGCCGAGGATGGATTCCGCGAGCCATTTCCCACGATGCACAGGGCGATGCCGCGTGCCGTCGGAAGTCAGGCTGAGCAGCGCAGCCTGAGTCAGCAAGCCGCCGCGATGATCATCGGGCGCCAGCGCTACGCGCTGCATGGGCTCCCCCGTCACGCCAGCGATGTGATAGTGATCGGCGAGGCGTCGATTCAACATCGTCCAATCGGAATCGAGAAACTCGCGCAAGCTAGCGTTGCACGTCAGCACCTCGCGGAAAAATCCCGTCGTCTCCGCGATCATGCTATTTTGCAGATAGTCGTCGTAGTCGGGGTAAAGCGTCTTATCGGGCGCAAACATGCCGACCCGGCGCAGCTGAAGCCACTGCCGCGGAAAGGCGTCTGCAAATGCAGCCGACCGGGGGTCGCCTAACATACGGCGCACTTCGGCATGCAAGGTCGCGGCCTCGTGCAATCGGCCGGCGCGCGCCTGTGAAAGCAGTTCTTCATCCGGCAGAGTGCTCCAGAGGAAATACGAGAGGCGCGAGGCGAGCTCGTAGTCGGTAAGTTTCGTCGCGTTTGTCTCCGGCGAACCCTCGACGAGATAGACAAAATCCTTCGAACAAAGGATCGCGAGCAACGCCGTCTTCACTGCGGGCTCGAAAGGCTTGCCGCCTTTCATCTCCGCATCGACCAGCCCGGCGTATAGCTCCGTCTCCTCCGGCTTCAGCGGACGCCGAAACGCCCGCTCGCCAAAACGCGAAACAATTTCGCGCGCCTGCGCCAGATCTCCTCCGCCCTCGCCGAAGATGCGCCGATGCGCCGGAGTGGGCCAGGACTCCAGAATCGGCCCTTCCCACTCGACATAGTCCAAGAGCAGAAATGGCCAAACCGGCTGATAGTCTTCATCGGTCAGCTTGATCTGCCATGGCCGCCGCGATTTCACATTCAAAAAGGGCGAATTGTTACCTCGGGAAAAGATCGGCGTCGGTTCGGGCCCGGAGACCGCATTGACCATGCGTATGGTATGAACGCCCGCCGGCAGGTGCGCACGAAATTCCAGTGTCACGGGTTGATCTTCCGGCGCGTCGACGTCGTGTTCGAAAATCACTCGGTCGAGATCCGCAGCGACGATCTGGAGCCGCGGCGGTCGCAGGCTTTCCGGATGCAGACCGCTGGCCTTCACGCGCACGAGATAGTCGCCGGTGGTTTTGATCTCCAGTTTCTGGCCCTCGCCCGGGGTGCCCGTGGCGGTGTTATTCGGGATAACATCCACGCGTACTTTGTTCGTCAGGCCGCGCTCGGCGTATTCCTTCTGTTTCGAGCCCCAGTTTTCCGTGGCATGCATTTCAAATGGGCCCCAATGCACCACATTGCGCTTTGGCTGCGGTCCGGACGGGAGCGCCTCGTTCAGCACAGTCTCGGCGGCAGCGAGATATTTTTCGATGTGGGAGGGCGCGAGCGACAGCACCGAGCCGATGCGTTCGAAGCCCAGCCAATCCGGGTCATCGGACATTCCGGTCGTATCCCGCGCATCGTAAGTCACGCCCAGCAGGTCACGAATGGTATTCACATATTCGTCGCGTGTAAGCTTGTAGAAGGAAATGCGCTCGGCGCTGGCATGACGCGCGGCTTCGGATTCCGCCAGACGGGTGGCGATCCAGTCCACGACGGCCGCAGCTTCCTCCGGCTTGGGCGTCGGCTCCTTTTCGGGCGGCATATCGCCCTCATTGAGCCGGTCGAGGACGTCCGCCCAGTGGCCGGCGGCGCCCATATTGGCAAAATCGAGCGGCAAGGTATCCAGCCGCAGATCGCCCTTCTGCTTTTTCTCGCCGTGACACTTGATGCAGTGCTCGTCCAGAAAAGGCTTCACGGCCTTCGCAAAATCCGGTGTCTCCGCCCCCTGCGCCAGGCCTGTGAAGAGAACACAGAGCCAGGCAGCGAGCGGGTGGAAGGGATGGCGAAACATGCTTCCCCCAGCATCGCACGCTTCACGAGCGGCGAAATCCCCGAGTACTCGGGGAGCGCGCGCCAAGGATTTGCGTCGCGGAAGCTGCCGCCCTTGCCTAGACTTACGCGATCGATGATCGCCCCCAAAATGAGATCAGGCGTTTGCTTCGCGTGCCTCGCGATGCTCTGCGCGCCTGCTTCGGCGAAGGCGTCCACTCTTTCCTGGGCGAGCCCGGCGCTGCGTCGCCTCGATGCGGAGGAGTCTCGCTTGCAGCGCACTCTCGCCACCCTGCCGCAAGCCCCGGCGATCCAGCTCACCGAGCGTATCGGCTACCACAGCGGCTACTCGGCAACGCCCGATACGGTGGAATGGGTGGAAATGGATCTGCGTCGGGAAGAAACGCTGGACGCTGTGGCGCTCATCCCGGCGGCTTCCAGCGGCGGCGGGGCCGTGGCGCCCGGCTACGGCTTCCCCGTGCGCTTTCGCGTGGAGCTTTCCGACAGCGCCGACCACGCCGAGCGCGTGGTCATTGCGGACTACACGAGCGCGGATTTCCCCAATCCCGGCGCGCTGCCGGTCTATCTTCCCGCGCAGCGTCGCCGCGCGCGCTTCGTCCGGATCACGGCGACCCGGCTCTACCAGGAAGACAACCACGCCCTCTTCGCGCTTGGCGAAGTCATGTTGCTCCAGGGTCCTCGCAATCTTGCGGGACGGCTCGGCCGCGGCGATTTCACCTACAGCCGCACCACCGGCGCGCTGCCGGTGTGGGGCCTTTCGAATCTCGTGGATGGCCACACTCCGCTCGGCCCGCCCGAAGGCGCGCAAGCGAGTCCGACGCTCGGCTATTGCAGCCCGCCCGTGAGCCCGCTGCGCGAACCGCGCCCACAACCGCGCTGGGTGCAGGTGGATCTCGGCGCCGTGCTCCCCATCGATGAGGTGCGGCTCTTTCCGGCGCATCCGCCGGAGTTTGCGCATCGACCGGGCTATGGCTGGCCGCCGGCGCTGAAAGTCGAGTTGGCGGACAACGCCGACTTTCGTAACGCCGTCGAATTGCCCGGCTTCCAAGATGGCAGCGGGCTCGTGAAGCGCGATCCCGTGAGTCCGGGCGACAACCCCATCGCCTTTCCCGTGCACGACGAAACGGCCCGCTATGTGCGGGTCACGGCGCAGCGGCTCTTCGATGCCAATGGGCTCTACATCTTTGCGCTCGCGGAAATGCAGGTCTGGTCCGGCGACCGCAACGTCGCGCTCGGGCGTCCGGTGACGGCCTTCGACTCGACTGAGGAAAAAGGCTGGTCCCGCGCAGCGCTCGTGGATGGCTTTACGAGCCGGGCCAATATCCGCAATTGGCCGGAATGGCTTGGCGGCCTTTCGCAACGACGGGAAACGCTCCAGCGAATCGCCGTGCTCGAGGAAAGCCGCGCGCGCCTCACGCGGCAATGGCGACGCGGCGCACTTCTGGCGCTGTATTTTGTCATTCTCGCAGCGATCGTCGGCGCACTGATCTGGATTACGCGCCAGCGCCGCGCGCGCCGCCTGGAACTGGAAGCCCTGCGCCTGCGCATCGCGCGCGATTTGCACGATGAAATCGGGAGCAGCCTCGGAAGCATCGCGCTCATCGCCCAGGAAGTGATTGCGAGCGGCGGAGATGCCGCGGAGGTGCGCCGCGAATTGACCGAGCTTCAGGACATCGCCCAGGAAAGCATCGAGGCCATGCGGGACATCACGCAGCTCATCCAGAGCAACGGATACGAGGCGGGGGACCTGCCCGCGCACCTGCGGGGCATCGCCGCGCGCGTCCTTCGCAAGACACCGCACACGATGAGTGTGGACGGCGCCGCTGCCTGGAGCCAGCTGTCCATGGACCGCCAGCGCGATCTTCTGCTCATGTTCAAGGAGACCTTGCAAAATATCGTCCGCCACGCGCACGCCACCTCCGTGGAAATCGCCCTGACTGAAGATCCCGGCGGCCTGAGCCTTCTCGTGCGCGACAATGGGCGCGGCTTTGATCCCGGATCCTTAAATGGAGAAGGTATGGGCCTCGCCAATCTCCAGCGCCGCGCCGTCAAGCATGGCGGAGCCGTCCGCATCGATTCCGCGCCTGGAAAAGGCGCCGCCATCACCATCACCCTGCCCCGCCATGACTAGTCTCAGCAAACCCGTCAACGTCTGGCTCGTCGAAGATCATAAAACTTACGGAGAGCGGCTCATGCGCGCGCTGAATCGCGTCGACGGCATCACGTGCGCTGCGCGCTTCACGGCCTGTGAGGACGCACTCCCGGCGCTCGCGGACAAGGAAGCGCCAGCCGTTTTGTTACTCGATGTCGGGCTGCCCGGCATGAGCGGCATCGAAGGTATCGCGGCCTTTCGCAAGACTGCCCCCGCCACGGCAATCGTGATTCTCACCGTCTTTGAGGACGATGACAAAATCTTCCGCGCTATCTGCGCCGGAGCCGCCGGCTACTTGTTAAAGACGGCGAGCGTCGAAGACATCGCCGCGGCGATCCACACTGCCGCAGGCGGGGGCTCCCCCATCAATCCGACCATTGCGCGCCGGGGCCTGGAAATGTTTGCCAAGGCCAACCCACCGCAGCGCGATTACGGCCTCAGCCCGCGCGAGTTGGAAATCCTGCAACTCCTTGTGCAAGGCCACACCATTAAGGGAGCCGCCGCGCAGCTCGGCATCGGCTACTATACCGCCGATGAGTACATCCGCGCGGTCTATGAGAAACTCCAGGTGCGCAGCCGGAGCAGCGCGGTCGCGAAGGCGGTTAAGGAAGGGTTGGCGTGATGGAGATTATCGCGGCGACATGAGCCGCCGCTACCTCTGTTCATCTTGCGATTTTTGCTCGGACAAGGAAGAGAGTGATGTCTCCGTATTATACAAACCATGCCCGGAATCATAGAGCAAATGAGGGGAGTAGACGATCTTCTTCGGATCTCCTTTTATCGGCTCCGGGCTGGAAAGACGCACACCGCCTTTATCCTTGATCGTGCACAGCGCCTTCCCGGAAAAAGAACTGAACACCCGCTCGGGCCCCATTTTATCCACAGTGACAAAGCCTTCCATACCGGCGCCAAAGACCGACGAGGAGTTATCATAGACATCAAACTCTTCCATGGAAAACTGGTCCACCGCCAACCAAGCAATGCGATAAAGTCGGCTGGAAACCTCCGGATTCGCGCTCGATTTGAAATGGCCTCGAGCGACAGTCTCCACCAGCGATGGAACTTTGATTGCTCGCACCTTGCCTGAAGCCACCGCAAATAGTCTCGTGTTCAGAACATGGCGATCACTGCGATTCAAGACAATCACGTGGCGAGAGTCCGAAGCCCAGAGGGCAACGAGCGAGAGCGGGGCCGTATCGAGATACTCACCGCCATCCAGTGTCGCCGACTCTTTATGCGCTGGCTCCTGCATGAGGAAGAGACTGACGTCCGTCTCACTCATTCCGTGCGCGGAGATAGACCATTTGCCATCAGGCGATCTCCCGCCATAGATGATGGCATATTCGTCTTCTCGATAGGCATGATTATCCGTAGCCGTCGCTGAAATGGCCCAAAGCAACGACACAAGAAGAACGCAGACGCGCATATTTCGGAGCGCACACTAACCTACGACGACGCGATTGCAAACGCTCACGAAGCGATCCAATGTTACTTGGACGCACCCTTGAAGCATGGGGAGTCCGCCTACAGGCCTTTGGGGGACGTCTGCTCGAGGACCAACGTTCCTTCACCGCTTTCCTCGGTTCGCACTTCGAGCCTTCGCGCTGCGGACAGCTGTGAAGGCAGAGCGATTTGCTTCAGCGGACCAAGCGCTTGCGCAATGGCTGTGCCGGCCGGTCCTGCGGTCAGGATCGCCAGCGTCTGCGGCTCCGAGCCGCCGACGAGCATGAGGCGGTATTTTTTCCCACGCTCCAAGCCCGATGCCGCAATTTGCAAGTGGTCGATCAAGCCCAGTGAATTGATCGACACGCTGGCGTGCGCCGAAGACGGCGCCGCCGTGGGCGGCGCCAATGCTACGTGCTGCGCTTCAGCCGCCAGCCCGAGAGGCTTTAAATTAGCCAAACCACGGTCGGAAGAGACCGCTTTCGGCACGTAAACCAGCGCCTGCGGCAATTGGCCGCAGGGAATCGTTGCCACGATTTTCTGTGTCTTCGTATCGATGACCTGGACCGCATCGCCGTTCTCCAGCCCCACATACACATGGCCGCCGTCGGCGGAGCCCCAGATGCCGTGCGGCAGATCGCCGGTCTTGATGGCGGCGATTTGCCGGGCCTCGGTTCCGACATCCCGCGTAAAGACCAGCACTTCGTCGTTTCCCCCTACGGTGACGTAGGCAAGATGGCCGGCTGCATTGTCGACAAACGTCACGTGATTCGTGATCGGCCCGGTGTCGATCGTCTTCAGAAGCGAGAAAGGCGGCTCCGCGCTGAAAATTTGGACTCTTCCCGTATCCTTCAGTGTGATCCAAACCTCCTGATCATCGACCGCCAGATTCGGCGAAAACGGGCTCGCCTGAGGCACACGCGCGACGATTTGCGAAGACGCCGTATCGATCACATCCATCTCCGGAGTAAAGCTCGAAGGGACAAAGGCATACTTTCCATCCGGGCGGAACAGAACCATGCCCGGACCATTCGCCGTCTCGATGCGGCGGATCTCCTTTGCTTGAATGGGATCAATCACGGAGAGGTAGTTTTCGCCTCGCACCGCCACCCAGAGTTCCTTCCCGTCGGGTCGAAAAAAGGCTTCATGCGGCGCGCGGCCCACGTAGATCTTTGCGCGGACTGTGTTTGTCTCCGTATCGATGAGCGTCACGGAGTTGGAGCCGATCGCAACCGCTGCGAGGGTCTTGTGATCGGGAGAAAAGCCGAGCCCGTGGACTAACAACTCGCCACGATAGAGCGGGCTCAAGGCCGCCGGCACATCTTCGCCCAGGCGAATCGTCCCCAGCAGCTGGTTCGCCACGGGATCGATCACCGAAACCGTATTCGAAGTCTGGTCTCCCGTGTAGACCCGATCTCCCGGCTCGGCGACGGCGAAGCAAGAAAAGGCCAGGAGCGCGCCGATGAAAGTGGTCTTCATGGATTCAATTTTCCTTTGTGGAGGGAGTTGTGGCGGCCTTCTTCAGCCAGCGATTCATCAGTTCGATTTCCGACTGTTGGTCGGCAAGAATTTCCTGCGCCAACCGGCGCATGATGGGATCCTTGCCGTACATGAGTTCGCCCTTAGCCATGTCGATCGCGCCCTGGTGATGCGGAATCATCATCGCCGCAAAGTCGCGATCGACGTCGCCCGTCATTGGCGCCGCCGCCATGTCGTGGTCCATCCGCTTCATGCTCGTCTCCATGTCCTGCATGAACTTTTCCGCGGCTGGGCTCATTTGCACAGCCATCTGGCCGGAAACCGTAGCAACCACGCCGCACAGGGCGGCTAATAACATCGATTTGAATTTCATCGGCAGGATTCGTGTCGGTATCGGAGTTTGGCGCTAAAGCTTCTCCTGGCAAGAATTTGTGATCCACAAAGAATTCTGCTTGGAGTGGCCGAACGCGGAAATCTTCGCGCGGGTCGAATTGCGATGCCAGGATAATGGTCTTGCAACACACACCGAAAAGCGGCGCAGGACCGCCGCACTCCAAAACCTCGCGGCGCCACATCTCGGCTCGCGGCGCCTTTCTTCACTCGATGGTCGGAGCGAAGCTGTCTTCGATCCGGTGCGCATCAATTTTGAAGCGGTAGATTGATTCGACGATTGCGCGAGAGACAACGCTTTCGAACCATGCTGCGGAACACCAAGGGTATTGATTCGCTACTGGCACTAGCCCGTGCTTCACAGGATTTTGATGCACATAACTTAAGCGGGCCAAATAAGATTTCTGGCATGTGAGACGCGCTTCCCGAAAGTTATACCAAACCTGGCGGTTTGGTGCACCGTCAGCCTGATTGATCTTCCGCGCTGTTTTTGCATGAAAGGCTGACATCATCGGAGAGAGACTTGACGTATCGGAGGCGCCCTCCGGCGTCTGGGCAATGAAATGATAGTGATTGGAAAATAGCGCCCACGCTTCCAGCCTCCAGCCAAATTCCGCTGCAGCCGTCAACAACTCGTGCTGCAAGACATCAAGACGCGCCCGTCCACGAAAGTGGTGTTCCTTGAGATAAGTCGCCGCCGTCACGAAAAATGTCCCTCCTTCCGTGAGTCGATGCGTCGGGGCATGCGGCCAATGCATTGCATTCATCCATTGATCCTCGGAAAGGCCTCGCAATATTGCAAGATATTGCGCAAGACCGAGACTAAAAGCGCAGTCAAGAAGACGAGCGGTCTCCTAAAGGGCGCCAAATCACCGAAGGTTTTGGAGTGCGGTGGTCCTGCACCGCTTTCGGAAGGGGCGGACGACGTATATGCACACAAAATCAAAACCAATTCGACCGACGCATGGGCGCATGTCGGCCGGAGTTCAGCTCCCGACTACAAAAATTCACCGTATTCTCGCCGGCGGTCTCCCTTCTCAAAACAAGAAGCCGCCGGGCGCGGACCAAAGGTCCAGACGCCCGGCGGCTTTGCTTCCCTCAGAATTATCGCGGGATCACCTTGATGTAATCAAAGCACTCCGTAAATCCCGTGCTCGACGCGTTCTTCCCGGTGATCATGAAGCGGAACCACTTATCCCCCGTACTCGCCGGCGTCCAGGTCCCGAGATCGAGCTCCTTGAAGGTCGTAAAGGCAGCATAGCCATCCTGCGCCGTCCCAAGATTGTTTTCCGAATTCGCAAAATTCCCGGCCTGGCCGATGGCCAGCTGCCAGATGCCGCGAGTATTGAGATTCTTCACCCCGACGCGAATGTCATAGCTTCCCGCCGCGATCGCTGGCACCAGATAGGTCACATATTGCCCTGAGGCTGTCGAGTCCAGGATCGTGCCGCCGCCGTTCGACATATCTTCCTCACTCAGCACCCGGTGGCTTACTCCAGAGGTGATGTCCGCCACCGTCAGCGATTCGGTCTCGAAGCGGCCGATATTCAGAAAGCGATCCACGAGCGCGATATAACTTGTCAGCATGCTCGTCGCGCCGATTCCGCCTTCGCCGACGCCATAGTCCGAACCATTCCAAGTGGTCAGCGAACCGGACGAAGTCCCGACGATGCCGGGCAGAATCTCTCCCACCGAACCCGGCCGCGGCCGGGCGTACTGCGGGACGCAGTTGAGATTGCCGTAAGCCGTGATGAAGGAAGAGCCAAAGGGATTCGCTCCATACATCCAGTTCATATAATCGCGGGCGCTGTTCAGCATGCGGCTGTCGCCCAGCGCCATATACAGATTCAGGCAAATCACAGCGCGATTTGAATAGCCCGAGTTCCCGCCAAAGCCACCCACCCCGAAATTCGACGAGTTTGTGCCAAAGGCTGTATTGGTCACACCCGGGACGGTATTATAGTAGCTCGTCAATTGCGAGGCGATCGCTGTCTTCAGCGTGCCGGAGCCCAAGGTCTGGTAATACCGGGAAAGGCCGATGACCGCCTCTGCTCCGGAGGCCTGATGGATATAGGAGCCGCTTTGCTTCACCCAATTGCCCGAACTGTTGAATTTGCCTTCATTGAAGAAGTTCGCCGCATCGGTTTGGTACGAGGAGTTGCTCGGAGAGGTCACCGCGAGTTCCACCGCCGCGCCGAGCACGGAGTCTGCATTGCCCCACCAGTAGGATTGGTAGATGTTATTGCTCGTGATGTAGTTGCTCAGGTTGCCCTTCACCCACGTCCAGCCTTTCGCCGCCGCGGTGAGGCATTGGCCGGAAAGCGTGTCGTTGTAGCCCTTCAGCGCTCTCGAGGCCGCCGCCAGACCGATCACGGCGCGTGCGGTGATGCCGCAATCCACGTTGAAAACCATGGTATTCGAGTCCGGCTCCACGCTCACCGGAAAGCTGCCATTGGAGTTCTGCAGCCGGACGAAGTACCCGGCTCCAAAAGCCACCTCCGCCAGCAGGGCATTGCGATCCGCGGTGACCACCGAGTCTTCCGCCGCATAGGCGAGATTGCGCAGACCCTCGGCATCGTTCGTGGTCTCGATATCCGTCGAAGTTGCATCCTTCCAGCCTCCATGCAGATCGCCACTATGGCCGACGACCGTGTGCGACCCGTCGGAGGCATAGAGATCTTCCTCGATCCCAGTCTGCGCTCCCGGTTCCCGCTGCCAGGCGTAGAAACCATTGATCGTGCTCACGATGGTTTGCGTGCCGCCCGAGCCATCGGTCGTGGCCCGGTAGAAATAGTCGCTCACGGTGAAAGCCGCATCCGCAAAGCCGGAAACCGACACCGTGTAGGAGCCCGGCGTTTTGGCAAATGAAGTATCCGTATACAGATAGTAATACTGGCCCCAGATGTTGGAGTGGAAGTTGAGTGTGATCGGCGTCGACGAGCCATTCGGCCCGTTCAGCGTCCCAGTGATGCTCGATCCGCGATTCGAGGAGGAGCAGACGACGATGCGCTTCGCAGCATTCGTGTCCCAGCCCGGCGGCACGGCGATGATTTGCACCGGATTGATCCGAAATTCACCCAACCGGTACTTCTGTGTGTCCTGATGGGTATTCGACGCCGTGATGATTGGCCCATAGGAGGTCCCTGGAGGCGTTTTCACGGTCAGCGCCTGGCCGTTGAGCCGATTGATGATCGAAACCCAGCCGCCGCCTTCATCCGAGAGCGACCATTGCTTGCCCGTGCCCGTATCCGGCGTTTCCAGGTACACCGCCGAATCGCCCGAATCACAGGCCAGCACGAGATTGCGCAGCGGATTCAGGATCTGGTAGTACCCGCCGCCGAGCGAACTAAAGGTAAAGGTCGCATCGCCTCCGCCGCGGAAGGTCTGCAGGACCAAGGGGACGTGCGAGGAGTTATCGTAGACATTTTCCCAAAGCATAAAACCGGAGCTTCGCACTTCGACACGATAGCCAACGCCCGCCGTGGGCGGGGTCAGGGCGCGAGAAGCAGGGACACAGGCAAGCAATCCCAAAAGAATGGCCGAAGCCCGGAGGGAAACGCGCAGAGCGCGAGGAGGCCGAAGAAAACGCGGGGAGAAACGCATAGCAGATGGAGGTTCAGAGGGGGACGACGCCGACAGTGGCGTACGATCCACAGATTGATTGATCGCCCCTTGAACCGTCAACTACCCCAAATTGGGTATTTTAACTAGCCGGGTATTACACGCGAGAGACTGAACGGGCACACTTCGTCACTTCAACGATTGTCGATTAGCTTCCGTTCTTTCTGTCCTCGGCGCGCCACGATCTTCTGGCAGGATCTGCGCATGAGTGGCTGGAGGGCGGCCGGCCGATGATTCGATGCGAGGCGTGGCGTTGAGGGTTTCTCGGGAAATAGAGTTTCAGGGAAAAGGCGCCGTTCCCAAAGCGCTTCGCTAACTTTGGGAACGAGAGGGAATAACGATCTACATGGTCACCCTGGCAACGCTCCGGACATTGGGATCCAGTAAAAGATAGCTTTTGCCCCGCGCCCTGGCATAAGCCACGACATCGGCCGTCCCTCCCCTGCCTTTGGCGGGAAGCCCATTCCAAACGAAAAGCATGAGATCTGCGTGATCCACCACGCACTGGCCGGCTTGGAGAAACGCTTCTCCGCCGGGCTCCGAAAACGGCAGATCCCACCGGACCTTTGCCTGCCGCTCGAGCCGAAGAAACTTCTCGCGCGCCGCGGGGTCCGTAAACGCCTTCTCGTAGTGCAAACTCGGCGAAACGAATTCAAAGGGCCGCCCCAGTTCGAGGACGATTTCCGCGAACAGCTGATCGGCGCCGGCCGCCAGTGAAGTCGATCCAAGGTCGAAGGGCGTTTCTTGCAAAAGACGGCGCATTTGGTCCGCCACCCAGGCGACGGATGATTCATCGCCGAGGTTTTGATGTCCCGAAATTCCGATGATCATCGTGGTGCTTTCCAAAGTTATGCGGAAGGGCATTCCGTCAATTCTTCTCGCATTTAACTACAAATTTACGCGCTGCACGCGGCCCATGCGATCATGACCTTTGCCGCAAGCAAGCATTTGCCTTTTCATCCATGATCACACTCGAAACGAATGATCAGTTTTTGAGCGAGGACGATCTGAACCTGAGGGATCTTTCCTGGGAAGAACTCCTATGCGCTTGGGACGTGTGGCTTCGAAACGCCAGCGCCACTGATGAGGAAGATGCCGCGGAGTACTCGCATGGAGGATTCATGCGAATCGAGTAGAAGGTTTGGAGATCGGCAGGAACCAGGCGCCACTCACCGGAGCGCCGGCTTCGGCGGCAAGGGTGTGGTCTTCTCGTAGCGCGTCGGATCGGGGATCCCGGCCACCTCAAACGCCTCGCGCCGCTCCACGCACGTGCCGCATTCGCCACAGTGCAATTCCCCGCCTTCGTAGCACGACCACGTCTCGGCGTAGTCAATGCCGTACTTGCAACCAAGCGCCGTGACCTCCGCCTTGTTCATGGTGATGAACGGCCGAAGCAGATCGATCGCCTCGTACGTGCCGAGACGAATGGCCTTGGCCATCGATTGCATGAAACCCTCGCGGCAATCGGGATAGATCGCGTGATCTCCCGAATGCGCGGCAATGACCAATCCCTCCACTCCGCGGCTTTCGGCAAAGCCTGCAGCCACGGAAAGCATGATGCCATTGCGAAACGGCACCACCGTCTGCTTCATGTTTGCCTCTTCGTAGTGGCCCTTCGGGATGGCCCCGCCGCTGCGCAGCAGATTCGACTGAAAATATTCGCCGATGAAATCCAGCGGCACCGTGATCTGCTCGATCCCCAGTCGGTCCGCATGGAGTTTGGCGTAGGGCAACTCGCGCGCATTGTGCTTGGAGCCGTAGTTAAAGGACAACGCGGACGTCACCTGGTGCTTGGCGTGCGCATCGTAGAGGGCAGTAACCGAATCCATGCCACCGCTGAGTAGGACGACGACTTTCATAGGACTTGAGCCGGAGTTATTTGGAAGATTTGGATCTGCGACCCGTGGGTTTTTCGTGGGTCGCCTCCACCGTGAGCGAGATGCCGCCCCGGGAGGCAAATTGACCGCAGACTTTCATGCGCCGCGGCGCGCAGGCAGCGACGAGATCGTCGAGGATTCGATTCGCCACCTCCTCGTTGAAGGCCCGCGAATTCCGATAGGCCGCGAGGTAATACTTGAGCGACTTGGTCTCGATGCAGCGCTCGTCGGCCACGTACTCGATCTCCAGGTGAGCGAAATCCGGCTGCCCCGTGATCGGACAGAGCGAGGTAAAATCCTGGCATTCGAACCGGATGACGTAATCCCGCTGCGGATACCGATTGGCAAAGGTCTCCAGAATGCTCTGCGACGGTTCCTCGGGGAAGGCGGCAGGCGTTCCCAGGAGTTTGAGTCCACGGCGATCAGGAGTGGCAGATTTTGGCATTCGTGGGGCTGAAGATACATGGCCACGCAAATCCGGCCAGTCTGGAGGGCGAAATCGGTGAGCAATTTACGCGCCCGGATCGATCACTCGAAAGATACGGCCTGCTTTCCGAAACGACCTTTTCGTCGAGCAACGGGACTGTACCGTGCGCGATCGATTATTTCACACCACCTCATTTTGAAGACCGTCCTTTCCGCGCCCTTTGTCGGTTCGCTGCTCATTTTTGGCCGGGTATTCTCATCCGTCGGAGCAAGTGATGCCGCCGACAGCGTCACTGTCGGAGACCCGAGTCAGCCCGCCGATTTGCCCGCTTCCATCCAGCGCGCGTACGTCGGTGGCGCGCGCCACATCGTCATTCAGCCGGGAGTTTATCTCCTGCCAGATGCCGGTCGGGCGATTTTCACCCTCGCAGACTGGAAAGATGCAACGCTGAGCGCGACCGGCGTCACCCTGGTCGCCGCGCACCCCGTCCCGCATCACGACGTCTTCGAACTCCGCGCCTGCACGGGAGTGACGCTGGAAGGCGCGATACTTTCGCAATCGGAGCAGACCGCCTATCAAGGCCGCATCGTCAATTTCGGCCAGGACCCAAATGGCAAGTCCTACTGCGACTGGCAGGCGGACACCGGCTACCCGTCGCCTTCCCCACAGGCGCAAAAGCTGGAAAGCGGCGCCAATATCGTCGACGCCAAGAGCCGCCTGGCGGACGGCTTCGGCGACTTCTACGACGTGCGCCAGGAAGCGCTGTCCGACGGCAAATATCGCTTTCATTTCCACGACCGTTTCCTCCCCTTTCACGTCGGCGATTGGCTCATCGCCCGGCGCGGCGATCCGCCTTTCAAGATCCATCTCATCGAATGCCGCGACTGCACGATCAAAGGCGTGACCTTGCTGCGGAACGGCTTCTCGCCCTTGCGGGAAGAAGGCGGCGGCGGCAATCACGTGCTCGGGTGCAAGTGGCGGCTCGGGCCGCGGCCCGAGGGCGCGACGGAAGATCCGCTCGTCAGCACCATGGCCGATGGCCTGCATTCCACCGATGCGTATCCCGGACTCGACATCGAGAATTGCGATTTCGAGGGAATTTTTCTGGATGACTGCATCGCCATCCATGGCGGCTTCGGCACGGTGCAGAAAGTCGAGGGAAGTGTGATCACGCTGCATCCGCCCAATAACGCCCTCGCCATCGGCGAGCCCGCGCGAATCTCCGATGCCAAAGGCTTCTTCGCCGAAGCCACGGTCACGGAGCGCCAACGCGGCCCGGGCCAGATGATGACGATCCGGCTGGATCGGCCCATCGCTATTCCGGTCAATGCCAAGATCAGCAACCCCCAGCGCTGCGGCGCCGGTTACAAAATCATCGGCTGTCGCATCGGCGACACCCGATCCCGCGGCATCCTGCTCAAGGCGGACCACGGCCTCATCCGGGACAACGTCTTCGAGCGCTGCGGCATGTCGGCGATTAGCCTCGGCCCCGAATTCTCCTGGAACGAAGCCGACTACGTGCGCGACGTGACGATCGAGGGCAATACCCTGCGTGGGAATGGCTTTGTCGGCTCCGGCGCCGCCGTCCTCGTCCATGGCGATGGAGCCATCGGAAATCGGGACATCGTGATCAAAGGCAACCGTTTCCTCGACGATGTCCACGGCGATATCGAGACCGAATGGTCGGAAGGTGTCAGGATTGACAAAAATCAATTTGCCGGTCCGGCCGCCTGGCCGGAGTCGTTGGAGCGCCGGCCCGTCATCATGCTCAAAAACAGCCGCGCCGTCTCCCTCCTGGGAAATGTCGTGACCAATGCCGCCTCCTACCGCGGTCTCGTCGAGGCAAATGACCAAGTCTCAGGCCTGGAACACAACGACCCCTACGGAATCAAGGCCGCAGCGCCGTGATCTGACCCGGCGGCGCAGCCGTCCCGAGCCGGCGCGGCGATCTCAATTCTCCAAGACCGTCCCGCGCAACTCCCGCTGGACAAGCGCCGGCGCCTGCGCAAAGACTCCGCCCCCGTGATCCGCTCCGCGCTCCAGCATCTCAGCAGCATCGTATGGATGCTCATCGAGACGGTGCAGGAAATGAGCGATCACGTTGTGTACCGCCGCCGCCTGCCCTTTCGGCCGGCGCAGTTTTTCCACGAGGCGGATCGCGCGGGCTTTGGCTCGGTGCCGCTGGTCGCCCTCGTTTCCTTCTTCCTGGGTCTCACCATGGCGCTGCTCTCCGGCTACGTGCTCAAGACCTTCGGCCAGGAGCGCCTCGTCCCGAATCTCGTGGCCATCGCGTTTACCCGCGAGCTCGGCCCGCTCATGACCGGCATCATGCTTGCCGCGCGCATGGGCGCCGCCTTTACGGCAGAGCTCGGCACGATGACGGTGGCCGAGGAGGTCGAGGCCATCGAGGCAATGGGCATCGGCCCGCGGCGCATGCTCGTCGGCCCGCGGCTCATGGCGGTCTTTTTGCTCATGCCCTGCCTGGTCGTGATCAGCGACCTCATGGCCTTGCTCGGCGGGCAGATCATCTCGAAGTGGGCCTTCAACATTAGCATCCTCACCTTTGGTAGCGCGGCGCTGGATGCGCTCTATTTCCGGGACATCTTCGGCGGCACCCTCAAGAGCTTTATGTTTGGCGGCATCATCGGGATGGTCGCCTGTTACAAGGGCCTAATCGTGCGCGGTGGCGCGGCCGGTGTGGGCGATGCCACCACCTCCAGCGTCGTCACCGCGGTTACGACGGTGATCGCCTTCGACACGATCTTCAACATCGTGCAGACCACCCTTTTCGACTGAGATGTCCGGGCGATCTTCTTTTTTCAAGCGTCCTGAGCCGGTTCACCCCGAGCCAGCCCCAAGTGAAGGCACGGCCATCGCCGCGCTGAAAGACGTGCATCTGGCCTTCGGTGCGCAAAAGATCCTCAATGGCATCAACCTGTGCGTCGAAGCAGGCGAGCGCCTGGTGGTCCTGGGAAAATCCGGCGGCGGCAAGAGCACGCTGCTCCGGCTCATCCTCAGCATCTTGCATCCCCAGCACGGCTCCGTGCAATTCAAGGGCCTGGAAGTCACTCGCATGGGCCGCTGGCGGCTCAATCGCATCCGCCGCAAGATCGGCATGGTCTACCAGTACTCGGCGCTCATTTCCTCACTCAATGTCCGCGATAATCTGGCCCTCCCGCTGGAGGAACTCACGGACAAACCGAAGGCTGAAATCGACGCCATCGTCGATGAGAAGCTCGAGATGGTGAATCTCTCCGGCCTCCGCGACCGTATGCCCAACGAACTCAGCGGCGGCATGCGCAAACGCATCGGCCTGGCCCGCGCGCTCGTGCTCGATCCCGAACTCATCCTCTACGACGAGCCCAGCGCCGGCCTCGACCCGGTGACCAGCGCGGTCATCGACGAACTCATGATCTCACTCAGCGAGAAAATCGGCGCCGCCTCGATCATCGTGACTCACGAGATGGACAGCGCCTTCAAAGTAGCTACGCGCCTCGCCATGATCCACGAGGGCCAGATCATCGCCGAAGGCTCGGCGAAAGAGTTCCAGAATCATTCCAATCCGCTCGTCTCACAATTCGTCCACGGCAATCCCAAAGGGCCGCTCACCAAAGAATGAGCGCCCATCGCCTGCCAAAATCGCTCGCAGGCCACGCCGCGATCGTTAGAGTGCCCGCGGCCATCCGCCTACCTCAATGAATATCATCCGAGAAGAAATTCGCACCGGTCTGCTGGTCGTCTTTTCGCTGGTGGTGCTGGTGGGTGTGCTCCTCTACCTGGGCTCGCCGGGCGTCTTCGTGCCCATGAAGACGTACTGGATCTACACGGAAAACGGCGCCGGCATCAAACCGGGCGCGGATGTGCTGCTCGCCGGACGCCGGATCGGCCAACTGCGCCGACTCTATTCGCCCGTGCCGGAGGATTCGCGGCCGGACAAAGAGAAAAAGCTCGAGACCCTGCTCGAAGTGCGCGTCGAGCGTTCGGCCGAGATTTACACGGATGTGCGCGTCTATCTCACCCAGAATGGACTGCTCGGCGAAATGCTCCTCGATTTCAGCAGCGGCAGCGAAAATGTCGGCGTCGCCCCCAGCGGGGCCTATTTTATTGCCACCCGGCCGCCCGGCATTTCCGACGCCATCCCAAAGGTGCTGGAGGAATTACACCCCGCGCTCGAAGAGGCCACACGCACGCTGCAGATGCTGCAAAAGACGGCCGATGGCATCAATGCCCTCACCGGGCCGACGGGAGAAGTCCAGCAGGCCGTCGCTGAATTTCACAAATTCGGGATCAACCTCAACGACTTGACCGGCCCATCCAGTTCACTCCGGCACACACTGGCCAATGTCGATGCCCTGACTGGTCCGGAGGGTTCGCTGGGGAAATCGATGAAGAACCTGAATGAGCTCACCGGTCCGGACGGTTCGCTGGCCAAGACACTGAAGAACGCCGAGCACGTCACCGAAAATAAAGACATCGAAGCCACCCTGCGAAATCTGCGCACGGGCACCGAAAAACTCGACCAGACCATGAAGGAGCTGAACGAGAAATTTTCCAACATCAGCGTCAATCTCGAGCAGGCGACGGATACCTTGAAACGACAGCCGTGGCGCCTCATCTGGCCCTCGACAAAAGCATACCCGGAGGCTGCCGCGGCGCCTGTGGCCGCGCCCGCGGCGACACCCACTCCGAAAACTAACAAACGCCGGCGCGGCGCTACCTGATCGCATGTCGATGACGGGAAGAAAACATCTGACAGCCGGCATCGCGATCATGGCGACGATGGCCTCGCCGTGTTACTCCGAGCTGTCTGGGCCTGGCTATTCGACGATCCGCAGCGAGGTGGAAAGAAGCAAAGTCGTCGTGACCGCCTCCGTATTCGATCCCTACACTTCGATAGACGCGGCGGTCTTCTTCCAAGTAACCAACAACAGCGACCGGCCAGTAGCCGCAGGGGCGCCGCTGGAAAGTCTCGAGCTCACCGACAAAAAGGGGCAAGCGTGTGAACGTACGAATGTTGGCCGATCGCTGAGATTCGGCTTCGGACACAGTCCTCATGCGACGATTCCGCCCGGAGCATCGAAAACCTGGAAGGTCCGACTTTCAAATTTCTTTGAATTGCATGCCGAGGAATGGACGCTGACTTTCGGCATGGGAGCAACACTCGAGGGAGCCGACGGCGCTCCGCCAGAAATGCTGTCTTTTCCCATTCCCCCTCTGAAGTTCCACATCGTGGATGCAAACCACCCAAAGCCCTGAGCATGGCCTCCATCACTATCCACGAGTTGCCCAAACAAGAACGGCCGCGGGAGCGTCTGGAAACCCTCGGCCCCTCCGCCCTCAGCGACAGCGAACTCATCGCCATCCTCCTGCGCACCGGCATGCAAGGCGCCAGCGCCATCGATCTCGGGCGGCAACTCATCGCCCGCTACGGCTCGCTCCGCGCCGTCGCTCGCTGCAGCGTGGCCGAGCTGAGCAAAACGCTAGGCATCGGGCCGGCTAAAGCCGTACAACTAGCCGCCGCCTTTGAACTCGGCCACCGGCTCGGACGTGAACGCCTGGACAACCAGCGCATGGATTCGCCGGATCTCATTTACGAGCTGCTCGGCAACGAAATGCGCACCCTCACTCGCGAGTCACTCCGGGTCGTATTACTCGATACCCGGCTGCAACTCATGAAGGTGCACGAAGTCTCCCTCGGCAGCCTGAGTGAGAGCGTGGCTCATCCGCGCGAGGTCTTCCAACCGGTGCTTCTCCACTCGGCCTTCGCTTTTATCCTGGTGCACAATCACCCGTCAGGCGATCCCACGCCCAGCGATGCCGATCGCCGCACCACCGTCCGGCTCGCCGAGGCGGCCAAGCTTCTGCAAATCAAGATGTACGATCACGTCATCATCGGTTCGCCCGATCATGGCCGGCAGCCCTACTTTTCCTTCAGCCAAGCAGGGCTGCTCCAGTGAGTTACCCTAAGGATCAAGCCGATTTGCAGCTTGAACACAGAGCCGTCCTCGCGAGCTTTTCTCCGCCATGCATGCCTTGTCCCGCTTTCTGTCTGAACCCCTCCCCGATGTTGGCGCCTTCGACTTCCAGCCGCGGACCCGGCTGATCTTCGGTCCCGACACGTTGGAGCGGGTCGGCGAACTGGCGCGCGATCTGGGCAGCCGCCGGGTGCTGGTAGTCACCGACAAGGGTATCGTCGCCGCCGGCCATGCCGCCCGGGCCGTCAGCTTCCTCGAAGCCGTAGGCCTGAACGCCGCAGTCCACGCGGAAGTGCGGGAAAACCCCACGACGCAGGACGTGAGCCTGTGCGTGGCTGCGGCGCGCGCCGCGGAGGCGGATCTCCTCGTGGGCCTGGGCGGCGGCAGCTCCATGGATACGGCCAAGGGCGCCAATTTCATCCTCTCCAACGGCGGCGAGATGCGCGACTACTGGGGCGTGGGCAAAGCGACGAAGCCCATGCTTCCGCTCATCGCCATCCCCACTACCGCCGGCACGGGCAGCGAATGCCAGAGCGCCGCGCTCATCGCCGACGAGACGACGCACCAGAAGATGGCCTGTCTCGATCCAAAGGTGCTCCCGCGCATCGCCATCCTCGATCCCCTGCTCACCGTCTCCCAGCCCCAGGGCGTGACGGCCTGCACCGGCATGGACGCCCTCGTCCACTCCCTGGAGACGGCGGTGACCCGCAAGCGCAACGGCATCTCCGCCGCCTTCTCCCGCCAGGCCTTCCGACAGTGTATCGCCGCCCTGCCCCACGTGCTCACCACGCCGCTGGATCTGAAAGCCCGGGCCAACATGCAGCTCGGCGCCGCCTTTTCCGGCCTGGCCATCGAAACCTCCATGCTCGGCGCCGCGCACTCCGCGGCCAATCCGCTCACCGCCCACCACGGCATCGCGCATGGACACGCCGTGGGGGTGATGTTGCCGCCGGTCATCCGCTTCAATGCCGGGCTGCCGCAGGCCCGGGCGCGCTATGAGGAATTGGCCAGCGCCGCCGGACTCGGCTCGGTGGAGGGCCTCGTGGAAAGGGTTTTGGCCATCCTGCAACTGGCCCAGATGGACCGGCCGCTCCGAGAGTTGGGCGTGCAGGAAGCCGGCATCCCCGCGCTCGCCGCCGAAGCCGCCCAACAGTGGACCGCCGGCTTCAATCCGCGGCCCATCACCGCGGCGGATTTCGAAGCCCTTTACCGTGAGGTCTATTGATGCGCCCATCCCGCTTTCTCTCCGTTGGCCGCGTTCTCGCCTTCGCCGGCGCGGCGGCTTCGGCCCTGTTTTTGTGTCATACCCCGGCGCTTGCGAGCGACTGGCCGATGAGCCGTGGCGGCCCGGAATTGCAGGGCATCGCCGATATGGCCGCCCCCGCAGAGGCGAAGCTCGCCTGGACCACCAATGTCGGAAAACCAGTAAAAGCCTCCGCGGCCATCGCGGGTGGAAAGGTCTTTCTCGGCGACGACATCGGCATCATCCACGCGCTGGATCTTGGCTCAGGCAAGGAAGCTTGGAATTTTAAAACCGAAGGCGCGATCGAAGCCACGCCCCTCGTCTTCGGAAGCCTCGTTTACCTCGGCTCCAGTGATTCAACGCTCTATGCTCTGGAAACAGACACGGGGAAGTTGAAATGGAAGTACCAGACCGGGGACAAAATCCTCGGCGGCGCCAATCACGCCAAAAATCCCAAGGGCGACGGCGAGTGCATCCTCATCGGCAGCTACGATTCGAATCTGCACTGTGTCGACGCCGCCACGGGCCAGGTCGTCTGGACGGTTTCCACGGAAAATTACATCAACGGTTCGCCGGCAGTTTCGCCTACCGGCGAAGTCGCTTTTGGCGGCTGTGACTCATTGGTTCACGTCATCCAGCTTTCGGATGGCAAGGAACTGCGCCAGATCGAAACCGACGCCTACATCGCCTCCTCCATCGCCCTGCGCGATGGCATCGGCTATGTCGGCAATTACGGCAACGTCGTCGTGGCGCTCGATTTGCATACCGGTGAGACGAAGTGGAAAGCGAAGGATCGCGAGTTCCCTTATTTCTCTTCCGCCGCGGTAACAACCGACCGCGTAGTCATCGGCGGCCGGGACAAACGCCTGCATTGCCTCGATCGGGCTACCGGAAAGCCCGTCTGGACCTTTCAAACGCGCGGCCAGGTCGATAGCTCGCCGGTGATCTGTGGCGACGCCATCGTCGTCGGCTCGCAGGATGGCCGGCTTTATTGTGTGAATCTCGCCGACGGCAAACAACGCTGGGCCTACGAGATTGGCGCTGCGGTCACCGGCTCCCCCGCAGTGGCCGATGGAATGATTGTGATCGGCGCGGAAGATGGGAATGTTTTCGCCTTTGGGGAAATCACTACACGGAAGGCCGCGGCGAAGTAACCAGGAATTTATCGCACATCGAATGTGCACTTCGCCGTTTGGCCAATTTTCGTGCGCGAGCGGCGCCCCCCCCTGAAAGCGCGAACGTCTCGTCCGCACGGCGCGGAAGCGTCCGAAAAGACGCGGGCGGCTCTTTGAGCGAACTGCGTTAAGCAGCAGCTCGTTTGCAAACGTGCGGCGAGACGCAATGAAAACTCGTAGGCGTAAACTTACGCCCGCCGCCGCGTCAGGAAAAGTTGCGCACCCAAAACATAAAGTGTGCATTCGGGACGAACTCCGTTTCGGATGGAGGGGGTGTCCGCGGGTGGCAACGGCCAGCCCGCAGATTTCATGAATTTCGTCGCGAGGCGCAGCGCGATGCTGATGGCTACAAGGCGGGCGTTGCTTTTGGGGCGAGGCTGTATGCGTACATACTGCTTCGCCCCAAAAGCAGCGCCCAACGCTGTAAGCATCGGCATCCCGCAAGCCGCAGCAGAAATCTCATGAAATTTGCGGGCTAGTCTCCGAGCCGGCTCGGCGCAATATAATCAAGGCTCGCATTTGTTACCCTGAATCCGCTTCCCCTTTTCGACGAGCAATGCAATGCTCCATCTGTGATCAACGAAAACGGAAACATCCTCCAGGCTCTGGCAACAGCGCCTGAAACGTGTCTCCCTGAGCAGGATTCGCCAGGATTGCGTGCTGTAACTCAGCGCCTTCGCCGAACGCTGTAAGACAGCCGCCCAATCCCGGTCGCCTCGTTTCACCACGAGACCCGGCAGTCTGCGACAGTTCGGGAACTGTCACGGACTACCGGGAGATCTTGCCCTACGTCAGATCACAGGGAACTCGTTTTGCTTTCCTTTCCGCAGCGGGGTCTCCCCGGGATGTTACCGGCCTTCAACAAGCCGGCCCCTGAGACTCCCCGCGTGTCAGCGGGAGCCATCGCCCAACGCTCTCTTTGTCGAAACATCTGCGCAAACAGATGCATTCGTCACAAAAGAGTTCTGCCGGCGGTGGTTGCGACCGGTCGTGTCCTCGGACCGGCGCATAGCCGTAGAGATCCCTGCAGTGAGATCAAGCTGTAACCCGCCAAGGTTTTCGCGTATGCGGCAACTGCAGGCAGTCACGGCGCGCTATCAAGTTCTGA
>FTCV01000875.1_pt1 | contig 114101 bp, 97 predicted proteins | sample 1639691 | NCBI WGS metagenome assembly FTCV01 (sample SAMEA3914864, study PRJEB12502) | metagenome | biome: forest; material: soil | place: USA | collected 2012-03-12 | depth 0.3 m
GGTGGCGGGTGGGGGATTCGCCGCCTGGGCGTTCTTCTCGTGAATCTGGTTCAACAGCTTAACCCACGCGGGCGACGGACTGTCTCCCGCGACTGCTGGATGAACCTCCGCGGGCAAAGGCGGCGGCAAGTGCGCCGAAGCCGAATGGGCCTCGGGAGGCTCCACATTCGCGTGCTTTTCCATCTGCAGACGCAGCTCCGTGATTCGATCCTCCAAATGCGCCATCGATTGACGCAGGCGCTGTTGCTCGTTCGATAGGGCTTCCAACTCTCGCGCGTCGTCAGGGGTCATGCAGGATTTAGCAAACGATCGTAGACGGTGGAACAAGCGGCGTCACGAATTCATTCGTCGCGCACTGTACGACGAAAGACGAAGGGCCCGGCGTTCGAGCCCGGATCAAATTCGGCTAGCTCTGAACGGCTCCGCGCCAGCAGTAGTCGAGCACCACGTCAAATTCGGCCCGCTGGAGATTGGCCAGTTCCGCCTGTTTTTCCACCGCCCCAAAGCGCGCCTGTTCGCATTCGCCCGTGAAGAGATAGGGATCCCAACTGGGTTGCCGGCTCATGAGGGGAGAACACTCGGCTGCTTCGCGGTGCAATTTCTTGAAAAAAGGCTGCTGCCCCGCGCGCCGAAACCAGTAGCGCGCATTGTCGAAATCGGCCTCGCGCCGATGCATCATCCCGTGGCCATAGGAGCCAAGGTCGCTCTTTTCGTCCTGGAATATGCGGTGGGCGGCGTCGAGCGCATCCGCCGCATAGAAGAGGCAGGCCCGCACCATGCGGAGCATGGCGGCATCGGCGATCGGCCGGTCGCCCGTAAGCGCCGCGTCCTCCGCCTCGCGGATCCGGCCGGGTAGGTCCCAGTTCAGCGGTTCGGTGGGGTGCAGCTTGGCCAGAAGATCGGTCTGAACAAGGATTCGATCGATGAGGTCGGGATACTCACGCATGGGGTGACCATAGGAAAAATGGGAGGAATGGGAAGAACGGGAGTGAGGTATTTACACTCTGGGAGCTGTTTGGCCCGTGTCATGCTATGACGAATTGCATGAACTCCAGAGCCCTCTCTGCCATAGTCGTGGCGGTTGCGGTTAGCGGCGCGTATTGTCTTTTGCCGCGGACCTCACATACACCAGCGGCCCAAGGTCCTACAGCCGACCCGAAGCACGCGCCCGCGGCAGCCGTTCCCGCCATCGAAGCCGCCGTGGCGCCCTTGCCGCTCGATCTCGCCATGGGGTGTGAGCAGAAGTCGATTGTGGCCGATTTCATCGGCAATGGCCGCGACCGCATGAAGGTCATGCTCATGAACAAGGGGACAGCGCCGCTCCACGTCACCGTGCCGGTCGGACAAATGTTCGAAAGCGATCGCAACATGGTGATCGCCATCCGTCCGGCGGAAGTCGATGTCGACCCGGGCAAGTCGGAGGACGTCATCGTGCAGACGGCGGCCACGCATTCCACCAATACGGTTGCGGAAAATCCGTACCAGCTTTCTTACGCCAATATCCCCCGGCTCGAGCCGCTGCTCACGTATGTCCAGACGCTGCCGGAAGTCGCGCCCGGCGCCGTTCAGACCGCGGTCCTGGCGCTGCTGGAAAATCTGCCGCTGAGCGCGGTGGCCAAGTTCACTCTCGCCTCCACGCCGTTGCCAAGCCGTTTCAATACGGACGCTTTCCGCTCCGAGACCTGCGACATCATGTCGGCGCTCACCATGCTGCGCGACCTTCGCGTGAAGGACGACAGCCTGGCCATGACCATCGACCAGCAGTTGAAGATCGAGGCCATGATCGATCCGAATGCACGGCCCCTGGCCATGCGCTACTATGCGATCGATCCCGAGCGCGAATGGGATTTCTGGCGGAATGAGCTGCTCAACGGCGAGCCCTGCACCCGCCACTACGCGCTCTACGGCATTGCCCGCTTCTATCCGGAGGTCGCCCTGCAAATGCTCCCGCGCTGGGCCTACGAAACGCGGACCAATCCCGTGTACCGCCTCTCCGCGGTCCAAGCTCTGGCCGATACGCAGCGCAGTGAGGCGCTGCCCATCCTGCGCGGAATTGCGGATACTCTGGGCAAAGGCACGGAACTGGGCAAAGCCGCCACTGGCGCGGCCGATTATCTCGACTACCGGCTGGTGCAGATCGCGTCGACGCGGAATACCGTGGCCTTTCGTACGACCTCTGGGGATTATCATCCGGGAGGGATGTAAGCCTCCATCGGTTGTGTTTTAGCCGATGGTGGGAGCTAGCCTTTTCACCGGTCCAGGAGGAAAGCGACATAAACTCCGTTGTCAGGGCATAAGTCAGGCGCGCCGACTTGTCCGAACGTCAGCCCTCCAAAGAAGGAAACCTTGATTTCACCTTCACGCTGAACCAAAAATGTCGCGGTGTTGGGCATCGCCTGCAAAAGCTGAGCTCCCTCTAAAAAGGGAATGTTGCGTGACATCGTCTCCGCAGAAAGCGGCATGGTGGAGAAGAAGTCGAAATCAATTGATTGTCGGTTTCCGAGTCGAAGTCCGATGGCTGTGCCTCCGTATTGGACGAAGCCTTCAGGAATTTGCGAGAGCTCGTTCCATAAGCGCCTTTGCTGAGCCAGCAGAATATCGAGCCGCGGCTTCATGCGGGAATCGCTCGTTCAGGCATCGGCGGAACGGGCAGCAGACCCAGACGAAGATGCCAATAATGCCATGAACGGCAGTCCATGATTCCTGGCGGAGCTTTTTTGGCGGCCTTTCGGAAGGCATCCCCTCCAAAATATTCCAAATAAAACGCTGCATCGTCCCAGGAGCCGAGGGCCATGACTCGGCAGCGAAAGACCGGACAATCATCCAACGTTTCGCGCGCAGGCTGCCACCAGCACACTTTCGCAGCGATGGCGTGCAAACGTTCGGCAGTGCTCTTTTGGTCCAGCATCTTTCTACAAACACTCTGGCAAAAGCGGCTTCGGAAGCGAGGGCATTTGAATGCTGTCGTTGAGTCAATCGAGCGGACGTAGAGGTCGTTCTGGGAGCACTGCGCACCCGATGCCGCCAGTTTTCCGGCAAGCTCTGGAAATGCCGCGGCTTCGCGCACTAGCCTTGCGGCAAATCAGTGCGAAGCCATCTTTTCGCCGATGACCCTGATATCGGCATCCGCAACTGGCGCTTCGTAGACGAGTTGTCCGTCGGACATCACAAAGACCCGGTCGGACAGCGCGAGCAATTCATCGAGATCCTCGCAGACCAGCAAGACAGCCACGCCGGAATTCCGGGCCTCTAAGAGCTGTGAATGGATGAAGTCGACGGCGGCGAAGTCCAGACCGAAACAAGGATTGGCCGCGACAAGCGCCTTGGCGGTCCCCGGTCCAAGCTCCCGCGCGAGCACGGCACGCTGGACGTTGCCTCCGGAGAGCGTGCCGATGGGCGCATCGGGGCCGGGAGTTTTGACTTTGAACTTCTCGATCCAGCTTCGACCGTTGGCACGGATGGCCGTGTTATTCAGGAGCGCGCCCGCCCAGGAGAGCGGGGGACGGTCGAAGGTTCGCAGGGCGATGTTTTCCGCCACGGTCATCTGCGGCGCGCAGGCGTTGCGCAGCGGCTCTTCGGGCAGGATGTAAAATTGCCGGTCGAACATTTCCTGGCGCGTCATGTGGAAGGGTTGGGCGCCGATGAAGACTTCGCCAGAAGAGGCGGACCGCTGCCCGGCCAACACCTCCACGAGTTCGCGCTGGCCATTGCCCGAGATGCCGGCGATACCGACGATCTCGCCGGCGCGCACGGTGAGGTCCAGGCCATTGACCGCGCCGACGCCGTTGTCGCGCAGTGCGTGAAGGCCGCGGATTTCCAGGCAGGCCGGGCCGGGCTCGCGCGCCGTTTTCTCCGTGGTTTTGCCGCGGCGTTGTTCACCCATCATCATGGCGGCCATGTCGGAGGTCGATAGATCCTTCACCTTGCCACCGCCGGCGTATTTGCCCTTCCGCAGTACGGTGAATTCATCGCAGTACTGCGTGACCTCGCGAAATTTGTGCGTGATGAGCAGCACGCTGAGCAGCTTTTCATCGGCCATGCGACGCAACAACCCCAGGGCTTCGTCCGCCTCCTGTGGCGTGAGCACGGAGGTGGGTTCGTCGAGGATGAGGATGCGGCTGTCGAGATAGAGTTGTTTGAGGATCTCGACTTTTTGTTTCTGGCCGGCCGCGAGTTCCGCGATGTTGGCGCGGAGGTCTACTTTGAAAGGAGCCGTTTCCAGGAAACGATCGAGCCTTTCGTATTCCTCCTTCCAGCGAATGACCATGGGCAGATCCGGCCGCGCGAGCAGCAGATTTTCCGCGACGGTCATGGCCGGGACCACAGTGAAATGCTGGTAAACCATGCCGATCCCCAGCTTGTAGGCATCCTGCGGATTGCGGATCTCCCGGGAGGCCGCGTCGACGATGATGTCGCCTTCGTCGGCCTGATGATAACCCATGATGCATTTGACCAGCGTGCTCTTGCCGGCGCCGTTCTCGCCGAGCAAGGCGTGGAAGCTGCCCGGAGTGAGTCGAAACGAAATCTTTTCGTTGGCGACGAAGGAGCCGAAACGTTTCGTGACATTCACGAGCTCGAGCGCCGGTGGTTGATGAAGAGTGCGGGCTAACACAGGCGCAACAAGGAAGCAGGGTGATGTTTCATAGACCCGTGCCGAGCGCCCCGGGTTGGCCGGCGAGCCGGCGTTTGCTGCTGCACGTGGCGATCATAACGGCGAGGGTGAAGAAATACGGCGACGCATTGAACAGGTAATAACAACCCGTCACACCGACCGCCTGCAGCGCCGGACCCAGCGCCTGCGCGGCGCCGAAGAAGAGCGAGGCCCAGAGACACTGCACCGGATTCCAGCGGGCAAAAATCACGAGCGCCACGGCCATGAAGCCCTGGCCTCCAGAGATGCGTTCCGTCCAGCTTCCCGGATAGAAAAGCGATAGGTACGCTCCGCCGATGCCTCCGAGAAAGCTGCCGAAGACGATGCTGAGCGTACGCACCACCCCGACCGGAATGCCCATGGCGCGCGCGGCTTCCGGCTTGTCACCGACGGCCCGGATAAACATGCCCCACCGGGTTGATTTGAAAAACCAATCCATCACGAAGGCCAGCGGCACGCCTAAGACAAACAAGGGACAAATCTTCAAGGCGGCATGGAGCGCCGGATTTGCCGCCCACCAGCCGAAATCGAGCGGTGGAATCTGCGGGGCGACAGGCTGGATGAACGGCTTGCCGAAAAAGAACGCAAGGCCGCTGCCAAAGCTGATCATGGCAATGCCGACAGCGATATCATTCACTTTCGGCCGCTGCGACAGCCAGGCATGGATGAGTCCGAGAAACATTCCGGCGAGTCCCGCCGCGACGACGCCGAGAAAAGACGAGTTCGTTTTGTAACTCGTGGCATAGGCCGTCATCGCCCCGGCGATGAGCACGCCTTCGAGCCCGAGATTGATCTTGCCGCTCTTTTCCGTGAGGCATTCGCCGAGGCTCACGAAGAGAAAAGGCGTGCCGCCCCGGGCCGCGCCGGCCAGAAGCGCCAGCGGCACGCCTAGCCAGCCAAGGGTATTTGCAGTGTCGCTCATGCGTTGCGATCGCGAAAGAAAGACCAACGGCCGTAAAGACTTTCGCTGAAGAGGATGACGACGAAGACAATGCCCTGAAACACCAGGATCGTGGCGTCGGGCAATTGATGGTTTCGTTGGAGCGCGCCGCCGCTGGCGAGCAGCCCGCCGAGCAGGATGGAAATCACGATGCATCCCAGCGGATTCTGCCGCGCCAGGAAGGCGACGAGCACGCCGCTGTAGCCGTAACCGGCATTCAGCGCTTCGTTGGCGCTGCCCTGCACGGCGGCGATCTCGACCATGCCGGCCAGCCCGGGACCGATGCCGGCGAGAAAGCAGGTGACGACGGTGATTGGGCCGACGGCCAGACCGGCGATCTGCGCGGCGCGCACATTGGCTCCGATCATTCGAACCCGAAAGCCGAAGGTGGTCTTTTGCATCAGAAACCAGGCGAGCAGACAGGCGCAAAGACCGAAGACGAGACCCCAATGCAAACTTGTTTCGCCAAGCGGCTGAAGCATCTGCTCATCAGGGATCGGAAAGCTGGACGGCTTGTTGAGGCTCGACGGATCCTTGATCCAGGTATTCACCGCCTGGTTCAGCAGGGCGATGGCGATGTAATTCATGAGCAGGCTGCTGATCGCCTCATTTACACCGCGGTAGTGCTTGAGCGCACCGGCCGCGGCGATCCAGAGTCCGCCCGCCAGCATTCCCGCCATGGCCATGGCCACATGGACGGACACGGGCGTGGCCGTAGGCATCTTCAACCCGACAATCGTCGCCACAAGCCCGCCCAGCACGAGGGCGCCTTCATTGCCGATGACGATGAGCCCCAGGCGAAACGGCAGCGCGGTGCAGAGCGCGCATAACATCAGTGGCGCCGCGCGCACGAGGGTATTCTGGAACGAATACCAGCTGCCGAAGGCCGCTTTGTCGATGGAAGCGAAGACCTCCGTCGGCGCCGCGCCATTGAACAGGCAAAAGATCCCGAAGAGCAGGATGGAAACCAGGATCGCCCCGGTGGGAAGGACGATCGACTCCAGCTTCGAGCGCCAGGCCAGAGCGGCGAATCCGCGAAGCGGAAGGCGATCGGAAGCGGCGGAAATAGTCATCGAGGGATATTTGAACAGCGTGCGGACGCTGTCTGGAACCGGCGCCAACAAGACCGGCCCAGACAGCGCCGCGGCGCCCTTAACAAAATTGCGATCAGCTCTTCGTGCTGCCGACTACGCCTTCCACGAGATAGTTCATCTTCTCGAGTTCGGGGTCCTGTTGCTTCATTTCCTTGCCGGCCGGAATGACCACGGCACCCGTGTTATCCTTGAGCTCGCCTTTGAAGATCACCATGGAGCCGTCCATGAATTTAGCCTTGGCGGCGTCAGCATCCTTCTTGGCCACGGCGCTCACGGCCGAGCCGTACGGAGAGAGTTTCACAAAGCCATCCTTCAACCCTCCACGCACGATATGAGGGATGCCGCCGTCGGCCAGCGTCTTGCCAGCTTGAATGAGTTTCGCGTAGTTGCCGTAAACGGTGCTCCAGTCCCACTCGGCGCCGGTGAGATAGCCCTTGGGCGCGATGGCGGCCTGGCTCGCGTGATAGCCGCTGGAATAGATTCCGCGTTTTTCCGCGGTCTGGACGATGACTTTCGGACTATCGACGTGACAGGTAAGCACGTCCACCCCTTGATCGATAAGGCTATTCGCCGCCTCGGCTTCCTTCACCGGCATCGACCAGTCGCCCGTGAAGACCACCTGCACGATGGCCTTGGGATTCGCGCTCCGCGCGCCGAGGGCAAAGGCGTTGATGTTGCGCAGCACCTGCGGGATCGGTTTCGCGGCGATGAAACCGAGTTTGCCGCTCTTGGTCATGTGTCCGGCGACCACGCCGCAGACATACTGGGCTTCATCAATGTAGCCAAAGTAACTCCCGACATTCTTCGGATGTTTCCCTTCGGTATAAAGGCCGCCGCAGTGCAGGAATTGCACTTTGGGAAATTGCTTGGCCACCTTGAGAATGTGCGGATCGAAATAGCCAAACGAGGTGGGAAACACCACGGCGGCTCCATCCTGCACGATCATGTTCTTCATCGTCTCCTGCACGGCAATGGTTTCTGGAACACTGGCCTCTTCCACGGTCTTGACCCCGGGCAACTTCGAAACACCGGCTTTGCCTTCGGCATGGGCCTGGTTGTAGCCATAGTCGTCCTTGGGTCCGACATAGATGAAGCCCATGGTCAGATCCTTGGCGGAGACGCCGCTGCTAGCGGCGAAAAGGGCGAGGGCGGCGATTTGCAGTGATCTCTTCATGTGGCAAGCGAGGGAGAAATCCTTTGACGGGAGCGATGGCGGCACGGTGGTACGCAGATGGAGTATTGGGTTGCTGTGGCACGCGTCGCCATGGACGCGCAAGCCAGCCTTTAGCGCGCGCCATGCCAGGTTGATTTAGTCGATGTAAATGACTGCGCTCCAGTAGCTTGTGAAATTTGCCCTGACGGATGGCGCCCGACGGAAGTGTTCCGCATGTCGCGGTCTGGAGCGCCTGCAACAGCCGGGGGCATTGAAGGGTGATATGCCCGAACTCTACTACCGATCCGCAAACCAGACCCCGAATCGCAACCAAAGCGGAATCGTGAACATGCCTACGACGGAGGTCGCCAGAACGATGCGCAGCGCGGTGGCCGCGCTTCCGCCGTAGTGTTTGGCCAGGATCACCGGAATTACGGCGCTGGGCATGGCTGCCTGCACGATGATAACGTGGCGCAACTCCGGCGGACACTGCAGCCATCGTGCCAGAGCAAGAAAAAAGATCGGCAGAATCCCGAGCCGAAGGATACACGAGGCGAAGCCGGTGGCTGGAGCCGCCTTTTCGGATGAGCCCCGCGCCAGATCGGCAAAGGTGGCGCCCGTGAGCACCAGGCCCAGCGGTATCGCCGCCGCGCCCATGGAGTGCACGGCGGAGAGCGCGAAATCCGGCATCCAGTAGCGCGCGCCGGCCAGATTGCAGGCCAGCGCGGTGAGGATGGCCATGACCGGCACGCTGAAGATTCGCTTCCAGCCCTCGCGGGGCGAAGCGCCGCTGAGGATCATGATGCCCACGGTCCAAAGCGCCGCTTCGACGCCGACATTGTGAATAAAGAGAATGCCGGCATTGCGCGGCTGTGGCTGGGTTGCGTCGAAGAGCTTTTGAACCACGGGCAGGGCGATGTAGCCGTAGTTATAAATGCCGGCGGTGAAGGCGAAGGTGCGGCGTTCGCGCGCGTCCGTAACGCCGAAAAGGCGCGCGGCGAAATAACACACCGCATAGCCGCCCGCGACCGTGACGAAACCGACAAGCGGCGCGAGCACGAGATTCGCCGGCTGATCCAGCGCCTTGTTACCCAGGATGGTGTCCAGAATCAGGCACGGATAGAGCAGATTCACGACGATCCGCAGCAGGCTCGCATCGGCCTCTGCGGTGAGCCAACCTGCAAGGCGGATGCCATAGCCCGCGCCGATGATGAGAAAGACGGGCGCGACGACTTTGAGAAGACTCAGGTAATCCACACTGCAACTACGTAGGAGGTGGAAAGCCGAGGATCACAAATCTCGCCCGGGATGGTTGAGCTAAAGCCAGAGCTCACTTTTTCTTGCTGCCCATCACTCTGAATTGCTTCGAGAGCATCGCGATTTCGGGCTGCGTGAAGCCGCGCGGAATTGAAATAATGCCGTCGTCATTCGGTTTATCGATGACCATGTCGATGACCTGCCGCACATAGAGCTTCGTCTGGACGAAGACGACGAGGGAACTGCCCTTTCGCTCGGTGCTCAGGACATAAAGATGCAGCTTGCCAGATTCCTCGAGCTTGAAGGCGCAGCCCCAGGTGCCATCGGCCGCGGGAAACGGATAAATGGACACGATATCGCGTTCGCTGACGGTGGGGATGCGCTCGATGAAGGCACTGTGCGGCGTTGGGTACTGGAGGTGGGCGGGAGCGGCGAAGCGCTCGGTGTCCTGCTGATTCGCCTCGGCAAAAAATCGCACGGTGATGGGCGGCTGGCCGGCGCTCCCCGTGAGGAAGACCACAGCCAGGAGGGAAAGGAGAAAGAAGGGGAGGCGTTTCATGCGACGGGAGGCAGTCTCGGGAAAAGCGATGCGATTTGCAAACCATGATGCGCTTCGGTAAAGCAGGTCGGATGAATCTCCGCTTGCCGCTTCTCGCCGTGATTTTTTCCGGCGTTCTCCTGGCGCCCCTTCACGCAGCCGATGATGCCCTTTCTTCCGAACCCGCGACGCCGGTTCCGGGCACGAAAAATGGCGTGGCCCCGCCGCCGCATCCAGGCCTTTTCAACCGCATCTACCACTCCCTTGGCGTGTCCAAAAGCAAGACGGATACGCTGAACCAGGAGAAGGAAAGCAAATTGCCGCAGTGGAAGCACGTAGTGCTCACGATGACGGTCGATCCGCTGCCGCTAAAGCTTTCCGAGACGCATCAGATGAAGGTCACGCTGCGATTGCAGAATAAATCGGGCAAACTCGCGCAGATGGAGTTTCCAACCGGCCAGCGCATCGAGGTCGTGGTGAAGAATCCCGAGGGCAAGATGGTGGAGCACTGGTCCGAAGACCAATCCTTCAGCGCGGAACCCGGCGTCGTGACGATCAATCCCGACGAGCGGCTCGAATACACGGCAAATCTGGCCACGCGCGATCTGAAGGTCGGCACGACGTACACGATCGAGGGCTTTTTCCCAAGCTACGAGACGTTGCGCACGTCGGCGACCGTCACGGCGCGCTGAGAAGCTAGCTCTTCCACTTGATGCTGCAGCCGATGCTGGCCGCCTGTTTCTCGGAAGCTGGCTGGCCGGCCAACGCCGCTTCGATCGCAGCGCGCAGGGCGGCGCCATTCAGTTCCCCGCCGCCCGGGCGATCGGCGCCTCGGTTGGGACGGGAGGCATCCAGTTGCCCGCGATAGACGAGCTTACGGTCCGCGTTGAAGACGTAGAAATCCGGCGTGCACGCTGCCGCGTAGGCCTTGGCGACGTCCTGCGATTCGTCGTAGACGATGGGAAAGGTAATGCCGGAGCTCTGCGCAAAGCGCGCCGTGGGCTCTGGCGCGTCGGCCGGATATTGCGCAACGTCGTTTGAGGTGATCCCGACGATGCCCACATTCGAGTCTGTGTAGTCCTGGCTCAGCCGCGCCAGCTCTGGGGCCACGTGATGCACGTATGGGCAGTGCGCGCAGAGAAAAACGACCACGAGCGCCTTCTTTTCACTGAAGTCGCGAAGCGAGAGCGGTTTGCCGGTCGTGACGTCGGGGAGCGAGAATTCCGGAGCGGGAGTGCCGAGGGCGAGCATGGAGGAAGGTGTGGCGGCCATAGAATAGGGAAAGGTGAGGGCGGCCATGCTGCGCCGGGATTGGCGGTTCGTGCAAGCCAGTCCGTAGTTGCCGTCACGCCGCCATCGCCGATCAGGGCGGGTATGCCGGCGACGCCGTCATTTTTCAAAATTGCTTCGCGGCCGGAGTATGGAAGTTTGCGGACGACTCCTGGCGAATTCGGTCGATCTTATGAAAACGCACTTTCTCCGAAATATTGTAGGCGCCGGCGCAGTATTCCTCGCGATCAGCGTGGCCGGCGCTCAGGAAATTTTGGGAGGCGCCGCCGCGTTCGTCAACGATGACGTGATCACCGTATTGCAGATGCGAATGGTGACTGCGCCCAAAGAAAAAGCCGCGCGTGAGCAATTCAAGGGCATTGAGCTCGCGGAGAAAATCAAGGAGATCAAAGCTGCAACACTGGAAGAACTGATCGATCGGCAGCTAATCCTGCAGGAATACAAAAAGTTGTGTGAGAAGGGAAACCGGATTCCCGGCGCCGCTATGAATGACCGGGTGGATGCTAAGATCGCAGAAATCGTGGAGAAAGAGTTTGGCGGTGATCGATCGGCGCTACAGCGGCATCTCACGGCAAATGGCGATACCATGGATCAGTTCCGGACAGAACAAACTTGCTCGATCATCGTAGAGTGCATGCGCAAACAAACTTACGCAAAAAAGGCAGAAGGTTCGGCGAACGCCGAACAAGAGCACGAGCAGGCGATTCAAAAGTGGATTGCCAGTCTGCGGAAGAAAGCCTTCATCCGCAGAAACGATCTCGGTTTCGAGAAGTGACCGGGCGGCAAAGGGGAACGAAGAGGGACGTGGCGCCCGTAATTTAGTCGGCAAGGCCGTACCAGCGTGGAGATTGGCACTTTGCGTAGGGCAGTCCGAGGTTGCGGTCATGCCGGTCATCGCCTATCAGCGAGGGCTCGCCAGAATTGCCGTTTTTCGAAATGCCCACGACTCTCCTCAAGCTTTCCTGCCCGGACCGGGTGGGTCTTCTCTCACGCATTTCCGGATTTATGGCCGAGCATGGCGGCAATCTGGTCGAGGTGCATCAATTTACCGATCCCGAGGCGGGCTGGTTTTTCACCCGCATGGCGGTGGATACCCATTCGCTGCGCACCGATCTCATCGATCTCCGGCGCGCTTTTCAGCCGATGGCCGACGAGTTGCAGGCGGAGTGGAGCATTCGCCCGGAGGAAAGCCGCCTTCGCGTCGCCATCATGGTTTCCAAGCTGGGCCATTGCCTGGCCGACTTGCTCTGGCGCTGGCGATCCGGTGAACTGACCTTTGACATTCCCTGTGTGATTTCCAACCACGAGGACTTCCGGAAAATTGTGGAGCGCGAAGGCATTCCGTTTCATTTCATTCCGGTGGCGCCTGAGGCCAAAGGCAAGGCCTTCGAGAAAATTGACGCGCTCTGGCGCGAAGCGGATGCCGATCTCGTGGTGCTGGCCCGCTACATGCAGGTGATCCCGCCCGATCTCTGCACGGCCTGGCCGGGAAAGATCATGAATATTCACCATTCGTTTCTTCCTTCGTTCGTCGGCGCCAATCCTTATCAGCGCGCGTATGAACGAGGGGTGAAGCTCATTGGCTCGACCTGCCACTACGTTACGGCCGATCTCGATGCCGGGCCGATCGTCGATCAGGAAGTCATCCGGGTGGAGCATTTTCACTCGACCGCCGATTTGTTGCGTCTCGGCCGTGATTGCGAGCGCCTCGCCCTGGCGCGTAGCGTGCGGTGGCATCTGGGGGATCGGGTGCTCATTCACGGTAACAAGACGGTGGTGTTTCGCGATTGAGCAGGCAGAGGAAAAAGCAAAATGCCTCCCAGCTGGAAACTGGAAGGCATTCAAAATCGGCGTCGGCGATAATAAGAATCGCCGAGATTTTCGGCAAAGATCGCTAGTTAATTAAGTCGGCCCTTACCGATGCGCATCGGTGATGCCCTGTTCCGTAAAGGTGATCGCGGCATTGATGTGTTCGATCGCGCGATGCCGGAGCCCGTGGGCGAAGCCGTTGTCTTCCTCGCCTTTCACGTCCTCTCTCGCCTTGACCAGCAGTTCGCTGGCGCGGCGGAGGCGGCCGCGATAGTCGGCTCGCACGTCAACCGGCGGATGGTTGTCGAGGTTCTTGCCATCGTCGATCGCCGCGTTTTTGATTTCCTGGATGGCGGCATCGATTTCCTTGATGGCGACGTGTTCGTCAAATTTCACTTCGGCGTCACCCTTGCGGCGTTCCAGCTGAGCGCGGGCGTGGCGCAGGTCCTCCAGGGCGCGGAGGTAGGCTGGATGAACGCCTGGAGTTTCGGCCTGAGTGGCGAGCGGGGCAATTACGGCGAGCGCCAGGGCGGCAAGGGTGACGAGAGCGGTCTTTCGCGTCATGGTTTTCATGGAATGATGAGCTGAATCGTGAGTTAACTGATGAGCCGAAGCTCAAACAAATGGACGCAGCTTCTGGCGCAGCATTCAAAGAAATTCGACATTTGTGGCAGCGCTCACAAGCCGCCGGCAGTCCGAAGCAGGAGCAAACCCGAAGCTAAAACAACGAAAGCTGCGGCCGCAGCGCCGGGTCTTCTGGCGGAGGAGCCGGCTTCCGCCGGGGACGCGGTGGCGGCTCCGGCGAGGGCGCGCTTTCCGCGATGCTCGGACGGCCATCGGCGGTCAATTCGTGTTGCTCCAGATTCGACAAAATTTCGCGCGCCCGCGCGAGAATCGGACCGGGCAGGCCGGCCAAGCGCGCTACCTGGATGCCATAACTCTTGTCCGCGCCGCCGGGCACGATCTTGCGCAGAAAGATGATCTGGTCGTTCCATTCCCGCACGGCCACGTTGAAATTCTTCACCCCACTGCGCGTGCGCGCCAGATCCGTGAGCTCGTGGTAATGCGTGGCAAAGAGCGTCCGCGCCTGCACGGTGTCGTGCAAATATTCCGCGACGCTCCAGGCAATCGAAAGCCCATCGAAGGTCGACGTGCCGCGGCCGATTTCATCGAGAATGATGAGCGAGCGGGCGGTGGCATTGTTGGTGATATTCGCCGTCTCACACATTTCGACCATGAAGGTCGATTGGCCCCGCGCCAGATTATCGCTTGCTCCCACGCGCGTGAAGATGCGATCCGCGAGGCCGATTTCCGCTTCCTTGGCCGGAATCCATGAGCCGATCTGCGCCATGAGAGCGAGGAGCGCCACCTGCCGAATATAGGTGGATTTGCCGGCCATATTTGGGCCAGTGAGGATGAGGAGACGATGTCCCTCGCCATCGAGCGTCGTGTCGTTCGGCACGAATTTCTCCTCCACGAGGGACTGGTCCAGCACTGGATGGCGGCCTTCCACAATGCGGGTGATGCACTCCTCCGTGAGCCGCGGCCGGCAGTAACCGAAAAGGCGCGCCGTTTCCGCGAGGCTGCAAAGCACGTCGAGCGTGGCGATCGCGGCCGCTGAGGCTTGCAGCGCCGTGAGATCGGCCATGACCTCGCCCCGCACCTGGAGGAAGAGCTCGTATTCCAGAGCTTTGCCGCGCTCGTCGGCGCCCAGGATCTTGGCTTCGACTTCCTTCAGTTCCTGCGTGATGAAGCGCTCGCCATTGGCCACTGTCTGTTTGCGATGCCAGCCTTCGGGAACAAGATGGAGGTTCGATTTCGTGACCTCGATGAAATAGCCGAAGACCGAGGTGTATCGCACCTTGAGCGATTTGATGCCGGTGTCGTCGATCGCCTTTTGCTGAAGCTGCGCGATCCAATCCTTGCCCTCCCGCGCGGCGGAGCGCAGTTCATCGAGGGCCGGCGAGTAGCCGTCGCGAAAAATACCGCCTTCCTTTGAGTCAATCGGCGGTTCGTCGATGATTGCCCGGGTGAGCAATTCGACGAGATGCGGCAATTCGTGGAGATTCGCCTGGATTTCGCGCGCCAATTCCAGCGTTGGATTCCCCTCGGGAGCGCCGGCTTCGGCCAGCGCCTGGAGGTCGGCGTGGAGCGGGGGAATCTGCTCGAGCGCGGTTCGCAGCACCAGCAGATCGCGCGCGTTGCCGCCGGTCTGGGTGAGACGTCCTACGGTGCGTTCCACGTCACGAATGGAGCGTAGCGTCTCGCGTAGTTTTCCCAGCAGATACGGCTCCTGCAGCAGGCGGCCGATGAGTTCCTGTCTCTGGGTCAGCAAATCGAGTCGGCAAACCGGGTGCAGGATCCAGTCGCGGAGCTTGCGCGCGCCCATGGGGGTCACGGTGCGATCCAGCGCTCCCAGGAGGCTGGTATCCTTGCCGCCGCCGCGCGCCTCGACCAATTCCAGATTCGCCTGTGTCGCCGCATCGACGACCATGAATTCCGTACGCTGATAGGAGACGAGCCGGGTGATGTGCGCCAGCGAGCGTCGCAATTCGTGCTGCAGATAGTGGACGATCGCGCCGGCTGCGCCAATCGCCGCGGGCGCTCCAGCGCAGCCAAAGCCATCCAGCGACTGAACTTTGAACAGTTCGCGAAGCGCGAAGGCGGCCTGATCGAGGAGAAACGGGTAACCATCACGAACCACGAGTCCGGGAAGGTCGTGAAAACGCTTTGCATCCTCCTCGCTGACCAGCACTTCCGACGGGCGCACCTGTGCGAGTTCATCGGTCAGCTCCTGCTCGCTTGCGAGTTCCGTGAGGCGAAAGTCGCCGGTCGTCAGGTCGACGTAGGCAAAGCCGATCCGCACCACACCGTTCCGAGCCGGTGGCGCATGAATTGCGGCAAGGAAATTATTCCGCTTGGCATCGAGCATTTGCAGATCCGCCACCGTGCCCGGCGAGACAATGTGCGTGATCTCGCGCTCCACGATTTTGCCCGGCTGCGGTTCGGAGACTTGATCGCAAATGGCCACCCGCCGACCGGCCTTGATGAGGCGCCGCACATAATTGTCCGCCGCGTGAAAGGGGATGCCGCACATCGGCGTCTGATTCCGCTTCGTGAGCGCCACATTCAGGATCGCCGAGCCCTCTTTGGCATCCTCGAAGAACATCTCGTAAAAGTCTCCCAGACGGAAAAGGAGCAGCGTATCCGCAGGCAAAGACCTTCGGATGCGTTGATACTGCTGCATCATCGGGGTGAGAGTTTCGGACACGCGGGCAGGTTAGCCGGGCGCCGCGGTCAATCAATGAGGAATCGCTTGGTGCGTCCAGATCGTCATCAAAAAGTCACGCCAATTGGCCGATAAATTGCTTTCAAGACTTTGCACCACCCCCGCGCTGCCTCCCGTCGAGGGCGTCACCCAAGATTCACTTGAAAAACATATTATATTTCATACGGTCCGGCCCCACGATGCGCGTGCGTTCCTTTCTTCCCCTCATGCTGCTGGCGATTGCCTTTTCGGCGTCCTCAGCTCAACAGAATTTCGCGACAAATTTCGCGCCGACAATGTCTTATTCGGAGACGTATAATAATTTCGTCGAACCCGATGGGGACGGGGGGTACGATCTCGGCGTCTCTTCCCAGCTTATTATCGCCGGCAAATGTTCGATGCAGGGCGTCGATCTCACAACGATTGACGAGTTAACAGAAGTCACGCTCAGCGTTCAGGGGTTGAATTTCGATGATTACCTCTACTCCGATCCGAACTTCAGCGCGGGCGACAACCACGCCATTATTCCCGTATACGACTCCGCCGGCGATCCGGATCCTGTCGGCCACATGACGCTTTCCTGGAATCAAAGCGTGCTCAACTATTCGCTCGCCGTGAAAAACGACGCCTACGATTGGGAAGTGGACGCCGCCGATGCGGCCGATTCGGGGGACGCGAATCCGCTGTTCAGCGATGAACCGGTCGTGACCATGAGCTTTGGCGACAGCAGTCTGCCACCGACGACCCTCTACATCAGCGGAACGGTGGCCTTCAATCCGAACCCCAAGGACGCCACGCAGCAAACCGGTCCGCTCGCCGCCGTTCACCTGACGGGCTTCATCGACTCGACTCCGCCGACCAATGTGGTGATGACGAATCCCTTGCCGAATGCCGTAGTCTTCCAGACGCCCATTTCGCTCGCCGGCTCGGCGCAGGACAATGTCGGCATCGGTGGGGTGATGGTGACGATCAATGGGGGCGCTCCCATCACCGCGGCGGTGCTTGGGAATCACTGGTCGTTGGCATCAGTGGCGCTCAAGCCCGGCAAGAACGTCATCGTGGTGCAGGCAACCGATCAGGACGGAAACGTGACCACAACCAAGCCGCTGAACGTCACCTATGTCATCGATCCGTTCGCGGTGGTGAAGGGAAGCTACAATGGCCTCGTGCAATCGGCTACGCCGGCCGATAACGGCGCCTTCTCGGCTACCGTGACCGGCACGGGCCAATTTACAGGCGCAATCAAGATCGGCGCGCTCACCATCCCCATCGCCGGCAAACTCGGCGCCGATTTAAAATTCACGCACGTCTTCACCCTCAAGGGGGGCGCCTCGTACAATGTGTCGCTCGCGGCGGCGACCACCGGCCTCAATGGGTCCGCGCAGATCAGCGGAACGATTACCGGCCCAAATTCCCTCGACGCCACGATCATGGCCGACGTGGCGGCATTTAAAAAAAAGGGGAACTTAATGCCGTCGTCCCTTGATGCCGGAGCGTACAATATTCTCCTGCCGGCGGTGACGCCAAATACCGGGGGTGTTGGAACACTGCCAGTCGGCGTCGGCTACGGTCGGGCCAAAATCAGTTCCAAAGGCGTCATCCGTTTTGTCGGCAAGCTGGGGGATGGCGTGGTGATCAGCTTTGGATCTGCGCTTTCACAGTCCGAATCGTGGCCGTTTTACGCTTCGCCAAGCGGCTATCCGGGATCGATTTATGGGACCGTGCAGTTGGATCGTAAGAACACCACCGATGACCAGGAAGGCGCGCTCACCTGGCAAAAATCCGCAGTTGGATCCACTGGCGCGTTCACGGGATCCGTGGATCTCACCGGAGTGAAATGGGCGCCTGGCCGCGGCGCTCGGGTTTTCCTGAATTTGGCGCCCGCCGGCTCCGGTATGGCATCCCTTGACGCCCCGGCCTCTGGCGGAATGGCGCAGCTCGCCGACGATACCATCGAGGTGCAGGTCAGCTCCACGAACAAAGTAACATTTCCCAGCGGCGGAAAGGTGACCAAGGTAACGATCAAACCGACCACCGGGCTTTTCACTGGAAGCTTTCTCGATGCTTCGAACAATCCGCACACTTTTAGCGGCGCCATTCTCTGCTCGATAGGCAAAAAGCCAAAAGTGAATGCCGCCGCAGGACTTTTCCTCTGGGGCGGGACGACTGGGGCAGTGCAGATCACTCCGCCACCGTCGGTAAATTAACTGGATCCGCCTTCGCCGCCTCTTCCGTATCGCGGGGCAGATGTTTCGCGCCGACGAGCCAGAGCACGCCGGCGACCAACATCATGAGGGAAACGACGATGAAGGCGTCGTCCATGTTATATTTTCCCGCGATCCAGCCGATGAGCGGCGGAGACAGTGCGTCGCCGAGCAGGTGGATGCAGAGTATGTTTAGGGCAAAGGCCGTCGCGCGAATGGCCGGCGGACTTACATTCGCCAGCGCGGTATTCGAGGGCCCGGTGTTGAAGAAAAGAAAGAAGATCGCCAGGAAGACGCAAATCCAGGCCCAGGGGAAGGGGAACTTCAGCATGCCGATCGTCGCCGGGAAGGCGAGCAACATCGCTGTGCCGGAGACGAGGAAATACGAGCTCGGGTAGCGCTTGCGCAAACGGTCGCCGGCCCATCCCCCCAGCAGCGTCGCCAGGAGACCACCCACGGCGGAAATGGCTCCAAAGGTCGTGTTGATTTGTCCCAGCAAATTCGGTGACGGAGTGAACTCTGCGCGGCGATGCTCGAAAATGTAGCTCGGAATCCAGAAAGCCATGCCGCCGATCGCGAAAGTCATGGCGGTCATTGCCGCCGTATTCAGAGCGTAGGACGGGATCGACAGGAGTCGCCGGGCGTCAGCCACAGGATCCAATTCCGGCCTGGCTTCCTCCGACTGCCTCTTCCGCGGATCACGCATGAAAAAGCAGAGCGCCGCCAGGATGAGGCCCGGAGGAACGACCGCATAGAAGGCGCTGCGCCAGCCAAAGGAAGCATCGATCGCTCCGCCGAGCACATAGCCCAGCGCGCTGCCCACCGGGATGGCGACGTAAAAATAGGCGAGCATTCTTCCTCGTCTCTCCACCGGATAGAGGTCGGCGATGATCGTCGGCGCGGCCGGCCCATAACCCGCCTCGCCGATGCCGACGAAGATGCGCGTAGCGAGCAGTACGCCGAACGAGATTGCGAGGCCGGACGCACCGCTGGCCAGGGTCCAGATGGCCACGCTGGCTCCGATCAGCGTCCAGCGCGAGAGCCGATCAGCCAATTGCCCAAAGACGGGCGCCAGCAGCATGTAACTCACGAGGAACGCAGTGGCCAGCAGACCGGTCTGCGCCATGGCATTCGGATCTCCTTCCTGAAAAAAAGTGTGCCGGATTTTTGGTTCGACCGCTGCGAGCACGTAGCGGTCGATGTAGTTAAAAAGATTGATCCCGAGCAGTAGCGCAAGCGCTGGCGTTGGGCTGGAAGGTTTATCGGCCACGAGGGTGACGCTTCAACCACGGATGCCGCTCGAGTCCAAGCATAAGTTGCTCAAGGCGAGGAATGCGCTGATATTCGCTTGAGAAGCCACGGCGACTTATTCAGCCGTAACCCCTGTGGGGAAAATTACGAGACCTGAAGCCGGAACTCGGTATCGGTGGTGATTATAAATACTGTAAATACTAGATCCCACGGCGTGCAAGATGCTCTCTTATAAAAATATCCGCGAACTTCCTCGCGTGGAATAAGTAAGTAATATATAAAATAAACGTCGGTTTAATAAATACCACCCCTATGCTGACCAAGATCCAAAGATCTCAGGCGGGTTTTACCCTCATCGAGATCATGATTGTCGTGGCGATCATCGCCATGCTCGCGGCGATTGCCGTTCCCAGCGCTTTGCGCGCTCGTAAACGTGCCCAAGCTTCTTCGACTCTCGAAACTCTGCGCGACTTTGATGCCGCTCAGGACCAGTGGGCCATCGAAAATGGGAAAAAACCCGGAGACACGATTACCAATGGCTCTGACCTCGCTCCATACTGCAAAAAGGGCTCCGCGCTTTACAACCAGCTCAACTCCAACCAAGCCGTATTGGATGCCGTCGGCGGCACCATCGTCTATCAGCCGGTTGATTCGCCCATGCAACTGTCCGATGCCACGTACGGCATCCTGAGCGATGTCCTCAATTCGGACTATTGGGGCCCCTACTACAGCGGTTCGTAGTCTTCAGGATCGTACCCTGCGACACACTTGAAACGCAGCCATCCCGCCAGGGATGGCTGTTTTTTTGGGATCGCCATTTAAATTTCCGCCGAGCCATGGCATGCCTGTTCGCGCCGTGGAAAATTCCTCCGTACCTCCGTTCGCCAGCCAGACGCTTCGCTTTGTCGGTAAATTGATTGCCGCATGCATCTACCGGGTGCATGCGCACGGCATGGAAAAGCTTCCTCCGGGCGGCTTTCTGCTCCTGCCAAATCACATGACGTGGGTGGATGCGATCATCCTGCAGATGGCCTGTCCGCGGCCCATCCGGTTCATCATTGATCAGGAGATCTACAATGTCCGCTGGCTGAATCCGCTGTTTCGCCTCGTCAATGCGCTTCCGATTTCCTCGCGGCGCGCCAAAGATGCCGTTCGGACCGCCAGCGAGGCGCTGGGCCGGGGCGAAGTCGTGTGCATCTTTCCCGAGGGTGAGCTGTCGCGCTCGGGGCAGTTGCTGCGGTTGAAGCGGGGCTACGAGCTCATCGCCAAGCAATCCGGAGCACCGGTCGTACCCGTGTGGCTGGATCAGCTCTGGGGTTCGATTTTTTCCTTCAAGGGCGGGCGCTATTTCCTGAAATGGCCGGACCATTTTCCCTACCATGTCACAGTCGCCTTTGGCGCGCCGATGACGCCTGAGGAAGCCGATATCTCGGCCGTCCGCGAACGCTTTCTTATCCTCGGCGAGTGGTGTTATCAACAGCGGCCCGCCTTGCGCCGGCATCTTGCCGAGGTCTGCGTGCGCGGCCTGAAGCGGCAGCCAGGCACGCTGGCCATCATCGACGGCATGGACAAAAGCACGATCGCCCGAGGTTCGGTGCTGGCGGCGGCGATCGCCCTGAGCCGGCGGATTCGCCGATCCTGCCCCGCTCCGCGGGTGGCGATCGTCCTGCCGCCGGGAAAAGGCGCGATCATCGCCAATCTGGCGGTGGCCATTGCCGGGAAATCTCCGGTGAATCTCAATTTCACCGCCGGCCGCGATGCCAACGAGGCCGCTATTCGCATTGCCGGGTTGAAGCATTGCCTCACCGCGCACGCAGTGGAAAAGCGTCTCGCGGAATTTCCCTGGCCGGCGGAGCGCATCCGGCTTGAGGAAGAGATGCGCGCCTTGAAGAAATCGATCGTTTTCTGGCGCATCGCGCTGGCCATCCTGCCCGCCGGGCTCCTGTGCAGGTTGTTGCAGATCCCGCGCACGGGAGATCACGACGAGGCGCTCGTACTCTTTACCTCGGGCAGCTCCGGAGAGCCCAAGGGTGTCGTACTCTCGCATCGCAATGTCATCGGGAACGTCTCGCAATTCGCCCTCATGCTGAATATGTCTGGGGCGGATTCCATCCTGGCAAATCTGCCTTTCTTTCATTCCTTCGGCTGCACGGTCACACTCTGGTACCCGCTCATCGAAGGCATTCGCACCATCACTTATCCGAACCCGCTGGAAATCTCGAAAAACGCGGACCTCATTCACGAGCACGGGATCACGCTCTTCTGCTCGACGCCCACCTTTCTGCGCGGGTATCTGCGAAAAGTAGAGCCGGATCGGCTCAGCTCACTGACCATGCTGGTGACGGGCGCGGAGAAGCTGCCCAATGAATTGGCGGATGCCTTCCGCGAACGCTTTGCCATCGACATTCTGCAAGGCTACGGCCTCACCGAGACGTCGCCCGTGACCAGCACGAATCTGCCGGATCCAAAGCCCTACCGGCCGGGCGATACGCCGCAGCCGGCGCGGCGCCACGGTTCCGTGGGCAAACTCGCGCCCGGCATGGCCGCGCAGATCCGCGACCCGGAAAGCGGCGCGCCGATGACCCTGGCCGACGTGGGAATGCTTTGGCTGCGTGGGCCGAATATCTTCGAGGGTTATCTCGACGACCCGAAACGCACCGCCGAAGTGTTGCAGGATGGCTGGTTCAAAACCGGCGATCTGGGCCGCTTCGATGAAGATGGCTTTCTCTTCATCGAAGGGCGGCTGTCCCGTTTCTCCAAGATTGGAGGCGAAATGGCTCCCCACGAAACGATCGAGTCGAAGATCTACGAGGCTTTGGAACTCCCCAAAGACGAGCGGGTCATCGCGATCACTGCGGTTCCCGATGAAGCAAAGGGCGAGGCCCTGGTGCTCCTGGCCACGCGAGACATCGACTCCTCGGAACTGCGAACCAAACTCACGGCGGCCGGACTCCCAAATCTTTGGATTCCCCGGATCATCCAGCGTATCGAAACGATCCCCGTGCTCGCCTCCGGCAAGCTCGATCTCAAGGGCTGCAAAGCAATGGCGCTGGAGGCGAATGGCGCGAAGGGCAAGCCGGCAAGCAGTAACTAGGAAGCGCGCCGTTTAGAGTAACATTTGGACGGTTTTCGCAAGAACGCGATCGATTGTGCAGTCTATGTATGACCGTGGTGTCGTTTATTGCGCGCCCGCATGAATAAAACGGCGCAATATGATCATATGCAGCCAATGCAGGCGCATTAATCAGCCTTTGTCGTAGCGCTTCTCATTACACGGTTGAAAACAAAAGCTCATTGAGAATCAATGGCCCGCTTGTTGCTTGGCGTCATTGTCTAAATGTTGCGCCACCCCGCAATCGCCATCATGACGAAGCCAATTTCAAAACCATGAAAAAGTGGTTTGGCAATCTTCGCGTCTCACAAAAGCTGACGCTCATCAGCATCTTCTTTGTGATGCCGGATTCGGTGATGCTCTATCTCTTCATCACCGGCATCAACGCCAATATCCAGTTCGCGCGCCTGGAGAAGAAAGGAAGTGAATATCAGCGGCCGCTGGAAGCACTGCTCGAGTTATTGCCGGAGCACGCAGCTCTGGCGGCGCGCCCGGCGCCGAGCGATGGCAATGAACTCACCTTGAAGGAAAAAGAGATCGATGCTGCCTTCAATGCCCTCGAAGAAGTTGATGCGCGGATTGGTCAGGAATTGCAATTCACGGACGAAGGCCTGGCCAAGCGAAAGCGCGAACACTATCGCCCGCATCTCGTGCGCGACGAATGGCGCGAACTGATGGCGCATCTCGCCACGCTCGATCCCGCGGCGAGCGCCGAGCGCCATGCGCACCTGATCACGGACGTCCGCGCCATGATCACGCATGCCGGGGACATGTCGAATCTCATTCTGGATCCGGATCTGGATAGCTACTATCTCATGGACGCGACGTTGCTGGCATTACCGGCCAACCAGGATCGACTGGCTGCCGTGATGGCGCACGGGGCTGGAGTGTTGGAGCGCCCGGAAATCACGGGCGCCGAGCGTCAGCAACTGGCCATCTATGCGACGCTGCTGGAGGAGACGGACCTCGATCGCGTGGTCGGTAGTGTGCAAACGGCGCTGAATGAAGATCCGAATTTTTATGGTTTGAGCCCCTCTCTGCAGGCGCGGGTGCCTCCGGCGCTGAAAGAGTATGCCGGCGCGACGAGAGCATTTATCCAGTTGACCAAAGAAGTGTTTACTCCGGAAAAAACCTCCGTGACGGCGGCCGAGTATCTGGCCGCCGGCGCCAAGGCTCGCCGCGCCAGTTTCACGCTTTGGAAGATTGCCGACGAGGAAGTCGACACCCTTTTGCAGCGGCGCATCGAAGTCTTCCAATATCGCCGCGCCAAGAGCCTGGTCGTCGCCGGTTGCGCGCTGCTGGCGGCCATCGGCTTCGTCACGTTCATCACTCGCAGCATCAGTGGTCCGCTCCGGCAGCAGGCACAGGCCTTGCAAAAGGCGAACGATGCGCTGGAAGACGAGATCGCCGAGCGTAAGCGGGCCGAGGAAGATTTGCGGAGAAGCGAAGCGCAACTCGCGACGGCGCAACGCATCGCCAATGTGGGGAGTTGGGGTTGGGACCTGACCACGCGGGAAATGGTCTGGTCGGACGAAAACTACCGCATTCACGGTGTCGAACCGCGCGCCTTTACCCCGAGCTACGAGTCGGCGCTGGATTTCGTGCACCCGGCGGATCAGGCGGCGTCAGCCCGGGCCTTGAAGATCGCGCTGGAATGTCTGGAGCCTTTCAGTTTCGAGCAGCGAATCATTCGCCTGGATGGGACCGAGCGCATCGTGCATCAGCGCGGCAAGATCCTGCTCGCTCCGGATGGCGCGCCGGCGCGCATGGTGGGCACAGCGCAGGACATCACGGAGCGCAAGCGGTCTGAAGACAAACTGGAGCAGGTGCATAAGGAATTGCTGGAAGTCTCGCGCCAGGCTGGGATGGCCGAAGTCGCCACCGGCGTCCTGCACAATGTCGGCAATGTCCTCAATAGCGTGAATGTTTCTGCCATGCTCATCTCGGAGCGCCTCAGCCGGTCGAAAGTGGCTCATTTGCAAAATGTTTCCACTCTCATCAGCAGTCACTCGGCGGATCTGGGCGATTTCTTCGTGTCCCATCCGCGCGGGAAAATGTTGCCGGGCTTCATCCGCACTTTGTCCGATCGGCTCAACGCGGAGCAGACGGAACTGCTGCGGGAAGTCGACGGGTTGGCGAAAAACATTGGGCACATCAAAGACATCGTCTCCGTACAGCAAAGCTACGCGAAGGTATCGGGCATCGTCGAATCACTGCTGCCGGTCGGCCTCGTGGACGACGCTTTGCAGATGAATGCAACCGCGCTGGAGCGGCACGGGGTCAAGATTACACGGGAATATGCGGAAACATCTGCCGTCTGCGTAGACAAACACAAGGTCCTGCAGATTCTCATCAACGTCATTCGCAATGCCAAGGAAGCGACGGTGGAAAATGGCAGCCGGGAAAAATGCCTCACGATTGCGGTCGGAATGGAGAAAGCGCGGGTGAAGATCTCCATCTCTGACAATGGCATGGGCATTGCGCCGGAAAATATTGCGCGCATTTTCGCCCACGGCTTTACCACCAAACCGGATGGCCATGGTTTCGGACTGCACACCTCGGCCTTGGCGGCGGCAGAAATGGGCGGCGCCCTCACCGCCCACAGCGCCGGCCCCGGCCGCGGCGCAACCTTTACACTCGAATTGCCGGTGGCCGCCGCTGCCGGCCGCAACGGCGCGAGGACGCTCGCGCACGTCAGCTAGCCTATCCACACCCCATGCCGAAACTCACCACCACTCGCGAGCCGTACGCCACGGAGCGGAACCGGCGAATCCTCATCATCGACGACAATCCGTCCATTCACGACGACGTGCGCAAGATCCTGGGCACGCTGGCCTTGGACGATGGGGAGTTCGACCGCGAGGCCGCCACGCTTTTCGAGCTGGAGGTCGAGACTAGGACGTCCGAGGAATTCGAGATCGACTCGGCATTCCAGGGACCGGAGGGTCTCGACAAAGTCCTGCAGGCGGCGGACCAGGGACGGCCCTATGCTGTGGCTTTCGTCGACGTGCGCATGCCTCCTGGCTGGGACGGTATCGAGACGATCCGCCGCATCTGGAAGTCGTGCCCCGAGCTGCAAGTCGTGATCTGCACGGCGTACTCGGATTATTCCTGGGAACAAACGATCCGCCAGGTGGGCAAGACGGATAATCTGGTCATCCTCAAAAAGCCCTTCGATAACATCGAGGTGCTGCAACTGGCTCACACCCTCACTCAGAAGTGGACGTTGAATCATCACTTGCAAAGTCATTTGGTCGGCTTGGATGAAGCGGTCACTCTGCGCACGCACGAATTGCAGGAGGCTAATGCGCGGCTTTGGCAGGAAATGCAGGATCGGCAGGAAGCCGAGCAGGAGTTGGGACGTTCCGAGGAGCGGTTTGCCAAGGCCTTTCAGGCGAGTCCGATCGCTCTGGCCATCCAATCACTCACGACCGAATGTTATCTCGACGTCAATGACGCCTTTCTGGCCATGACCGGTTTTCGGCGCGAGGAGATCCTGGGGCGTACGCCGGAAGAACTGGGTCTTTCCGTGCAGCCCGATCTCGATTCCTTCTTCCTCCTCAAGCTTCGCCAGGAAGGGTCGGTGCGTCATTTCCAGGGTCAGATTTCCACGCGGATCGACGGCGTGCGGGAATGCGCGATGTTCGCCGAGACCTTTCACCTTGCCGGTGAGAAGGTGGCGATGATCGCCACCCTGGACATGAGTGAACAGCGCCGGCTCGAGCAGCAGTTGCGACAGGCGCAAAAGCTCGAAGCCGTCGGGCAATTGGCCGCCGGCGTGGCCCACGATTTCAATAACATCCTGACTATCATTCAGGGCCACGCGACCATGCAGTTGCTCACGGCGAAGCTCGATGACCCGGTCGCCGCGGCGCTGACCCAAATGTCCGGCGCCGCGGAGCGCGCCGCGGCGCTCACCGGACAGCTTCTGGCATTCAGCCGAAAGCAGATCGTCCAACTCAAGTCGCTGAATCTCAACGGCATCATCCTGCGGTTGGGCGAAATGTTGCGCCGGCTCATCGGGGAAGACATCGAGCTCCGGTGTGAGCTGGAGCCTTCCCTGCCGGAAATCTATGCCGATGAGGCGAACATCGAGCAAATCGTCATGAACCTGGCGGTGAACGCGCGCGATGCGATGCCCCACGGCGGCCTGCTCTCGATTCGCACGGCCTCACTGGAAATCGATGCCGCGCAGGCCTTGCTCTCACCGGAGGCGCGCGCCGGTCGTTTCATTTGCCTCACCATCGCCGACTGTGGCTGCGGCATGACGGAAGAGACACTGGGGCATGTGTTCGAACCTTTTTTCACGACGAAGGAGCCGGGGAAGGGGACGGGACTGGGGTTGGCCACCGTCTATGGAATCGTCGCCCAGCATGAAGGCTGGATCGAGGTGGCGAGCGAAGTGGGCAAGGGCACCACCCTGGAAATCTATCTCCCGCGCAGTGAAAAGGCGGCGGAGCCTGATGCGACCAGTTCAGTGGGCGGCCTGCGCGGGGGAAACGAGACGATCCTGCTCGTCGAAGACGAACCGGACGTGCGCGAGATCATCGCGGATATCTTGGAATACCACGGCTACCGCGTGCTTCAGGCGGGCGATGGCCCGGAAGCGTTGCAAGTCTGGACCGCCTGCTCCAGCCAGATTGATCTCCTCGTGACCGACATCGTGATGCCCAATGGGCTCAAGGGAAACGTGCTCGCAGAGCGCTTGCGTCAGGACCGGGCCGAACTGAAAGTGATCTTTTCCAGCGGCTACAGCCCCGACTTTGCGCCGCTGGCCGGCGCGCCGAAAAGCCGCGTCATTTTTCTGCAAAAACCTTACAAACTCGAAGCGCTGGTCAAGGCGGTCCGCGATTGTTTGGATAGCTAGAAGCATCAAGGGCGCCCGGTCGACCGTGGCTCTGCGAACCCTGGTCAGCAGGCGATTTTTGGGAATATTTCCCGGGGACACCCCTCTCACGGGAAATGACTGATCGCACCTCTTCCGACGCAGGTCGCGCGCATTGCGCTGTCGGCTTCATCTCGCATTACTACGAAAAACTCGCCGCCGCTGCGGCGCACTTGCAGTCGCCGTTGCTGCTCGCCATTCGACTCTATTGGGGGTGGCAGCTCTTCCAGACGGGCTCGGGAAAACTCGGGAACCACGAGCATGTCACCGAATACTTTACTTCGCTCCATATCCCATTGCCGGGATTGAATGCCTGGTTGGTCGGTCTCACGGAATGCGTCGGAGGACTCTTCCTGCTAGCCGGCCTGTTGTCCCGCGTCACGGCGATCGCGCTCTCCATCCTCCTTGCCGTCGCCTACCTGACTGATCCGGATAACCTGAAGACGGTTCAGCACATTTTTACTGAGCCGGATAAATTCACCGCGGCGGACCCCTTCCTCTTTCTTTTCGCAGCCGTCATTGTCCTGGCCTTCGGCCCTGGCAAGTTTTCTGTGGACGCGCTGCTGTCGCGTGTCACCCGTCTGAAGCTGAGCTAGCGTGTTCAGGGGCGAGTGAGGGACGGGCGCGAGAAAAGGCTTCACGGAAATGAATAATTCTGCAAGCTCGTAGTGCCTGAACGTATAACATCGGCAAAACATCCCCAACGCTCTCCCTTTCATGCCCAACCAGTTTACCGACATCACGTCCCAAGGCCTGGGCGGCTCCCTGACGAGTTCGCTCCGTGGCTTGGTCTTCGGCCTCATTTTCGGCGTCGTTTCCGTGCCGCTTCTCGTCTGGAACGAGCATCGCGCCATTCAGACCGCCCGCGCGCTGGAAGAAACCGGCAGCATGGTGGCCACGGTCTCGACGGATAAGGTCGATCCGGCGCATGAAGGGAAACCGGTTTATTTCACGGGTAAGGCGGATACGGCGCAAACCTTGAAAGACCCACAGTTTGGCATAACGGCCGCGGCGCTGAAGCTGGAGCGGAATGCCGAGATCTTTCAGTGGAAGGAAAAAGAACAATCCGAGACGCGAGATAAATACGGCGGCGGCAAGGAGACAATCACGACCTACACCTACGCGGCGGAGTGGTCGGATGCGCCCGTCAATTCATCGAATTTCAAACATCCGGAAGGGCATATGAATACATCGGCGACGGCGTTTGTCGGCGATTTTGCGGTCTCCGCGACGGATGCTCATGTGGGCGCCTTTGCCGTTACCGGTGAAGTCCTGGCCAAGCTGTCGGCAAATCAGGCAGTCCAACTGGACGAGAAATCCGTCGAGGACGCCCCGCCGACGCTCAAACCGAAACTTCATCTTCTCTCTGCGACCGAGCTATTTCTTGGAAAGGACAGCCAGAATCCGGCGATTGGCGATCAGCGGGTGAGCTTTAAGTCCTTGCCGCCGACGGAGATCAGCGTCGTCGCGGAGCAGGCAGGAGGCGGACTGCATTCGCATCTGGCAAAATCCGGGGCGACTGTCTTGCTCGTAGAGCCGGGCGTCGTCGGCGTCCAGGAAATGTTTGCCACGGCGAAGAGCACGAATAACACAATCACCTGGCTTGTTCGCCTTGGGGGATTCATCCTGGTTTTCATTGGGTTCTTCTCCTTGTTTCGACCTTTCATTGCCCTGGCTGGAATCCTGCCCTTTCTCGGAACACTGGCGGAAATTGGCGCCGGCTTTTTTGCCTTTATCGCGGCCATCGTCGTGACGACGATCACCGTCGCCGTCGCCTGGTTTGCCGTGCGGCCCATGCTCAGCCTAGGTCTTCTGGCCGCCGCTGGCGTGGGATTCTATCTGTTGCATAGCCGGCACAAGGCGGTGTTGCAAAAGCAAGTCGGGTAGAGGGCGCCATTGCGTTGGCGCTCAGTAAGCGCACACCTTCGCCCCGCGACATCTGTCACGACGAAGCGTCGCCATCGGAAGACTGCGCCGCATCCGCCGCCGCCACCGCTTGGATCCACGACCCTTTTCGGGCAAGGCGCTGTTCGCGCTGTTTATCCGCGCAGTCGGGGCAAATCCCGTGCGAATATTCCACCGACATCTGTTCCGCTAGAAAATCCTCCACGCCCTTCCAGTAGTTATGGTCGTCGCGCACCTTGTGGCACCAGGAACACATGGGCAGTAAGTCCGTCATGCGATCGGCTTTCTGTTCGGCAATTGCCTTTTCCTGGATGGTGCGGGTGAGCGCATTGACCGTGCGTCGCAATTCCAGCGCAGTGATGACCTGCCGGGCGAGCGCTTCGAGCGCATTGTGCTGCTCCCGGGTAAAAGTCCGCGGTTCGCGATCGATGGCGCAGAGCGTGCCCACGCCCACGCCCTGCGGCGTGATGAGCGGTGCGCCGGCGTAAAAGCGAATGTGCGGTTCGTCTAAGACGAACGGGTTATTGGCAAAGCGCTCATCCTGGGAGGCGTCCGGCACGAGAAAGATTTCCTTCTGGCGGATCGCATGCGCGCAAAAGGCGTGCTCGATGGACGTCTCCGTACGGGTGACTCCGATCCGCGATTTGAACCACTGCCGGTCCATATCCAGAAGCGTGATGAGGGCGATCGGTGTGCCACAGATGAAGCTCGTGAGGAGACTAATGTCGTCGTAGACCTGCTCCGGAGGCGTATCCATGATCTCGTACTCGTGCAGCGCGGCAATACGCCGTTCGTCTTCTGTGCTCATGGGCAAATGGCTGGAGGGAATTTGGAGGAATTGCGGGACTTGACGCAGGAGATTACGCCGGAGACGGGCGCTTGGTTGCGAGCGCCGCCGCCGTTTTACCTCCGTGCGCCATCTGCTCGACAGCAGACCGCCTGCCAAACTACCGTAGAAATGGGCCTTTTGCGACGGCTAAAATAGAGGGCTTTGCGCTGGACGATGTCGAACCGTCGATGAACAAAAGGCCGTGCGTTTACCAAAGCTCCTCACGATTTTCTCCGGTTTAATCCTCCTTCTGGGTCACCTGGCGTTTGCCGATAATGGCCTTTCGGCCCGCGCCGATGCGTTAAAAGACACGCTGGGTAATTTGCGCTCCGCCTTCGGTCAGCGAGACGCCGCCTTCATCCGTTCGACCTCGGCGGTTTTCAAGGTGATCGAGAGTTCGGCCAAGGCGGCGGAAGAGGTGCAGCGGGCGGCGAAAAACGAGCGTCCGCGCAAGGAAGTCGCCTCGTCCATCGAGCGTCTGCGCGGCCAGATGGACAAAATGCGGAGCTTCGTCAGCTACATCAAGCTGACCGATCGTGAAAGGTCCATCCTTCGGAACGTCGACGTCCGTTACGCGCAAGTGCTGCAGTTTTGGAATGGCTACGGCGCGCCCAACCGTGGGCCGGGCTACCTCTATCGGCCCTACAACTGGTAGCTGCGCCGCCCTAAAGCCGGCCGCGCTGCTTGTAGAAGCGATACCGCGCCGTGATGTCGTCGATGTACTGGCGGGTGGTCGGGTAGTCGATTGCCGCCAGGAGATCTGCCGCGGTGGCCTGCTCGTTCATGTGCGTGGAGGAGATCCAGCGATCGACGCGGGTTTTTCCGGCATTGTACTCGCCGAGCGCGAAGGGGACGGCGTCGTCGCGGCTTTTCCAGCGGTCGAGCGCCTTGTGAAAATACCACACGCCGGCGTCCAGATTCGTCTTCGGATCGAAGAGATCCGTCGGGACAAAAGTCTCGATCTTTGCCGAGCGCGCCCAGTCGCGGGCCGCCGCGTCGCCCACCTGCATGAGTCCGCGCTCGCCGCTGGTCCCGACCTTTTTCGCGTGAAAACGGCTCTCCCGCCAGACGATCGCCTTGATGAGCGCCGGATCGAGCGAGTACTTGCGGCCGGCCTCGCGGATCATCGAGTCGTAGGCGTAGTACTGGGAGCCATTCATCCACTCCAGGAATTGGTACGTGGGATCCGGCGACAGCCAGAGGAGCAGGGATGCGGCGCAGAGAGCCGCGCCGGTCAAAAGGAGCAGGAGCGTGCGCAGAATCCGAAGCATGAGTGGCGTAACTAACTGCGAAAGCGAAAAAACTTCGACAAAAAAGCGCGGTTATCGATCTTCCCGCATGCCCAAATACGCCCGCGTGATGCTCGACGATTCGGGCGGGAACTCGTTCGACTACGAGCTTCCCGCCGCCGTGGGCGAGATCCTGGAGATCGGCTCCCGCGTGCGCGTGCCCGTGCGGACGCGCACCGTGCTGGGCGCGGTCATCGGCCTCAGCGATGTCACGGAGGCGACAGGAGTGCGGCTCATCCACAGCGTAGTCAGCGCCGAGCCCATTCTCAGCCCGCTCCTCATGAAGCTGGGCGCCTGGATCGCCGATTACTACTGCTGCCCCTTGGAGACGGCTCTCCGCAGCATTCTCCCGCAGGTCATCCGCAAGGCGGAAATGGGCCACAAACTGCGGCTCTACGCGCGGCTGGCTCGGCCGATTTCCGCGGAAGAGCTCGCTGCGCTGGCCAAAAAAGCACCCCTGCAGGCCGGTGTCATTGAGCACTTGCAGGCTGCCTCCGCTCCCGTGGCGCTGACCGATCTGGCCGAGCAATGCGACGCCAGTCGCAGCGTGGTTCAGTCGATGGTGAAAAAGGGCCTCGTCATCGCGGAATCGACGCGGGTCGAACGCGATCCCTTTGATGACGAAGTCTTTCTGCCCGCAGGGAAGCTGGAATTGAATGCCGAGCAAGTAGACGTTTTTGCCCGCGTCTGCGCCGCGGTTGAGACCGGCCTGACCGCGCAGGATGCCGCCGCCACCGACGAAAACAACACCCTGCCTACTCCCCGCCCCATGCTCCTGCACGGCGTTACCGGCAGCGGCAAGACCGAGATCTATCTCCAGGCCATCCAGATGGCCCTGGAGCGCGGGCGATCGGCCATCATGCTCGTGCCGGAAATTTCGCTCACTCCACAGACCGTGGAGCGCTTTAAGAGCCGCTTTGCCGCCAAGGGCTATGAAGTCGCGGTGCTGCATTCCCACCTCACCGAAGGCGAGCGCCACGACGAATGGCACAAGGTGCGCGACGGCCGGGCCCGCATCGTCATCGGCGCCCGCAGCGCCATCTTTGCCCCGGTGCATAAGCTCGGGCTCATTGTCGTCGATGAGGAGCACGAAAATACTTACAAGCAGGAGGAGGCGCCCAGGTACCACGGCCGGGATGTGGCGGTGGTGCGTGCGCACATGGAGAAATGCGCCATCCTTCTCGGGTCTGCGACGCCTTCGCTCGAGAGCTATCACAATGTCACGCTGGGCAAATACGAGCTGCTGAAGCTCACCATGCGCGTAGACGACAAGAAGATGCCTTTCATCCGCATCATCGACATGCGCACGGATCAGCGCCGCAAGGGCTCCATGATCTCGGAAAAGCTCGTCAACGCCCTCGGCCAACGCCTGGAGCGCAAGGAGCAGTCGATTCTCTTCCTCAATCGGCGCGGTTTTTCCACCTCGCTGGTCTGTGAGCGCTGCGGGCATGTCTGCGAATGCGAAAATTGCTCGGTCTCGCTGACCTTTCATCGCGCCGCCGAGCGGGTCGTCTGCCACATCTGCGGCTACAACGCCCTGGCGCCAAAGACCTGCCCGGAGTGCCGCGATCCTTCGATTCGCTACGACGGCACGGGTACGGAAAAGGTCGAGGACGCCGTCTGCCGCGTCTTTCCTGCGGCCATCGTGCGGCGGCTGGATGCGGACGTCATGCAGCGTCGCGAGGCCTTTCGCGAAATCCTGGGAGCCTTTCGCGTGGGGAAGATCGATATCCTCGTCGGAACCCAAATGATCGCGAAAGGCCTCCATTTCCCCAATGTCACGCTCGTCGGCATCGTGAATGCCGACCTGGGCCTTCACCTCCCGGATTTCCGCGCTGGGGAGCGCACCTTTCAATTGCTCACCCAGGTGGCCGGCAGGGCCGGGCGAGGGGATATCGAGGGAGAAGTCTTTGTGCAAAGCTTCACTCCGTTCAGTCCATCCATCCAGTTTGCCCGGCATCACGATTTTGAGGGATTTTGGGAACAGGAAATCGGCTTTCGCAATCAATGGAGCTACCCGCCTTTTACCCACATGGCGCTCATCGGCGTACGTTCCGAACATCAGGCGCGCGCGCAGTTTTCTATCGAGACCCTCGCGCGACGGCTGCGCGACAGCCTCCCGGCTGGGGCGGTGATTAGCGAGCCGGCGCCCGCTCCACTGGAGAAATCCCACGGGCAGTATCGCTTTCAGCTTACGCTGCGGAGCAAGGCCGTGCTGAAGCTCAGCCGGTATCTGCGAGCCGTGCTGGATAAACTAACCTTCCCGGAGGATGTCGTTGTCACCGTCGATATGGATGCCTACCAGTTGTTATGAACATCGGTGTCACCGGAGCGACGGGCTTCATCGGTCGGCGTGTAATCGAGGCGGCCCTGCGCCGCGGACACGAGGTCATCGCCTTCACCCGGCGGCCGGAAAATAACATCCCGGGCTGCGAAATGCGGCCGTATTCGCTGGATCGGCCGCCGGATATCGACGGCTGCGAAGCGCTGATCCATCTTGCCGGGGAATCCATCGCCGGCCTCTGGACACCGGCGCGCAAGCGCCGAATCCGCGAGAGCCGCGTGCAGGGCACGCGCCTCCTGGTCGAGGCAATTCAATCCAGCGCACAGCCTCCGGAAGTCCTAGTGAGCGGCTCGGCCACCGGAATTTATCCCGAGCGTGGCGAGGCGGAAATCGATGAATCCACCGCGCCGGGGGAGGGATTTCTGGCCGGAGTGGTGCGGGATTGGGAGGCGGAAGCCCTCCGCACCGCGACCGTTTGCCGGGTCGTACTGCTGCGCACCGCGGTCGTGCTCGGACGCGAGGGCGGGGCCCTGCGCGCCATGGCGCCGACCGCCCGGTTCGGTCTCGCCGCCACCCTCGGCAGCGGCCGCCAGTGGATGCCCTGGATTCACATCGAAGACGAAGCCATGCTCGCGCTCTTTGCCGCAGAAAACCTGGAAGTCCGCGGCCCGCTCAACGCCGTCTCGCCCTGGCCGGTCCGAAACGCCGACTTTACCCAAGCCCTGGCGCGGGCCCTGCGGCGGCCGGCGGTCCTGCGCGTGCCGGCTTTTGCATTGCGCCTGCTGGGCGACTTCGCCGACGAGTTGTTAGATAGCAAACGCATCGTGCCAGCCTCGGCGCTGGAGTATGGTTTCCGTTTTCAGTTTCCGGAATTGGAAGCTGCGCTGCGGGAAGAATTTTCCTGAATTCAGCGAAATTTTCTGAAATTGCACCGTGATGTGCGCCATGGTGATTTCAGCCGTCTCGAGGGTGTCTTCATTGATCGGGGTGCCCACGAAATGAGGGCGTTCACACAGGGCGGGACTGCTGGAGTATTCGAGAAAATCCAGTTTTTCAGTAAAGGCGCGCTCAAGGATACCTCCGGCCTATCCAGTGGCATCCGAAATAGCGCATGAGGTCTACGCTTGCCGAATCATGAATCGAACACCGCACGATCAGCTCGTCCAATTTCTCTGCGATTACTCCGTCGAGCAACAAGCGCTCGGCATTGGGCGGAAATCCGTCGGCCATAAAAACGCGATTATGAACCTGGGTCGCAAAGGCTTTCTGCTCTTTGCCCGGCTCCTGCCCGAGACACCGGGCAAGCTGGCGGCGCATGCTAAATCAAAAAAGTTACCCAAAATGAACCATCGATATCTATTTGCCGCGGCAGGGTATGCCTGCGTGTTTCTCGCGACGGCCTCCGCAGCCGAGCCGACCGCCGTACCGACGCTGGAGGAAGTTGCTAGTTTTCCGACACAACAGGTCACGGGCGTTGCGGTTTCGAAGGAAGGTCGCGTTTTTGTGAATTTTCCCTTCTGGTCCGATGAACACACGACCTCTGTGGCAGAGGTTTTGCCTGGCGGTGATATCCGGCCGTATCCGGACGCTGTCTGGAACAGTCCGGATGGGCCTCCGCAGAAGCGCTGGGTCTGTGTGCAAAGCGTGGTTGTGGACAGCAATAACGATCTGTGGGTCCTCGATCCTGCATCGCCGAAAACCGAGGCAGTCGTCCCTGACGGTCCAAAACTGGTAAGGTTCGATCTGCAAAAGAACCAGGTGATTCAGTCCATTGGCTTCGACGGGTCCGTTGCGCCGGAGCGCTCCTACCTGAACGATGTCCGATTCGATCTCGCAGGCGGCTATGCGTTCATTACGGAGAGCGGCGTGGGTTCGATTGTTGTCGTCGATTTGAAGACGGGGCAGGCGCGCAGGCGGCTGGCCGAGCACACGTCGACCAAGAAGGAAGTAAATGCCCAGGTGACAGTCGATGGCTTTCGCGTTGTCGATCCGAAGACGGGCACGGCCCCAAATTTCAATGCCGATGGCATAGCGCTCGACCTTCAGAATGGCTGGTTATACTATCATCCACTGGCGGGAGAGACGCTGTATCGTGTGCGAACGAAAGATCTTACGGACGCGAGCCTCAGCGAACAAGCCCTCGGCGAGAAAGTGGAATCGTTGGGCGCGACGCCAAAGCCGGACGGCATGCTGGAAGGGAGCGGCGGCTCCGTCTTCCTGACAGCCATCGAGGAAGACGGAATCGTGCTCTTCGATCCTACGTCGCGGACAACGACTCTCGTCGTTCGCGATGAGCGGCTGCAGTGGCCGGATACGATGGCCTGGGGGCCGGACAAATATTTGTATGTGACCGCATCACAAATTCACAGAATGCCGAAATACAACGGAGGAGCGAATGAGCAAGCGGGGCCCTATCGACTCTTTCGGTTCAAGATGCAATAGCGGAGCGGGACACTGTGGCAAATCGGCGCCACCGAACCGGTTGCTGAGACAGGCGGAAAAGCAAGTCAGCGGAAGCGCTGCCGGCCATCGACTACGCAAGTAGAATTGCTCGAGAAAGGCCCGTCAAATCACGCCGGCCGCCACGTCGACAACTCTTCCAGCAACGCCCGGTTCAGCGCCGCTCCCGCAACGAAATTCTCCAGCGGAAAATTCTCGTTCGGCGCGTGCGCTCGGCAATCCGGCAAGGCCAGCCCCAGGAGCAACGTATCCGCCCCCAGGATGCGCTTGAACGTATTCACAATCGGAATGCTCCCGCCCTCACGGATGAGCGCCACGGGTTTTCCTGGCAGCGCCCGGGCCAGCGCGCGCTGCGCCGCCTCGCCCGCCGACGAGCGCGGGTCCGTGAGATACGGCTCCCCGGCATGACCGCCGCTCAGCGTGAGCTTGATTCCCGCCGGACAATGCGCCTGCAGGTGCTTGCGCACCTTTTCCATGACATCCTCCGGACGTTGATTTGGCACGAGCCGGAAAGTGAGCTTTGCAAAAGCCTCGCGCGGAATGACAGTTTTCGTCCCGCGCCCTTGAAATCCGCCGCCGATGCCATTGACCTCGGCGGTGGGTCGCGCCCAGGTGCGCTCCAGCGAGGAAAAGCCCGCCTCGCCCGCTAAGGTTGGCACGCCTGTAATCCGCTGGATTTCGGCATCGTCCATGGGCAACTGGCTCCAGGCCTCGCGTTCCCAGTCGGCCAGCGGCGCGACGTCCTCGTAAAAGCCGGGCACGGCGATTTTACCGTTCTCGTCGTGCAGGCTGGCGATGAGCCGCCCGATCGCCGTTGCCGGATTCATCACCGCGCCGCCATAGATACCCGAGTGCAGATCGCTCGCCGGGCCGGTCGCCGTCATTTCCAGCGCCGCGATGCCGCGCAGTCCATAGGTGAAAGTCGGCGTGCCTTTGGCGATCATGCCCGTATCCGAGATGGCGATGATGTCGCAGGCCAGATCGGCCTTGTGCGCGGCCAGAAATTCCTCGAGATGCTCGCTGCCGATCTCCTCCTCGCCTTCCACGAGGATGATGAGATTCACCGGGAGATCGCCGTGGATCGAGAGGGTCTCGGCGATGCCCGCGATGTGGGCGAAGATCTGGCCTTTGTTATCCGCCGCGCCTCGGGCAAAAAGCACGCCTTCCGTGACCCGTGGCTCGAAGGCCGGCGTGATCCAGTGGCGATTGTGATCCAGCGCCTCGCCAGGATGCCGCTCCGGCTCGTCCACCGGCTGCACGTCGTAGTGGCCGTAGAGCAGCACCGTGGGCCGTCCGGCTTTGTGTTGATTCCTCCCGATGACGATGGGGTGCCCCGCCGTCGGGTGGACTTGCGCGGTCAGACCGATCACGCGGAGCTCTGCAGCCAGCCAATCAGCGCACTTGGCCACATCCTCCTTCCGATCCGGATCGGTCGAAATGCTCGGAAAACGAATGAATTGAAAAAGCCGGTCGAGCTGGGCGGTGTTCATGGGTTCGGAGCGTAGCGAGTTCAGAAAGGGTCTGACAATGAGGGAGATCGATCTTCTCCGCGAAGTCCCTCATTCATGCCAGAAGCGGTTCAGGGCCTCGTTGTAGTGCACCCATCCCACGGCCGAGGGATGGTCATGGCGGTCGGCCAGAAATTTTGGCTCTCCCTCGAATTCCTGAAAATCCACCAGCGGGAAGCCGTACCGCTGGGCCAGCTCGCGCTGCCGCTTGTAAAAGAGAGCGCGCGCCTCGGCGCTGATGCCGAGCCGGTCCATATAAGGACCGTTCAGCGGCGGGCTCAGGAGCAGGGGCCGCGCCCCCAACTGGGTCAGGGTCCGGAGCAGGAGCTCGAGATTCTCCCATTCGTGCGCGCCGGCGACGACCTCGCGAAAAGCCGCGTCTCCGCCAGCCTCGATCTCCCGCAGAGCGCGCTCCGGCCGGGGATTGGCATCTCCGCCCGTTGAGGTGTTTCGCGTCGCCGCCGCGAGCAGCGCCGGCCAGTCGAGCGTTGTGAGATGTGGGTGAAAGACGGTCTTCGGCGGCAAGCCCTGCCCGAGGAGATATCTCACCACCTCAAAGTGATCCTGCGCGCGCAAGATGGCGTTTTCCAGCTGCGCCAGCGGCTGCGCAGCGGCTAGCAGCACGTGATCGAGCGGTGTGCCTCCGGCTAGTCGTTCCAGGCCGAAGCGCAGCAGCGGACGCTTTTTCAGCGTCTCCGGGTACTCGAGCATCCGCCGAGCCGCCGCCATCCGCAGCGGCCAGTCGAGGCGGCCATTGAAAATGAAGGCCTGCGCCTGCATCAGTGAGAAGTTCCCTTCGTAAAAGCGCGGATGCACCGTCGATCGCAAAAACCACGTCGGCGAGAGCAGCGCCACGACCTTGCGCCCACGGATCGATTCGCCCTGCGCTCCGAGGCGGTGCATGAGATTGAGCGGCATCGCGCCCTCCATCCCGACCGCAAAGATCCCGAAGCCCGTCGGCTCCTTTTCAAAGAAGAGCGAAGCTTTGTTATGGGGCGATTCTTTTCCCAATTCCGATCCTCCGTAGACCGGCAGCAGATCCTCTGTCGCGAAGGCTTCGCACGCCAGCGCCACGCCCTGGTTCTTTGCTTCGAAAAGATCTGCACCCACTGTATGGAGGGATTTCCTTTCCAATCGCACGGCCCAGGCGCGTCCGCCGATTCCCGCCGCGAGTGCGAGCAGGAGGGCCAGGCCGGCGGCGGCGACGTGTTTCAGAGTCGATGTCAACGGGACAAAACGCTATGCGTAATCGTGAAAATCGCTTTTGGGCAGAAAACTTGACCTAACGTTATCGGGCGCCCTGCGAAATCGCCGCCAGGAATTCGTCGAGCACCCGCTTCCGTTCGAACTGCGAGACCCACGTAAATCCCGCTTTCCCGTATCCCTCCAGCGCAGTGCGATCCGTCGCCAACCTATCCAGCAGCTCAGCCAGCGCCTGCGGCTCTCCTGGCAGGATGTTCATTCCGCACCCGCTCTCCGCCACGGCGCGCGCGAGTTCGCTCTCCTCGTCCGCCACACTCAAGATCGGCAGACTCGCCGCCAGCGCGTTCAGCAGTTTGCTTGGGAAAAACGCCCGCCCGCTCGCCTTCACCTGCGTGATGAGCGCGGCCTGCGCATCGGCTAACATTTCCCGATACTCCGCCTCCGGCAACAACGGAAAGAGCCGGAGATTTGGCAACTCCCGGGCCAGCGCCTCGAGCCGGGGCCGCTGCGCGCCGTCTCCGCAGATCACGATTCGCACCTTGGGATGTTTCACCAGCCGCGCCGCATCGATGAGAATCTCCAGGCCCTGTTTGACGCCGATGTTGCCGCTATAGACTGCGAGAAAATCGTCCTCGGCAAAGCCATGCCGAGCCCGAAAGTGACCCCGCTCCGGCAGTGAGTTCAGCTCGATCCCGTTGGGAAAATAAAGCTGCTTCTCCTTCGGCACGCCCTTCGCCGTGAAGGCTGCGAGCATGCCGTCGCTGATTCCCGAGACTTTCCAGGCCTTCCGATAGGAAAAAGCCTCCACCGCATAAAGCAGGCGGGTAAAGAGATTTGGCTTCAGCATGCCCAGGCCCACCGCCGCATCCGGCTGCAGGTCCTGGATGTGAAAGACATGCCGCGCCCCGCGCAGCGTCGCGGCGAGCCATGATGCCAGCCCGAGCAGGAGCGGGGGCGATACCGCCACCAGGACCTGCGGCGCAGGCCGCGTCAGCACACGCGGCAGCGAGGTCGCGACAAACGTCGCCTCATGCAGGATGCGCTTCCACCACGTGACCTTGGCCGGCACATAGTGCCAGCAACGATGCACCGGCACGCCTGCCACATCGTCCGTGCGCCACAGGCGGCCGCGATCTTCCGGGCGCTTTTGCCAGCTCGGATAGTAGGCAAAGGTCGTGACCATCTCCACCTCGTGGCCCGCCGCGCGCAGATGCTCGCAGAGCGCGGTGTTGCAAGGGCCGATGCCAGTGACCTCGGGCGTGTAGTTAATGCCCCAGACGAGAATTTTCATCTTCACGAAGTTGCAGTTCGTAGGTCTTTGCTACGCACAGGAATTCATAAAAGGCATGGAGACGCGCAAAGTAATAGCCCGCCCGCCCATCGAGAAAGCCGCGCTGCCACACGTACACATACAGAAAGCGTAGCGTCGGCCGGCAGGGCAGGGCCAGCGACAGTTGTCGCAGTCGCCGCCGCCAGCCTACGCGCTGGTGTTGCAGCTCTGCGCCGCTGCCATGCGCGCGCTCCAGCGCCACCTGGGCTTCCCAGTTCGAATACCGGTTATGTTTCTCGACAAAGGTTGACACCGTCGGAAAGGCGTAGTGATCCATTTCCGCCGCAAGGCGCGCCGTGACTCCGCGCACTGTGACGTGTTCGTGCACCTCCATGTCGCCGCTCGCCGTAGCTGCGGCCGTGAGTTGCTCGAAACGGCCCAGCCGATGCCGGAAAAAACGCAGATTCCAGTTCGGATAGTAGGCATGCTTCAGCCATTGCCCGAGAAAGTTGAAGCGCCGATTGATCCAATAGCCGTCCGGTCCGCCCGGCGTCTCGGCGATGGACCGGAATTCCGCCTCCGCCGAGGGCGGAAAGATTTCGTCCGCATCGAGCAGCAGCACCCATTCGTGGGCAAAGGGCAGATTCTCCAGCGCCCAGTTTTTCTTCTTCGGCCAAGTGCCGTTGAAGTGAAATTGCACCAGCTTCGCGCCGGCCGCCGTGGCGATCGAGCCCGTTTCGTCCGTACTCGCCGAGTCCACGACCCAGATCTCACTCGCCCACGCGATGCTCGCGAGGCAGCGCGGCAGATTCGCGGCTTCGTTTTTAACAGGAATGACGACGCTTATGGGGACGCGGTTCACGGTTGAAATTTGGCCTCCGTCTGAGGTTGGCGCACGATGCGCGCGGGATTGCCGGCCGCAGTGCAGCCGGCGGGGATATCTTTCGTCACCACGCTGCCCGCGCCCGCCACCGCTCCGTCGCCCAGCGTTACCCCGGGCAACACGATCGCCCGCGCGGCCACCCAGGCCCGCTCCCCGAGGCGGATCGGCGCCATCGTGAGCGGAAAGCTCTCAAGCCGGTGATCGTGCGATGCGGTGCAGAGGTATGCCCCCTGAGACACGACCGAGCGCCGTCCCAGCGTGATCGGCGCCACATTATAGATCTCCGCGGTCTCCGCGATGCAGGCGTCATCCTCCAGGCAGAGCTGCCACGGCGCCCAGATCCGCGCGCCGCCATAGACATGCGTGCGTGCTCCCAGCTTCGCTCCCCAGAGCCGCAGGATCATCGCCCGCCAGGCGTGGAGGGGCCGCGGCGTCCAGCGGCAGAGCAGCAGCCAGCTCGCCTGCCAGGCCGCCCGCGCGAGCTGGTGCCGGAGCGAAAAGGTGGTGGACATGCGGGAGCGACGGGAAAATAGGGCGGGTGAGCGCGAGAGATTGGCCGCACGCAGGCGGATGTCAATCTACACGTACGGCTTGGCGCTTCTGTCGCCAGCCTCGTTTGCCCGTGCCTTCAGCTCTTCCTGGAGCGAACATAGACGTCTCCGTACGCCTTGTCGTATCCAAATTGCTCGAGCTGAGCTTTGAGTTTTTCCCATGACAGCCACTCGGGAAATTCCAGTTTGAAATTCTCTCCAAGGGATATGTTCAGCTCGATGTCACTCAGTGTCTCGAGGCGTTGTACGCATTTTTCCAAACCTTCCGGGCATTCCTGCGTCCATTCGAGCGAAATGAATTCAACAGCCTGTGACAGTCCTGAGATGACCGCCGGTTCGAATCCCTCGACGTCAATTTTGATATAGCGCGGCGCGCCATGCCTGGAAATCAAACGGTCGAGAGTTATTCCCTTTACCGTCTGTTTACGCGACCAGCCAGCTTCGCCAAACCGCTTTGTCGCCTTTACCGCCTCGATCCAACCTTCGGACATCGAACTCACCTCGCTGGCGTCGCCAACATGCATCGTAAAGTCGGCTTCGTTGTTTGCGGCTGCCAGCGGATAGAGGGTGACCTTTGTGTCATTGCGAAAGCGTCGACTCAAGACCCGAAAGCAGGACTTTTGGGGGTCAAGCGCAACGACGTTCGCCTGCAATTTTTTGAAAATCGAAGTGTAGTCTCCTCGGTTCGCGCCGATGTCGAAAACCAACTCGCCAGGATTCATGAATTGCCGGAAGAATTCACAGCGCCGAGCCATTTCCTCGTTGCTGAGTTCGGCCCATTTTGGGGGGAGGATCTCTTCTTGGATGAATCGTCGAACAGCACTGTACATCGTGAACTTTTGGGTGGGTGGTCAACCGTTGCGGGGCGCCGGTTTGGCCGGCTCTGAGATGCATTTTTTGTGCCGATACACTCGAAATTCTCGAAGCCCGGCGTGACCAGGTGCAACTGCGTCCGAGCATGCGAAACGCATGATACGTGCTGCGGGTCACCACGAGCGGATTGCCGTGAGCCAGAAGCTATTCGTCGCGGCGCTTTCTGAGTTTTTGAAGAGTTCTCGCGACCAGGTGGGGCGTCCGCAGCGGCTTTAAGCCCCCGATCTTCGGGCAGATTCAACGTTGCGAGTTTGCGCCGCAGAAAGCTCCCGCGTGAGGATTTTCTGGCTGTCTTGTCCAAGTGGAAAATGGCATCTTTTCCGCCCGCCACTTTGGAACAAACCTCCACGCCCATTCCCGAGAAGGATTTCGGCGCCGCCGACTTTGCAATGGTCTACCGGGACCATTCGCAGGCCATTTATTACCTCACGCTGCGCATGCTGGGCGACGCGGCGCGGGCGGAAGACGCCGTCCATGACGTCTTTCTCAAGGCTTTTCGTGCCTTCGAAGGCTTTCGCCAGGGGGCGCAAATTCGCACCTGGCTTTATCGAATCGCGATCAATCATTGCCAGAATCTGCGGAAGGGGTGGCATCAACGGAACGTCGCCCCCACGGATGATCTCCTGGTGCTCGAAGGCGCGGCTCCCAGCCAGGAAACGCCGTGGCGCGTGGCGGAGGCGCGCGAATTGGGCGAGCGAATTCAACGTGCGCTCAATGCTCTGCCCGCGGATTATCGCCTTATCCTGCTTTTGGTGGCGGACGAGGAGCTGAGCTACGAGGAGGTCGCCGCTCTCACCCTCCAAACCCCCGATGCCGTGCGGGGAAAACTTTACCGGGCCCGAAAGGCGTTCGGACTGGAATTTCAAAAAACCGCGTAACCGGATGAAACAACGACTGAACCAATCCCAGGAAGCGGAGCACGCTCAAGAGCAGACGCAAGATCAGCAGCAGAACCAGGAGGGGCTCGAATTCTCTTCGGCGGAAGAAATGCTCCGATGGGATGCCGCCCAGACCCCGCCGCCTCCCGGTCTCGGCGAGCGCGTCATGCGTGCGATCGAAGCCGAACCGAAACGCCTGCCTTGGTGGAAACGATGGTTCTCCTAGACGGTCGGAGCGCATTGGCGGCGGAGCGTCTGCCGGCAGCTGGCGCAGCGCTGGCGCATTGCGTACTCTGCGCCCATCGCTGCGGCGTCGACCGGCGTTACGGCCCCGCCGGCGCCTGCAAGGCCGGGGACCAGGCCCGTGTCTTTTCGGCGCAGATCGAGGTGGGCGACGAATTGGAGTTCCTGCCGACCTACGCCATTGCCCTTTCTGGTTGTGATATCCGCTGCAGCTTCTGCGTGACGGGACGGGAAAGCTGGGATGCCCGCGCCGGCGCATCGCTGAGCGCTCGCGCCCTGGCCGGGCAAGCCGGCGCAGCGTGGGCCAGTGGAGCCGCCAAGACGGTGATGATCCTGGGAGGCGAGCCGACGATCCATGTGCCGTGGCTCCTGGAATTTGCGGCCGCGCTGCCGGAGAAGACGCCGCTGGTCCTGAAGACAAACGGGGTGTGCACCGCTGCCGCAAGGGATCTGCTGGCGGGGCTTTTTGATACGTGGCTCGTCGATTTCAAGTTTGGGAACGATGCCTGCGCCTCGGCTGTGGCGCGGATTCCGGGTTATGTAGCAGCGGTCCAGGAAGCTTTGGCCTGGGCCGCCGCGGAATCCGAACTCGTCGTCCGGCATCTCCTGCTTCCGGGGCACGTCGAGTGTTGCTGGCGTCCCATTGCCCGGCGCCTGGCTGCTCAAATGCCCGGGGTCAAAGTCAGTCTTTGTTTTGGCTACTGGCCGGCGTGGGTGGCGGCGAAATCGGGCGCCCTCGCGCGCGGAATCAGCGCTGAGGAACAAGCGAGCGCTCTCGCCATCGCCCGCGAAGCGCGATTGAATCTCATTTCATGATGCCGGAGCCTGAAAAACAAACTGCCGAAGGCAGCCGGGCCTTCGCGACGACTTCGATCCGCATTCTGGACGATGGCCGCATCATGACGCGAAATCTGACGCCGGAAATCGCCGAGGTGCTGCTGGCGCTTTGTCCCGACGATCTCGAACTAAGGGTCCGCGCCGGCGCGGCCGCAACCGCGGCCGGAACGGGGCCGGCCACGGAAACACCGGACTCACTTTCGCAATAGACCCTTCATCATGAATTTCACTCAGGAGTTGGAGACCCTCATTCGCGCGCGCTATCCGATCATCTATGTGGTCACGAGTGAGGAGATGCGCGTGCAGAAACTCATGGCCGAGGTGGCGACGCGGCGCTCCAAGAAGGTCTTCGAGTGGTCGTACAGCACCGGACTCGTCCCCTACGGCACATCGATTCAATCGCAAAAGCACCGCAACGCGCCGACCCGGGACCCGATCCTGGCGCTCGATCAAGTGATCGAGCAGGTAGATCCCGCGGTGTTCATTTTTAAGGATTTTCATCCTTTTCTCACAACCAAAGGCAACAGTAACAGCTTCGCCGTCGTGCGAAAGCTCAAGGACATCGCCTTACAGTTGAAGAGCAGCTACAAGACGGTGATCCTCGTATCTTCCGTCCTGGAAATCCCCGTGGAGCTGGAAAAGGAAATCACCGTTTTGAACTTTCCCTTACCCGGGCCTGAGGAGCTCAGTCTGTTGCTCGACGGTATTCTCGCCGATGTGAAGGATATCAAGCAGGTAAGCGTGGAGCTGGATGCGGCGGGCCGGGAGCGCTTGATCCGAGCGGCCCTGGGGCTGACTCTCAGCGAGGCGGAGAATGTATTTGCCAAGATCATCGTGAAATCCGAGCGCCTCAGTGGCGATCACGTGCAGGAAGTCTTTGCGGAGAAACAACAGATCATTCGCAAGAGCAAATTGTTAGAATACTACGCCACGGAAGAAAGCTTCCAGCATGTGGGCGGTCTCGAGGTGCTCAAGGAGTGGCTGCAAAAGCGCGCCGCCGCCTTTTCCGCCGAGGCGCGCGCATTCGGGCTGCCGGCTCCGAAGGGCATCCTCATGCTCGGCGTGCAAGGCTGCGGGAAAAGCCTTTGCGCCAAGGCGGTGTCCAGTCAGTGGCAATTGCCCCTGTTGCGCTTCGACATGGGCCGCATGTTCAATAGCCTCGTTGGCTCCTCGGAGGAGAATGTGCGCCGGGCGGTAAGCGTCGCAGAGTCGGTGGCTCCGGCGGTCCTCTGGGTGGATGAGATCGATAAAGCCTTTGCCGGATCGCAATCCTCGGGCTCCTCCGACGGCGGCACCACGGCGCGGGTCTTTGGTACTTTTCTCACGTGGCTGTCGGAAAAGACTGCGCCGGTCTTTGTTGTGGCGACGGCTAATGACATTTCGCATTTGCCGCCGGAATTGATGCGCAAGGGGCGTCTCGACGAAATCTTTTTCGTGGATCTGCCTTCGGCCGAAGAGCGCGCCCAGATTTTCAAGATCCATTTGAACAAAAGGGGACGGAAGCCGGATCAGTTCGACGTGCAGGCGCTGGCGCTGGCGAGCAAGGACTTCAGCGGCGCAGAAATCGAGGAGTCGGTGATCAGCGCGATGTACGACGCCTTTTATGCGCAGCGCGAGATTACCACGGAAGATATTCTGCATGGCATCCAGCACACCGCCCCGATCGCCAAGACCATGGATGAACACGTGAATCGGCTGCGGGCCTGGGCCAATGGGCGCGCGCGCAGCGCCAGTGTCAGAATGATCGAATCGACGGAGCCCACCGGGCGACGCATGGAGTTTTAGCGCGGATCTGTTGGAAAACTGAAAATTTTTCCGACCGAGCGCGTGAGGAATCGCTGGCCGACTTGTCGAAATCGTTCAAATGAAATCTTACCTATGTCCGCAGTCGTTCTGTTAACACCCGTCGTCGTTGCCGCCTGGCCGGTCTTTGCCTCCGCCGTGGTGAGCGCCGCGGCGAGCCTGGGGTACACTCAGGCGGAGAATTTGTTGGCGGCGAAGAAGACGCGCGAAATGAAACCGGCCGTGGAACTCGAGGTCGCCAACAGCGCCGTGTTGACGGACCAATTGGGGCGCGACGAGAAGATCGTGGTTTCGCGCGAAAGCGTCACCATCACCTTCCGGCGCGATGCGCGGGGAAAAGCCTCGCTCACGGTGACTGGAGAGGGGCATTCCGACGAAGCGCTTCGGGCGATGGGGGAGGAATTGAGCAAGCGCGTCATCCAGCGGTATGTCTACCAACAGATCATGGCGGAGATGGCGGCTCGCGATTTCGTCGTCGTCGAGGACACGGTCGACGAAAGCTATTCCATTCATCTCACGGTCCGTCATTGGGAGAACTGAGCTTATGCCGCAACGCGAACTCGAAATTACCATCGGCCCGGACGGCGAAGTCGAACTGCACATCAAAGGCTACAAGGGAAAAGTCGCGTGCCGAAACATCGCGGCGATCTTTGAAAAAGTCGTCGGCGAGATGAAATCGGTCCAGGATACGAGCGAGGCTTATGAGCCGGATGAAGTGGTGCGGCACAATGTGGATCAACAACATTAGGCGGTGTTGACGAGTTGATTTAGAAGACACCCTGCCATTGGCTCTCTGGGATATAAAGAACGCTAGACATGGCTAAAGGAATCGTCGAACCGCTTTACTATCCGCCGCGGGCGCGCGGATCGCGGCAAATTCGTGAGACTTGGTGGCGGCTGCGGAGAGGGGTGCTTATGCGGGTGCGAAGGGAGGCATTTGCGCCGCCTCCGGACATGCCATCGCAGTCGCGCATGTTCCTTTGGCTGGCGATTCCAGGCGCATTTTGTTTTCACCGGCGGCAAATCTGGCTGGGAAGCGCCATCCTGGGGATATGGTGCGGCGCTCTGCTTTGGAGCGTGGTCACGCTCGGCCTCCCTTCGGCGTGGTGGGCCATGGTGCTGGCGTCGAGTCTCCATTCATTAATGGCAACTGTGGCCTTCAGCGTCACAAAGCGTCCGGGATCGAATGGCCTTGGCCCGTCGATCGGCGGATTTACTGTAATGGCACTCGTATACTGGTGGCTTTTTCCTGCCTGTTTACATTGCGTCGTTTTCCCGGTTTCGGTTCGCGAAAAGCTCGTATTAATCAATCCCTGGTCGCGAGAGATCCACCGCGGAGATTGGTCCGCATTCCGATCGAATTATCGGCATTGGGCCGCTGGCGACGCCGCTGCGCGCGCCCTGGAAGGCTACGTCGGCGAATTGGGTTATGATCAGGTGCTGGGGTTGCCGGGTGAAACGGTGAAATTTCAGCCCGAGAGCATTGAAATCAATGGGGTCAGGTACGAAAAGCCGGCCGGACAAATGCCCTCAACCGGTGAATTGGAAGTTCCTCAGGACAGCTATTTCATCTGGCCGTCCATCGTCATCATGCACGGCTTTGCGGATCCCGAAGGGATGCTTCAAAACATGGCGATCGTTCCGAAGGGCGCGATCATCGGCAAGCCCTATCATCGCTGGTTTTTCCAGGTGCAGGAAGTTGCGCCGCTCCAAAAGTATACAGGCGCGGCGCAGGGGAAGAAATAGCGATGTCGTATGGAAAGGTCTTTGCTCTCGATTCAACCAGAAGCTGGGTCCGCCGAAGGGCCGAAAGCTTTGCCGCGCCACCGCTTCCATCTTATCTTCCACAAAATCCATGAGTCGTTTTTCCAATCTCGAATTTGATTCGCAGTCTGATGGCGAAGCCCGATTGCAGGGAGGCGAACGGGTTAAGGATGAAGCCTTTTTCCTGGAAAGCGCGCAGGCAGCCTTCGAGCAGGGAGATTTCGAGCGGGGATTGCGGGCGTACTCGAAGGTCCTCGAGCACAATCCGCAGAATACCCGAGCGTGGAGCGGACAGGTGCGAATGCTCATCGAACTCGGCGAATACTCGGAAGCCAAGTTGTGGGCGGACAAGGCGCTCGAGCGCTTTCCTCACGATCCGGAGCTGCTGGCCGCGAAAGCCGTGGCCCTGGCGCGGACGGGAGATTTGACCAATGCATTGGCCTTTTCCGATGCAGCCTTCGAAGAACGCGGGGATACGCCTTATATCTGGCTGGCGCGCGGGGATGTGCTGCTCGCGCGTGGTGAAGCCCGGTCGGACTATTGCTTCGACAAGGCGCTCTCGCTGGCTCCGGGCCAGTGGTTCGTGCGCTGGCTGGTTTCGCGAGTGCATTTTTATTACAAGCGATTTGCCTCGGCCCTCAAGCTGGCCCAGGAAGCGCTGACTTTGGACGCAGCCAGAGCCGTTCTCTGGCTTCAACTCAGCCTGTGCCAGGTGGAACTGGGCCTCGTCGATTCCGCGGGGATCTCTATCGGCCATGCCATGGAACTCGATCCGCGAATTCCCGGCGCCAAGCCGGTCGTGGACCGCGTGGCCCAGTCGAACCCGCTCGGAACCCTTTTCGCCTGGATTCGCCGCCCCTTTACTAAATGACGACCCTACCGCATCTGCTCGAAACATTCATTGCCGCGGCGGCTGAAAGGTATGCGTCCGATCTGCATCTCATCGCGGGCATTCCCGCAGCGTTGCGCGTCCATGGCGAGATCGTCTTTATCGGGAGCGATGTCCTGACCACTGAAACACTCGTTTCTCTTGTCGGCTCGGTGCTGAACGAGGCGCAAAGGGAGAAGTTCGAGCGGGAATGGGAACTCTGCATTTCCATGCAACATCCCACGGTGGGGCGATTGCGTGCGACGGTGTACCGGCACAACGGGTCGCCAGAGTTTAGTTTCCGCTTCTGTGGCGATCGCATTTACACGCGTGAGGAATTGAGTCTGCCAGAAAGGGTCGACGAATTTGCCCGGAGACCCAATGGCCTCGTGCTCATCTGCGGGCCGACGGGCGCCGGCAAGACGACGACGCTGAATTACATGGTGAACCTCATCAATAGCGAGCGCCGCTGCAAGATCGTGACCATCGAAGATCCCATCGAATTCGTGCATCACAATCGCAAGGCTATCGTCGTGCAACAAGAGGTGCTGACGGATACGCATTCATTCGGCCGAGCGCTGATCCACGTGCTGCGTCAGGATCCGGACGTGATTGTCGTCGGCGAGATCCGCGAGCCCGCGGCGATTGCCACTGCGCTCACCGCGGCGGAAACAGGGCACCTCGTGCTGACAACGTTGCATTCGCCCAGTGTGGTGCAGGCGGTCGAACGCGTGACGGGTGTTTTCGAAGGGAGTCTGCAGAAGCAAGTGGTCCTGCAACTGGCGAATTCGCTTCAGGGCATCATCGTGCAGGAGCTGCTGCCTTCGGCAGATCGCACCAAGCGGGTCATGGCCTACGAGTTGCTCGTCGCGACGAATGCCGTGAGAAACCTGATCCGCGAAGGAGATCTGCATATGCTGGAAACCTGTCTCCAAACGGGAGGGCGCGACGGCATGATGACGATGGACTCTTCTCTGGGCGATCTCTATCGGCGCTGCCTGATCAGTTACGATACGGCGCTCGGCCGGGCGCGGCATCCGGAGTTGATGGCGAAAAGGCCGTGAGGGAGATCACGGCTTTGCATGCTTAATGCTTGCTTCAAGCGAAAGCGAGCCCTTTTGAACGCAAAACAGATGAGGAAGCTGCTAAAGTTGTTATTCGTTCCCGGCAAGACGTTGCCTGAACAGATTTGGTGTGAAACCCCGCGCCTTCATGGACAGCCGCGACCGCTGCGCCGCGTGACCGGTATTGTCGTGGTTGTCTCTCAATTTGGAAATAACGAGCTGGTCTCGGCCGATTTCCTGGCGACACTCCAAGATAACGTGACCGGTCTTGCGGACTATTTTTGTATGACCGTGCTTCCGCTGCCATGCTATTTCAAACCGCTTTCGGATGACTCTCTGGACGCCGAAGTGCATGCGCTGCGAAGTGTTCTCTTCCAGAGGAGAATGAGAATTGTCGCAACATGTGGCCTTCTTGAGATGGGGTCTTTGGGTTCGATTGAAAGACTTGCATTCGGAGCCATTGGTGAACCCGTCACGCGGGCATTTAGAGCCGCAATGAACTTCGGAAATGAATCATCTTGGTGCGACGAGCGCATGGCAGATATCATGGCGCTCGGCCCGCGTGAGGCGCAAACTTCCGGCGGGGAGGTGCTGATTAGAATTCCAAATGGCAGTTGAGCATCATTTCTACCGCGCTTTGCATGCATCAAAACGGCATTGCTTGTTGCAATCATCGGTTTGCTGTCTGACACTGCGCCCGCCAAGGAGCCGCGAATCGGTTGCTCGAAATCGCCAGAGGTGTGAGCGTTGAACGTGTTCAACGGGAGGCCCCTTGCAGGTTGGGCCTTACGGGAGTCGATTCTCTGGATTGCCGCCATGCGAATTTTCGCCCCACTGACTGCCCTCTCTCTCGCCTTCGCTGCGCTGCTGCCGTGTCGCGTCGCTGCAGAATCACTCCTCTGGGAGCCCCTGCACGAGCCAGCTTGCGGCGGTTGGGTGACGGGATTTCGCTTTAGTCCTCGCGACTCGAAACGCATCCTGGTCACGGGCGACATGCTCGGCGCTGGGTTGAGCGAAGACGGCGGCGCCTCCTGGGGCGCGACCTTTGGCTTCAAGAGCTGGGAACTGGGTGACGTGAGCTGGTGCGAGGCGGACCCGAAGTTGCTCTGGATCGGCGCGGTGAGCGGTCCCTACGTGAGCACAGACGGCGGCCGCCACTGGACTCTGCGGCGCGACGGACTTCCTGCGCCGCTGGGCTTTGGCAACAGCGCGCCGATTGAAAAGGTGCTCATTGATCCGCAGAATGCGAATCATCTGCTTGCCTTCGGCGGAAGCAGCCGGCGCTGGGATGACCATGGCAAGGGCGCCAAGGGGATCGTCTGGGAAAGTCGGAACGCCGGCGCGCATTGGGATCGGCTGGCCACGCTCACAGAACAAGGCTCGTCCAATGCGCCGGACGCTCGCGGCTTCAACATTGTCTCGGCGGCCTATGTCCCAGGGCATTTCGAACAACTCTACGCCGCAGTGGATGGCCGCGGAATCTATGTGAGCACGGATGCCGGCAAGACCTGGTCCATCCGCAATGAGGGCCTGGCAACCCGTCACCCGGAGCGCGTCATTGCACATCCGCGGGAAAAGGACACGCTCTTCTGCTCGCTCGGCAATGAGCGCATGCGTGACAGTAAGGACTTTCAGCCCGGCGGCATTTTCAAGAGCACGGATGCGGGCGCGCATTGGCAGGCTCTGAACAACGGCCTGCGGCAAAATATCAATACCGGGGAGAATTTCACGGCTCGGTACAAAGCCTTCGCACTCTGCGCGAGCAAGCCGGAGGTCATGTACGCCGCCAACGATGCTTGGTTTCAAGGCGGCATCTTTGTGACCAAGGATGGCGGTGAACATTGGAAGGAGAGCGATCTCACGCTCGAGAAATACTTCCCCGCCGCTGTACCCGGCACAGTCATGGAGGTCGATCCGAAGAATCCGGACGTGGCTTGGTGCCTTGGCGCCGAGACTATGTTGCTCACCACGGACGGTGGCGAGCATTGGCGCGATGCGGGAAGTCTTCCGCCGTCAAAGACCAAGGCCGGTTGGCGCGGCACGGGCTATTCCGGCATGTGCGCCACGCAGGTGCGGTTCAATCCGGCCGTTTCCGGCGAAGCGATGCTACAAGCGCTCGATTGCGGCCGCGCGTGGCTCTCCCACGACGGGATGCAAACCTGGACGCGCCATCTCAATGAGCCCGATCCCTGGGGCGCCGGCAACGACACCGCCTTTGCCGGACCGAAAGTTATCTATGTTTCCACCAGTCGGGATCACTTCACCGGCATCGGTCGTTCCCGCGACGGCGGCGCGACCTGGACCATGCTCGCCGGAAAATCTCGCGGCCTGCCCGAAATGCGCGCGCCCGGCGACGCTCTCGGCATCTACGCCCAGCCCGATGCCCCGGACCAGGTCTGGGCCTGTATCGGCGGGCATCTCTGTCAAAGCAAAGATGGCGGAGATAACTGGATCGTCATTCACTCCGGGCCGGACCTGCGCTGGATCGCGGCGGATCCCAAGAACTCTCATCGCTTCTTTGTGAGCGGCGGAAAAAATGTCTACCTTTATGACGACGGCAAGATTACCGCGCTCGGCGGACCGCATACTCCTGGCCGGCTGGCGGTCGACGGCTTGGGGCGTCTGCTCGTCACCGCGGCAGGCGGATCGCGCAATGGCCTCTGGCGCTACGATGGCGCCGCCTGGACCCGGCTGCTCGATGACCCCTTCGTTGAAGCCGTGGCCGTGGATCCCTCGACGCCAGAGCGAATCGCCGTGGCCACGAACCAGAATCCCTACCTGGACTTTTGCGGCGCCACCGGCGTCTGGATCAGCGCCGACGGCGGCAAAACATGGAGCGTACAAAATGAAGGGCTGGCTATGCTCCGCGGCTATGCCCTGGCTTTCAACCCGCACAATCCGGGGCAACTAGTCTTTGGCGCCCAGGGCAGGGGTTTCTTCGTCACCCGCTGGCCAATCACCTTCAATCCCAAAGGCGCCCGCGCCTATGCATCCACAGCGGACGATAGCAAGTTCGCGGCCGTCGCTCCGGAAGCTCCGTGACATTTGTCTCTCCTCTGTTCGGCTCGCTGTTGTTCCCACTGTTTCGCCCTGCTTCCCCCGGGTCCTTTATCTGACTTTCATGAAATCGCTGCTGCCCACCATCACTGCCCTTGCGCTTTTCGCGCCGCTGATCGCTTTCGCGGCGCCTCATCTTACGCTTCTTAATCCCGGCATGGATGCCGGCGCGGAAGAGCCTTCCGGTTGGGCTCAGCGCAGCGGCGAGGCCGTGATCGTGCGGGATACGCAGACTTTCCATACCGGTCCGGCATCACTCCTTCTCGATCACTTGGGGAAAAGCGGCAGCGCCACGGTTGGCCAAAACATCGTCGCACCGGCTGGGCTCAAGTTCAAAATTGGCGGATGGTTGAAGACCTCCGGCCAGGCCAAGGTGAATCTGCTCGTGCAAAGCTTTTCGGATCACTGGAACTGTCTCGACACCCAGCAGGTGAAATTCGGCATGAACGACTCCGATTGGTCCCACGGTGAAAAGGAAATCACCTTGCCCGAGAAAACCGTGATCCTCGGCATCAGCCTCTTCGTCGAAGGCGACGGCAAGGCTTGGCTGGATGATGTCACGCTCACGAGCGACGAAGCGGAAGTCACCGTAAAGACGGATCTCCCGGCGGAAAAGCCGCGCCCCCATGCGCCTGCCGAGCCAAAGGAGCCGACACTCATCCCGATTACCGCCACGCCGGGATTTTATGAGCAATACCCCGACGCCTGGCAGGGAATGCACCAGACGAATCTCGACATCGTAAAGAAACACGCCGGGCCGGTGGATATCTTGCTCATCGGCGATTCTATCACCCTTGGCTGGGGTGGCGCCTGGGACGGCAAGCCGGTGAATGAAGTCTGGCAGAAATATTTCGGCCAGCATTCCATGATCAATCTCGGGATCGGCGGCGACAAAACGCAAAACGTCCTTTGGCGCTTGGAAAATGGCGAAGTTGCAGGACTCCAACCCAAGCTCGTAGTTCTCGCGATCGGCGTGAATAATGTCTGGAACTGGGCCGTGCCGGCGGATGCCGTCGCCCAGGGGGTGAAAAAATGCGTCGCGACAATCCACGCCAAACTGCCCGCAGCCAAGATCCTCGTCGTCAATCTCCTGCCGACACAGGAAAAGCTCGACGCCCCCAATCGCGGCCGGGCCAACGACATTCGCGCCGAGATCGCCAAGCTTTCCTTGGACAACGGAACGACCGTGCGCTTCGCGAATTTCGGCGACCGTTTCCTCGAAGCAGACGGCTCCATCGCCAAGGAAAACATGAGCGACTTTCTCCACCCCACGCAGAAAGGGTATAAAATCTACGCCGCAGCCATTGCTCCAGTGATTGGGGAAATGCTGAGGTAATCCGACTTTACTCGTCCCCCGCCGCCGGCTTGATGAGCCCGCTGTGCAGGAGCTTCTGCAGCTTCGGCCGGATCACAATTGAGCAGTACGGATTCTTGTCCGAATTCTGATTGTAATAATCCTGGTGGTAGGCTTCGGCGGAGTAGAAGGCCTTGAAGGGTGCGATCTGGGTCACGATGGGATCCTTGTGATCCTTCTGTGCGAGGGCTTTGGCGGCTTCCATGGCAGCCTTTTGCTCATCGTTGTTGTAGAAGAGCACCGAGCGATATTGGGTGCCGGAATCGTGGCCCTGACGGTTCAGCGTGGTCGGGTCGTGGGCGGCGAAGAACACTTCGAGCAGCTTGGGCAGGGGAAGCTTCGTGGGGTCGAACTGGATCTGCACGACTTCCGCGTGACCGGTCGATCCGGTGCAGACCTGCTCGTAACTGGGGTTGGCCACCGCCCCGCCGGAGAAGCCGGAGACCACCTTTTTGACGCCGACGAGCCGCTGGAAGACGGCTTCCATGCACCAGAAGCAGCCGCCGCCCATGGTGAGCGTTTCGGTCGAGGAGGAGTCGGAGTTTGGCATAGTCTTGGGTTCGGCTGCGGAGGAAAGATTGGCGACGGCCGCGAAGGCGGCGGCTACGAGGAAGAGCAGGCGGGTTTTCACAAGAGTTTGGATGAGTGATTGGAGCGTAAAGCCGGCCCCACTGTTCAATCATAGGGGAAAACGCAGCGCCAGCATGTCCTGCGTGTCGAGGGCCAGTCGTTGGACGTACGATGGCGTATTGAAAACTACTTTATTAGCGGGCAAAGCGCATCCACCTTCTCGGCGTGAATCAGAGCGGACCGCCCGAATTAACCGGTGAACTCCCGAGTTTGACCGGGCTGGCTTGGTTTCGTTTTCGGGCGGCTTGTTTCCAAATCAAACGGGTGGTCGAGGACCTCCAGCAAGGCGGCGTGCGCCGGCATCCGCGAGGCAATGCGCTGCAGGAGGCCGCAACCGTGGCGGAATGGAGCGCGGAGCTTTGGCGCGATTCCGCGGCGGGAAGCGAGCGGATGTGGCAGCTGGGCAAAGTGCAAAACCTGCGTCTCGCGGTTCGCGCTCTCAATGGCTTGGAGATCCCTGCCGGGCAGACTTTCAGCTTTTGGAAGCAAATCGGGCGGGCAACGCGCGGACATGGGTTCGCCGTGGGAAGGGAATTGCGCGAAGGCTGTCTGATTCCCACCGTCGGCGGTGGCCTGTGCCTGCTTTCCGGAGCGCTGTACAATGCCGCTCTGCTTGCCGGACTCGAGATCGTGGAGCGGCATGCGCACAGCAATGCGGGAATAGGCGGTCTGGCCAGCGTGGGACGCGATGCGACGATTTTTTGGAACTATGTCGATCTTCGGCTTCGAGCGGCTACGGACTGGCGCATCGAGGCCTGGCTCACGTGTGATCACCTGGGATTGCGCTTGCGCGCCAAGGAAGCGATGGCCGCTGGGGGGCGGACTCTGCCTCCACCGCTGGCGGCGCCACACGCCCCCGCCACAGCGCCAAATTCCTGCGCCACCTGTGAACAGGGTGGCTGCGTGCGCCATCTGAAGCCGAGTGGGGCGGAGTCGCCGGATCGCATGGCCATCCTCGTGGACGACTGGCAGCCGGAATGGGCCGCCTATTTTCACACCGGAGATTTCGACACCGCGCTGCTTTGCCGACCGCTCGACGGCCGACGTTTTCGCAAAGCGAACTATCGTTGGGATTCCGCGGATTTCGGCCACACGCGCGACGCAACCTGGACCGCACTCCGCCGGGCCTGGGCCTGCCGTCGATTGCGTTCAGAGGGCGCCGCACGGCAGCGGGCGTTGCTCGCCTGGGACGAACAGCTCGCTCGCGCGTATGTCCGTTGCCTCCGCCCTGAGCATACGCACCTCGTCGTCGCGCAGAATTTGCTGCCCTTTCTTTGGCGGGATGGCGTCTTGGGCGGCCGTACCTTCGACGTGCTCATGGCGCGTCTGCCGATGGCCGAACTGCACGCGGCGCTGGATTCTGCAGCCGCGCGGCATTCGGATTCCGGCACCGCGGCCGACTTTCGCGCTCCGGTGGACCTGATCGAAGCTGAATCCCACGCCCTCGCTGCGGCCCGTCATTGGATCACACCGCACTCGGCAATCGCCCGCCTCGCTGGCGCTTGCGCGCAAAAGCTCCCGTGGCGGGTTCCGGAGAAATCCATCGCAGGACCCGCCGAAACTGGACGCCGTGTGGCTTTCCCGGCTTCAACGCTTTGCCGCAAAGGAGCCTATGAATTGCGGGAAGCGGCGCGCGCGTTGGATCTGGAGATCGTCTGTCTTGGCGGATTTCTCGAAGGCGCAGATTTCTGGTCTGGAGTTCGGGTGGAACGCCGCAGCCTGGAGGCTTGGCTGAGGGATGTCCGTGCGGTGGTGCTACCCGCCTATGTCGAGCATCGGCCCCGACGGCTGCTGGAAGCGATCGGAGCGGGATTTCCCGTGGTCGCCACGGCAGCGTGTGGCGTGGGCGGCCTGCCCGGAGTGCGAGAAATCCCCGAGGGTGAAACGGCCGCGCTCATCGAGGCATTACGGGGTTTGCTGGATGGACCTCACGCCTCTGCGGCAAAAAGCGCCGATAGGTCCGCCACGCTGGCTTCGCCCGTAGCGCCGAGCTGATGAATGGTGACTGACGCGGCGGCCATGGCCAATTCCATCGCCTCGCCGATCGAAGCGCCGCCCGCCAATGCTGCTGCAAGATTTGCCGTGACCGAGTCTCCCGCGCCGACGATGTCGATGGGGCCGCGCACCGGCCGGGCCTGGATATGCTGGACGGAGCCACCTGGAGCCGCGGCTAGAATGCCATCGGCGGCAAAGGTCACGAAGACCGGGCGGCCATTTTTTCGGGCCAACTCCGTCGCGGGCTGAGCCGCGGCCGCAGGCGTTAATGAGGAGGAAACGCCCGCGAGCGCAGCCAATTCCGCTGCATTCATCTTGTAGGCAAACGGTGGGAAGTCTGCCAAACCGCGCCGGCTATCTGCCAGGACGAGCAGACGCGGGTGCGCCTCCTGAGCGGCGTGGGCGGCCTCACGAACGAGCCGCGAAACAACACCCGTTTCAGGCAGGTCCACCTGATCCATGAGAATCATCGCATCGACTTGCGGCGCCAGCGTGAGCACGCTTTCCGCAAGCTTTTGCTGCGCAGCCACCGGAGCTGGAGCCCAATTTTTCGTATCGAGTCGGTTCAATTCGCGCGGCGGCTCGCCGACGCTGATGAGCAGCGGTTTGCAGTATGTAAAGGTATGCAAATCCGGCGCGGAGAAAAAGTGCTCGAGCCGCGCGCCGGATCGGGCGGCGAGGGCGCGGCGCAGTTCATAGCCTTCGCCATCGTCTCCACAAAAACCGACGACGTGAAGCGCTTCCAGTCCAAGCGCGGCGAGATTGTTAAAGATCGTGCCGGCGGCTCCAGGCAATGCCCGCACCCGAGTGATGTTATAAACCGGCAGCCCGGTTTCGATCGAGATCTCCTCCCGCACCGGATCGATTTCCAGATAGCGATCGAGACAAAAGTCGCCAACGACCGCCACCCGCAGGGTGGAATACGCTTCGGTGATCTCACGAAATCGCTGCGGAGTCACGGCGCCAGGCTTTCAGTTTTCTCCGGCGCACGCCCGAGGGCTTGCCCGAGCGCGTGGATGAAACGCAAGTTATCGCACTGTGCGTAGTGCATGGCCCCGCCCATGCGCGAATAGCTTTTGCAGAAGCGCAGATAGTAAGCGGGGTGTGTCTTCGGCGGCTCGCCGGCCGACCAATCCCAGCCCTCGCCGTCCTGCAAGTCGACAACATGAATTGCGTGGCCTGAAACCGGGCCGCGGCCTTCCTGGAAGCGCAGGTTGTGCACGCAACTGAGGCTCTTTTCAAAGATCTGCGGACCCATGATGGCCGAGCCGATGGATAGCACCACGCCGCCATCGAGCTTCTCCACCGCCTTGGAAAAAATGCGAAAATCGATCTCCGCCGCCCGCCCGATCGCGGCCCCGTCAAACATGGGATGGCACGCGACAATGTCGTACCCGATGCCCGGGTGTGCGGTCACCGGCACGCCGAGCCGCCACGCCGTGGCCAGGATGGAGGCGTGTTTCCAGCGATGCACCACCTTGTGATGACCGGGGCGAAGCCGGTGCTCACGCGAAACGCGGAGCATCTCCGCGCGCGCCGGGGTGAGGGGCGCCGCCGGGGCGAGCTGGATGCTGGCCGCGAGATCCGCGAGATTTGGCAAGTCGACGCCATCTTCGCAGATGAAACGCCCGAGCGCCTCTCCATAGCCTTCGCCGCGAAGTCCGCCAACGAGCAGCGCGAGCATGATGTTGCGGCCCGTCTCGTCCCAGGCGCCGAAATTGCCGGCTGCCACGCCGCGCTCGACGTTTTCGGTGGAACGACCCAGCCAGGCGAATTCCCAATCGTGAATGGTGCCCGCGCCATTGGTCGCGAGATGCGTGATCCAACGGTTATCGAGGAGCCGCTCGATGATGGGCGCTGCGCCATTGCGTAGCAAATGCGCGCCGTAGATGAGAATCACGGACGCGTCCGCCTCACGCGCCGCGCGGATATTTTGCGCGCAGAGCTCGACGGCCGCCTGTTGTGCTGCTGGGAGTGCGGGCAGGGGGGCATCGGGCGAAACGAGCACATCATCGACTTCCGCGAGACTCTCGCGCTCGTCGAGCGGTCGCACCTTGAGGCGGGAGAGATCGAGTTCGCGCGGGTTCATATGCCGATCAGGTCAAGCAGGGCGCCCGCTTCACAGAAATCCGCGATGGCCAGGCTGGCCCCGGCCTCACACAATTGGGTCTGTTTTCGTTCATCGAGCACGCCGGAGGCATGCCGTTCCTCGTCGCTGCAGACGGCCACGGCCAGACCACCGAGCGACGAAGCCGCGCGGGTCTCCGCCGGTCCATCGCCAAAGGAGAGCAACTGGGCGCCGGAAACCTTGTGCTCGGCCAGGAGGCGCTCCATCACGGCGTGCTTGGAAAACTGCCGAGGATCGCCCTGCCCGCCATAGAGCCGGTCGCCAAAGTAATGCCGCACGCCGAGTAACTCGGCCTCTGCTTCCACGCGCGCCTGGATGGTGGAACTCAGCAAAACCGGCGTGAGCCGGGAGCCGGCGATGCGGTGGAGAAAATCGCGCGCGCCGGCGATGAGATAGTCGTCCGGAGCCGCTGCGCCTTGGCGCAAGCGTTCGCTGCGGCGCTCGATGGCGTCATCGAGCGTCGCCTGGAAATTCTGGCGCAGGGATTCGGCATCCGGCGGCTCTCCGCTGCGGGCTCGGATCATTTCTGCCAACCGTTCACACTGCGCGATGGAAGGCTGGCCATTGAGGGCCATGATTTCGTCCAGCATGAGCTCGCGCAGCGCCTCCGGCGATTCCTCAAGCTGGTGCGGAAAGAAAGGCTCCGCGGCGCGGCACATCATCTCGGGCCAGCCGTGGCGCAGCCAGGAGAGAGTGCCGTCGAAATCGAAGATGACCAGCGCCAGATCGGGATGCAGGCCGACGAGGCGGTCGAGATCGGATGGAGCAGACGCTTGGCGGTTCAAGTGAGTCGAGTGAGTCTGGTGAGTCTGGTGAGACGGGGCAGGACTGCTAACCGGTGACGCCGCAGTTGACTAGTTCGATATTTGGCCGGCGCCGGATTTTGCAAGTTTCGCGTGTCTTAAATATGCGGAGGAGTTTGGCCGCTCAGGCCTTGCGGCCGAATTTTTTTTCCAGTTCCAGATACGAGACCTGAATCATGGTTGGCCGTCCATGCGGACAGCAATATGGCAGCTCACAGGCGAGCAGATCCTGGATGAGCCGCACGAGTTCCGGCTCGCGCAGATAGTCATTCGCCTTTACCGCATGTCGGCACACGGTCTTGGCGATCATGTCTTCACCCAGGCGGAGCTTCGAAGTTTGCGCCGCGCTGGTCTCGCGCAGGTCGTCGACAATATCGCGCAGAAGCTGCGCGGGATCGCCGCGCAGAAAAGTCGGCAGGGCATCGATCTTGAAGGCGCCGGGCCCGAAGGGCTCAAGTCCGATGCCAGCCCGCTGGAGCAGGGAGAGATTTTGCGTGAGCCAGTCAGCGTCTTTCGGCGGAGTTTGCAGGACGACCGGCAGGAGAAGCCGTTGCGAGGGGACGTCCTGCTGCTCCATACGGCGCCGCATTTCCTCGAAGAGGATACGCTCGTGCGCGGCGTGTTGGTCCACGAGCACAAGGCCGGCGGCGTTTTCCATGAGGACGTAGAGCTTTCCCAGGACGCCGAGAATCTTGAAGTCCTGCGCGGGATCGGCGCCGGGCGGGGTGGCGCGAGGAGTGGGCCCAAGCGCAGCCGCAGGCTGAGGCGGCGGTTGCGGTGTGTCGACCGGAGGCGCTTCGGGGGCGAGGTCCCCGGGAACCGATGGCGTTGCCGAAATCTGAGGCGTCGTCTGCGAGGGTTCGAGAGCCGTTTTGGTTGCAGGCTCCAGCGGGAGCGAAGCCCAGTCGCGCCGCAGGGCGAATTGTTGGCGCGCCGGAATGAGATCCGGCGTTTCCGGCAGGGTCTCAGCCGGCGGAGCCACCACGCGCGGCGGGGACGGCGGGGCCGGAGCTGCCGCGCGGAAGGTGGAGGACCAGGCCGCGCGATCGGTCTCCAAGGTGCGGCGCACGGTTTCGATCACCGCCTCGCGCACCGTGGAGGCATCGCGAAAACGCACCTCACGCTTCGCCGGGTGCACGTTCACGTCCACCTCCGCCGGGTCCATGTCGATGAAGAGGAAGGTCACCGGGTGCTGACCCTTCATGAGCGCAGTATGGTAGCCCTCGCGCAGCGCATGGTTCAGCGTGGTGTTTTCGACTGCACGACCATTGAGAAAGATGAGCTGCTGCTGCCGGGAGGAGCGACTCACTCCGGCCTTGCCTAGGTAGCCCCGCAGGCGCAGGCCATTCGATTCGGTTTCGGGGATCTCTAGCAGTTCACCGGCCAACGCCGGGCCGCAAAGGTCGCGGATGCGATCGAGCAGATTCGCCGTGGCGGGAAGCTGATAGACCGGCCGATCGTCCTGCACGAAGACGAAGCCCACGCCGGGGTGCCCGATAGCCTGCAAATGAAGCTGATGCTCCACATGGTGCGCCTCGGTATTCTCCGTGCGCAGGAACTTGCGGCGGGCCGGAAGATTGTAGAAAAGCGAGCGCACCTCGATCTGTGTGCCATGCGCCTCCCCGGAATCGCGCACCGTCTCCATCTTGCCGCCGTGGACGATGATCTCGCTGCCCACGAGGGCGCCGCGTTCCCGGGTATTGAGTTGAAACCGAGAGACGCTGGCGATGCTCGGCAGGGCCTCGCCGCGAAAGCCCAGCGTATGGATCGCCGCCAGATCGTGTCCCGTGCGGATCTTGCTCGTAGCGTGCCGCTCCAGGCAAAGCAGCGCGTCGTCGCGATCCATGCCAAAGCCATCGTCCACCACGCGAATGAGTGAGATGCCGCCGCGGCGGATGAGCACCTCGACGCGGGTGGCCTCGGCGTCGATCGAGTTCTCCACCAGTTCCTTGATGACCGAAGCCGGCCGCTCCACGACCTCACCGGCCGCCACTTGGCTGGCAACTTCTTCGGAGAGGAGACGAATGCGGGACATGAACGGATCTATGATCTATTGAACGCCGCCCTTCTTGCAATGCCGGGCGATGAATTCCCTTCAACGGGAGCGCCCAGGAGGGGCTGCGAAGTCCTTATGGAGAAAATCTCACACGAAGACGCGAAGACACGAAGCTCACCCGCAGACCTTCCGGCGGGAAGCTCCAGATGTGGCGGACGGACTTCCGGAAGGGCTGCCCATTTCGATCACACGGCACGGCATTGGCCCACCCTCTCGATGCTCGTGCTCCAAAATTGGCCGAACTCCAGGCGCTCGACGAGGTACTCGCCGATCTTGGGGCCGGTGGCCATCGGTGTTAAGGCGCAGCAGCCAGCTTCTTCGCCTCGGAATCGAAGACGGCGATCGATTTCTTCAGATCCGCAATCAGGGTGTCGCCCGTGGAGCCTTCATACTCCATGGAGAAAAGACCCTGGAATTTCTGGCGATGCAGCTCCGTCAGCATGCCATGCACATCGGTCTTTCCCTGGCCCCAGGGCACGTCTTTTTTGTTATCGTCCACGTCCTTGAAATGCAGGCTCACGATGTGGCCGGCGAGCTGATGCAGACATTCTACGGCATTGAGGCCCGAGCGGGTCCAGTGGCCGACATCGGCGCAGGCGCCGATGCGTTTGTTATGTCCCTGGATGGCGGCGAGCACGAGATCGGGCTTCCAGTAGGGCGATGGCGAGGGATGATTGTGAATGGCAATGCTGATCTGAAATTCGTCGCAAAGTTTGTCGAGGATGTCGAAAGAGCCGGCCTCCGGTTCGGAGACCAGGATCTGGATGCCAAGATCCTTGGCCAGTTGGAAGGTCTTGCGGTCGGCGGCTTCGTCCTTGGTGAGCTTCACGACGCCAAAGCCCACGACCTGCACGCCGGCGTCGGCGAACTTCTTTTTAATCGCCGTGCGCGCTTCCGGGCTCAGGTTGGGATCGATCGTGGCCGGATTTTCCTTGCTGACCTTGAGGGTCGGATTGAGCTCGAAATACTTGAGCCCGAGAGAGCGGGTGATGTCGATCGTCTCGAAGAGAGTGAGATTGCGAAAGGTGTATTCCTTATTGGCCAGATGCCAGCCGAGTTTTTCCGCTGCGGAATCGTCGCGAGTGGAGGCCGATGGGGATTGCGCGACAGCCCCGGAGAGGCCGGCGAGGAGGAGGGATGCCAGGGAGAGAAAGGGAAGCTTCACGCGCGCGATTAGCGCGTATTTTCGTGGAAATGTAAACCGGCCGTTTCGGGCGTGATGGTGAAATCGAATTGAAAATTCCGCGGCTGCCAAAGCGATCTTACCCACACGCCCCGAACGCGACAAAACGCCTGCCGGAGGTCCGGCAGGCGCTTGTGCATCGAAAACTGCAGATGGGCGTTGAGCGATCGCCGGCTACTTCGTGACCGTGGTGGTCGTCGAGCGCTTCTCGTGCTCGATGACCGGCGGATTGGTCGTGGTCGTCGTGGTAGAGTGTTCCTCCACTTCGGCCGGAGCGGTCTTCGTCACGTGGCGATGCACGATGACGCGATTGGCCACGAGGTGGCCATTGTCGCGGATGTAGTGCACGGTCACGGGCAGGCCGGACTTCACGGTTTCGATCGAGACGGGCGCGCCGGCGTCATCCACATAGGTCGTGGTCTTGCTATAGGTATAGCGTACGGGCTCAGGAGCCGACTCCGAGCGGACGACGATGGTGTCGGGGCTGAATTCGCTGATCGTTCCAGCCGTTTCGGTGGTCGAGGTCGAAGTGGCGGTCACGGTCTCGGCCATGGCGCCGGTGTAGGCCAGGGACGAAGCGATCAGCGCTGCAAGGTATGTTTTGTGAAGGGTCTTCATATGAGTGTTGTGTGTGAACAGTTATTGTTGCGAGGCGCAGTCGCCGAAGCGTTTGCGTCGTTGTTGATAGATCGTGCTAAGCTAGACAGGTGGTTGTCTGGCATTTGGCGTATGGGCGAATTCGCTCTGGTAAACGCAAAAGCGATATTGCCAATGCGACAAAAGCTTATATGCGCACTGCGTCAGATATTCTCCCGTAAAACAACCAAGGCGGGAATGGAGAAATCAGCGGCTAACTCCGGCAGTGAAATAAGTGTTGCTCCGCTCCCGCCAAAGCGCGATTCGTTCGTGGAGAGCTGTGTTTTCCATTGCCTGCCGGTAATCGGCGCACAGATGGTGTGCTGCTGCAATGAACCGCTGTGCTCCCCGATCAGGTCGAAAAGCATGAGCCAGTCGCCGGCGGCATCCGCCAGCCGCAGGGCTCCCAGGCCGCAAGGCAATGCCTCCGCCTGCACCGCATTGCGTGAAGCCGGGCGAAAAGCCGGCTCGGAATGACGGAGCGCAAGGCAGGCGGTATATAGCGTTTTAACAAAACGCTTGTTATCGGATTCCGCCTCGTCCCACGCGAGCTTGGAATTGCGGAACGTTTGTTCCGCCTGCGGATCAGGAATGCGCTGCAATACTTCCGGATCGCGAAAGGCCTTGAAGTCCCGAAATTCGTCGCGGCGCCCGAGTTTTACGGCCTCGCCCAATTCGCGCGGATGATCGGTGAAGAAAAGAAACGGTGTGGAAGCCGCCCACTCCTGGCCCATGAAGAGCAGGGGAGTGTACGGCCCGAGGCAGAGCAAGGCGGAGGCGGCCAGGTAGGCGTCGCGATGGACGACGTCGCTGAAACGGTCGCCAAAGGCCCGATTGCCGATCTGGTCGTGGTTCGAGATGCAATGGATGAACTTTTCCAGTGCGAGATGGCGGGATTCCGTGCCGCGTCGGCCCTTTTTCCCCGGTGAAAATTTCCCGCGATAGTGCCAGCCGTGGCCGAGGGTATCGATGACTTCCTCCAGACCTCCGCGAAAGTCGCCGAGATAGCTTTCATTTTCTCCGGTGTGCGTGACCCGTAACACATGGTGATAGTCATCCGCCCACACACCGTCAAAGCCGAGCCCGCCCTCGCTTTCTGAAAGCAGGACGCGAGATTCATTGCGTGAATCCTCGGCGATGGCGAATCCGCCGAGCGCATGAATTTTCGCCGTGATTTCCTGGAGGATGTGCCGGGGCGACTCATCGACGATGGCGTGGGTCGCATCCAGGCGAAAGCCGTCGATGTGAAACTCACGCATCCAGTAGCCGGGATTTTCTGCCACAAATTCCCGCAGCGGCAAATACTCCGGGCTGCCATAACGAATGGCGCCGCCCCATGGAGTCTTGCGGGTTTCATCGAGATACTCGCCGATATAACAACCGAGATAGTTTCCGTCGGGGCCGAAGTGATTGTAGACGACATCAAGGATCACCGTGAGGCCCTGGCCATGGGCGGCATCGACGAGCGCGCGGAGGTCGTTGGGATGGCCGTAGGCGCGGGACGGCGCGTAGAGGCAGACACCGTCGTAGCCCCAGTTCCGGCCGCCGGGAAAATCGGCGATGGGCATGATCTCGATGGCCGTGACGCCGAGCGCCCGGAGGTCTGGAAGGCGCTCCATGGCTGCGCGAAAGGTTCCCTCCGGAGTAAACGCGCCGATGTGCAGCTCGTAAATCGAAAGATCGCGCAGCGCCGATCGCCGCCAACCGGCGTCCTGCCAGGCGTACCGACCGGGATCGATGACCATGGACGGCCCATGAATGCCCATCGGTTGCCAGCGAGATGTGGGATCCGGGAAACTCGGGCCCCCATCGAGCCGATATTTGTACAGATCACCGGCGGCTCCCTGTGGATCGACGCCGGTAAAGGCGCCATCGGCCTCTCTGTCCATCGCGATCGTGCGTGCGATTCCGCCCTGGACCCCGTAAATCTCGACGTCCAGGCGCCGGCATTTAGGCGCCCAGATGCGGTAGCGCACGCCCTGGTCATCGAGATGGGCGCCCTGCGGAGGCAATTGACGATTCATAGGAGAAAATTCGTCTGTGCGGGCGAATCGGCCGGAGTTTATTTCAGGTCTTTTTGGCCTGAACCCATTCGAGTGCGCCCCGTCCCGCGAGCGCGCCTGTGACGAGGCAGCCATGCAGGAGAAATCCGCCGGTCGGCGCCTCCCAATCAATCATTTCTCCCGCGACGAAAACGCCCGGGAGTTTTCGGAGCATGAGACCGGGGTCGACTTCGCTCCAGCGCACCCCGCCGGCCGAGGAAATGGCCTCCGCCAGAGGACGCGGGCGGATCAATGGAATCTGCAGCGACTTTACCGCGGCGGCCAGGGCGGTGGCGGAGGCGGCCGCTTCCGCAGGGGCGCCAAGCCGCAACAGCGCCTGGGCGGCTGGGCCGAGCCGCCACCGATGCCCGGCCTCCCCGAGGAGATTCCGGCGCGCGGTTCCAAGCCGCTGGACGAGGGATTCGACACTGACAGTTGGTTTCAGGTCGATGGTGATCACCGGCGCGGCCATGGCGCGCAGTTGCGGCGTGAGTTGGTAGAGGGCGCCTCCTTCCAGGCCGTAAGCCGTGACGAGCAACTCACCGGCGGCTTTTTCCGGGCCGACGCTGGCCACGATATTCTTGAGCGGCTGCCCTTCCGCGATGGCCAAAAACTCCGCCGGCCAGCTGGTTTCCCAGCCGCAATTGGCGGACTCGAGCGGAGCGATGCTCACGCCGATGGCGGCGAGCGTGGTCACCCATTGGCCATTGGAGCCCGTATCCGGCCAGGAGCCGCCCCCGAGCGCCAAAATGACCGCGTCGGCTTGGCGACTCACAGGTCCTTCGACCGCCTCGAAGCGAAGAGTAAAGGCAGTCCCTTCACGTTCCAGACCCGTCCAGCGATGCCGCATGGCAAAATTCACACCCAGCGACCGCAACCGATCGATCCAGCGCCGCAAAAGCGGCGCAGCCTTCATTTCCTCCGGATACACGCGCCCGGTTGAAGCTGCGAAGGTCTTGACTCCCAGGCCATCCGCCCAGGCCCGGGATTTATCCGCATCGAATTCAGCGATGAGGACATCCCAAAAACCCGGCGGCTGGTCCGGTCCCGAATAGCGCTGGCTGAAGAGCTTCGCCGGTGTGGCGTGCGTCAGGTTCAAGCCGCCGCGGCCGGCGACGAGGAATTTGCGGCCGGCGGAAGGTTTGGCGTCATAGACGGTCACTGCCGCGCCGCCGCTCGCGGCGATCTCCGCGGCGCGCAGGCCAGCTGGGCCGGCGCCGATGATGGCTATCTGCATTGCGCTACGCATGCCGATTGCCCACTGGGCAGGCAAGCGGAATGCATTTGGGCTCGCGCGCTCGGCGATTTTATTGCGCCTGATCCACCTCTGCAAAACCGAAGGTTTCTGCAAAAGCGCGAAATGTCGCGCCCTCTTTCGATCGGTCGAAAACGGCGAATATAACCTGCTCAAAGGCCACGCTGAAAAGACCAGGCGGCCGCAGCAGTTCGGCAAATACCTCGGCGACGAGCCGTGGATCGTTGCGAAAGACTCCGCAGCCCCAGGCGCCGAGCACGAGATGGCGTACGCCGCGCGATGCCGCGACATTCAAGACGTGTTCCGCGCGCCGGCGGAGCGCCGGCTCGATGTCGGCGACTCGATCCGGCTCATTCTGCTCGATCGCGCCGGCGTTGGGAGCCGGGCAGGTAATGACGGATGCGAGGTAAGGCTCCTCCAGCAAAGCGCCATCGTCCCCACGAATGAAGGGAACTTCCGGCGACCAGATCGCCAGATCAAGGTAGAGGGTGGAGCGATGGGCGCGGTTTTGCCCGTAGAACTCACGCGCGGCGAGCAGGCAGGGATAGAGCGCCGAAGATCGCGCCAGCGATTCCTCTTGCGCTTCGGCGCCGCCCAGAAATCCGCCGCCGGGGTTTTTCGCCGAGGCAAAGTTGAGGCATGCGACATCTGTCGCGCCTGATTGAACCAAACGCTTCAGGGCAGACGTGGTCGTTTCGTTGGTTACCGAAAGGGCCGCTGGACGATCGTTTCGGGAAACGGTTTGGGTTGCCCTGCGTTGGACGAGTTCCGTTCCCGCGACGGCGTCGTCAATCTCTTGCTGGAGCTTAACCACGCGGCCGCCGGGCGCCGTGTATTCCTTGGCGGCGCAGATAACAACGGTCTCTTCCGCGTCTCTTTTGCGAGAGCTTTGTTTCATTTTGAGTTCGGGATTGGGAAGTTGATGTAGTCCACCGGCACATAGTCCGTGAGCCAGACCCCATTTTCCGACAGGAAGAATTGGCGACCGGCGCGGTGCATATCCCCGGCGCGCACGACGAGGATCACGGGCGCGCCGTGCCGCTGGCCAACTTTGAGCGCCGTTTCTTTGTCGGCGGAAAGGTGCACGTGGTGACGTTCGCGGCGGTCCAGGCCTTCCGTGCTAATGGCGGAGAGAAAGCGCGTGGCCGTTCCGTGATAGAGGAAGTCGGGTGGAACCTGCGGAGTATAGCCAAGCGATACCTCGACCGAGTGACCTTGGTTCGCACGGATGCGCAGCCCGTCCTCGCTGTAGGCGAAGCGCTTTTTGTCGCTGGTGGCGACGATGAGGTCGAGTGCAGTGCGATTGAGCACTTTGCCATGGCTGTTGCAGGCCTGGATCAGGGCGGAGATGTCGATCCATCCGGCGGCGTCGAGCGTCAGGCCGATGCGTTCGGGCTCGTGTCGCAGTACGAGACTGAGAAACTTGCTCGTTCTGGTGAGCTGCTTATCATTCATAACCAAAGGAAAATGTTGTTGGGGCGCGCCAAGGAGGTGAGGAAGGGTCGCGCCGAAAAAGTTGGAGGTGAAGCGCAGTCCGATCGAAATGCCGCTTAGGGCGCCCGTTCCAGAGAAAACAATCCCGGCCGTCACAGGGCTTAATCGAATGCGTAAGTCGAAGTAAGAATGTCTGAGTTGTTCGTGTGAATAATACACGAACGAACTGCTGTCAACTCTTCCACAACTCTTTTTCTCCTTCGCCACCGTAAGGTGGAAAAAGACGGCGGAAGCCGTGGACGAGCACAATCCCCAGGAAGAAGAGATTGCGCAAAGGGATCGCGGGCCAGAAATAACGAACCGGCCCGTGCCCGCAGGAAACGCTCTGCTGGCTGCGCAAGCGTACGCCAATCTTCTCCAGCAGATGAATGGAACGCGGCCAATCGGCGAGGTCAGTTTTCCATGTCTTCGGAATGCTCGATGCGCCAACCCGAGCCCCCACCAGCGCGCCAACGATTGAGCTCACGGTGTCGGTATCGCCGCCGCAGGCGATCGCGGCGCCCAGCGCTGCGTCGAAGTCGTCGCGATGGACCAGCGCCGCGTAGATCGCGACCGGGGCGGTCTGGTAAGCATAACCGGAGACCCCGTGAGTCGCGCCTACGGAATGCGCAAACTGATCTACAGGCTCGCCATTGGCAAAAGCCCCGCGAAGTCGCGCGGCGAGTGAGCGCCATTCGCTATCGGTGGAAAGCTCTTCCAGAGCAGTGAATAGCGCCGGCGAGCCATCGCAACCGTGAACGAGATGGGCTGCGGTTTCTGCTACGGCCGCGGCGGCAATCGCTGCGCGGGGATCATGATGCGTCAGCCGCGCGCTCGCGCGAACGTAGCGGTGGCGAAGGTCCGGCGCGTCGGCAAAATAAACTCCAAGCAAGGCGCTTCGCATTGCCGGTCCATTGCCGGCCGAGTAGACGCCGGCTTTTTCCGGAGAAAAACCCAACCAAAGCTTGAGGCAGGCGCGGAGCGAGGCGAAGCCAACGCCGGCGGGAAGGCCAACAATCCACCATCGCAATCGCCACGCGAAAGACCGCTGAAACGCCTCGGAATCGTTTGGCGCCACCAAAAGCGACTGCGCGACCATAAGGGTGTGTTCAGTGTCATCGCTGCTCATTCCAAAATGGCCGATCAGCCGATGCCGCAATGCGCCCGGAAAAAGGCGCCGGATCCGCGCCGCAGACAAACCTTCCATTGGCAGACCGAGCGCATCACCTACGGCGCAACCGATGAGGGCCCCCGCCAATGAGTCTGCCCCGGCTAGTGAGCGTGGAGCCGCTTCCAGTGGATTTTTTTCCGCCACACGCGTTACAACTCGAAATGAAACCCGCTCTCTTTCAGGGTTTCATATTTCCGCGCATTGAAGCGAAAGAGTTGCGCGGGACGATGCGCGCCGAGCCGGGCTTTTTCCTTCAGCGGGACAAGCAGTTTCATCCCTTGGATGCGCTTGCGAAAGTTTCGTTTATCGAGCGGTGTCTCCAGGATGCATTCGTAAAGATGTTGCAACTGCGAGAGCGTGAATTTCTCGGGTAGTAATTCGAAGCCGATGGGCTCGTAGCGCACCTTGCCGCGAAGCCGGGTGAGCGCCACCTGGAGGATCTCGGAGTGATCGAAAGCCAGCGGCGGCATTTCGGAGAGGGAATGCCACCGCGCATCACTGGCATCGCTCGCGCCGGTGGCCGGATGCTCGGAGAGCTTGACCAGCGCGTAGTAGGCCACGCTCACGACCCGCTCGCGAGGATCGCGCGCCACGGAGCCAAAGGTGTAGAGCTGCTCGAGGTAAACGTTGGTCAGGCACGTTTCTTCCGCGAGTTCACGGCGCGCGGCTTCGTCGATCGTTTCCTCGACTCGAACGAAACCGCCAGGCAAGGCCCATTGGCCTTTAAACGGTGGTATGCCGCGTTGGATGAGGAGGATCTTGAGCGCAGCTTCATCGAAGCCGAAGACGACGCAGTCGACGGTGAGCGCGGCGCGCGGGAATTCGTAGGTGTGAGGCACGGTCTTTAATCGGCGAGGGGCAGATGGCCGCGGGCGGCTAGCCAATCTGGATGAATGGAGACCGGGCCTGCGGAAAGAGCAACGATGCCGCCGACGATGGCGCAGGTGGTATCGATATCTCCCGAACCACTCGCGGTGGTCCACATGGCCAGAGTGAAGTCCTGCCAATGACGCGCTGCGCACCACAGAGAGAAGGGGACGGTGTCCGGCGCGGTAATCTCACAACCGTTGCCCAGGAGCCCCACGGCCGCATTTACGGGCCGCGTCAATGGAAGCTCGAGCGCACGGCGGATGCCGGTGTGCGTATCACCTTTTGGCGTGTGCTGGAGAACGAATTCGAGAAGCTCCGGCACGCCATCGGGGGAAGCGTCAGCCGCTGCTGCCCGATGATTCCAGGCCCAGGCCGCCGCGAGCGCGGCCGCGATGGCGCCAGCCTGACCTTCCGGATGAGCATGCGTGACCATGGCTGAAGCCCGGGCCGCCTCGATGAGGGCGTCGATGTCATCCGCGTAGTAGGCGCCAAGCGGAGCGACCCGCATGGCTCCGCCGTTGCCCATCGATCCCATTCCGGAAAAGGCTCTTCCGGCTGCGCTTTTCCACGGTTCCCCAGCGCCGATGGCTCGAAGGATCGCATGGGCTGTCCCGCCGTATCCGCGCCAGGGGCAATTTGCGTATTCGGACGCAAAAAGTTCGGCCAGACGGTCACAATCGATGCGGCCGCATTCGGCCAGGCACCGATAAACGGAAAGCGCCATCACAGTGTCGTCGGTATAGGTCCAGGGTGACGGCGGCGGCTGCCGATGTTGGAAACGGTAGAGAAGTACAGGCGAGTCGCCAAAAAAGCATTGTCCAAAGGCGTCGCCGACGCTCAATCCATCCATGGCGAGCCTCGCGCGGCGCAGGCGCTCCTCGTGATCAGGCGGGAAGATTGTCTCGTTCACGGCTTAACCTCGGTTTTGTGATACTCCGCAATGATCTCGATCTGACCGGCGATGTGCCGATTCAACTCAGGGAGATCCTCCGCCGGGATCCACAGCTCCTCATGAACGGCGCCGCCCACGACTTGCACAGGATAGGCGCTCAGGAACTGCGCGTCGACTTCGAAGCGCGTTACAAAGCCGGATCCAGACGCCGGCACATTCCAGTCGCGGGCGATCTGGCGCGCATACTCCTCATTGAGCACGGGGTAGAAAATGGGCTGGTCGGAAAGCCGTGGCGGGAAGGCGCGAAATCCACTTTCCGAAATGAGTTTCAACTCTTTCGGGCCAACCGGCCGGTAAAGGGTGCGCGTGGCGCCGACATCGCCTGGCGCTGAGGCATTGGTTGGGGCGGTTTGCATGGTATGGGTCCGGTATTCGAGCGAGCGCGATCCGAAACGCTCGGCATGTTCGTGTAAATAGAACACGAACATGCGGCCCGTCAAGCGCTTCCCATACCTCCCAGGGCGCCTACCACCGCGCCAAGCGCTCTTGCACAGTCGGTTCTTGGCGCTCTGCAATCCAGCAGGCGATGGCCAATTGCGCGATCGCCGCCCAGCGTCCTGCGATGGGATGATCCACGAAAGCGTGGAGCGTTTTGCGACAGGGTTCCGGGCCGATCTCCCAGAGGAGGCAGTGGCGCTGCGGATTCAGGACGGTGAGGACGGCGTCTCCAACGAACAGGAGGGAAATCAATTCGAACAATCGTCTTTTCATGGTACATGAAGTGTCGAACGAGAGGTGTCTTCCGGATTCATCATGCCGGCTGCCCTGAGTCAGCCCCATGCAAATCCGGGCATTCCTTGGGGATCTCCCGGCGGCCAATTTTTCATGCGCTGGAACATTTCTCTGCAATAATCGAAAAAACCGCTTGCATTCAAAATCCGGCCTCGTAACTTCCGGCCCTCAAATTTTATGGCAAAAACCTGTTGGTTAGAACGTGAAAAGCGTCGCGCCGCGACTGTGGCGAAGTATGCCGCCTTGCGCGCGGAATTGAAGAAAAAGGGCGATTATGTCGGCCTTTCGCTCCTGCCCCGCAATGCGAGCCCAAGTCGTATGTCTCGCCGCTGTCTCCAGAGCGGACGCAAGCGCGCGTTCATCGGTCGCTTCAAGCTTTCCCGTATCGCCTTCCGCGAGCTCGCGTCCCAGGGGATGATCCCCGGGGTGACCAAGTCGAGCTGGTAGGAGAGCGCTAAAAATCCGTTTTCCCGCGAGTCGCGGACCCTGTGTCCGCGGCTCGTTTTCGTTTGGGGATAGCCATGCTTACTTTTCCCATTCTCGCAGATGCGGCCGAGCCGGTCGCCGCAAATTGGGACAGCCCGGAAGTGATCGCAATGAATGTGATCATGATCCTGGTCCTGGTCGCGCTCAATGGCCTTTTCGTCGCCGCGGAGTTTTCCCTGGTCAAGGTGCGTTCGAGCCAGCTCGATCCCTTGATCGATGAGGGCAATTCCCGCGCCCGTCACGTACGGCGCGTTTTGGACCGTCTTGACGCCTATTTGTCCGCGACGCAGTTTGGCGTTACTCTGGCCAGTCTCGCGCTCGGGTGGGTCGGCGAGCCGTATATCTCGCGGATGCTGCAGCCGCTCTTTGCCGTCGCTGGGGTGCATGCGGCGCACATCATTTACCTTGTTTCGGTGGGGCTGGGGTTCGCCGGCATCACGTTTTTGCACATCATCTTCGGGGAGCTCGCGCCGAAGTATCTGTCGATCCGCGATCCGTTGACCATGGCCATGCGGCTGGTGTGGCCGTTGGATCTCTTTTTCACGATTTTCAAGCCGGCGATCTGGATCCTGAACAAGGCCTCGAATCTCATCCTGAGGCGACTTCTGAATATCACCCCCAGCGGCCCGACGGAGCTGGCGCATAGCGAGGAGGAGCTGCGCATCATCCTCGCGGAAAGCGCCAAATCCGAGGAAGTGTCGTCACTCGGCCGGGAGATCCTCATCAACGCCCTGGACCTTCGGCGCCGAGTGGTGCGGGATATCACCACGCCGCGCAAGAATGTCACGTTTCTCAATACGGAAGACACCTTCGAGGAAAACCTCGCGCGGGCACAGCAGTCTCGGCACACCCGTTTTCCGCTATGCGAAGGCCACCTGGATAACACCATCGGCCTCGTGCACATCAAGGATATCCTCACCCTGCTGCGGGAGGAAAATCCCGATCTGCACAAGATCAAGCGCGAGCTTTTTCCGGTGCCGGAGATGATGCCGCTGGAGCGGCTGCTGACCTTTTTTCTCGGTCGCCATGCGCACCTCGCTCTGGTGGTGGACGAATTTGGCGGCACGGTGGGCATCGTGACGCTGGACAATGTCCTGGAAGAGATCGTGGGCGAAATTCAGGACGAATTCGACGCCGTGACGCCAGAATTCAAGCGGGTGAACCCGGACGAGTTTACGGTGGAAGGCACGCTGGGTCTCTATGAGTTGAAGGACCTTGCAAACCTGGAATTGGAAAGTGAGGACGTGAGCACCGTCGGCGGCTACGTGACGCATCTGCTTGGCCATTTGCCCAAGGCGGGCGAGCATGTCTCGATCGAGGATTACCTGGTCACGGTGACCAAAGCGGATGACCGCCGGGTGATCCAATTGCAATTTAAACGCCTGCCGAAGCCGGAAGAGGACGAAGAAGACAAGGTTGCGGAGAAGAGTGGCCGGGAAGATTAGGCCTGCTGTTGGTCTTTATTTCGCGATCGCGACATAGGAAGAATGGGAAGAATGGGAAGAATGGGAGGCGCGCGATCATCGTCGCGCGCAGGAAAGACCTCCGCCAGGAGAACAGCGACTGCCAGATAAACTAGGGTAACTATTCTGTAGTCTGGGACTGCCTACAATCCCGTCGCTTCAACTTCTTCGTAGACGCCATTATTCCCCGCCAGGATCCGGCCGGCCAAGGCGAGATCAGTATAGGCGACTTGCCAGAGCGCGGTGCCGTCGGGCAGGGCAATCGGCGGACGCAATGAAACGCTGCGGGTGCCCTGAACGACTTTATCTTCGATAGGATAGTTGAAATCACCGATATAGCGCTCACGAGCGACGGTGAAGATGGCGTGCTGGATGGCGGAGGCGACTTCCGAATTATTGGCTCGGCCGACCGCGACGATTCGATAGATGCGGCGCGTGGCCGGGGTGACATACACCCAGTATTCGAAGAAATGTCGATTGGGGGCGATGGGCTGAAAGCGGAAGGCTTGGAAACGGGCATTTTCGTCGGTTCGCACGATGCCGGTTGGATTCGACTCCGTGGGAGTAAAGACGTCGCCTAGTTTCAAGCCAAAGGCGCCTTCGAGCGCGTCGACGGCGAAACTGGGTAGGGTGAAAGCCAGGAGCAGGAGGGCGGAGAGCAGGGGTTTCATTTGGGTGTGGAAAGTCGTGGGTATGAAATTGTGCAGGGCGGTAGGTCTGACGCTGGATCGCGCGGTTTTACTCAGAATTCTTTTTGGATATTAACTTTTTCGAGCTGCGTATTTGGCGCATGGTTTGCGCCATGAGTCACTCGAATTGCGCAGGCAAGTTTTCCCTTCGTTTCCCGCGGGGATGGGGTGTCGCGCTCGTCGTTTTCGCTGCGATACCAGGCATGGCCCTTGGTTCGCCGGAGGCGGCCGAACGATTCTCCGGCGAAGCGCAGCAGGCCTTCGAGGGAGGCGACTATGCCAAAGCGGCGCAGCTCCTCACCAAAGCAATCGCGGAAGACGAGACCGACCCGGAGCTCTACGCCAATCGCGGCAGTTGCTACGACCTTTTGGGAAAGACGGATGATGCACTGCGGGATTTCGATCTCAGTTGGACCAAGGCGATTGTGAAAAAGCACGATCCGAAAGACAAGAGCCTCGCCGGCATCGCGTTCAATCGCGGCGCGGCCCTGGCGCATGCGCGCAGGCTCAAGGAAGCTGTGGCGGATCTGACCAAGGCTTTGGAAATCGATCCGGAGTTTCCCGAGGTGCGTCTGGATCTCGGTTGGATCCTCGCCACGGCTTCCGACGCGAGCCTCCGCGATCCCGCGAAGGCCCTGGCCTTCCTGAAGGAGGAAGCGGCCGAAAACGGCGGAGGCTCCGCGCGGTTGGCGGATTCCTTAGCAGCGGCGGAGGCCGCGAATGGTCATTTTGACGAAGCGGTGAAGCAGGAGAATGCGGCGCTGGAGCTGGCGACCACCGCCCAGCGGAGAAGCTATCTCCAGCGCCGCGAGCGTTATTTGCACAAGAAAGCCTATATTGATGAATCCGGCCCGGCGCTCCCGTAGCGCGGTGGCAGCGCGCGAGCCAAATCAAATGATTCGTGACCGCGGAGTGCTAGAACCCAACGCGCACGAGCACGCTCACATCGGCCGAGCCGGCATTCGCGGTGGCGATGTCCAGAAGGCCGTCGCCATTGAAATCGGACAGGACAAGCGCCGCCGTCTTGCGTGGAGGCGTGTTGTCGAGCTCTATGGTCATTGCCGGGTTGAAGGTCGCGCCGCCGAGGTTTAAGTAGATCGATACCGTGCCCGCGGCGGTATTTCCGACAACCAGATCCGTTCGGCCGTCGCCATTCAGATCGCCGGCGGCCACAGTCAGCGGCGCGTTATTTCCGGGATGCGTCAGCTTGATTTGCGAGCTGAAGCGCGTTGTCGGCGACTCATTCAACAGGACGCTCACGAAGTGGCTCACTCCATGCGTGACGGCCAGATCGAAGTTTCCGTCGCCGTCGAAGTCGCCCACGGCGAGCGCCGTCGGATTGACTCCCACATGCGTGCTCACCGGCTTGGCGAAGGTGAAATCGGGATTTGCCACGAGCAAGGCCACGCTATTCGAGCCGCCATTCGCCACCGCAATGTCGAGCCGCCCCGTGGCGCTGAAATCAGCCAGCGCCAGGTCTTTTGGACTGACGCCGCCGGCGGATAACTTGACTGGCGTGCCGAAGCTCCCATCGACATGCCCAGGCAGAATGGTCACGGTATTGCCGGCCGAGGTCATGACGAGATCGGTCAGGCCGTCGCCCGTGACGTCACCTGCGCGCAGGGCTCCAGGCGTGCTCGTGGTCGAGTAATGCACCGGCGCCGCGAAAGTCCCGTCGCCGGCATTGAGAAAGATCGAGACATTTCCCGAGCCGCTATTGGTCACGGCGATGTCCGGACGTGAATCGCCATTGAAGTCTGCGATCACCACCCCCCGCGGCGCTTTTCCTCCGGTGCTCATTTCCAGCGCAGGCAGAAAAGCGCCGGCGCCCGCGTTTTCCAGGATGAGGATCGAGTTGCTTTTGGCGTCCGCCACTACAAGTTCATTGCTCACGACACCGCCCGTTCCAAACAAGTTGTCGGAAGCGATTGAGACTGGGCTTTTTCCCGCATCGTAAGTCGCGGGCGCGGCGAAACTCACCGGCCCATGCGTGTTGCTCGCCGTCTCGCCGATGAGGATCACGTTGAGTTTGGCCATTGCCGCCGCCGAGCCAAAGACATTGTCTGTCCCGAGCCCTCCATTGACGAGCAGGGTGTCTGTGGCGTCGAAGCCGCTTACCTGAATGACCGGGCCCAGACCGCTCACCTCTACTCCCGGGGCCGTGGAATCGACGCGCAGGTGATCATCGCGATCGGATCCATTCATCGTGAGGGAGTTGACGGCTCCATTGCCCGCGCCGTTTACGCCCACGTTCAACCGGAGTGCATGCACCGCGGTGGAGGAAAGATCAGAGCAAACGACATTATCCGCGCCGGCCAATAGGGAAATGGCCACCTGTTCCACGTGCGCGGCATCTTGAGTGACGGCGCCGACATCGCGAGTCAGATGAAAGATGGTCCCCTGCGCCGAGAGGCCGATGTTTTCCGTAGCGTTCGAGCCGTTGAAGATCAGCACATCGGTTCCCGAGCCGCCATCCTGGAAATCGCTCCCATCGCCCGGATTCCAGATGAATGTGTCTAGCCCTTCCTCTCCAAAAAGCCGGTCGCTGCCCCGGGATCCGACGATTTGGTCATTTCCCGCTCCACCGTGAATTTCATCCGGACCGCTTCCTCCGGTGAGCTTGTCGCTGCCGGCTCCGCCGTCTATCCGCAAAGGGAGATTGATGGCGTTCGATCCGATGACCGTGTCATTGCCGGCGCCCGATTCGATGTTGGTCAAAGCTGCCGACGCGGAGGCGATCGTGATGGCATCGGCCCCGGCCCCTGTGCGTAGTGTCACCGACCCGAAGGCCTGGCCCGCCGTGGTGACCTGCAGGCCGGAGCCCGCGATGGTGGTGGCATTTACCACCACGGTTCCCGCCGCCGTCGCCGCGGAATCGTCCACCACCAGCGTATTGCCGTTCGTTGTCGGATTATTCACCGTAAAACCCGCCTTAAGCGCTGCCGCGTGATGGTCGCCCCCCAGGATTATCGTGTGAGTTCCCAGTCCAAGATTGATGGCCACGGTGCTCGCCGTGTCGGCCGCCAGGGTCTGAACACCTGGCATGGAGCTGTCAAAATCGAAAGCGCTGGCGAAGCCTGGATCTCCTGCGGCAAATCGATTGTGACTCAATAAGCCGCCGATGGCCGTAATGAGGAGTGTGTCGTTCGTCGAATCTCCGGCAAAATTCGCCGCCGTGCCGACCAATGCCGCGGCGTAGGCCGGCGCGATTCGATTTTCCAACATTTCGATTGTCGGCGCTACACGGTGGCGGGCAGAACGAGGAATCGGTGTACCCGCAGAGGTCTTGGCTGTTTTCATGCGTATCGTATTCGCTGCATGGGAGGGAGGCGAGTGTATGGCATATTGGCCGTGCTTGGCGGAATTGTAGCGGAATTCACTGCTTAATCTCGCAACGGAATGGGAGCGAGATTAGCCAGAATAAGAGCTGTGAGGGTCAAGCTACGTTTTGTAAGTGTATAAAATTGTACACTCCATCGCGCACTGTGGTCGATTATCTGTAGTGGAATCCTCTATCGGCGTAATGTTTTCCTCGGCGATGCCTGTGAAGGGATATTGTGGCATGGCCGGTGCTAAGCGGCGAGCCCGTCTCAATCGGATCCGCTACCGGAAAGGCGGGGTCTCGTCCCAACCAAAAAAAACCGACTCCAACAAACACCACAGCGAAAATCATGCGAAATCCTATGTGTCGATGGCCGCTCTACGTGGCCGCAGGAATGCTGGCATTCCTCACAGTTAACCCGGCTATTCGGGCTCAAGACAAGGCGGCTCCGCCAGCAGCCGACGCCGCCCCGCCCGCTGCTGCAGCCGCTGAACCGGCGGCCCCGGCAACTCCGGCCACCGAGACGCCGGATTCCCTCGGCACGACCCTGAACAGCTCGAAAATCGTCGGCGGAAACTCGGGCACCGCGCTCGATCTCACCTGGCCGGTGCCGGCGGATAGCCCCTCCGTCAATCCTGACGGCAAGGGCAAGGTAACCAATGATGAACTCATCAATAACGTCGCGCATAACAAAAACTCGATCAACCTGATGTGGACGCTCATCACGGGATTCCTCGTGATGTTCATGCAGGCGGGTTTTGCCCTAGTGGAGACGGGCTTGTGCCGTGCGAAAAACGCCGCGCACGTCATGTCCACCAATTTCCTGATCTACGGATTGGGCATGTTGGGCTTCTGGTTCTGCGGCTTTGCCTTCATGTTTGGCAACTATGCCAACGGCCCCGTGGCCATTGGCTGGCAGCCCTCGCTGGGACAAGGGCTCATGTTGCTGAACCAAGGCTGGTCTCCGACGATTTTCGGACATCCCTTTGGTCTCATCGGCTTGAAGGGTTTTTGCCTGGGGCAATCTACTTTTGATACCGCGATCCTGACGTTGTTCCTGTTCGAAATGGTGTTCATGGATACCACTGCGACCATCCCGACTGGCGCCATGGCTGAGCGCTGGAATTTTAAGAACTTCATCATCTACGGTTTCTGGGTCGGCATGTTCCCGTACTCCATCTATGGCAACTGGGTCTGGGGCGGCGGTTGGCTGGCGCAGCTCGGGATAAACTTTGGGCTGGGACATGGCGCCGTCGACTTTGCGGGTTCCGGTGTGGTGCATATGTGCGGCGGCATGATTGCGCTTGCGGGCGCCATCATCATCGGGCCGCGACTAGGTAAATTCGGGCCGGACGGCAAGCCGAGGGCCATTCCCGGTCACGATATTCCGATGGTTATGCTCGGCACCTTCATTCTGGCGCTCGGCTGGTTTGGCTTCAATCCCGGCTCCACTCTCGCCGGAACGGATAACCGCATCACGGTCGTCGCGGTAAACACGATGCTCGCGGGCGCAGCTGCCACCATGGGCACCATGATCACGATGTATATCCTCACGAAGAAGTTCGATCCGTCGATGCTTTGTAACGGCCTCCTCGCGGGTCTGGTGGCCATCACGGCGCCGTGCGCCTTCGTCAATACAATGGGCGCAGTCATACTTGGCTTTATCGCCGGCGTGCTGGTCGTGGGCGCCGTCTTCTTTGTCGAGCGCAAGCTCAAGCTCGATGATCCGGTCGGAGCGATCTCCGTACATGGTGTTTGCGGTTGCTGGGGTGTGCTCAGCGTAGGCATCTTCGCTAACGGCTCCTACGGCCAGGGCTGGGGCGGCGTGCACAAGTTGCTCAAGGATGGCGCCTGGACCATCATCAACAACGACGGCGCCGCCGCCACGCTCAAGAAGTTCGCCGATATGACCGGCAGCGACCCGAAGCTTGGCGGTTGGAGTGACCAAGGTGTCGCGGGCATCCTCTCACCGCTGTTTGGCGGGCCGCCCTCCGACTTCTCGCAGTTTGGCGCGCAGTTCACCGACGCGTTGGTCAACTTCCTCTTCGTGTTCAGCTTTGCCTTTGTCTGGTTCAAAGTTTCGAACATGATCATTCCTCTCCGCTCCAAGCGCGAAGACGAACTCGAAGGCCTCGATGTCCCGGAAATGGGCGCCGAAGCTTATCCGGACTTCCAACTCACGGACAGGTCGTCGCCGCCGGCCCATTAACGATAATATCCATCGCGTCGGTTTCCGGTCGGCGCATGCGCCGGCCGGGACCACGCCATTTGCAAAAAACGACAAATGAAAAAAATCGAAGCTATCATCAAGCCCTTCAAACTCGAAGAAGTGAAGGACGCCCTCTCGGAAATCGGCATCGAAGGTATGACGATAACCGAGGTCAAGGGATTCGGCCGGCAGAAGGGCCATACCGAAATCTACCGTGGCAGTGAGTACACCGTGGATTTTCTCCCGAAAATCAAAATCGAAGTGGTGCTCACTCCTGAACAGGTCGAACCGGCTATCGCCGCGATTGTCGGCGCAGCCAAGACTGGCAAGATCGGCGATGGCAAAGTGTTCGTCTCGGGTATCGAGCAGGCCGTTCGCATCCGCACCGAAGAGCAAGGGGAAACCGCATTGTAACAAAACTATGCAATCGCATCTGTCTGTGTTGCTCATCGGAACATCGCTCGCGGTCCTGGTTTTGGGCGGCTATCTTTGGCGTCTCACCGGTCAGCGAGTCGCTGTGGTTCACACGCTTTTCGGCAGCTTTGGGTTGCTCTTCGCGGCCTTTGAAGCGGTGAATCGCAGCCGGCCCGAATGGAGTTATGTGCTTCCATTCTTCACAGCCATGCTCTTCGGCGGCCGCGCAGTCGGCGCTTGGTGGAGAAGCCGAAAGGAACATGACTATCGGCGACCGGCGGAAGTCCTCACGACGGTGACGGCGATGAGCATGCTCATGGCCGTAGTGGCGTACTTCTCCGTCTGAGCTGCGAACCATCTTGCAAGTTTAGTGTGAGCTAGGGACGCCAGGCGGTGGGGGCAGCCTCATCGCTTGGCTTTCTCTATTCATTTGCAACTTTTTCTGCTTCTAACCGACCACTGCTTTGTCCGGAATTCTTGCCTCGGCTCCCGCTGCTGTCGATTTGCCGCTTGCCCTCACGTTTCCCTTTGTGGCCCTTTTGGCGTGTCTCGCCCTTTGCCCCCTGTTGACTCCAAAATTCTGGGAGCGCTATTATCGCGTGGTCGCCTGCGGCTTGGGCGCCGTAAGTCTACTTTGGTATGTCGCTGCGTATCACGCCAAAGATCGGGTCGTCGGGGTGGCAGGGGATTACATCAGTTTCATCGTCTTCCTCGGGGCGCTGTACACCGTGGCCGGCTCGATCCACATCCGTGTGCGCGGCGAGGCTACGCCGCTCGTAAATTGCCTTTATCTTTTGGCGGGCGCCATCATCTCCAATCTCATCGGCACGACTGGCGCTTCCATGTTGCTTGTCCGGCCCTGGATTCGGATGAACAAATACCGGTTTACCAATTTCCATACGGCATTTTTCATCTTCCTCATTTCCAATGTTGGCGGAAGTCTGACTCCTATCGGCGACCCCCCGCTTTTTCTCGGCTACCTGAAGGGTGTGCCCTTCTTCTGGATCACCGCCCGCACCTGGCCCATGTGGAGTTCCGCGGTTGGTCTGCTCATTTTGATCTTCTATTTCGTCGACCGGCATAACTTTCTTCGGGCGCCCAAGGAAATTCGCGAACTCGAAACGGCGCACGAAACGTTTCTGGTCGACGGCGTGCGGAATTTTGCCTACCTGGCAATCATTCTCGCGGCCGTCGTCTTTTGCCCGGTTGTCTGGCGGGAATTACTCATGGGCGCGGCGGCTGCCGCGTCTTATTTGACCACGCGCCCCAGCACTCACGAGGCGAATCATTTTTCATTTGGCCCCATCAAGGAAGTGGCTTGGATTTTCGCCGGAATCTTCGCCACGATGAGTCCAGCGCTTGATTATCTCGAGCTGCATGCCGCCGCATTTGGTCTTCGTGAACCGGCGCAGTTTTATTGGTTGAGCGGGTCGTTGAGCGCGGTGCTCGATAATGCTCCGACCTATTTGACGTTCCTGGCCGCCGCCTTCGGCGTTCATGGAATGATGCTCGACGAACCGGGTCAGATGACCGCCTTCATTTCCCAACATGGCGAATACATCGTCGCGATTTCACTCGGATCGGTATTCTTCGGCGCCATGACCTACATCGGAAATGGCCCGAATTTCATGGTAAAGGCCATCGCCGACCACGCAAAGGTTCATACACCGGATTTCTTTGCGTATATTTTGAAATTTTCTGCGCCGATCCTGTTGCCCGTTCTCGGTCTCATCGCTTTGATTTTTCTCAGACACTAAACCTTTTCGCAGCTTACGGCAGATCCCTATGCACGGCCACGCCAATGTCACTTTGGGCAGACGCCCTAAGCGTGGCTGGCACTCCGCGGAGGGCGGGCTCGTCGAAGACGGAATGTTTTCCGCAGGGGGCTCGTTCCCGCACGGAATTTTGAAGCGAGACCGCGAGCGAAAGCGCCGGGCCTCAGGTGACCGGAGAGACCGGCGTGGCGGGGTGAGAATATTCACCATTGAGCCATATGAATGCTGGCGCATCCAAGATCGTTGTCGTTGATGACGATCCCATGTTTCGGGAGCGCCTCGTGGAACTCATTAACCGGGCAGAAAGCCTGGAGGTTCGAGGTCAGGCCGATAACGCCGTGGACGCGTTGGCCCTCGTGCAAGGTGTCGACCCCGATCTGCTTGTTCTCGACCTGACCTTGCGCGGTTCGAGCGGGCTGAGGTTGATCAAGCGAATTCGCGTTCTGGGCCTAAAGGTTGCCATCCTCGCGGTCTCCGCCCACGATGAAGCGCTTTGCGCGCAACGCGTCCTTCACGCGGGAGCGGGCGGCTATTTCATGAAAATTCGTGGATCGGATGAAATCCTCATTGCTATTCGAAAGGTCCTCGCCGGTCAGATTTACATTTCGAGCAAGACGTCGTACCACGGAAAATCTGCTTCGGAATGCAACTCCCAGGCAAAATATTCCTGGAGTCGGCTCGCGGATCGGGAAATCGAAGTCGTGCGTCTCATTGGGATGGGGCGCACGACCAAGGAAATCGCCGAAGATCTAGGGCTTGGAATTCCGTCGATCGACACCTACAAAGCAAGAATCAAAGGAAAGCTCAAACTGCGCAACGCCGTGGAACTCCAGCATTTTGCGGTGCGCTGGTTTTTGGACACCGAGCAGGAACTTTAGATTCTCTACGTCACCAGCGATGAATCAGCCGGATCGAGAATAACTACCTGTCAGGATTTTCCGCCGGCCCCGTTTTCGCCGGCAGTAGGGGAAGAAGGCGGAAGTTTGCGAATCACGAAATGGTAGGCGCAAGGTTTCGCCGCAGCGCGTTGCAGCGCCACCAGTTCATCGTCGAGCTGCCGAAAGCGCGCGGCCAGATCTGCGGCCGAAGCTTGCGTTGCCAGAAAGCGTGAACGCAATTCCCCGCCGTTCCAAAGCTTGTCCCGCGCGTCTACGAGGTCCTTGACCACATTCGACTGCGCGTCCCAGGGGCCGCCGGGTTCGAAGCCATTGGCGGTGATTGATGAAATGTTTTGTCCTTTCTCCAATTGCGCCGCCGAAGTTTTGCCGACAAGTCGGTCGTCGACGCGAATCTCATATTCGCCGGTGGGCAGACCTTTGACGGTCAGCATATAACGATTCAGTGTTTCACTATACGGAACCCACCGATTGTTGAAGACGCTGAATGGACCGAGATTGAGCGGCAGCCCTTCATCGAGGCGGGTGAATTCCAGGCCATCGGCATTTTTTCGGATGGCCGAGAGCGTGCAATGTGCAGATTCGACGACCGAGCCTGTTTCGGCGTCCAGCGCTGCAGCAGAGACTTCGGCCGGCGCGCCCAGTCCGAGGAGAAGGGCGTGGGCCATCGCAAGCTGCCCGAGGTCACTGAGATGGACTCCGTCTTTCACGTGCATCTGTGTCTTTTTCTCGGGATCCTTTTCGTCGGCATTCGCCGCCAGCGCGCGGCGCTGCGCTTCACGCATGGGCCGCTGCAGGTCGACGGTTTCGGCCCCGAGCGATTTCGCGAGCGCCAGCCCTTCCTCCGTCATTTTTTGCAGCAGACCTGTCTCGGCTTCATCCGGCGGCACCGACGTGATGGCCGCCGAACAGATGATCGGCCTTACGCCATGCGCCTTGCATTGCTCCACGATGGAGCGGATCCCATCGAGATAACGCTGCTGATGCTCCGCGTCACCCTTGGCGCCCCAGCCGATATCATTGATCCCAAAAGCCACCGTGACCACCGTCGCGCCCTTGGCAAAAACATCCCGCTCCAGGCGCTGGGACCCGCCCCACGCCGTATCCCCGCCGATGCCCGCATTGACGAAGCGAACATGTCGCTCCGGATAGCGGAGCAGGGTGTATTGCTCCACGATCTTCGTGTAGCCGCGCGCGGCCGTGATGCTGTCGCCGAGGAAAGCCACCGTGTCGCCATCGCGGAGGGCGAAATCGGCTCGGGCCACCGTGGCCGTGAAAAAAAGGAGAAGGCAAATCGCAAAACGCATAGAGAAGATGCGCCCGATTTAAAATGAGTGAACCATTCAGTCAATATTCTTTGCAAAAGAATTTGGAGCGCTGGCAACACCGATTTGCCACTGGCGAAGTTTATTTCCGCAGCCGGCCATCCTCATCCAGGGCCGAGTATGTGTCTGCCGCTTCGAGCCCGAGCCACGGATCGCTATTCGGCGTGAGGAAGAGCTCGGCGTATACCTTCGCATTGAGAGCCGCGAGATCGCGTGGCGCAGAGCCGTCTGCGAACCACTGGTGAAGGGTGGTGTGAAGCTTGGATTCGTTATATCGGGTATCTTCATCGATCGACCGGTTGAAATTCTTGATCATCTTTTCGAGCGGTGCGCAGTCAGAGCATTGCGTCGACATCGTTTTAATGCGCATGAGCGCGATGCTTCGTTGGTCCAGCGCCGAAGCAGGGGCCAGTTGGGGATTGCCGGGTTTCTGTCCAATGATTTGACGGACGTCCTGGCTGCCCCCGACGCGAATGAGTCCAAGTTTGCTGAGCATGGGACGCTCGACGGCGCTTTTGCTCATGGTGAGGCGGTTCGCGGATGCGGCCGATGGTGGATTTCCGTTGCCGCCCCGTGTGGCGATCGGCGCCTGAGAGACGCCACCGACGGTGATTTCCGATTGCTGCCCCATTTGCAGGGCAATGAGTTGGGCTTGATGGGCCTCGCGAAGGCTCGAAGCGTACCCAGCGGGCCCGGTGCTTTTGACGATCGCGGCGATGTGATCGGCATTGTCCAGCGCACGGAGAAACGACTCCGGGCTATATAATCCCGGAATGGCGTCGATGACCTGGCCGTCCGAGTCTAAAACGTAGTGAATGCTGTTGCCGGTGATCGTGCGTTCGAGTTTGCGCCCATCGCCGAAATCGATCGTGACTTTGGGCGCAGGCCGGACGGATTCCCAATGCAGAATATAGCTATGCCGCAGGCGTTTGGAGACTTCGGCATTGGCGTAAAGCACGGTGCGGAAGAAGCGGCTGTTAGCGCAACTGTAGTCCTCGTCGAGTTTCCCAAGAAGACGCAGGGAAAGGATGGGTTTGCCGGTGGCTTTGGCTTCGGCTTTGGCCGCAGAGAAATCCGTATGCCAGAAAAGTTGCGAGGCAAAATCGTCGCGCTGTCGGGACACCGCATCGAGTGCGGCGGTGAGGCGCTGCCAGTGAGAGTCTCGCAGCGAAGTTGAAGCGGGAGAGTTAAGGATCGCGTCGATCTCTGATCGATGCGCATCGACGAGAGCGTCGAGGCCAACTGCGCCTTTGGAACGGAGGGTGGCGATGGCGGATTGAGCGATTGCTGGATCAGAGGACAAGGCATCTTGCACTTCGCGTGGCTCGGCGGACGCCAGGAGGGTTTGGACGCCGAGCAGGGCGGGAAGGAGCAGGGAACGCTGAATTTTCATGGCGCCAGTGTGGCTCTTTGCTCGCCGTGAGTTGTCAGAACTCCGCGAACGAAATGTAAAGAATTTGTCAGAGGAGCTGCATAGTACGTAGCGTAGGCCTAAGGAGGAAGTTTGAGCTTCGCCATCGTGCATCCGTGTGCGATTGCTTGGCTTCGTGAAAGCGCTCATTTTCGCCCTGCTTTGCGGTCTCGCGCTGCCGTCGCCGGCTGCGAGCTTTGAGGATTTTCCTGCCGTGCTGCAGAATATCATCCTGGATACCGCAACGCAGATGGGATTGGGCGACAAACCGATGGACCAATTGCCCGACAATCTTCGGAATCCGGAGCAGGGTCTCGTCCTTTTTGCCGATTACGCCCATGCCGGAGACCAGTCGATTCCGGTGTATCTGCTGAATCGGACCGGCAAAGCTGTCGCGCTTTCCACAGAAGATCACGATATTTATCTCAAGCTCGAATTCCTGGATGCCAACGGCGTGTGGAAACGCGCTCAAGCTCACCAATTCAGCCGATGCGGGAATAGCTATGGCTTTAGCGCGCCAGTGCGAAATGACCGATTCGTGCGGCTTTCCGGTTATCAGCCCGCAGCCGGACGCGCCGCAAAAATCCGCTTTCACCTTTATCGGCAGACGTTTGAGATCACTTCGAACGTGGGAGACGGGCTGGTCGATGACGGCGACATCGAACTCGCAAAAGGAGATTGGATGGCCGTCCTCGGCGCGGATTTCGGTAGCCTTGCCGACATCGCGCAAGGGAACGTTCCTGCGCTGCCACTGGGCCGCGAAGTCGCGCGTCGCCTGGCGATCGAAGAATTGGGTCACCGAGGCTTTGAAGTCGAGAAAACCAGGGCGGTGCTCAACGCCATTGTCGCGACGGGCGAGGAGCCATTCGTCAAGTTAGCCAATCAGCAACTCTCACAACTCGATCGGCGGTCCAAGCGAGCGCTGGGGTGGAGTCTTTAGTTTAGAGAGTTCCGACTTCGCACGAGTTCTCCGGCGGCAGAACGAGCTTCCTCAGGAGTTCAATGGACATCGACTCCGCCATAAACTGGACTTGAATTAACGGCAAGATTTACGTGGCGGCCGAAGACGCGGGAGAGTCCGAGAGTGCTCTGACACGGCTATTCGCAAAGCGTAGGAGAAATAGCTTGGAACCACCTGCCATGCTGAGATACCTGTTTCCATGCGCCTTGGAATCGATTTTGGGACCACGCACACTGTAGCAGCACTCGTGGATCGCGGGAATTTTCCCGTCGTTCCGCTGGGTGAACACGATGTCAGCCCGTCTTTGGTCGCCGCGCACACCGACGGCCGCATCGCTTACGGTCGGGAAGCGGCGGCGATTGGCGCGGCCCACGAGCCCGGTTGGCAGCTGTTGCGTTCGCTGAAACGGCTCCTTCACGGCGCCGGACCGCAAACCGAAGTCGTGCTCGCCGGTCGCGCCTTTTTGTTGCGCGAGCTTTGTGCAGGCTTTCTTTCGCATGTCCGTGAATCCATTTGCCGTCAGCTGCGGCGCAGTGAGAAGGACGTGATCGAGGCGGCGATCAGCGTGCCTGCGAATTCTTCCAGCAGTCAGCGCCTGCTCACGGTCGACGCCTTCCGGGCCGCCGGCTTCGATGTGGTGCGCCTGCTCAATGAGCCCTCGGCCGCCGCCCGCGAATACGCCCACCGCCAGAAGCGCACGCTGACTGGCCAGCGTGAGCACGTGCTTGTCTACGACCTCGGCGGCGGAACCTTTGACGCCTCGGTATTGCGCATGGACGATGATGGAGGCGAGGTGGTTGGTTCGGCCGGCGTCTCGCGGCTTGGCGGGGATGATTTCGACGAAGTTATCTATCGACTCGTCCTAGAGAAAGTGGGCCTCGACGAATCGGCGGCGCCGCTCCTGTTTCGCGAGATTTTATTGGAGGAATGCCGGGTGCAAAAGGAGTCCGTAAATCCCAACACCCGAAAGCTCGTCGTCGACCTGGCGCCGGCGCTTTCGACCGCGCCTGAGTTGGCCAAAAGCCGCGCCATTCCAGAGACTGTGGCCCTCCCGGCCGACGCCGTCTATGCCGCCTGCGGCCCGCTCATTGCGGCCAGCCTGGACTCGATGGATGAAGCACTGCGCGATGCTCACGACGGCGCCGGCGTGGAAGAGAGCGCCCTCGCCGGTATTTATGTCGTTGGCGGCCAGAGCAGCTTTCCGCCGGTGTATCGCACGTTGCGGGAAAGATTTGGACAGAACCGGGTGCATCGTTCACCGCATCCTTATGGCTCCATCGCCATCGGTCTGGCCATTCATCTGGCCGAAGGGGGACCTAGGCGCATCGCGGAAAAACTTACCCGGCACATCGGCGTTTTCCGCGAAGCGCAAGCGGGGCAGGTGATCTCTTGCGACGTGCTCCTGGCGAAAGATACGCCGCTTCCGCCGGCGGGCGCGCCGCCGCTGGAAGTCAAGCGCCGTTACCGGCCGGCGCACAATATTGGCCACTTTCGTTACTTCGAGTGTGCGCGCATTCGCGCTGGCCGTCCCGAAGGGAACCTATCGCTCTGGGACGATTTGCGCTTTCCCTTCGACAAGCGTTTGCGCGAAAGCGACGACATCTCTGGTGTGGAAGTGGAGCGCGGCGACGAGCAGCCCGAGGTGGAAGAAGTTATCCGGGCGTTTCCCGGAGGCGAGGTCGAAGTGGAGTTACGCGTGCTCGAGGACGGGTTTTCCCGCAAGACGATGATTTCACCGCGCGGCTCGGTGTCGAGCCGCACGCCGGCGGCGAAGCGGAAGGGAGCTTGAACGGAGATGCCGCGGCTCCCGGGATTGCCGCAGGTTGCGCTCTTGCAATATAGTACAAAGCTCCCGCCCTGGGCGTTGCCAGAGCTGGAAAAGCATACCCTCTTGCGCCGCAGAGAGCAGCTTTCTACGCCGACTGTTGCTGCTGCTGGCCGGACTCGGCAACATCCATCCACTCGCAGTAATGCTTGTGGAGGGCGGCGGCGATCTCGTTGAGACGCACCTGGATGCCGTCGAGGTACTCGTGCAAACCGATGCGGAAGACTTCGTTGATCGTCGTGTACTTCAGATCGCTGGCCAGGCGGCCGGCGAGACGTTCGGCCTCGTTAGAATAGTGGTTCCGATCGCAACCCGAGATGCGGTGCAAGGCGGCATCGATGGCCTTCACGCAAAAGCTGACGGAGCGGGGGAAGTTATCCTGGAGAATGATAAATTCCGCGACTTTCCAGGGCTCTACCTGGCTGCAATAGAGTTTCCGATAGGCTTCGAAGGCACTGCAGGATTTCAAAACGGCCTGCCATTGCACCGTATCGATGGCGCCGCCGACCTTTTCGCCCTTGGGCAGGAGGATATGGTACTTGAGATCGAGAATACGCGAGGCGCTGTCGGCCCGCTCCAGGAATTTGCCGAGCTGGATGAAGTTCCAGCCTTCGTTTTGCGTGAGGGTGGCGTTGGTCGTGCCTTGGAACTGGTGAGAGTAATCCACCACGCTGCGGTAGAACTCGATGCCGCTGCTGCGACAGAGGTCGTGCGCCGGCTTTGATTCCATCCAGAGCCAGACGGCATTCAGTCGCTCCCACATTTCGCTGGAAATATAGTCGCGCACCGTCCGCGCATTTTCGCGGGCCGCGGCGACACAGGACCGGATGGAATTGGAATTCTCCGGGGTAAAGGTCACGAATTCGCAGACGTTCTCGGCGTTGATTTCGCCAAAGTGGGTCTTGAATTTGGCCAGGTCCTCCAGCGTGGCGAGAATCGGCTGCCAATCCAGGCGCTCATCTTCCGGCCCGGAATGCTCGGAATCGAGAGTCACCTGGAGATTGACGTCCAGGATGCGGGCGGTGTTTTCAGCGCGCTCGACATAGCGGCTGAGCCAAAAGAGTGAATCGGCGACTCGGCTTAACATTTATGGATGGTCTATGATCTTGAAGCTGCGCGACTTACTCGTCGTCCACGACCCAGGAATCCTTGCTGCCGCCGCCCTGCGAGCTATTGACGACGAGCGATCCCTTGCGAAGGGCCACCCGGGTGAGGCCGCCGGGAATGATGGTGATCTTCTCACCGGAAAGGATGTACGGCCGCAGGTCGATGTGCCGCCCTTCGACCTTGCCATCGCAATAGCTGGGAGCCCGGGAGAGCGAAATGACGGGCTGCGCGATGTAATTGCGCGGATCCTTAATGATGGCTGCGCGGAATTTTTCGATCTCCTCCTTCGTTGAATGCGGGCCGATGAGCATTCCATAGCCGCCGCTTTCGTTCGCGCTCTTGACCACAAGCTCCGGCAAATGCTCCAGGATGTAACGGCGATCGTCTTCACGCCAGGCGAGAAAGGTTTGCACATTGTGCATGACCGGCTCCTCGCTGAGATAGAAGCGGATCATGTCCGGGACAAAGGCATAGGTGACTTTGTCGTCGGCCACGCCTGTGCCGATGGCGTTGCAAAGATTGACGTTGCCTTTGCGGTAGGCCTCGACGATCCCGGGCACGCCGAGGACCGAGTCCTTGCGGAAGACCAGCGGATCGAGGAAATCGTCATCGATGCGGCGATAGATCACGTCCACCCGGTGCAAGCCCTTGGTCGTCTTCATGTAGACGATGTCGTCGCGCACGATGAGATCGTTGCCCGTGACGATCTCGATGCCCATGATCCGCGCGAGGAAGGAATGCTCGAAATACGCCGAGTTGTAGACGCCCGGCGTGAGCAGAACGACGCTGGGCTTGCCCGGATTCGGACAATTGCGCGGCGCGACGAAGCGCAGGACATTGAGCAGCTCCTGACCGTAGTTATCGACGGGGCAAACCTTGTGGCGCGCGAAGAGCTTCGGAAACACGCGCTTCATGACCTGGCGATTTTCCAGCACGTAACTCACGCCGGAGGGACAACGCCCGTTGTCTTCCAGTACGAGATAGTTCCCGTCCCGATCGCGAATGAGATCGGAGCCGCAGACGTGAACGTAGATATCCTTCGGGACATCGAAGCCCATGAATTCCGGGCGAAAATGTTTCGCGCTCTGGATGACCCAATCCGGCACGATCCCTTCCTTGACGATGCGCTGCTCGTGATAGATGTCGTGCAGAAAGAGATTCAGCGCGCGGATCCGCTGGGTGAGTCCAGCTTCGATATGGCTCCACTCCTTATACGGAATGATGCGCGGAATGAGATCGAAGGGGAAAATGCGCTCCGTGCCTTGATTGTCACTGTAGACCGTAAAAGTGACACCCTGATTGAGAAACGTACTCGTGGCCAGGGCCTCCTTGCGCTCGAAATCGCCGTCCACCATATCGGCGAAGCGCTCGAGGAGTAGCTGATAGTGCGGCCGGACTACGCCCGGCGCGCTAAACATTTCATCGTAAAAGTCGTTAACGTCGTATCCGTCGAATATATGACTCATGATTCCCTGAGTTCCCTAGGGTATGTTGGTGAAACCGTATTTGGCAATACCAAGACCGCGCGCGCAACTGAAATTTACCGGCAGGCCCGGATGCTTTCATTTGTGGACAACCGTCGTGGGCTCGAAGTCGCAGGCTTCGTTGGTCGATCCGAATTTCGGATAGACGAACTTGCTCGCCGGCGCAGTCTCTTTGCAGATGGCGGAAGCGCGCGTGAGGCCGGCCTGCTGAAGATGCTTGAGCGAGTGATGAAGCAGGGCGGTGCCGATGCCGCGGTTCCGGTACTCGATGCGCACGCAGGGCCCAGAGGTCAGATGGCTGTCCGCCGCCACGTCTGCCAGAATGGTGGATGCGGCGATGATTCGCTGCCCATGGGTGATGGCGATCGGCGGCAACGCCCCCGGGCTGAAGGACTGCTCGATCTGCATTTCCAGCATGTCCTTGAAACTTTTGAACGTATCACTCCAGGAGGTATCGAGGGAAAATGCGCTGAAGATGACCTCCTTCACCGCCTTGAGATCTTCGCGCCCGGTCAAGCGGACGTGATATTGCGCTGCCAGCGCCGTTGTTTCCAGCGGCGGCAGTTTGGCAAGATCCCAGCTAAAGCGCTTCCAGCGCACCAATTTCATGAGGGCCAACAGTATCGGAGCCGACTCCCGAAAGCAATGGCGATCGGGCTTCTTCCGCGGAAACTTGAGAGAGAAACGCGAGCGCACGTTTCAATGAGCGCCGGCGGGCAAGGCCGGCCGGCTGCTTCGTTCGTCTGCATTTAGGGACACAAGCGCCTCATTGAGAGGCGTATAGAACTCCGCGGCCTGGAGCACCGCCCGGCGCAGGACCGGCTTGAGATTGACGACATCCTCCAGCGACACCACGACATCCACATTGTGAAAGAAGGCGAGCAACTCGTCGTTCGTCTTCAGACTGGCGCCAATGAGCACGTACGTCTGTTTGCGGCGTTGGCTGGCCGGAACATTGATGGATTCCTCGATGATTTCGTGTTTTTCCAAGGTGCAGCCGTGGAAAAATTCCGAAAAGACGATGACGTCGTAAGCGTGCGTCCGGAGCTTGAGGACGCTGTCGTCCAGAAACAACCCCGTGTGGACCTTGTAGCCCAATTCATCCAGCTCGGCGATGACCAGGCGCTGCATCTCCGGGACGTCGAGGCAAACCATGGCCGTCTTGTCGCCCGGGGCGAAAAAATCGAAGCGCGGGTGGGGTTCGAAACCTGTTGGATAATTGCTCATGGCGGTGGCGGCACGGGAGCGATCGGCGTTATATACCAGAAAACCCGGGACTAGGCTAGGGTATGTTGGTAAAATCCATTTCGCATTTTGCTCACAGTCTGGGCCAAAGTGCCCTAGCTCGATAAGCGGAGCGATCCTCCCAAAGACGGAGGGGGCGGCGCCGTAGGAATTGGAGGCGGTTCCGGATGATCGATGTCGAGGCGCAGATCCAGGCCTCCGCCGCGTTCTTTGCCGCCTTCTTTTTTTGTATCGTCGAGCAGTCGGGTGAGCTTGGCCTTATTGGTGGCGTAGAGAAGCGCGGTTTCCTCGGTGATATGGCCGTCAACGTAGGCCTGTCTGAGCGATTGATCGAAGGTCGTCCACCCGAAGGTCGCCTGCGCCTCGATGATGTCGTAGAAATTGCGGACATCGCTTTCGCCCAGGGCGACGGCTTCCCGGGTTCGGAGATTCGAGCCCATGATTTCCTGAACCAGCATACGACCGCCGCCGATTTTCGGCACCAGGCGTTGCGAGACGATATAGCGCATGGTCTCGGTCAGCCGCAGGCGCATCTGCGCCTGCTCCGAGAGGTCGAACATACCCAGGATACGATTGATCGTTTGCCCGGCATTGATCGTATGCAGGGTGCTCATGACCAAGTGGCCGGTCTCGGCCGCGGTAAGCGCGATTTCGACCGTTGCCCGGTCGCGAATCTCGCCGACGAGAATAACCTTGGGCGCCTGGCGGAGCGCAGAGCGCAAACCGCTGGCGAAGTCTTCGAAATCGTTGCCGAGTTCCCGCTGGCTGAAGGTCGCCTTCTTGTGTTCGTGCACGAATTCGATCGGGTCTTCCAGCGTCACGATGTGCACGGCCTGGGAGGCGTTCACTTCGTCCAGCATGGCGGCGAGGGTCGTCGTCTTGCCGCTGCCGGTCGCGCCGGTGAGCAGCACGAGCCCGTTCTTGGTCTTGCAGACTTCGTTGAAGATCGGAGTGAGCCCCAGACTCTTGATCGTGGGCATCGTCGCTTGGGTGCGCCGCATGACGATGGCAAATTTGCCGCGCTGGCGGAAAATATTGACCCGGAAACGATTGCGCTCGTCGAGCGCATACGAGCAATCGCAGGCTCCGCGAGTATGGAGATCCCGTAGGAGGCGGCGATTGTCCCCGATGATATTCAGCGCGATGCGTTCGGTCTGAAAGGCGGTGAGCTTTTTCAGACCCGGCCGCGTCACCACCTCGCGCAGGACGCCATCCGTTTCCACCTGCAGCGGGCGACCCGCCGAAAACAGCAGGTCGGAGATATTCTCGAACGAGCCCAGCATGGCGGTGAGAACGGTGTCGAGGTGCTGGCGGCGCATGAATCAGGGAAATACTGGGATGAAACCGGTGACGGCAAGAAGGGAATCCAATCGGGGGAACGATGGGCGAAACTTAGTCTTCCCAATCGTCTGGCGGATTTTTCAGGAATACACGAAACTTTTTTCGATCGGAGGCTTTGTCGAAGGCTTCTTCGGGCGCGATGCGGGCAGCGCGCAAGTGCTCCATAATGGCGTCGTCGAGCGGTTGGTTGCCCTTTTTCTTGCCGACCTGCATCATGCCCGGGATCTGGTGCGTCTTAGCTTCGCGAATGAGGTTCGCGATGGGCGTGTCGACGACGAGAATTTCCAGGGCGGCGAGACGGCCGGGCTTGTCGATGCGGCGGAAGAGGTTCTGCGCGACGACGCCTTTCAGCGATTCGGCGAGCGAGGCGCGGATCTGGTTTTGCTGCCCGGCGGGGAAGACGTCGATGATACGATCGATGGTCTTGGGCGCGCTCGGCGTGTGGAGCGTGCCAAAGACGAGGTGACCCGTGGCGGCGGCCGTGAGCGCCAGCTCGATGGTTTCCAAGTCGCGCATTTCACCGACGAGAATGATGTCCGGATCTTCACGCAGCGCGCCGCGCAGCGCGGAGGCAAACGACTTGGTGTGCACGCCCACCTCGCGGTGATTGACTAGCGACTGCTGGCTGCGGTGCACGAATTCGATCGGGTCCTCGACGGTGATGATGTGGTCCTTCCGCTGCAGGTTCGCCCAGTCGACCATGGCGGCGAGCGTCGTGGACTTGCCGGAGCCCGTGGGGCCGGTGACGACGACGAGGCCTTTTTTCAGCAGGGCAAAGCGCTTCAATACAGGGGGGAGACCAAGGTCGTCGCAGGTCAATACCTTGCTTGGAATGAGACGGAAGACGGCGGCGATGCCGTTCTTCTGGTTGAAGAAGTTCGCGCGGTACCGGGCGAAGCCGGGAAATTCATACCCAAAGTCGACGTCGCCCGTTTCTTCGAAAATCTTGATCTTTTGTTCCGGCGCGATCTCGTAGACGAGCGCTTTCAGGTCGTCGTTCTGGAGCGCGGGCATGTCCACACGCACCAGCTCGCCATGGATGCGAAGCATCGGGGGATTGCCGGTCGAAAGGTGCAGATCTGAGGCGTTCTGCTCCTTCATGAATTTGAAAAACGAATCGATGCGAGCCATATCTCTCGGCTGAGATAGCTAATCGGATGCCACGGCGCCAAGCGCCGGTGTAAATCCGCAGGGCGCGGCAAAATCGTTTGTCCGAATAGTCTTTTGTGCGTCGATTCACTTGGCGGAAATGGCGCCGCCGAGCCGCGGTGTTTCTTTGAAAAAATCGGTGCATTTTGCTTTGCCAGCATCGTTCCGTGATTGCATCGTGCAGTTGCGCCTCAGAACACGGCGCAGATCGGCCCCCATTACCATGAATTCTCGCATCTCCCGCACCCGGGCTTTCACGCTCATCGAACTGCTCGTCGTTATCGCCATCATCGCCATTGTGGCCGCGCTCCTGCTGCCCGCGCTCTCCGGGGCAAAGGAGACGGCGAATTCGACGAAGTGCGTCTCGAATCTTCGCCAGATCGGCAGCGCCATCGTCGCGTACACGACGGACAACGAGCAGACTTTGCCCGGGCCGCTGCGGATCGTTCAGTATCCGACGTTCAAGAATGGCGATACTGGTTCACTGCCGAAGCTCCTCGCGAAGTACCTGAATCTGGTGGAGAACAACGGCTCGGCGCTGGACGTTTCCAATCGTGCAAACGTCTTCGTTTGCCCATCGTATCAGGTGCATTTTCCGAAACTCGATGCCGTGGTTTATGCGATGAACATGCGCCAGATATCCGGATTGAACCAATCGCCGTGGGGCGATGCCGACGGCGGCCAGCAGCCCGTGCGTCTGGCTAATCTTTCCAGCTGGACGGATACAGCCGGCGGGACGGAACGTCAGGTCAGTCTCTCGCAAACCTTTGCCATGCGGGACACGGATAAACAGGATTCGCAATATGGCGGGGGCAGGATCCCGACGGGCGAAGCGATGGCGGATTATCCCGTGCACGGCGGAATCCCGTCGAAGTCCAATAATTCAAACCCGACGGGACATCGCAATGCGCTGTTCTATGATTTTCACGTTGGGCAGGAGACGCTGACGGATCAGACGACCAATTGGCAGCCGCCGACCACGCCGCAGAATTGAGGTGGCATTTGCGCGCCAGATCCCAAGTCTGGCGCGGCTGGCGTTGCGAATTAGCGCAATCTCATCGCCAGCGCCTGTGCCACAGCATAGTGTTCCGAGTGGCTCAAACTGATGAGCACTTCGCCGACTCCCACTTCCCGGGCATACGCTTTCGCGGCGCCTTCAAGACGTAGCGACGGTTTGCCTGCGGCATCCCGCAGCACGGTGAGATCGAGCCAGCCAACTTGCTCGCCGATGCCGGTGCCAAAGGCCTTGGAGACCGCTTCTTTGGCGGCAAAGCGCGCGGCGTAGCAGCGCGCGGGCTCGCGTTGACCGCCGCAGTAGGCGCGTTCTTCGGCGGTGAAGACCCGTTCGAGGAAACGTTCGCCCTGGCGGGCGATGACGCCCTCGATCCGCGCGATCTCGACGATATCGACGCCGATGCCGAAGACGTTCATGCGGGTCTACATCAGCGCGAGCATGTCGCGCACGGCCGCTTCCAGGCCGGTGTAAATCGCCCGGGAAACAATCGAGTGCCCAATATTGAGTTCCACGAGGTGCGGCACGACCTTGATTTCTTCAAGGTTCTCGTAGTTCAGGCCATGCCCGGCATTCACCTGGAGGCCAAGCGCGTGCGCGTGTTCGGCGGCTATGCAAAGGCGCTGCAATTCTTCCGCCCGCGCTTCGCCCACGGCATTCGCAAACGCCCCGGTGTGCAACTCGACCATTTCCGCGCCGAGCGCTTTGGCCGCATCGCATTGGGCGGGATCCGGCTCGATGAAAAGGCTCACGCGAATCCCCGCGGCCTGAAGGCGGCGGACGGTGGGCGCCAGTTCGTCGTGCTGTCCGACGGCGTCGAGTCCGCCCTCGGTCGTGACCTCGCGCCGGTTTTCCGGCACGAGGCAGACATCTTCGGGCAGGATCTGGAGCGCGAAGGCCAGGATTTCCGGAGTGTTGCCCATCTCCAGATTCAACTTGCTCATGATGCTCCGGCGGAGCTGCCGAACATCCTCGTCCTGGATATGTCGGCGATCGGCGCGGAGGTGCACGGTGATGCCGGCCGCGCCGGTGCGTTCGCAGATGGACGCGGCCTCCAGTACGCTCGGCTCACGATTATGAGCGAATGGCGTTTCGGAATACCGCGCCTGACGAAGGGTGGCGACATGGTCGAGATTGACCCCGAGTTTCATGAATTGAAGGGAGAAGTCGCCGGCTTTCGGCCCGGACCGCGAAGAAGCGGCAGCCCGCCGGCAAACTTCTGCAGGGCGGCTAGTGCTTGAAGTGGCGAATGCCGGTCATGATCATGGCCATGTTCCGCTCGTCGGCCGCGGCGATCACTTCCGGGTCCTTCTTCGACCCGCCGGGCTGAATGGCGCAAGTGGCGCCCGCTTCTGCGGCGGCGATGAGGCCGTCGGGGAAGGGGAAGAAGGCGTCGCTGCCGACGGCGCTTCCTTTCAGCGAAAGGCCGGCATCGGCTGCCTTCCAGATGGCGATGCGGGAGGCGTCGACGCGGGACATCTGCCCGGCGCCGACCCCGAGCGTACGGTCGCTATCGGCATAGACGATGGCGTTCGATTTCACGTGCTTCACCACCCGCCAGGCGAAGAGCATGGCCTGTAATTCGTCAGGAGTAGGCTGACGCTTGGTGACGACTTTTGCTGAAAGATCCGACGTCAGTTCGAGCGACTCGTCGCGCGATTGCACGAGGATGCCGCCGGCGACGGACCGGATGAGCACATCGGTCTCGGGATTGGCCTGCCGGGGCGGCGAAAGCTTGCGCATGAGCCGCAGGTTCTTCTTTTTCTGGAGCAGGGCGCGCGCATCGGGCTCGAAATCGGGCGCGATGATGACTTCGGAAAAAATCTCGGCGATGGCGCGCGCCAAGGGCTCCGTGAGCGGCCGGTTGCAGACGATGATGCCGCCAAAGGGCGCCTGTTTATCCGTGTCGAACGCCTTGTCCCAGGCGAGGCGCAGATCCGCGTCGGCGCCGACGCCGCAGGGATTCGTGTGCTTGAGGATGGCGACCGTGGGCTCGTTGAATTCCTCGATGAGTTCCGAGGCGGCGGTGATGTCGAGGATGTTGTTGTACGACAAATCCTTTCCATGGAGCTTCTGGAAATGCTCGTCGAAATCGCCGTAGAGCGCGCCGGATTGGTGCGGGTTTTCGCCGTACCGGAGGCGGGCCACGCAGGGCATGGAGACGGAGAAAGAACAAGTGGTTTCCTGCTCTTTGTTTAGGAAATTCGCGATGGCGCCATCGTATTTCGCGGTCGTGACGAAGACTTTGATGCCGAGACGCTCCCGAAGCTTCAGTGTCGTCGCGCCGTCATTGGTCTTCATATTTTCCAAGACCACGGCGTAATCCTCCGGATCGACTACGACGGTCACCGAGCGGTAGTTTTTGGCCGCGCTGCGAAGCATGGAAGGGCCGCCGATGTCGATGTTTTCGATCGCCTCCTCGAGCGTCACATCCGGCTTGGCGACGGTTTTTTCGAAAGGGTACAGGTTTACAACGACCAAGTCGATGGGCGCGATGTCGTGGGCCTGGGCCTGGGAGACGTGGTCGGGATTGTCCCGCACAAAGAGAAGGCCACCGTGGATTTTTGGATGCAGGGTCTTGACCCGGCCATCGAGCATTTCGGGGAAACCTGTGACCTCCGACACGTCCAGAGTCGGAATTCCCTCCTTCTTGAGCAGGGCCGAAGTGCCGCCGGTCGAGATGATCTCTACGCCGAGAGCGGCCAATTCCCTGGCAAAATCGGCGAGGCCGGTTTTATCGGAAACGGAGATCAGTGCGCGCTTAATTTTCATTTTGAAGATCGGCAACCTAAGGGCCGTCCGGCGTGTGGTCAATGCGGTTAGCGCGGCTCGGAGCGCGAGTGGCTCGGTGGCAGACGGGAAGCGGGAAAAAGCGCCGCCGTCCGCCAAAGATCTTCCCCTGAAATGAGTGAACCGCGCGGCCACCCAATAGCCGCGCGGTTCGTACCCAACAACACAAACACCAATGCAGAAGAGTGTAGGCCTGGTTCAGGGCGAATGCAAATTGTCGAGCCTAAAAATTGATAAATTTTTATTAATTCTCCCGCGGAGGCGCGAAGACGCCGAAAATGGGGGCAAGCAGGAACAGAACGGGATGAAAAATCTTCGCGCCTCGGGGCCTTGCGGGAGATCCCTCTGCGGGACGGCAAAGAATCGAAGAAGGGAATTCCGGCCTTTGCCGACTCGGCATCCGCGCCGAAGCGCCTTGGCTACCACGCCAAACGCTACTGCTTCGCGATCAGCTCAGCGGCCGCATCGTGATGCCCCGAGCTCTGATTGCGCAGACCGGCCACCATGGTCCGGACGTAGTCCGCTTTCTGCCGGGGTTCCAGGAGCTTGAGGCTCATGATGCGGGAGCCCCATTCGAGGATCTCGATATCGACATTGCGCGCTCCCCAGGCACGCATGCCCGCGCGGGTTGGCATATAGAGATCGATCGTTTTCTTGCCCACGAGGGCGGAGCCATAGTCTTCGATCACGTAGGTATGGCCGGTTTCGGCCATTTTGAAACGGGTGCCGAGCGGCATCCAGGCCCAATCGGCCGCGGCGCTATAGGGGTCGCCGCCAAAGTGCAGGCGCTGGCCGCAGGCGTTGCAATGGCCGCCGCCGCCCTTCTCGTTTGGCGTGTAAGCGGTCGTCCGGACCGTCATGTGCTGCCCCACGTGCGGCGCCTGCGGACCGGGGGCGGTCGCGCAACTGGCGAAAACCAAGGCCAGGGCGAGGGCGGGGAAAAGGATGGGGGCTTTCATGAATTGCCGCGGTTTTTAAGGCCGCAGGAGCCTTCGTGGCAAGCGAAGGCGGGTTAGGGAGGGGTAGCACGTTCCGGGCCCGGCTCGGCCGCGGCGGCTCCATTGAATGCCAACAGGCGCCAATGAGGTTTCATTTCAGTTCCGTCATGTTGACGCCTGGGGCTTGCGCGAACTTCCAAAATCGTTACAACCTGCGAGGGTGCAACGTATTACCAAGCAGAGTACAGCTGCCCCCGCTTCATCCAATCTTGGCGCCGCCATTCACCGCGCGCAGCAGAATCTGCTGCGTTTGCAGCATGACGACGGCTACTGGTGCGGGGAGTTGATGGTCGATTCGACCCTCTGCTCCGACTACATCCTCTACATGCACTGGGCAGATGAAGTGGACCCGGTGCTCCAGGAAAAATGCGTCGCGCACGTGCGATCACGCCAGATGCGCGACGGTGGCTGGAACATCTACGAAGACGGTCCGAGTGAGGTGAATGCGACCGTGAAGGCCTATTTTGCGCTGAAGCTGGCCGGCCATTCTCCCAATGATCCGTGGATGCGCGAAGCACGCGCGGCGGCGCTGCGGTTGGGCGGCATCCCGCACATGAACACCTACGCCAAGCTGTATCTGGCGTTGCTCGGCCAGTTTCCGTGGAAATACCTGCCGACCCTCCCGGCGGAGATCATGTTTTTCCCGAAGTGGCTGTTCTTCAATATCTACGAACTCTCTTCGTGGAGCCGGGCGATGCTCACGCCGCTGGCCATTCTCAACCACCACAAGCCGACGCGGGAGCTTCCCGCGGAACTACACCTGCACGAGCTCTATCCCGCGGGCAGCGAGCAGCAATTTCTCGGTGTGCCGCGCGACAAGCGCTACTGGAGCTGGCCCAATTTCTTCCTGCGCTGCGACCGGGTCTTGAAGCTTCTCGGCCGCCTGCAGTGGAAGCCGTTCCGGAACATGGCGTTGGAGCGGGCGGAGAGCTGGATGACCGCCCGCATGGGCGAGGGGAGCGACGGCCTCGGGGCCATTTTCCCGGGAATGCTCAATGGGCTCATCGCGCTGCGGACCCTCGGCTACGCGAAGGATCATCCCTTGTATGTGAAGGCGAAGAAGGATTTCGAAGATCTCTTTGTCGACGATCCGCGCGATTTTCGTATTCAGCCCTGCGTTTCCCCGATTTGGGATACGGCGATCAATATGATCGCCCTCGCGGAGAGCGGACTCGGGACCGAACACTCCTCGCTCCAGGCGGCGGCGAAGTGGCTCGCGAGCAAGGAAGTCGTGAGCATCCGGGGCGATTGGCGGCACAAGAATCCGCACCCCGAAGCCAGCGGCTGGGCCTTCGAGTTCAACAACGTCTACTACCCGGATACGGACGATACCATGATGGTGCTGATGGCGCTGCGTCTCGTGGACCGGCGCCGCGACGCGGCCATTCCCGCCGAGGAGGACAAAGCTGAAGCTGGAGCGACGCAATCGCAGATGTTTACGCGGGCGCTCGACTGGCTGCTCTCGTTCCAGTGCCGCGACGGCGGCTGGGCGGCTTTCGACAAGGACGTGACCCAGCAGTGGCTGGAAGACGTGCCCTTTGCCGATCACAACGCCATCCTCGATCCCACCTGCAGCGACCTGACCGGCCGCGTGCTGGAATTACTCGGCTACATCGGTTTCGACCGCTGCGATACACGGGTCCGCCGCGCCGTGCGGATGCTGCAAAACACCCAGGAAGACGACGGCTCCTGGTACGGCCGCTGGGGGGTGAACTACATCTACGGCACGTGGCAGGTGCTCCGGGGCTTGCGCTCGATCGGGGAAGACATGCGCCAGCCGTGGATCGTTCGCGCCCGCGATTGGCTCGAGAGCTGCCAGAATGAAGACGGCGGCTGGGGAGAAACCTGCGCCAGCTACGAAGATCCCACGCTGAAGGGCAAGGGCCCGAGCACGCCGAGCCAGACGGCCTGGGCCGTCATGGGCCTGATCGCCGCCGCGGACCTGGCCGATTCCTCGGCCCTGGATCGCCGCTCCATCCGGCGCGGGATCGAGTTTCTGTTGGATGTTCAGAGCGCCGACGGTTCGTGGCCTGAGCCGCAGACGACGGGCACCGGCTTCCCGCGCGTCTTCTATCTCCGCTACGACATGTATCGGAATAACTGGCCGCTCCTCGCGCTCGCGACTTATCGGAACTATCGCGAGGGGGCATACCACGAGCCGAGCTGGCATCGCTGCTAGCGCCTGTGTGAGTCTGCGCCGGCGCGCCCGGCGGAAATTTAGCCGACTTTACAAGTGGGCCCCGGTGGCATTTCCCATGCCCCAACGGGGCTTCGTCTCTCAGCCCAAGGTTGCCCGTGTTTGACACGGGCTACCTTGGGTAACCGGTCAAAAAAGCGGCCTACCCCAACGGGGTTACGTCCTGCAGTGGTGAGATGCCGATCGGTATTTACTTAGGCGCTGCGTCAACCACAGCTCGTTCGCGACAATTCAGACGCTCGTCGGTCGGCCGCAACAACCTCCGGCTTTTCTGAACCGCCCCGCAATAAACACCAATAACAATCCAGTCGCCGCGCCTGTGGCATCCGCGATCAGATCGGAAAACGTCTCGTGAATTGAAATCTGGATGTGCGTGTGCAGAAACGTATCCGAGAAAAGCTCTGCAAATTCCCAAAACAAGCCAACCGTGCAGGCCAGCGCGAAACTGAATAAGTGCAGCCCGATCCGCGTGAGCTTTCCGAAAAGCGCCTCGAAACAAACGAGCGCGTGGTAAGCAAAGAAGGCTATCGATGCTCCGCCCGAAAAATGAATGGGAAAATCGAGCGGGACACGAAGAGACGTCCGCGCCACCGCCGCATGAAAAATGACGACGGCCACCGGAGCCCAGGCCGCCCGGAGGAGAAGTTTACGAAAAGCAAAGATCATCGACCGAGCCTGTAAACCGCTCGACTCGAAGTCGAGAAATGCCTTTGGGGTCGGTCTGTCGTTCTCAGTGAACCGCCGGCCAAGTTAATCAATCTTCCTTGGCCTTCGGATGGAAAACATAACTGGAAACGGCGCCAGTATTCTCTCTTCCGCACCGAAGTGCAATGCAGCGTGATCGCTGCCGAAGAACCACCTGCTAATTCACTAGCGATACGCTCGACGCTGGACATTCGTTAACGCGGAAGAGAGTCTGCAAACCGTTTTGGCTGGCCTATGAAAAAACCACCACCCCGTTTGAGTCATCCTCTCATCGAGCCGCTCGAAACGCGCATCGCCCCGGCCATCGTCTCCGGCACGGTCAATCTCGGCGACCTCGGAAGCCATGGCGTCTCCGTGCACGGATCGGCGTTGGGCAACGATTCGTTCGGCCGCACGGTGAGTGATGCCGGCGATGTCAATGGCGATGGGATCCACGATTTCCTCATCGGCGCGAATTTCGCCGCAGAAGGAGGGAACAAACGTGGCGCGGCCTACTTGATTTTTGGCACGGCGGATGGCTCTGCCCTGGCCAATTTGGACCTGGCGACGCTCGATGGCACGCAGGGCTTCAAGATGAGCGGTGTGTTCAATGGGGATTATGCCGGGAGCGGTATCGCTGCCGCCGGCGACGTGAACGGCGATGGGTTTGGCGATGTGCTGATCTCAACCCAAGAGAACGGCGCCGGCTCCCTCCGTGGGAAGGTTTACGTGGTTTACGGCCGGGCGAGTTTTGCCGATACCCACGGGCGCCTGAGTCTCGCCGGGCTAGACGGTGCGAACGGCTTCAAGATTCCGGGACTGACGAACTCCGGCTTCCTCAAGAGCGGAGCCGGGGTGGGCGATGTGAATGGGGATGGATTTGACGATATATTGCTGTCTGCCAGTACGAGCGACACCGGGACCTTTCGAGGCGCGGCATACGTGATCTTTGGCGGAAAAAATCCTGCGCTGAAAAATGGCAGCTTCGATCTCGCCGCACTCAATGGCGGGAATGGCTTCAAAGTGGCCGGCTTGGCGGACAACGACGAGCTCGGCGACCTCCGCAGCCTTGGGGACATCAATGGCGACGGCTTCGATGATATGATCGCCGGATCCGAAGACGCGGCCGCGGGCGGTGGGCGCGGGGCGGTGTATGTGATCCTGGGAGCCCCGAGCTTTGCAGCGACGGCGCCGGGCGGCAGCTTTGCTCTGACGACCCTGAACGGCGCCAATGGCTTCAAAGCGCCCGGCGCGGCTGGAGACAACCTCTTCAGCGGCGCCGGCGCCGGCGATGTGAATGGCGACGGCTTCGATGATTTCATCGTGCAGGCCTACGGCGCGGCCGCAGGGGCCGGCAAAATGTATGTGGTTTTCGGAAAGTCGAGCTTTACGGCGACGGGCGGGCTTTTCGACTTCACGACCGTGAACGGGACAAACGGCTTCCAATTCACCGGTCTGGCCGCACACGAGCATCTGGGCCGGGGAGGATTTGGCGCGGCCGGCGACCTGAATGGCGATGGCATCGCCGATGTGTTTACCAGCGCCACGTTTGCCGCCGGTGGCGGCGTCGATCGCGGCGAGAGCTACATCATCTTTGGCAAGTCCGACTTCTCCGCAAATGCCGGCGTGGTCAGCCTCGCGGGGCTCAATGGAAGCAATGGCTTCCGGGTGCAGGGCGCCGCCGATATGGACGAAGCGCCCGCCGCCAGCAGCGGCGTGGGTGACGTGAATGGCGATGGCTTTGCAGACTTCCTCATCGGCGGATTGCGCACGCGCACCGCGTCCATCATCTTCGGCGGGCCGAGCGGGACGTTCGTTCACCCCACCTATTCCACCGACCACAAGACCGCGACCTGGACGGATCTGGATGGCGATCTCGTCACGCTGAAGGTCACCAAGGGCGCGCTGGGAGATGGCAATTTCCAACTCCTCAAGCCCTATCCTAACGCATCCGGCGCGCAGCTTCTCTCGCTCACTCTGGATTCGACCTTCGACAATGCCAATGTGAGCATCACCGCCAAACGCGCGGGCGGCGGGGATAGCCACGTGAATATCGGCTTCCTCGACGCGACCGGCGTGGACCTCGGCAAGGTGACGATTTCCGGGGATCTCGGGCGGATCAGTGCGGGCGATACGGTGGCTGACCTTGGTTTAAAGAGTCTCACCATGGGCAGTTTTGGTCTCTTCGACGGGCGAACCGACAACAACGGTGATTGGGCGAACAGCGCAATCTTCGGCGGCATGGGACGGCTGAAAGTGGCGGGAGACATGGCCGGCCTCGGCTTTTTTGTGGTCCGGGCTGGAAACGCCTCCAGTGGCGGCAATATTGCCGCCGTCACCATCGGTGGAGCGCTCGTTGGCGGCGCGGGCGCGCAAAGCGGGGAATTGTTCGCCGAGGATCGGATGGGATCGGTCAAGGTCACCGGAGATGTGATTGGTGGAAAAGGCAACTTCAGCGGGCTAGTCGAGGCGGGCAGCATTGGCTCCGTGACCATCGGCGGCCAGCTCGCGGGCGGCGTCGGCGTCAATAGCGGCAGCCTTTACGGCGGGACGGTCGGCCCGGTCCATGTGGCCGGATCGGTCTTGGGCGCCGAAGGTGAATCCAGCGGTTCGATCTACGCGTCCAGTCATCTCGGGAAAGTCAGCATCCAGAGAGGTCTCGTGGGCGGCGTGGGGCAAAATTCCGGCACGATCGAAAGCCAGAGTGCCAACGTGGACGGCGTGACGATCGGAGGCGATGCCCGCAGTGGTTCTGGGGTGAGATCGGGCGCCATCCTCGCCGGGGCTGTGCTCGGGCCAGTGACGATCGGGGGGGATGCCATCGGCACGGCGGAGACGCCATTACTCATTCGCGGAGTGGGCCCGCTCACCGGCGCGAAGTCCACCGCCATCGCGAGCCTGAAAGTGGGCGGAGACTTTGACCATGCCCTCGTCCTTGCCGGTTACGGCGCCGGCAACACGGCGCTCAACGGCCACGCGCAGATCGGCGCGATCCGCGTAGGCGGCGATTGGATCGCCTCGAGCGCGAGCGCCGGCTTGACCACGAATGTGGACGCGCTGGATGCGACGGGCGTCTTCGGCAATGGCGACGATGCCTTCATTACCAGCGGAGCCGCGACCAATCCCGCGAGCATCAAGAGTGTGACCATCCGCGGCGCGGCGCGCGGGACCTTCGAGGACGGCGATCGCTTTGCCATCGTGGCTGAGCAGATCGGCAGCGTGAGCATCGGTGGCGCAAAACTGCCGCTCACGAAGAGCAAGACGAAAGACCCGGCCAACGACCTCGCCGCCATTCACGTCGGGGCGACGCCGGATCTCGCGGTGCGCGAAATCTCCCGCACCGCCCCGCAGCCTGCCGACACGGGGGCCTCCACCTCCGCGGCCGGGTCGCGTACAGCGCAGCCTTCGACCATCAGCCTCGGCGCGCTCACGGAAGACGACGGCTTCACCGTCGCGGGCATCGCCCAAAACGATCAGGCAGGCCGCTCGGTTAGCAATGCGGGCGATGTGAATGGCGACGGCTTCGACGATTTCATTGTCAGCGCGGACTATGCCGGCGGGATCGGGGCCGCTTACGTCGTCTTCGGCCAGGCGGGAGGACTGAGTAATCTCAATCTCTCGGATCTCAACGGCGCAAATGGTTTCAAGCTCGCCGGCGCTAACCTTAAAGATTTCGCCGGCGGGTCGGTCAGCGCGGCCGGCGACGTCAATGGCGACGGCTTCGCAGACCTGATTGTCGGGGCGACGGGCGCGGATGCGGATAACAGCGCAGATCCGAACAATAATCGCGGGGCGGCTTACGTTATTTTTGGGCGGAGCAGTTTCGCGGATGTCGGTGCTGCGGGCCTGGACCTCTCAACGCTCGATGGCGTCAATGGCTTCAAGCTCACAGGGGAATCAAGCAATGACCTTGCCGGGAAGGCCGTCAGCGGCGCCGGGGACGTAAATGGCGACGGCTTCGACGATGTGATCATCGGCGCCACGGGCGTGGGCAATGCCGGGGCTGCCTATGTAGTCTTTGGGAAAAGCCACTTCGCCGGGGGGCCAACTCCCGGCTTCGCCATCGGGCTCGGCACATTGGATGGAACGGACGGGTTCAAGCTCACTGGCGAGCACACCCTCGACCAGGCAGGATGTTCGGTGAGCCGTGCCGGCGACGTAAATGGCGATGGCTTTGCAGATGTGATCGTCGGAGCATCTTTCAACGCTGGAGGTGGAAACCGGCGCGGCGCGGCCTATGTGGTCTTCGGCCGGAACAGCTTCACCGATACGCCGGCCCAGGGTCTTTCGATCGGCCTCGGCTCACTGCAAGGCGCCAGCGGCTTTAAACTCACCGGGGCCGCCGATCGCGACTACGCCGGCTTCAGCGTGAGCGCCACTGGGGATGTCAATGGAGACGGCTTCGCCGACGTGATCGTCGGCGCTAAAAACGCCGGCAATACGGGGACGTTTGGCACCGGCGCCGGCGCAGCTTACATAGTATTTGGCAGAAATAACTTTGCCGGCTCCCCGGTCGATCTGGGAGCGCTTGGAGGCAACAGCGGATTCAAGGTCAGCGGTCTCGGTACCTACAGTGGAGTGGGAGCGGCCGTCCATGGAGCCGGAGACGTGAATGGCGACGGCTTCGCCGACCTGATCGTGGGAGCCCCTTTCGCCGACGAAGTTTCCGCAAATGGGGACAGCGGGGCCGCCTATGTAGTATTCGGTAAGGCAGGTGGCTTTGCCGCGAATCTCCTGCCTTCAGCGCTCGACGGAGCCAATGGCTTCACGCTCTCGGGCGCTACGGATCAAAACGGCGCCGGCCTTTCTGTGAGCGCGGCTGGAGACATCAATGGCGATGGCTTCGGCGATGTGATCGTCGGCGCCTTCGGCGTCGCCCACAGTGCCGGCGCTGCCTACGTGGTCTACGGCAGGCCGAGCGGGGAATTCATTGACCCGACGTTTTCCGCCGATCACAAGACCGCGACCTGGACCGATGTGGATGGCGATCTGGTGACGCTGACCGTGAGCAAAGGCGCGCTCGACGCGACGAACTTCAAGCTCCTCGCCAAGAGCACGGACGACCACCGCGCACAGCTCCTCCGGCTCTCGTTGGGCAGCGCATTTGAAGGCGCGGATGTGAGCCTCACCGCCAAACGCGCGGGCGGGGACGGGCAGGTGAATGTCGGCGAGGTCAACGCGGTCTTTGTGGACCTGGGTAAAGTAACTATCGGCGGTGATCTCGGCCACATCAACGTGGGCGACGGCGACGCGGTCGCGCCGTTCACAAGCCTTACAGTGGGCAGCATCGGCGTGTTCGGCGGCCGCACGCAAGATACCGGCGGCAATCTGACCAGCCAGATCTTCGGCCCCGCCGGACCGGTAACGGTCGCGGGCGACGTGCATGAGGCGCTTTTCCAAGTGGCTAGTTTGAACGTGGACAGCCCTGCGACGCTCGCCAGTCTCACGATCGGTGGTTCGCTCATCGGCGGGAAGGCCGTGGCGACCGGCGTCTTCGCAGCCGATAGCCTTGGGGTAGTAAAGATCGGCGGCGACATCCGGGGTGGCGCGGGAGTGGAAAGCGGTTACTTGCAGGCAAAGAGCCTCGCTTCACTCACCATTGGCGGCGATTTGCACGGCGGCAGCGGCGATGTCAGCGGCGCGATCCAGATTATCGGTGTCGCGGGTGATGTAAGCATCGGCGGTTCGCAGCTCGGCGGCAGTGGCGTGGCCAGCGGCTCGATCTTCGTCACAGGCAACCTCGGCAAGGTAAGTATCGGGCACGACCAGATCGGCGGCGCGGGCGTGGCGAGCGGGCTCCTTTTCACGGAGAATCCAGGCGCAAATATCGCCAGCGTGACCATCAGCGGCGATGCTCGCGGCGGTGATGCGAACTTTTCCGGCGGCATCCTGGCGGGCGGCACGCTGGGTCCCGCGGTGGTGAAAGGCGACGTGACCGGCACGCACGACCACGCCTATACCATCCGCGGCGGCGGCGCGCTCACCGTCACGCAGTCGATCGCCATCGCAAGCGTAAGCGTCGGCGGCAACTTCGACCACGCGCTGGTCCTTGCCGGCTACGGCGCAGACAACGTCCCTACGAACGGCCATGCGCAAATCGGCGCGATCACTGTGAGCGGTGATTGGCTGGCGAGCAGCGTCACCGCCGGCCTGCTGCCCTTCCAAAATGCCACTGGTCCGCAGAATTTCTTCGGCAACAACGACGACGTTTACATCACCGGCGGCCCCAGCGGCGTCGTCGCAAGCATTGCCAGCATCACTATCAACGGCCGCGCCATGGGCAGCTTCGAAACCGGGGACTTCTACGGCATCGTCGCCGAGCAAATCGGCAGCGTGACACTTGGCGGAGTGAAGCTGACCTTCACTCCCGGCAATAAGACCGACGGTTTCTTTGTCGGACCGACGCCGGATTTTGTCATCGGTGAAGTAGCGCGCCAGCCTTAGAACGGGAAAACACGCTTCCCGATTTTCCCATCGCGAAACCGAACCAGCTCCCGCACCTGTGTGAACTCAGACCTAACTAAGCGGGAACAAACTCCCGCGCTCCAAAGCGCTCTCGAAATCGCGAGCTCACGCAACTTTGTTTCATGGCTGAGTGAACAGCGGTTGTCGCTGGCCTTCACGACCTACCAGAGCGGAAAGCTATTTCTTGTCGGATCGAAGCCGGATGGAAAACTCTCCGTCTTCGAGCGGACCTTCGAGCGGTGCATGGGTCTCGCGGTTTCGCCCGACGCGCAGACGCTGTGGATGTCGAGCGTGTATCAGCTCTGGCGCTTTGAAAATGCGCTGCCCGCCGGCGCCACCGCTCCCGGCGGTTACGACCGGCTCTACGTGCCGCAGCTCGCTTACACGACGGGGGACGTAGATGCGCACGACATCGCGCTCGATTCCAAAGGCCGGCCGATTTTCGTCAATACGCTCTTTTCCTGCGTGTGCGCCCCGAGTGAATCGCACAGCTTTCGCGTGGTCTGGCAGCCGCCTTTCATCACGAAGCTCGCCGCAGAGGATCGCTGCCACTTGAACGGCCTCACTCTGCGCGATGGCGCGCCCACCTTCGTCACCGCCGTGAGCACGAGCGACGTGCACGAAGGCTGGCGTGAAAAGCGGCGCGATGGAGGAGTCGTGATCGATGTGGCGAGCGGCGAAATTGTCGCACGCGGCCTCTCGATGCCCCATTCTCCGCGCTGGCACGACGGAAAACTCTACGTGCTCAACAGCGGCGCGGGTGAATTCGGCACATTGGATCTCGCGAGCGGAAAGTTTGAGCCGATTTGTTTCTGCCCAGGCTACGCGCGCGGCCTAGCGCTGGCGGAAAACTTCGCCGTGATCGGCCTCAGCGCCTGCCGCGAAAGCCGCACATTCTCCGGCCTGCCCCTCGACGATGCCCTTGCGGTAAAAGACGTACAGCCGCGTTGCGGCCTGCTCGTAGTCGATCTGCGCACCGGCGACATCGCGCACTCGCTTACCATCGAGGGCGTGGTCAGGGAACTCTACGACGTCGCCATCCTGCCCGGCGTGCAAATGCCCAGTGCGCTCGGTTTCAAGACGGAAGAAATCCGCCGGACAATCACGATCGAGGAATAACAAAGGCGCTCGACGAAGCATTTTTCACGACAGATCGGCACTCGATCCTTTTAATGTTAATATTATGTTCTGCGTCCGGCTTTTTATAATTACGCTTATATCTGCATTTCTCGGAGGACATATTTACGCGATTGAGCCTGACGGGGAGGGTGGTTCGATTATTTCGAAAACCGCGGAAAATAACGGAGTGATATTCACGGCGGCGATCCCCGCAAAATGCAAGATGGTCGAAGCTGTGGTGAAATTGAAGGTTAAGAATAAGCGCAAAGAAAGCATTGAACTCTTTGTTAAGAACGGTTTCCTTGATGCTCGCGTAACGGTAAAGGGTCAGAATGGGGCTCCGTTTGAGCTTACTCGGCGAGGAGAACGATGGGCGGGCAGAATGTTGACTAAATCATATCCCGATGACGTCCCAAGCGGAGGCGAGAAGGAATGGGAATTCCCGTTGGCAAAGGTCTTTGAGCTCGCGCCAGGCGATTGCGTCTTGGAATTGGAGATTGGTACGTTTCTAAACGAAAATGAGGCTGAGGTTCGATTTGAAGCGCTCAAATTTCACATTGATGCTGATCCAAAGTGAGTAGATCGACATGAGCCCTGTGAGCGGCGAAATGCAGGCGCGCTTTCAACAAAAATAAGGCATCGCCAAACGGCCGAACATCATCTTTTCGGGTGTCGGGTGAGACAGGCTCAACTGATGAGCAGGAGCCGAGGCTCGCCTGCTACGGGATCGGGAGCCCGGTGAACGCAGGGCGGGACAGGGCAGCCCGGATAGTCGATGGCGATGCGCCACAGATGTCCCACGCCGAAGGAATAAGGAACGGCTCCGGGGAGCGCAGCGTAGTGCAGGTCGTAAAAGCGCTCTTCCAGGTATTCGCGAAAAGCTTCGCCGTCTTCGCCTCCGAAGAGTCGAAGCAGTCGGGCGCGGGTCTCGGGAACATCAACGTGCCGCCACGCGTCCTCGTGGCGCAGGCCCTCGCTGGAAGCGCCGTGATATGTACAAAGGTACGTGTCCGCTTCGGCGGTGGCTGTATCTACGTGAAAGGAACAGACATCCGTGCGCAGGGCGCCCGGATCTTCCACAGGCGGGTAGCTGTTGACGCATTCCAGTATGGGATCGAGACCGTGCTCCTGAAGGGAGCGCTGGTCTTGCAGGAGGATCTCCACGGCCGCGCGGCCCGCGGGACTCAACGGGAGGAGCCGGAGTTGCTCCTCATTGACCGCGGTGATCCCAGCCGCCGGGGCCAGCAGCCTCAATACCTCGCCGAAATCGCCCGGAAGCGCATCCCGTCGCCAGCAGAGGGCATTGACCCCGTCGACAAAGGGCGTGTGGACGAGTTCATCAAAACTCGCGACGAACCGAATGCGCGGATAATCGAGCGGCAGAGAAAATGGCAAGGGTTAACTAATTCCCCGCCGCCGCGATTTCCTCTTCCAACGGTTTCAGGATGAACAGCGCGATGCCCTTCTTGACGGTATCGCCATGCCGGGGGAGTTTTGTTGGGAGCGCGTCCACTTCTTGTTCGAGCTTGCCGAGCGTGGCGCGTGCCGCCTCGACGTTCGGTTGTTCACCGGCCAGGCTCTGCCGTAAAGTGGTGATCCCGCCGGAAAGTGATCGTCCAAGATCCGAAATGATTTTTACGACGCTTGGGTTCTGACGCGAGGGGTCCGTCTCATGCTTCCCATCGTTGAGTTCGTACGGAAAGATCACCTTCAAATGGTCCGAGTTGCTGAGGAACTTGGCGGCGGCAGCGCTATCGCTCTTCAGTCCCGCAAGCCTTGTAAGCAGCGATCCATACGCTTTGTGGTCGTCAAACTCCTCCGGCGCTGTACCCGTGAAGCCGACATTCTTCACGCTGCCGCCGGTCTTCGGTTCGTCGTCGATGGGAGCGTATTGAAACCACTCGGTATCAGCCTTTTGGTCCATGGCCGTCTTTGCGGCCTCCAAAAAGAGGGCGCCCGCCGACTTCACCGCCTGGGTCGTCGTCGCGTCGCGCGAGTCCGGTTTATGATCCTTCCCGAAAGGCTTGATCTTATTGAGATCAAACGTCCGCTCAAAGTCGGCCCGGACTCCGCCCAGGAGTCCAGCGAACAGCTGCTGAGGCTGAACCTTGAGAATCAAGTCCGGGTTTTTGCTCAGAACGCTGTTCACGAGGCCCGTGAGGTACGGGACCATCGTGCGCTCCCAATGCTTCGCGGCGGTGGTCGCAGGGATGCCGCCGCCGTCCCCATCCTCGTCGTCATCGTCGTCATCGTCGTCGCTGGTCGCTTCCTTTTCGAGATCGATCTGGAATTGACTCCAATTTTTCTCCAGGTCGACAACCCCTTCGACGACTTTGGGATTCAGGAGATAGGCTTCCGCCGGGACCTCCTTGAGCAGTTGCTTCACGTCCGATACGATCCCGTCGAAGCGCTCCTGAAATTTAATCTCCGCCGCTTTCGTCTGGGTGAAATCCTTGATCCTGTTGGCAACTGCCGGGCCGCCGCTGGTGATTTGCTGCAGGCGTTTGCGCACATCGGCAATGATCGGGACGTTTCTGATGATCGAGATGCCGAGTTGGGCGGCATCCTTCTGGTCGGTCACGAGCTTGAGGAGCTTGGCGAAATACTTATCCTTCGAATGCTTGGCGCGAAGGACCTGTTCGTAGATCTCGAGCTTGGAGAGAAGCCGCGTCGCGGCCGGTTCATCTTTTGACTTTTGGAAAAGCGTAAGCTCCTTGCCCATACTCACTTTTTCCGTGAGACCGCTGGTCAGGCCTGTCTTGTCGCGGGCTTTCGTCCAGTCTTTTTCTGTGAGGACCAAATCAAAGGGTTCGGCAGCGGAGGGCATATCCCTCCTTTTACCTCATCGAGCTCCTGCGAAGAAAGGGGAATTTCTTATGAGTGAGATTGATTGAGTTGCCATACAAGCTTCAGCGCTTTCTTGAGACATCGGAGTCCAATTTTGATGCGGGCATGACGTGGCTGAGGAATGCACGCCGCCAGGGCCAGGATTCCAAAAGGTCAGAGCCGGGGCAAGGGCTCTTACCAATGACACTCGACGTGTCAGGATGTTGGCGTCGTGATCGCAGGTGATCGAAGAGACGCGACCTGGTGAATGCCGCAGTTGACCTCCGGCGCTTCGGAACCGATGTTTCGTCAGAAACGAGCCGGGGCGGAGCGTATGTGTTTCAACCGGTCCCTTCCGAAAGCGGTACAGGACTACCGCACTCCAAAACCTGGCGGCATTGGGCGCGCCGCGTGGGAGCCACGCGGGCGTGTTGCACGACGCGCCTCGCTGATAGGAAGTATGCGAAGCATGGGAGGTATAGGAGCGAGTGTGCAGCAAACGTCCCGCGGGTTTGGAGCGTGGTTTTAAGTCGCTGTCGATTGTGACAGCGGCCTAAAAGCACGCCCCAAATTACGGCTTGGTTTGGTGGGATGGTTAAGGCCCGAC
>FTCV01001630.1_pt1 | contig 107375 bp, 70 predicted proteins | sample 1639691 | NCBI WGS metagenome assembly FTCV01 (sample SAMEA3914864, study PRJEB12502) | metagenome | biome: forest; material: soil | place: USA | collected 2012-03-12 | depth 0.3 m
GCCGTTGCGGCGCGCTATCAAGTTCTGAGGGCAACGTTCTCGAATCACCCCCTCCCGGGCATTTTGGCCAGCTCGTTTTCGACCGCGAAAGCGAGTTCGCCAAAATGCCTGAAGGGCAGTGAGGCGAGAACGATGCCCGTGAGAAGTCCGAGCGTGGAGCCAGTCGGTCATCGTATTCCTATGCGATCGCCGCAAATCTCCAACGTCGGGACGGCTCTTCAAGAGAAGCGATCTCGAGACACCGCACGTTCTTAGGCGGGGTTGCCTCACTAGCTAACCCCGCCCGGACCGAACCACCCTCGTTGCGGTATTCTTCGGCTTCCCCGGCCTGTTTCCTCGGTTTCGCACGGCGCGACCGATACAATAGAGGTGGGAGAAAGCTGGCGTACACACATCCATCCACACACACACCACCGTCCTGCGGGACACCCCCTGGTTCATCTAGGGTTTCGTTCTTTCACATTTTAAAATCAGCATCAGGCGATGCCTGAAGCGCCGCTTTGCGGTGACGCTTCGCGCCTAGGGTGCTCCCATGGCCTCCCAGCGAAGGAGACTCCGGCCCGCACGCGGTTCTTTGCGGAACTGCGGAGCCACGGCCGAATCTGCTTCGCCTGCGCGGCGGCGGGTTGGATTTTGGCCAATTTCGTCCAGCGTTCGGTCGTCAGCGGACTCCAAGGAGCGGCGGTTTTCAACCGCCCAGGGGGAGCTGCGTCCCTTCGCGCGCACGACACTTTTGAAAGGAGGACGGGCATTCCTGCCTGCGCCTGCGTGTGCGCCTTCCATGGTCAAGACTACCGGAAGCGCGCTGTCAGTAGTAAAAGAGGCATCTTGCCTCTTTCAAAAGCGCACCTGCGTTAAGCAGCAGCTCGTTGGCCACGCCGCAACAAAGTCGAGCCGCTCGCGAGCGAAAGCCCACGTTCCGAGGGCCGCTTCCAGCTCGTTGAGAAACACGCAACAGGATGTAATCCGAGCCCAGTTGAGCGTGAAACCCAACATTCTGTGAAACGCTTCCGCGCCGTGCGGATGAGGCATCCACGCTCCCATGAACGCCCGTCGCACATATGCGAAATTTGGCCAACCTTCAGGGATCACACATAAAATGTGCGCTCGCGCGAAGCTCCAGCTTCGTTGCGGACCAAGGAGCGGAACTCCTGTTCCGCATGGAGGGGGTGTCCGCGGGTGGGATCGGTAGGTCCGCGGGAAGGCGGTGCGTCTGCGGGCTGGCGCCACCGCCCGCAATCCATTGGCAACTTCGATCCTATTAAGATGGCAATTGCCAGCCTCGCTGGGTTTGCGCTTCGAAATTTGCCAAACTCCAGGGCGAGGCAAAGCCTCGCTCGCCCGCCCGCAGACACGCCGGTCCCGCCCGCAGACACCCCCCGGGGCGGTTGAAAACCGCCGCTCCTTGGGTTCTGCTGACGACCGAATATTGGCGATCGACCGCCGCCCCGTGGACAGATGAAAACCGCCCCACACAGGCAGGAATGCCCATGCTCCATTCGCAAGGGCGAGGCGCCGCGGCCTGAATCAGTGGCGGCCTTTGAAGGTGAGCTCGGCGATGCCAGATTTGTCGAGGTCGCCGAGGCCTTCGAAGACCATTTTGTCGAATTGCGATTTGGTGGCTTCGGCGAGCGGAAGGTTGAGGCCGGCTTCGTGGCCGAGGAAGATGGCGATGCCGGAATCCTTGGCGGCGTGGGCGGCGGAGAAGAAGCAGCCGTGGTCGCGGTTCTGCATGTCTTCGGCATCCGTCTGCAGGACGCGGGAGGCGGCGCCGGTCTGGGAGAAGACTTCGCGGACCATGGAGAGGTCGAGGCCGAGGGCGTCGGCGAGGGCGAGGCCTTCGGCGAGGCCGGCGGTATTGATATTCATGACCATATTGACCAGGGCCTTGACCTGAGCGGCCTTGCCGGCGGCGCCAATGTAGCGGGTGGAGGAGGCGAGAATTCCGAGGAGGGGCTGGGCGCGCTCGTAGGCTTCGGCGGTGCCGCCGCACATGAGGTAGAGCGTGCCTTCGCGGGCCTGGGTGATGCTGGAGGCCATGCAGGCCTCGAGCGATTGCGCGCCGGCGGCGGCGGCCCGGCGCTCGACTTCGACGTGGGTCTTGGGGGTGATGGTGGCGCAGTTGATGAAAAGCTTACCCGCGGCGCCGCGGAGCAGGGAATCGACGCTTTTCTCGGAGAAGATGGTCTCCATGGCCTCGTCGTCGCTCACGACGGTGATGATGACGTCGGCGGCGGCTGTGATTTCGCCAAGGAGGGGCGGGGCGGCGCAGCCGAGTTCGCGGGCGAGTTCGGCGGCGACTTCCTTGTTGACGTCATAGACGGCTGTGACCGGGACGCCCTGGTCTTTGAGGCGACGCGCCATATTGGCGCCCATGCGGCCGGTTCCGACGAATGCGACTTTATCCATGATCAAGAGGGAATAGATGGTGATGCGGGCAGGCAGCTCTAAGAATTCAGCCTTATCCAGGCGAAGTCCACGTAAAGCGCGTGGCGCCGCGCGGATTTTGCACAGTCTTAGGCCAAAAACGGATTGTGCTGCTTTTCTTCGCCGACCGTGGTGAGCGGTCCGTGGCCCGGGCAGAGGATGGTCTCGTCGGGCAGGGTGAGGATTTCGGCGCGATTGGTCCGCAGGGCGTCGGCGTAGCTGATCATGCCGCCGCCCATGGAGCCGGCGAAGACGGCGTCGCCCACGATGGCGACGGGGCGCGCGAGGCCGTGCACGACGTAGGTGAGGCCGCCGGGCGAATGGCCCCAGGTGGAGCGGGCCTCGACCTTCAGTCCCTCGACCTGGATGGGCTCGAGATCGGCGACGGGGTCTGCGCCCTCCAGCGGCTCGCGGGAGGAGACGATGGCGCGCGCGCCGGTCTTGCTCTTCAGGCGATCGAGATCGAAGACGTGGTCGCCGTGGGTGTGGGTGAGGGCGATGAGCTGGATGCGGAGGTTCTTTTCCTCGGCGAATTTCAGCATGGGATCGCAGTCGGCGCCGGTGTCGAAGGCGATGGCGACCCGGGTGGCGGGATTCCAGACGAGGTAGCTATTCACCATCATGTCCTCCCAGGGAGTGGTGAACTGCGCGAGGCCGGCGATTTCCACGGGCTCGGGTCGCCAGGCCTTGCGGCCGGAGGCGGCGAGGGCGTCGGCATTCAGGCCGAGGATGGGGGCGAGCTTGCGGGTGGCGGTTTCGTCGAATTCGCCAAAAAAGAGGGCGTGGACGCTTTCGCGGGGGAGGCCGCTGCGGGCGGCGGCCTCGCTCTCGGCGAGGCCCTGGCCGCGGAGCGCCTTGCCCAGGATGTCGTTGAAGTGATCTTCCAGCGGCAGGGGAGTCGTCGAGGTCATGGGAAAGAGGACGGAAGGCGAAAGAAATATTCAGGCGCGACCGCGTGTCGAAATGGCGGCTCGCTGGCGCAAGAATCGAGGCCGGATCGGACTTCGGTCGTGTGGCCGGCGAAGGAATTTGTGGTTTTTACAAAATCAATCCGCAGATCAGGCGGCCGGCACGGGCGCGGCGGCGGTCTCGGCGTCTTCGGGATTTTCCCGGGGCACGCGCAGGAAGAGGGTGATGATGCCGGCGGCGAGCGCGAGGGCGGCGGCGGTGTGGAAGCCGGTGGTGTAGCCTTGATTGAGGATCGGCAGATTTTCCGGCGAGGGGGTGAGGTCGGCGAAATTGGGCGGAAGGGGCTTGGAGGCGAGCCAGGGGCCGAGGAAGCGTCCCAGGCTGCCGGCGCCGGCCATGAGGCCGAGGGCGCGGCCCTGAGCGCGGCCGTGCACATGGCGCGAGGCCATGCCGGTGAAGGTGGGGGTGGCGAGGCCATTGCCCAGCGCGAGCAGGGCGGCGATGCCGAGGAAGGCGGCGACGCTGCCGGCGCCGGGCAGCAGCCAGAGGCTGAGGGCGAGAATGAAGCAGCCGGCGACGGTGAGCTCCTTTTCGATGGGATATTTCAAAAGCCGGCGAATGAGGCCGCCCTGGACGAGGACGGCGACGAAGCCGACGTAGGCGAAGGCGTAGCTGCTCTCGGCCACACCCCACTGGAAATGGTCGCGGCAGAAGAGGGCGAAGAGCAGGTGGATGAAGGCGAAGCCGGTGGTGAAGACGAGGGAGGAGACGAGGAGGACGCTGATGAATTGCGCGCGGCCGCCGGCGAAGACTTCGCCGAGGGAGGCTTTTTCCGCCGGGTGCAGGCGGGCCTCGGGCGACAGGGTCTCGGGGAGTCGCACGACGACGAGCCCGGCATTCACCAACGAGAGCGCGGCGGCGAAGTAAAAGGGGGCGGCCGGGCCCCACCAGGCGCTGAGCAGTCCGCCGATTGCTGGGCCGAGGATGAAGCCGAGGCCGAAGGCCGCGCCGATGAGGCCCATGGCTTTCGAGCGTTCCTTGGGCGGGGTGACGTCGGCGATGCAGGTCTGGGCGATTGCGATATTGCCGCCGCTGATGCCGTCGATGATGCGGCCGGCGAAGAGCATCCAGGCGGCATTGGCGGCGCCGGTGACGAGGTAGCCGGCGGTGGTGCCGAGGATGCTGATGAGAAGGATGGGCTTGCGGCCAAAGCGATCGGACAGCTTGCCGAAGAAGGGGGCGGCGATGAGCTGGGCGAGGGAAAAGATGCCGGTGAGGTAGCCGAGCTGATCGGGGTGCAGCTTGAAGGGCGCCGAGCGGGCGTAGATGGGGAGCACCGGGATGACGATGCCAAAGCCCACCATACTCACAAAGATGGTAAGAAGGATGACGCCGAGTGGCTTGCGTTCCGTAGACATGGGATTCCGCTGAAACCATGATCCCGGGTGAAGTGCAAGACGGGAATTTTTTCGGAGGGTGGGATGAGGCGGAAATTTTAGAATGCACGCTCGCTGGTGAGCTCCCATTCCTCCTATTCCTCCCATCGTGAGAAAAATGGGGCTGTGTAGTGCCTCGGGCGGTGGTAGTGCAGTGACTTGCGAGATGCCGGCTTGCCCCGGAGCGGGGGTCGGGCTCAGATTGCCGCTCCCCATGAAAGCGCTGGCCATCCTCCTCACATTCCTCTGTGCAGCCGGCGTCTATGCCGCGTCACTGGAGGAAGAAATCGAGCAGATACGCGCGAAGCATGGCTTGCCTTCGCTGGCGGTGTACGCGCAGGTGGGAGAGGGCGCGCCGGTGTCGATTGCAACGGGGGTGCGCAAGCTCGGCGCGCCGGAGCGGGTGACCACTCAGGATGTATGGCATATCGGCTCGTGCACGAAGTCGATGACAGCGACGCTGGCCGCGCTCTATGTGGCGCAGGGCAAGCTGAAGTGGACGACGACAGTGGGGGAGATCTTTCCGGAATGGCACGGCGCGATGCCGGCGGAGTGGAAGGGAGTGACGCTGGAGCAGCTGCTCATGCACCGCTCGGGAGCGCCCGGCGATGCGCCGCCGGATCTCTGGGCGATCGCCTCACGGCGGGCGGAGGCGCCGATGAATGATCGGCTTAACTTTGTGCATGGGCTGGTGACCCGGCCGCCGGCGGCTCCGCCGGGGACGAAATATATTTACTCAAATCAAGGCTATGCGATCGCCGGCGCGATGGTGGAGCGCGTGGCCAAGCGGCCATGGGAGCAGCTGATGCGCGAGCAGATCTTTGGTCCGCTGGAGATGAAGTCGGCGGGCTTTGGCGTGCCGGCTTCGCCCGGGCAGGTGGATCAGCCGTGGGGGCATGCGGGCGATGGTGACAAGGCGACGCCGGTCGCGCCGGGACCGGAGGCGGATAATCCGCCGGTGATCGGACCGGCGGGGACGGTGCACTGCTCGCTGGCGGACTTGGCGAAGTACTGCGCGATCCACGAACTCGGCGAAGAGAAGGGCTGGAAAGGGCTCAAACCGCAGGACTTTGTTAAACTGCACACACCGGCGCCGGATGGCGATTACGCCATGGGCTGGGGTGTGGCGCGCCGCGACTGGGCGGGCGGGGTGGCGCTGAATCACAGCGGCTCGAATAAGATGTTCTTCACCGATATTTGGATCGCTCCCGCGAAGAAAGCGGTATTTATTTCCGCCACAAACATCGGCGGGGATCCCGCGGCGGCGGCCTGTGACGAGGCGGTGGCGGCTGCCATCCGACGTTTTCTTTCTTCATGACCGGCTCGACTGATTCCCGAAAGTTATACGAATTGCTGCCCAAGGATGGAAACACGAGCAGCGATGTCTTGCTGGATCGTTTTCTCGACTATGTCGCGGCTTCGCAGCTGCAGCTGTATCCCGCGCAGGAGGCGGCGGTGCTGGAGCTTTTCGAAGGGCGAAACGTGATCCTGAATACCCCGACCGGCTCGGGAAAATCGCTCGTCGCGGCGGCGCTGCATTTCCAATCGCTGGCCCAGGGGCGGCGCTCGGTGTACACTTGTCCCATCAAGGCGCTGGTCAATGAAAAGTGGCTGGCGCTGTGCCGGGAATTCGGGCCGGAAAACGTGGGGCTGAGCACGGGCGATGCGACGGTGAATCGCACGGCGCCGATCCTGTGTTGCACGGCGGAGATCCTGGCGAACATCGCCCTGCGGGAAGGCGCAAATGCCGTAGTGCACGATGTGGTGATGGATGAATTCCACTACTACGCGGACCGCGAGCGCGGCGGGGCCTGGCAGATCCCGCTGCTCACGCTCCCGCAATCGCGCTTTCTCCTGATGTCGGCGACGCTGGGAGAGACGGCATTTTTCGAGGAGACTCTGACCAAGCTGACGGGACGCGAATCGATCACGGTGCGCTCCCAGACGCGGCCGGTGCCGCTGGAGTATGTTTACTCCGAGACGCCGCTGGCCCAGGCGCTGGAGAAACTAGTGACGGAGGGCAAAGGGCCGGTGTACGTGGTGCATTTCACACAGGCCGATGCGGCGCAGAGCGCGCAGGATTTTACGAGCATCAATGTTTGCTCCCGGGAGGAAAAGGCCGCGATCGCGCGGGAGCTGGAGGGTTTTAAGTTCAGCAGTCCGTATGGGCCGGAAATCAAGAAGTGGCTGCGGCACGGGATCGGGCTGCATCACGCGGGGCTGCTGCCAAAGTACCGTGTGCTGGTGGAACGGCTCGCACAGAAGGGACTGCTAAAAGTGATTTGCGGAACCGATACCCTTGGCGTGGGCATCAATGTGCCGATTCGCACGGTGCTCTTCACCCGGCTGTGCAAGTACGACGGGCAGAAGACGGGCATTCTCAGCGCGCGGGATTTTCACCAGATCGGCGGGCGGGCGGGGCGCAAGGGCTTTGACGAAAATGGCTGGGTGGTGGCCCAGGCGCCGGAGCACGCGATCGAGAATCTCCTGCTGGAAGAGAAGAAGGCGGGGGGCGGGAAGAAATTTGTGAAGCGCAAGCCGCCGGAGAAGAATTTCGTCAATTGGGATAAACAAACCTTTACGCGGCTCATTTCGGCTCTGCCCGAGCGGCTGAATTCGCAATTTCAAGTGACTCACGGGATGCTGCTCAATGTGCTGAGTCGCGATAGCGATGGCTGTGAGGCGATGCGCGATCTCATTCGGGCCAGTCATGAATCGACGAAAGCCAAGAAGGCGCATGTGAAGCGATCGTGGCAGCTCTTTCGCGCGCTGGCGGAGGGGGGCATCATCGAATTCATCCCGCGCACCGCGACCGGAGCAAAGCTGCGGGTGAATGTCGATCTGCAGGACGATTTTTCGATGGATCGCGCGCTGTCTCTGTATTTGCACGAGACGCTGGCCTTGCTCGATGCCGCCTCCATTAACTATCCACTGGATGTATTGACTTTGGTCGAGTCGATCCTGGAAAATCCAGAAATGATCCTGCGCAAGCAGTTGGATCGAGTGAAGGATGACGCGATCGCCGAGATGAAGGCGAATGGGATGGAGTACGATCAGCGTATGGAGGAGCTGGAGAAGCTCGAGTATCCCAAGCCGAACCGGGATTTCATCTATTCGACCTTCAATGCCTTTGCCTCGCGGCATCCCTGGGTGGGACAGGAGAACATCCGGCCCAAATCGATCGCGCGGGAAATGTTCGAGCAGTACAGCTCCTTTGCGGATTACATCAAGATCTACGAGCTGCAGCGCGTGGAGGGTTTGTTACTCCGGCATCTCACGGCGGTGCACAAGGTGCTGACGCAATCGGTGCCGGATGGGCTGAAGAACGATGCGATCCGCGAGATGGAGGTCTATCTTGCGGCGATGTTGCGCCAGATCGACTCGAGTCTGCTCGATGAATGGGAGCGGATGCGCGATCCGAATTTCCAGGCGGATGCCGCGCCAGAATTGCGCCCGCCGGGCGCGGAGGAAGCGGCGCGGGATGTGACGCGCGACGCGCGGAGCTTTACCGCGGCGATCCGCAATCGCATTTTCGCCTTTCTGCGCGCGTGGTCGATCGGCGATTCCGAGCAGGCGCTGGGCGTCCTGCGGCCGCCGGCGCCGGAGGGCGCTGCGTGGAATGGGGAGAAACTTCGGACGTTGCGCGAGGAGTACGAAGGCGGCCACGGGCGGCTGCGCCTCGATCCGACCGCGCGAAACGTGCAGCATACCTATGTGCGTCCGGTGGAAGGCGGGGACGAATGGATCGTGCAACAAATGTTAGTCGATCCGGAAGAACACAACGACTGGCTGGCGGAATTTTCTGTGAGTCTTTCGGAATCCCGCGCCGCGGCCGAGCCGGTATTGGCGCTCGTGCGGATCGGACCATTGACCTGATGTGCTGGCATGACTGCGCCTGGCTTTTCCGACGAGTTGCAGGCGGCCCTGCGGCATCACCGCGAGGGCCGGCTCCGCGAGGCGGAAGCGCTTTACCGCTCGGCGCTGTCGCGTCAGCCGGATCACCCCGAGGCGCTGCGGCTTTTTGGCTTGCTGGCGAAACAAACGGGGAATGAGGGGGCGGCTTTTCTTTTGCTGGAGCGGGCCGTGGCGTCCGATCCGAGGTCGTTTCAGGCGCGGCTTGATTTTGGCCATTTGCTGAAGGCGAGGGGGAATTTGGATGGCGCGATCACGGCTTTTGCGGCGGCGGCGCGGCTGAATCCTGCGTCCGCCGAAGGGTCTTATCATCTCGGGCGCACGTTGCAGGTGGCGGGTCGGGCGGCGGAGGCAGACCAGGCTTTTGCCGCGGCGATGCAGATAACGCCGGTCGCAGCTGAGGGGTATAACAATCGCGGGGCGGTGTTGCTCGATCTGGGGCGTGTGGCCGAGGCGCTGGAGAGCTTTACGGAAGCATATCGGCTGGATCCGAAGGCCTGGGCTGCGATGTCGAATGCGGGGTCTGCATTGCTCCGGTTGGGACGGGCGGAAGCGGCGATCGATATCTATCAAAAAGCCTTGGCTATTTGCCCCGGCGCGGCCGGGGTTTGGCGCGATCTGGCGGCGGCGCTGTTAAAAGCGGGGAAGCCGCAAGACAGCGCGGCGGCAAGCGAGCGGGCGTTGCAATTGGCGCCGCACGATCCCGGGACCTGGAATAACGCGAGCGCGGCATTGCTGGCGATGGGCGGCATCGAAGAAGCAGAACGGGCGTGCCGGGAGGCATTGCGGCTCAGTCCTTCAGCCGAGGCGCTGACGAATCTGGGCGATATCTACAAAGCGCGCGGGCGGTGGCTGGAAGCGGTCGACTCTTATCGACAGGCGATCACGTTGAATCCGGCGTATGCCTCCGCTTATGTTAACCTCGGCTCCGCGCTGGTGGCCATGGAAGACCTGGATGGCGCGATCGAAGCGTGCCGACAGGTGATCGCGCTGCAACCCGGGAGCGCGATGGCTTACGCAAATTTGGGCACGAGCTTTAAAAATCAGGGAGATCCGGCGCTCGCTCTGGAGGCCTACCGCACGGCGGTAAAACTCGCGCCGGATTCGCTGATGCATTGGAGCAATTTGCTTTTCTGCCTCGCGTATGATCCGGCGTCGACGGCGGCTTCCATTTTGGAGGAGTGCCGCGTGTGGGGACGGACGTGTCGAAACCTTGCGCCGTCTGGTTTGCCGCGCACGAGTGCGGTCGATCCGGAACGCAAGTTGCGGATCGGCTTGGTTTCCGGAGATTTTCGCGAGCATGTGGCGGGCTATGGGATTCTGCCTTTTCTGCGGCATCGTGATCCGACCCAAGTGGAGGTTTTTTGTTATTCCAATGGGCGGCGCGTCGATGCCAAGACAGAGTGTTTCCGGACGCAGGCAGATGTGTGGCGGGAGATTGTTCTGCTGAATGACGATGCCGCGGCCGATCTCGTGCGGGGTGATGCCATCGACATCCTGGTGGATCTGTCGCTGCACTCTGATAGCAATCGGCTGCCGCTTTTTGCGCGCAAGCCAGCTCCAGTGCAGGCCAGCTATCTCGCTTATGCCGGAACGACTGGGCTTGAGGCGATGGATTACCGACTGAGCGATCGTTTCATCGATCCGCCTGGGACGGATGACGAAAGCTATAGCGAAGCGACCATTCGGTTGCCGGATTGCTACTGGCACTATGAGCCGCTGGGTCCTACGCCGGATGTTGCGGAATCGCCGGCGATCAGTGCCGGGCGCGTGACATTCGGCTGTCTGAATAACTTCGCCAAGGCTTCGGATGGCGCCCTCGAGCTTTGGGCGCAGATCTTGCGGGCGATGCCACATGCGCGGCTGTTGCTCATGGCTCCGCGTGGCGTCTGCCGGGATCGCGTGCGGAAGCGCCTTGCTGAGCATGAGGTGGCTTTGGACCGGGTCGAGTTTGTGGCGAAATGTTCCTGGGCGGAATACATCGCGCTTTGGAATCGAATCGACATTGCGTTGGATCCGTTTCCTTTTGGCGGCGGCATCACGACTTGCGATGCGCTCTGGATGGGCGCGCCGGTGGTGACGCTGACCGGCGAGACTTCGGTCGGGCGCGGGGCGACGAGCATCCTTCAGCACATAGGAATGCCGGAACTCGTGGCGAAAACGCCGGAGGAGTATGTGCGGATCGCGCTGACGCTGGCGGATGATCGCGAAGGAATGAGGGCTCTCCGAAGCGATTTGCGCTCACGCATGGCGCGGTCGCCGTTGCGTGATCCGGAGCGCTTTGCGCGTGGGCTGGAGTTGGCCTTCCGGCAGATGTGGCGGGCGTGGGTCGCCAAGCAAGCTGAAAAATGACAACGCCTGGAAACATCGGCGAACTTCAGGCGGCAGTGAGTTATCACCGGGCTGGCCGATGGGCGGAGGCGGAGGCGCTGTACCGGCAAGTGGTGGCGGCTCAGCCGGGTAACGCCGAGGCATGGCGGCTCTTTGGGATTCTCGCGCGGGATACGGGGAATCCTGCTCTGGCGGTTCAGATGTTGCAGCGTTCCTTGGCCCTCGCTCCGGAGGCCTTGCAACCCCACCTCGATCTCGGCGAGATCTTGCAGGCGGGAGGCGATCTCCCAGGAGCGATCCGCGCGTTTGGCATAGCCTGTCATGTCGAACCCGACACCTTCGAAGGACACATTCAGCTTGGCCATGCGCTGCACGCGGCAGGACGTCACGAAGTCGCTGTCGAGGCTTTTCGGGAAGCGATTCGCGTGAAGCCGGATGCAGCCGAGGCGCATAACAATGTCGGCGTAGTGCTCCAAATCCTGGAACGCCGGGCCGAAGCTCTCGAGGAATATGAGGTGGCAACGCGTCTCGCGCCGCGATACCTCGCGGCCTGGAATAACACTGGAAGTGTCTTGCAACTTCTGGGCCGATTCGATGAATCGGTCGCCGCCTTCCGCTGCGCTTTGGAAATCGACCCGCGTTTCGCGGATTCCTGGTATGGTCTGGCCAGCGTATTACAGGCGAGCGGCCGCCCCGCAGACGCTGTGGCGGCGCACCGCCAGGCTTTACAGATCTTTCCGGGATACGCCGACGCCTGGAATAACCTCGGCGCGGCCTTGCAGATACTCGGACAGCGCGAGGATGCGCTGGAAGCTTGCCGGGAGGCATTGCGCCTGCGGCCGGGCTTTGCGGACGCGCACAATAATCTGGGAAACATTCTCGAGGATTGCCGGCAATATGGCGAAGCGATTGCGGCCTACCGGCAGGCGCTGGCGCTCGATCCGCGGCACGCTGATGCCAGCAACAATCTAGCGACAGTTTATCACGCGCTGGGTGATCTCGATGTCGCGCAGGAGACGTGTCGCAGGGCGCTGCAGCTTAGGCCGAATCACGCGGCTGCACTGACCAATCTCGGCAACATCCTGCAGGATAGCGGGCGTGCGGATCTGGCGATCGAATGTCACCGGCGCGCTCTCGAATTAAATCCGCAACTGGCGGCTGCGGGGAGCAATTTGCTGCTGTGCCTGTGTTATGACCCGGCGTCGACGGCTGCCGGCATTCTGGAAGAAAGCCGGGAATGGGATCGTCGGCTGGGCGCAAGTCAGAGCTTTTCGATTCGTGCGCAGCCGGGGCGAGACGATGTAGAAAAGAAATTGCGCGTTGGATTTGTTTCGGCAGACTTCTGCGAACACGTGGCCGGGTATAGCTTTCTGCCGTTTTTCCAGCACCACGATCGCAGCCGATTCGAGATTCTCGGGTATTCGAATGTTCAGTGTTCGGATGCGATGACGGAGCGCTTTCGCGGGCATGCGTCCCTGTGGCGCAATCTGGCGGGGTTTTCGGATGGCGATGCTGCGGCGCTTATCGCGAGCGATGCGGTGGATATTCTGGTAGATTTGGCCGGGCACACGAATCGTAATTGCCTGCCGATCTTTGCCCGCAAGCCGGCGGCGGTGCAGGCGACTTATCTTGGCTACTGTGGGACCACTGGTCTATCTGCGATGGACTACCGGGTGAGCGATCCCTATTTCGATCCTCCTGGGAGCGATCTTTCGTGTTATAGCGAGGAGACCGTCCGGCTGTCTCGGAGCTATTGGTGTTATGAGCCCATGAGACCCGTTCCGGAGGGGACGCCGGCCTTGCCGAGTCGGGTGAATGGATATGTGACGTATGGTTGTTTGAACAAATTCGCCAAGGTGTCGGGTGCGGCGCAGGATCTTTGGGTGCGAATTCTTCAGGCGACCCCGCAATCGCGTCTGATCCTGAACGCGCCGATCGGCCGTAGTCGGGAGGCCGTGCGCCGGCGTTTCGCTGCGGGTGGGATCGACGCCGAACGCCTCGAGTTTGCGGCCAAGCAGAGCTGGGATGATTATTTGCGAACGTGGCAACGCTGTGACGTGGCGCTGGATCCCTTTCCATTTGGAGGCGGGATCACGAGTTGCGACGCCCTGTGGATGGGAGTCCCGGTGGTCACGCTCGCCGGCGCCACTTCGGTCGGTCGCGGCGGCAGCAGCATCTTGCACAATATCGGGTTGCCGGAGTTGGTTGCCGAAACGCCGGAGCAGTATGTGGAGATCGCGGTGCGACGGGCCGGCGATCCCGTTGCGCTGGAGGAGTTGCGCGGAGGTTTGCGGGGGCGGATGGAGCGTTCGCCTTTGCGCGATGGGCCGGGTTTTGCGCGGGATTTCGAGGAGGCGCTGCGGACGATGTGGCGAAAGTTTTGCCGAGTGGACGGGTGAAAGACGCGAATGCGTCAGGTCGCAAAAGCGGGTACAAATTATACTTGAAAAGAGTATACTGAAAACGTATAGATAAAACGTCGCCGCCATCCGTGCGTCGATCCCGACCTTTTCTGCAGGAGGGGAAAACTGTTTCAGGCTGCGCTCCGGATCACCGGCGAAATTTTGCGGCTGCCTTTCCCTGCGAAAAACCCTGCACGAACCATGAATGCCACCGAATTTGCCCCATCTGAATTGATTTCCATATCCCCGGCTGCGCCTCCACGACGTGCCCGGGTTGACGCCTTGCTTGCTCCCCTGTTCGAAACGGCTGCGGATTCGGCGAGCCTGCTCGGCAGCCGCCATGAGGTTACGGTGGCTGGTATCGAGTCGGCGATCCCGAAATTCATGTTGCTCGGCCAGCGGGGTGGCGAGAAACCCATCCGCCTCGCCTTGCTTGCGGCGCCGAATCAGCCTTCGTTGGACGGGGTGGCGGCGCTGGCGCGGCTCTTTCTCCAGTTTGAATTGAATCCCGGGCTCGCGAAGGACTACGCGCTTTTCGGGTATCCAATCGTGGACGCAGCGGAGCTGGATTTAGCGGAAGCGTCGGCGGGTCAATTCGAAGAGCGGCTGGCGCGCAAGCCGGCCGATGGGGACGTCGACTATCTCCGCGCGGAGTTTCAGAAATGGGATTTCGATGGCATCGTGACCCTTCGCACCGATCCCGTGGCTAAGGGGATTCATGCAGAAGTGCGCAGCGCCGTCATCGGTCGGGAAGTGGTGGCGCCGGCGCTGGCGGCTGCAGCGCGAAGCGCATCACTTCCTGCGGAATCGATCCGCTACGCCTCGCCCGATTCTGGCTCGTGGCATTCTGCACTGGGAACGCTGGGCGCACCGAGCCGGGGACGCAAGAAGTCCGGTCCATTTGAGATCACGCTCTTCGCTCCGGGAGCGGCGTCGGAGGAGGAGCGAATCCGCGCCTTGTTTCTCGCGGCGCACGAAATTCTGCGGAACTACCGGGCGCTGATCTCGCACGCGCAACATTTGTAATCGCCCGCAATTTTTTGAATCTGCTTTCAGTTCATTTTTTAACAAGCCATGAGTTATATTACTGCTTCCCTGCGCTCTTTGGTGGGACGCCTGCGCGATGAAGACGTCGATGTTCGGCGAGCGGCTCTGACGGAAATTGACGACCGCATTGACGCAATCCCGGTGGAGGATTTGTTGCCGTTGTTAGACGACGACGATGCGGCGATTCGACGGCTTACTTTGCGCACGCTCGCTGAGATCGGCGAAGTTGCGGCCATTCCCGCGATCCTCGATGCGGCTGCGGACGCAGATCCGAAGGTTGCGACGGCGGCTGGTGAAGCGCTGCGGGAATTCCGGACCCGTGACGCGCTCGATCCGCTCATCGCGGGAGTCTCGCATCCGGCCGCCGTGTCGCGCGCAGCGGCAGTCAATGCGCTGCGGGATCTGCGCAATTTTCGGGCGGTCGCGGTGTTGCGGCGAGCTGCGGAGGATGCGGCAAGCCAGGTGCGGAGCGCGGCGGTCCTTGCGCTGGCGCATTTTCAAGATGCGGCGTTGCTGCCGGCCGTGCGGCACGGCTTGTATGACGAGGAGGTGGAAGTGCGGCGGACGGCCGTGACCGCGCTGAGCTTTTTCGCCAGTGACCTGGTGGCCGCAGACCTTCTGCGCGCCTTGCGGGATCGGGAATGGGATGTGCGTCGGGAAGCGGCGGCGGCCCTGCCGCGCATCGGGACTCTCGAAGCGATCGCGGCGCTGGAAAAGGCGTTGGCCGACGAGGAGTGGCAAGTCGCGCGCGCGGCGTTGTTATCGCTCGTGAAAATGCGCGCTCCGGTGGGCCGGCGTGTTTCCCGATTGATCCATCACCCGCATCCCCAAATGCGGATTGCGGCTGCGCTGGCCTTGGTCGATATCGGTGGCGCCGAGGCGAAGCCAGCCTTGGAAATTCTTGCGCAGGACCGCGATCCCGGCGTTTATGTGGCGGCCTGGCGAGCGCTGGAGCGAATGGGTGTGACAGCTGTAGCGAAAGCGGCGTGAGCCATGACACGACTCACGCGTGGGTATTGCGCGCGCTGTGCAGCGATGCGCACGCTGGAGCGGCCGGCCGTGAACCATTGGCGACATCTCGCGGCGACGGTCCTTTCGGGCGGGCTCTGGGGTGTGAGCTGGCTGGTGGCGTCTGTGCGGGCGCGGGGAGCGGACTGGAGTTGTCGAACGTGTCGGGTGCGTGCTCAAACCCGACGGACTCATGATGCGCTGCCTGCGCCCCGCCGCGCGCCGATGCTTTTGCATCGTGAGAAGCAATCGGCGTCGGCGGTCGATACCTACCTTCGAACAGTCGCCATGGATCCCACTATCCGCAGTGACCGGCACTCCATGGTGGTCGGCGACTTTACCGCGCTCGAGTACACGCCCTTCGACTTTGATGCCAACTGGCATCGTCCAACACCTCGGGAGAAACGTGCGGTTGTGGGGTCTCGGACGAGTGCAATTGGGAACAGCTGAAGGGCCGTATCACCACTTGCGCTACCCGCCCGCTACGATGCGAATGATCTCCAGCCGATCTCCCTCGCAGACTTGGCTCTCCCATTCATCCCGCCGCAGCGCCGTGCCATTTCGCTCCACGAGCACGGCGCGCTCGGGCAGACCGAGCTCCTTCACAAGCTCCGCAATATTTGCCGCGCGGATGTTATCGCGCGGCTCGCCATTGATTTCCAGTTTCACGCGCCGGCGAGGATGGCTTGATCCCAGTCTTTCCATACCGGCTCGAAGCCGCGGCTCCTGAGCAGATCCGCGATTTCCGCCGGCGAACGCTGGTCGGCGATTTCAAATTGCTCCGCAGCGCTCTCTCCGACATGCGCCGGATCGACCGCCTGCGGCCGTCCGCCCACCGTGAGGTGCACCGCATCGCGGCCTTCGCCGGTGTAGCCGCCCGGTTCGGTGTGGCTGCCGGCGCTCATCATCGTCACACCGAGGGGGATGAGCGCGTCGCGCAGTTCCGGCGCCTCGCGGGTGCTGAGGACGATCCCGATGTGCGGGAAGGTGATGCGCAGCGCGCAGATGAGCTGAACGAAGTCTCGATCACTGAGCTCGACCGCCGGAGGCAAGCCGCCGGCGCAGGGCCGGATGCGCGGCAGACTCACGGTCCACTGCGCTTTCCAGCATTTCTGGAGGAGGGTCTCGAGATGCGCGGCGAGCGCGCAGGCTTCGGCGCGCCAGTCCGCGTGCAAGCCAAAGAGCGCCCCGATGCCGATGCGCCGGAAGCCGCCGGCGTAGGCGCGTTCCGGGCAGGCGAGTCGCCAGTCGAAATCTTTCTTCGGTCCGGCAGTATGAAGCCGGGCGTAGGTCTCGCGATCGTAGGTTTCCTGGTAGACGACCAGTCCTTCTGCTCCCGCCGCGGAGAGCCGGGCGTAGGCGTCCGTTTCCATGGGCGCGACTTCCAGTGAGAGGCTGGGAATCTCCGCGACCAGCGCGCGCACGCAGCGCTCCAGGTAGCCGTTGGACACAAATTTGGGATGCTCGCCCGAAACGAGCAGCAGATTTCGAAAGCCTTCCGCCGCGAGGTGCCGCGCTTCTTTCACCACCGACTCGATTTCCAGCGTGACCCGCAGGATGGCATTTTCCCGGGAAAAGCCGCAATAGGCGCAGGAATTGATGCACTCGTTGGAAAGGTAGAGCGGAGCGAACAGGCGGATCGTGCGGCCAAAGTGCTTGCGCGTGAACGCGACGGAACGCTGGGCCAGCGCTTCGAGCTCGGCGTCCGTTTTCGGCTCGAGCAGCGCGGCCAGACGGCGTCCGGCGGCGGAGCGAAGGGCCTGGATGGGTGCGGCGGGTGACATCGGTTGAGAGAAGAACTATGAAACTCCACCTCGCGCTTGTAAATGGGCCAGTCTCCCGGTCACGGTGAGGCGATGGCCCATTTGCTCCACGTTCTCATCTCGCTGGGACTGATCACCTCCCTCTTCACGGTGGTGGCAAATCTCCTGTGCTTCGGCGGTCTGCGCGCGGCGCGTCCGGAGGCCGAGACCCCGCTGGTCTCCATCCTCGTGCCGGCGCGCAATGAGGAGCGGAGCATCGGCGAATGCCTGCGCTCGCTCCTGGCGCAGGATTATCCCTATTGCGAGGTCATCATGCTCGACGATGGCTCGCAGGATGCCACGGCCAAGATCGCCCAGGGCCTGGGCCTGAGCGAAACAGGGAGCATCGCGCGGATGATCCGCGGGCAGCCGCTGCCGGAGGGCTGGACGGGCAAGAACTGGGCCTGCCATCAGCTCGCCCGCCAGGCGCGCGGGGAGTATCTTTTCTTTACGGATGCGGACACGGAGCACAAGCATGGCACGGTGAGCGCGCTGGTCGATTACGCGCGTCGCCATCAGGCCGATCTCGTCTCAGCCTGGCCGCGCCTTGTGACGGTAACCTGGGCGGAAAAGATCGTCCTGCCGATGATCATGCTTCTGGCCATGATGCTCTACCCGCACTGGATGCTCATCCTCCTCCAGCGCTTTCCCGCGATCGCCGCCCGGATTCCCGTGCAGGGCCGGCGGATGTTTGGCGCAGCGAACGGTCAATCGCTCTTCTTCCGGCGCGTCGCCTATGATCGCATCGGCGGTCACGAGGCGGTGCGCGACCATCTGGTGGAAGATGTGGCCCTCGGCCGGGCCGTTGCCGCGCGGATGGATGAAGGGTTGCGCCTTTTTAACTGCGATGCGCTGCGGTTCTCGACTTGCCGGATGTACCGGTCCTTCGGCGAAGTCTGGGAAGGCTTTACGAAGAACCTGCGCGCCGCCTTCGAGGGTTCGCTGGCGGGCTTTCTGGCCATGGGAATCGTGCAATTCGGCTGTCTGCTCTTGCCGTTCCTGCTGCTCTTCCAGCGCCACGCCTCCTGCGACTGCGCGGTGAAGGAGGTCGGCCTGATCTATCTCATTCGGGTGATCGTCACGGTGCGGTTTCGCACGTCCTGGGCGAGTTGCATTCTGCACCCGATCGGCCAGACGCTCGGGCTGGCCATCGGGCTGAACAGCTGGCGCCGCCTCGTAGGCCCCGGTGTAACATGGAAGGGCCGCACCTATTCCAAGAGCGCGGGTATTTCCTGACATAACCGGCCTTTCGACGCTTCACGCGGGCCAAAGCCGGTTGCAAAACCGGCGCTTTGCCGCATGTTGCGGGCTGCATGCAGCTCACGCTTCTCAAGTCGAAACTCCATCGCGCCGCCGTTACGGCCGCCAGTCTCCACTATGAAGGCAGTCTGACCATCTCCGCCGATCTCGCGGAGCGGGTTGGACTTCTGCCCTACGAAAAGATCCTCGTGTCGAATATGGCTGGGGGCGAACGCTTTGAGACTTATGTGATCTATGGCGAACGAGGGACCGGCCAGATCCAGCTGAACGGCGCCGCGGCCCACTTGGGCAAGATCGGCGACCGGCTCACGATCATGAATTTTGGGGCCTTCACCCCGCAGGAAGCCGTCGGCCACAAACCGCGCGTCCTGCTCCTGAACGAAAAAAATGAAGTGATTCGCTATGAAGGCGGCGATCTTTCGGATTGCCCCGAGAAGATTCTCGCCTAGAACAAGCCACCTACAGCCGTGAATACCAACGAAATTCTCACTTCGCCATACGCCATCGGATTTTACCTGGGTCTCGTCCTGGTCATTCTCGCCTTGATCAAGGTTTGGAACCTGAGCAGCGAGTTGAGCCGTTTCCGCCGTCATCTCAGCGACAAGCTGGAGATCGAGGCGGAGACGATGAAGAAGATCAAGACCGACCAGGAAACGCTGCGCCAGACAAACGAAGCTCTGCGGATCAAGGTCAATGCGCTGAACGAATTGCCGGACCGCAAGCTCCAGCGCGATCTCGAAGTGTACGCCCGGGCAGAGAAGAAGATGCTCGTGCAGGTGCCCGGCTTTGCTCCGGCTTGGGAAACGGCGAAGGCCGAAGCCCACACCGAGTTGGTCGAGGAAGAGAACGGACGCAGCGCGCCGCGCCGCATTTTCTCGCGTCTATTCGGCGGCGGGGGAGCTGGATTGCTCCCGGCTCGCGCTGGTACGGAAGAGGCTGCGAAGCAAGCGGCAGCGGATGGCGACCCGAATGCATCGCGCGGCTACAGCACCGCTTCTGCGGCGGACAGCGCCGATCGGCCGGTGTAGGCGCTGTATTTCAGAGAGATTTTCGAAGAGCCCGCTTTCTTGTGAAGGCGGGCTTTTTGTTTTTGTGGGGCTTTGCCTGTTGGGGAGGTGGGTGAAACCGAGCGCCCTCGGCGCGCACGTGCGCGAGAGGAGCCCCTCCTGGGAGCGCGGACGTCTCGTCCGCACGGCGCGGAAGCGCTCCAAAAAGACGGGGGTTTCTTTTCGAGCGAACTGCGTTAAGCAGCAGCTCGTTCGAAAGTGCACAAGTATGACGCAGCGCAACCTCTCCTATAGTGGCGGCGGGTGTCGGATGACACTCCTACGAGTTTCCGTTGCGTCTCACCGCACGTTTGCGAACGAGCTGTTGCTTGACGCAGTTCGCTCAAAGAGCAGCCCGCGTCTTTTCGGACGCTTCCGCGCCGTGCGGACGAGACGTCCGCGCTCCCAGGAGGGGCGCCGCTCGCGCACGAGAATTGTGCCAAACTCCAGCCCAAGGCTACGCCTTCACGCGTTCGATCTCGGCTCCGAGTCCGTTCAGCTTTTCGTCGATCGATTCATAGCCGCGGTCGATGTGGTAGACGCGGTTGACTTCGGTCACGCCTTCGGCCTGCAGTCCGGCCAGAACGAGCGCGGCCGAGGCTCGCAAATCGCTCGCCATGACAGGCGCGCCGCTGAGGTGATCGGCTCCGCGGATGATCGCCGTCGCGCCTTCCAGACGGATGTCCGCGCCCATGCGCTTGAGCTCTGAGACATGCATGAAGCGCTGGGGAAAAATGGTTTCGGTCACTGCGCTGATGCCGCTGGTGCGGCTGAGCAGCGCGCAGAATTGCGCCTGCATGTCCGTCGGGAAACCGGGGTACGGCTCGGTGGTAATTTGCAGCGGCTTGGGCTCGCCGTTGCCGTGCAGCGTGATGGTGTCGGCGCCTTCCGTGCAGCGATAGCCGGCTTCGGTCAGTTGCTTGGTGACGGCCTGCAGGTGCGCGGGATTAGCGCGGCGGAGCGTGACTTCCTTGCCCGCGATGGCCGCGGCGACGAGGAAGGTGCCGGCCTCGATGCGATCGGGGATGACTTCGTGTTCCGCTCCGTGGAGCTCCGGCACGCCTTCGATGACGATGCGGCGGGTGCCGGCGCCTTCGATTTTCGCGCCCATGGCGATGAGGAAATTGGCCAGGTCGATGACCTCGGGCTCGGCCGCTGCGCTTTCGATGATGGTCGTGCCTTCCGCGAGCACGGCGGCCATCATGACGTTATCCGTGCCGAGCACGGTCGGGCCGAATTGCCCGCGCAGATTGATCTCGCCGCCTTTGAGGGCGCTGGCGAAAACCTTCACGTCACCGCCCGCGATGCGATGGCTGGCCCCGAGCGCTTCGAAGCCTTTCAGATGCAGGTCGATGGGGCGGTCGCCGATGACACAGCCGCCGGGCAGCGAGACGGTGGCTTCTTTTTCGCGACCGAGGAGTGGTCCAAGGACGCAAACCGAAGCGCGCATTTTGCGCACGATGTCGTAGGGCGCCGTGGAAGTGATTTTTTCTGCGCGAATCGTCACCGTGCCGCTGGCCCGCTCGACCTCCGCGCCGAGAAAGGCGAGGATCTGCAGCATGTAGTGAATATCGCTCAGATCCGGCACATGATGAATCACGCACTGCTCCTTCGTGAGCAGGGCAGCGGCGAGAATCGGTAGTGCGGAATTTTTTGAGCCGCTGATTTTGACGGAGCCCGTAAGGGAACGACCGCCGTGAACGAGAATCTTATCCATGTTTTGCGAAGACGAATCGGCTGCGCCCTTGGTAGTCGGATGTGGCGCGGATGTCGCGGAAATTGTGCCGAGTCAATTCTTCACGGACGGCGGCGGCCTGATCGCAGCCGATTTCAAGCGCGAGATCGCCTTCGAGACGCGCCGGCGCCTCCTGGATGAGGCGCGAAATTATTTCCATACCCTTTGCGCCGCCGTCGAGGGCGAGGTGCGGATCGCGGCGAACTTCACGCGAGAGCGTGGGGATCTCCTCGCTGGCGATGTAGGGAAGGTTGGCCACGATGAGGCCGTACTTGCCCTGGGTTTCGGTAAAGAGATCGCTGCGCGTAAATTTCACGCGTTCCGAGAGGCCGAGCTTTGCGGCATTTTCCCCGGCGAGCGCGAGGGCGTCCGGTGAGACATCCACGGCTTCGACTTCCGCCTCCGGCCACTCTGCAGCCAGGGTGAGCGCGATGACCCCGCTGCCCACGCCGACATCGAGCACGCGGCCCTTGAATTTATCCGCCTTACGCTCTTCGAGGAGCAGTTCGCAGAGCTGTTCGGTTTCTGGGCGGGGAATCAATCCCCGCGCATCGGAAATGAAAGTGCGGCCGAGGAATTCCACCGTTCCCAACAGGTGCTGGAGCGGCTCTCCATTTGCCCGACGGCGCACCAGGTCCCGCAGCGGCTCGAGCTCTGCGTCGGCGAGCGGCCGGTCAAATTGCAGATATAAATCCATGCGCCGCATTTTCAGCGTATGTGCCAGCAAATGCTCGATATTGAGCCGCGGATGGTCGACGCCATGCTTTTCAAAATAGGCCTTGGACGACTGAATGACCTCTAGAACCGATTTCATGCCGGCGCGTGGAAGCTCGAAAGTGGGGCGGGGAAGGCGGTATCAGGCTCCGCCGGAAAGATTGGCTGCGGCCAAGCGCGCTTCCATATCCGCCGCCTGCAGCGACGCGATGATGGCGCTGATGTCGCCTTCCATGAAGGCGTCCAGGTTGTAGAGCGTCTGATTGATCCGGTGGTCGGTGACGCGGTTCTCCTTGAAATTGTAGGTGCGCACTTTTTCGCTGCGATCGCCGGTGCCGATCTGGTCCTTGCGCTGGGCGGCGTATTTTTCCGCTTCTTCGCGCTGCTTCTTTTCCAGGAGACGCGAGCGCAGGATTTGCAGGGCTTTTTCCTTATTCTTCTGCTGGGAACGGCCGTCCTGGCAGCGGACGATCGTGCCCGTTGGAATGTGCAGCACCTGGACCGCGGAGTCGGTCGTATTCACGCCCTGGCCGCCGGGACCGCCGGCGCGACAGACTTCGATGCGGAGCTCGTCTTGCTTCAGCTCCAGATCGACTTCCTCGGCCTCGGGCAGCACCGCGACCGTGGCCGTGCTCGTGTGAATGCGGCCTTGGGCTTCGGTGGCCGGGACGCGCTGGACTCGGTGCACGCCGCTCTCGTAGCGCAGCTTGCGAAAGACCGCTTCGCCGGAGACGCGGAAAATGATTTCGCGATAGCCGCCGAGCTCGCTTGGGCTCGATTCCATCGGCTCAATCCTCAGTGCGCTGGCCTCGGCATACCGCGTGTACATGCGATAGAGGTCCGAGGCGAAAAGTGCGGCCTCGTCGCCGCCGGTCCCGGCGCGAATTTCGACGATGGCGTCGCGATTCTCGTTGGGATCGGGCGGGAGCAGGGCAAACTGCACCTCGCGATCGGCTTCGGCGATGCGCTTTTCCAGGTCGGGGATCTCCGCCTGGGCCATCTCGGCCAATTCATCGGTTCCCTTGGCCAATTCCTGGTTTTCCGCCAGTTCGGCCCGGAGTTTGTTCAGGCGATCCCAAGTCTGGAGCAGACCTTCGAGCTGCTTGTGTTCGCGCAGGATATCGCGCGCGCGACGTGGGTCGTCGTAAATGGCGCCGCCCGAGATCTCGGCGTCGAGTTCACGGAAGCGATCCGTCTTCCGGGAGATGAGTGAGGAAAAATCCATAAAAGGAAAGAGCCGTACGAGCGGCGGCTTTGCGGACGGAAAAATAGAGGCGGTCGAGCGACCGAAACGTAGAAATAAAAAAACGGTGAAGATGCACGGGCATCTTCACCGCTTGGAAAAATGGTCTCGAGGATGGGCGCCTTTTCTAGGCGAAGGGCAGGCAAGCGGCTGCGCAGAGGCCCGCGCCGGCAAGCGCGCAATCGATAAAAGGATGCAAATGCCGGCGGGTCATGAATACAGCCGAGAACCTAGATCTTCTTCCGGCGCTGCGCGCCGCCGACGGAAGCGTAGCGGCGGGAGAACTTCTCGATACGGCCCGCGGTGTCGACGAATTTCTGTTCACCCGTGAAGAAAGGGTGGCAGGCGGCGCAAATACCAATTTTCAGGTCGCGGCGGGTCGATCGGGTGTGATAGGAAGCCCCACAAGCGCATGTGATCGTGGTCTCCTCGTAGCGGGGATGAATATCTGCTTTCATGACTGGAAAAAGGAGGAGACGATACCGTCCCGATTTCTCCCCGCAACTTAAATCTCTCGCTTTCTTTGGAGCCCCTGACTCATAGCAATTCTCTTCTGGCCGCCTGGCAGCGTACGCGCGCCGTCCGCGGGGACTCGCCCGCCATCTTTTCGCCGGCCGGCGAAATCCTGCGCACCTTTGCCGACATCGAGGCCGAATCGGCGGCGATCGAAGACATGATCGGCGATTTTCCTGCGGGCTCGGTCGTGGTGGTGCAAATCGGCAACAGCGAGTACTGGCCGGCGCTGTTCGTGGCCTTGCGCTGGCGGAATCTCATCCCGCTGCCAGTCGACAGGCACGTGCACCCGGAAGAGTTGGGCGACGTGCTGCGGATTTGCGGAGCGGCTGCCGTCACGACAGTTCGCGCCGGGCGGCCGTACATCGAGAAATTGCCCGGGCCTCCCCGGCGTCACGACTGCGATTTTCTCAAGCTCACCTCCGGGACGACATCGACCCCGCGGCTCGTCCGGTTTCACTCGGGCCAGCTCGTGGCGGATTGCGAGAATATTTGCGAGACCATGGGCATCACGGATGAGGATGTGAATTTTGGCGTGATCCCGTTTTCGCACTCCTACGGCTTCAGCAATCTCGTCACCCCGCTCATTTGTCGCGGCATTGCGATGGTGGCGAGCGAGGATCGGATGCCGCGGGCCATCCTCGACGGCCTACTGCGAACCGGCGCGACCGTCTTTCCAGCGACGCCGGTGATCTACGACAAGCTCGCCGCGTTGTCGGGCATTGCCGAGTTGCCACGCCTGCGGCTTTGCATTTCCGCCGGCGCCCCGCTGAGAATGGCGGTGGCGGCGGCGTTTCAGCGAAGTTTTGGAAAGAAAATTCATACCTTCTACGGCTCATCGGAATGCGGGGGGATTGGCTACGACGCATCGGACGTCGTGCTGCAGGGTGAAGGCTATGTGGGCCGGCCGATGAAAGGGGTCGAAGTCATTCCGCATTCCGGCCAGGGCGCGCAGCGGATTACGGTGCGCGGTCCGGCGGTCGCGGATGGTTATTTCCCGGACGAAGGGGCGAGCGTCCTGGGCTGCGGGCAATTCGTACCGGGCGACCTTATTCGCTGGACGAAGGAGGGCATGTATCTGGAAGGACGCAGCACCGACACGATCAATATCGCCGGGCGAAAGTTGAATCCCGGTGAAGTCGAGGCACGGATCGCGTCTTTCCCCGGTGTGCGGCAAATCGTCGTATTCGGGATTCCCTCGAGCCTGCGGGGCGAGGAGCCCATCGCGTGTGTGGCTGGAGAGGGGGTTGACCCGGCGGCGCTCCGCCGCTTTTGCCTCGAGCAGCTGAGCAAATGGCAGGCGCCGCGCGACTTCTGGTTCGTGCCGGAAATTCCGGTCAATGATCGCGGCAAGATCAGTCGGCGCGAGCTGTCTGCGAATTATCTGCAAACGAAAAACCGATCTTAAAACAAGCGAGTTCACTTAAATTGTTAACTCACCAAATCATGTCTCAAACCGCGCTCTTCTCTGATCCGTTCTGCAAGCAGCACCTCACTGGTCCAGGGCATCCGGAGCGGCCGGAGCGCTTCGATGCCGCGATGGCGGGGCTTGAGAAGGCCGGCTTGCTCGAGCGCATGATTCGGCGCGGTCCGCGTCCGGTGAATCGCGAAGACCTGCTGCTCGTCCACACCGCCGAGTATCTAGCCATCGCCGAGGGGGAGATTCGGAGCGGCGAAGAGCAACTCAGCACCGGCGACACCGCGGTTTCGGCGCAAAGTTGGGAAGCCGCGACTCGCGCGGCGGGATGTGCGCTGGCCGCAGTGGATGCGGTGATGGCTGGAGAGATTTCCCGGGCTTTTTGCCTCATGCGGCCGCCCGGGCACCACGCCCGACCGCAGCAAGGCATGGGCTTTTGCGTGCTGAATAACATCGCCCTGGCGGCGCGCCATGCGCAGCGCCGGCACGGCATCGAGCGCGCGCTGATCGTCGATTGGGACGTGCATCATGGGAATGGCACCCAAGATACCTTTTACGAGGATGGATCGGTCTTCTTTTTCTCCACCCACCAATCGCCATGGTACCCCGGCACGGGGAGCGCTGAAGAGACCGGCAGCGGAGACGGCAAGGGTGCGACGTTGAACTGCCCGTTTCCCGCCGGAGCCGGCCGGGCGGAGATTTATGGAGCTTTTGAGAAGAAATTGCTGCCCGTTATGGCTGATTTCCAGCCGCAGTTTGTTTTTATCTCCGCAGGTTTCGACTCACGCGCCGGAGATCCTCTGGGACAGTTCCAACTCACCGATCAGGATTTTGCGGATCTTACGAAACTCATGCGGAAACTTGCGTCAGAACACGGATCGGGGCGAGTCGTATCCGTGCTGGAGGGCGGCTACAGCCTTCCCGGGCTTGCCGCCGGAGTTTCGGCGCATGTGCAGGCATTGACGGAAGATCTTTACCATCTAGACGGAGTCCAAAATGAGCATTTCAGGCGTCGCCGGACCGCCGGTGTCCATCGAAGATTATCTCGCAGGCGAACCTCCTTCAGAGGTTAAACACGAGTATCTTGGCGGCGCGATCTACGCGATGGCAGGTGCGACCGAGGCGGCGGGAGCTTGCTCCCGCTTTGTCAGCTCCGGCTCACGCTGAACGCAAAGTCTGGCGTAGCGTTCCGGAAACACCCGCGCAAGCCCAACGTCTCACTGACTTGCCGCGCGGACAAAGCGGGAGCAAGCGCCCGCACTCCAAAAAACGTCCGTCGTCTAGGCTGAAGCTGCTTTAGCTAGCTAATTGGTTGAATATCTCCGCTATCTTGCATTCCGCCTTATGGCCGGTGTCGCTGGGAGCGTTTCCTTGATGCTGGCAACCCTTCGAACTCGGCGAATGCTATTCCGGTCGGAACAGCCGATGGAAAAAGCCCTCGCGTTGCGGCCGCGCCGGTTCGGTGCGCTCGTCGTGAGGAGTTCTCCATTCGGATTCATCCCTAGCACCGGGCGGGATCACCGTGCGCTTTTGTGTGGTGTAGGTCCGACCGTCCGGACCGGTAGTTCTCGTCGTAGTGGTGATGATCCTGGAGCCGGGAGGCGGCGGCGCCGTTTCGGTTTCGGGGGCCGCCGACGGTGGCGCGGATTGCGATACGACGGTTTCACGATCGGCGTGGCGCTCCGTGCGCGGCGGAGGCGGAGGCGTAGACAGATCCGCTTCGCGCTGGGGCGCATCTTCGTCCTGCACCGTATCGGCGGACGGCGAATCGCTGACCCGCGGGACGGCAGTGCGGTGTTTTTTTGGACCGGCATCCACAATTGCCTCACGATCGCGAACTCTTGTTTTGGGGCCTTCAGCGATCGGCGGGGGCGGGGCAGTCTCGGTTTCAATTGGCGGCGGTGCAACCGACTCCCGTTCAACCTGCCGGCGGTCGAATTGCGGCCGCATCGTCGTTTCGGCTACGACCGCGCGCCGCTTGTCTTCGAGGGCTGGCGGCGCTGTTTCAACCGAGGGTGGCGCTTCCTTCACGGTCTTTGTAGCTGCCGTTTCGGGCTGCACAGGAGGCGGAGCCAGCTGCGGAGGATGAATCGAATCTGCTGGCGGCACGGGCTTGGCCGGCTTGTCGGCGGCTACCGCGCCGTCCTTCGCTTCGAGTTCGTTTAGAATCCGGCGATCTTCGTCGCGGACCGTTTTAGGAATGCCCGGAATCGCGGAGGGCACGGCAGCGGATGTCAATGGCGCATTGCTTTTGTCATCGCCTTTATTTTGTAAGGCCTGGGACGTTGCAGAGTCGATTTCTCCGCTCGCTGGCAGGCCGTTGCGAATCTGGTATCGGCGCAATGCGGAGCGTGTGGCGTCGTCCATAACGCCGGTGGGCTCCTGAAACAAAAACTGCTCGCGCTTCAAGGCTTCCTGCACGGCGGTGACCTGCGGATCCGACGCTTGAGCCTCGTGGACCAGAGGCGCCGCTCCATAGGATAACGCTGCGGCCGCGAACAGCAGGCAAAGTTTGCGACGGGGAAAGTTGCTTCGAGGTTTGGATGACGATTTCATAGCGATTGTTTCTACTGGCGGCCACTCACTCGATGACGACGGAGACGCCGGGCTTGATTAGTTTCGCCAATTTCACCACGTCCCAATTGGCCAAGCGGATACAGCCGTGACTAGCCGCCCGGCCAATGGTTTCCGGATCGGACGTGCCATGGATGCCGATGCCCTTCTTGTTGAGGGCGATCCACATTACGCCGACGGGGTTGTTGGGACCGGGAGGCAACAGGTGCGCATTTCCGCTGCGCACGCCTTCTTTTAACATTTTTTCATCCCAGCGAAAATTGGGCATTTTCGCGATCCGTTCGATTTTCCACGTGCCCACCGGCGAGGGAATGGCGGAGGAGCCTGGCGTGATCGGATACTCCGCCTTGATCTGGTCGTTTTCCCAAACGACCAATGTTTTGTCTCGGATGCTGATGGCGATTTTTACGGTGGAAGCGGGATTGTCTGCGGCGGTCTCGGCTTTGGCTTTTGAGGATTTCTCCCCCTTTTGCGGCTTTTCTGCATCGCTTTCCGCCGAGTCGCTGACGGTGTCTGTCTCCAATTCCTCGCCCGGCTTGATCTGCTTCACCTGGCTGAGTTCGAACGGCTCGACGTTGGGAACGGTCACGACATCGCCGGCTTTCAGGGTGTCGGCCTTAATGGTTGGATTTAGCGATTTGAGGAACGCCGCTGACGAATGAAACTTTTCGGCAACTGCTTCAACTCCGTTTCGATACGGCATCGCTTTTCCTTTAGCCTGCTCAGCTAAACCTTCCGGGAGCGGGCCCACACTCGCCAGGTCTTCTGCGACCACGGTGTAGGGGACAAAAACCGGATCGACGCTTTTAAGATCCAGGCCTTTGGTGTCCAGAGGAGCTTGTTTGGCTGCTGCCGGCGAAGCTGGTTCGGTCCCGGCGCCGAGATTTTGCGACTGCCGATAGTAGGCGAGAGCCTTTCGAACGAATTCCCCGTCTTTGCCGTCAATTTTACCCGGCCCAAAATTCGCGCGATCGAGGAAGATTTCCAGGCGCGTCATTTCTTCGATTTGCGCTTTGTCCGACTTCGGTTCGGACGCTTTTCCCTTGGTTTTCGCCGCATCGAGCGAAGAAAGGGAAAGGCTCAGCAAGAGCACGAAGGCAAGTAACGGTTTCATGGACGCATTCTTTCCCTTCGTATCGGTCGCGCCCGAACTTGTGGACGCGAGAGGACCAGGCGGGCTGAGCAGGCGATCCCAGGGAACCGGGCTTGGAGGCTATCCAAATCACGCGCCGCGATTGGATATATTCACGCTGCTGCGTGCGATGATCGTTGCGCCCTGAACGCCCCGTACGTTCGCGAGTTTCCGTTGCGTCTCGCTGCACGTTTGCGAACGAGCTGCTGCTTGACGCAGTTCGCTCAAAGAGCTGCCCGCGTCTTTTCGGACGCTTCCGCGCCGTGCGGACGAGACGTCCGCGCTCCCAGGAGGGGCGCCGCTCGCGCGCGAGATTTGGCTAAACTCAGAGCGCTGCTTCGAAGCGGCGAATGCGAGCGTGAGCGCACATAGCTGCGCTCCTCCAGGTCTGACTACCGCGCAGCGGTTTTGCTGCCCTCGCTCGGCTCCGGAGCGAGTCCGTACCAGGTTACAACATTGCTTTCTTTCGGTTCAGTAGGCCAAACGTCGTAGATTTTGCAGTTATCATTGTCGGCGGCGCAAAGCAGTCGAAATGACTCTGCGTTTTCGCGCTCGTAGGCGATGGGGTGTCCGTTGAAGGGATTGGCGGGAATTGCGGAAATGAATTCCGGCACGAGGGGATCGAGCGTTTCCGGAAGCGTTTGGTGTTGGCGGCGGTAGCGCTCCAGGGCCACGGCCACGGAGGCGTCGCGCACGCACGCCACGGTGACAGCCATCCGGAGGGATGCACGATCAACAGAAGGTACGACCATGAAAGCGAGGATGTACCGGAAGCGCTCCAGGCGGCCCTTTTCTATGAGATCTTCGACCATGGTCGGAATTGCCGGATGCCACTGTCCATCGGCCGTGATTCGCTTGCGCGCAGCATCCCAGAAGGTGTCTGCGGCATACTGGCTGTCCCGGACGAGCCCGGCGGTGCAGAGGGCTCCGCTGACCGGCCAGAACAAGCGATTCGCATTGGTTTCACGCAATTGCTCATTTTGATCGACGAAGAGGTTGTGTAGATCGGACGAACGTTTCCAAAACGGCTCGGAGGCCAGCGCGTCGAAGATCTCGTTTTGCCGAGTCCGCTCGGCGTCGACCATCGGCGCCCACAGCGCTTCCGGATGGAGGCTGGCGAGATCGCTTTGAAGCGCGACGAGGTCTTCATCGGTCCATTTGCGATCGACGAGCCCCTCCCACACGGCGCTGAGGTCGAGCGCTTGGATTGCTGTGGCGATCATCGTAGCGATGAGATCCGGATTCGGAGTCCGCTGAATGGCGCGGACGAGCCGGAAAGTATTCTGCACCTCCCGAAGGGCCTCTTCACGTCGACCCAGATCGAGAAAAGCCATGGCCCGCATATCATGCAATTGCGCGGTCTTCCGGGCCTCGAGCGCGGAAAATGGCCGCTTGTAAATAAATGGCGAAGGGGATGGTTCAGGCTGGGTCTTCGGTCGCGCTTCCGCCTCCAGAATCGCGGGCCATTGTTTGCCGAAGTTGTGCTCGCAAATGGCTAGAAAATCTTCCGCGGTCCGCGGACCCTCGGGGTTTTGATCGGCCGGCTCGACATTGCTTACCGGCTGCACACCTTTTTTGTGGTGGATCGGCGACCGATTTTTTGCATAGGCCTTCTCCGTCGTCATCCGTTCCCCGATGCCAAATTGTGGTCCCATCATATGGATACCCGTGAAGTCCTGGAGCCAGGTATCTGTTTGCGATGGGTGATAGGCAAAGGGGCTGCCAGGCGCGGCGAAGTTCTCGCTGTCGGGAATCGGGTTGACCGGCTTCTTAGGAACCTCGAGAACGACCCCGCGGGCTTCGGCGGCCTGGCGATACGCCGTCCAGCGGCGGCCAGCCAGCCAGTTGTGCGTCAGGACGACGGCGAACAAAAGCAGGCACGCGACGAGGGCGACGCGCCGCAGAACCCTCCCGAAGCTGCGCGCTTTGCGTTTCAGGGAAGCAAACCATGACTGGGAGGCGGACATAGCCCGCCCTCTGCCGCATGTTTAATGCCCTGGAAGCGAATTTTCTGAAATGTATCGAATCATTCAGCTTCAGTCGCTCGCGAGGAAGGTCTCGTGTGCGGAGAATGATGTTCTGAGGGTTGCTCACCGCTGTTTCGTTTAGCGGTCAGGCTTCCGCTTTCATTTTTGGCTGGAGTCGCTTGTCCGATTACAAACACAGTAACAAGTGATCCCAAAGTTGCTCCGCCAATGATTGCTCCTGCGGTATCGTGATCCCTCAAGACCATCGTCATTGCAGCCATCAGACCGCAAACGGCGATAACAATTCCAAATAACTGGCCGCGCCGAGCAAACTGCCATGACTGCTCCATATGCCTTGTATTTAATTCAAGCCGTTTTGCCGAAAGTAAATGTCGGTTTTCCTGCTCCTTTTCCGTCATTCGCAAGATCCTGTCGGCGGCGCCAGGCAGCGTGAGATTATAGTGCTCGAGGTCTTCCGGTGGCGGGTAGAGGGCCCAGGTGAGCCTTCAAAGTCACAGAGGCGGCGCTAACCGCGGTTGTTGCTACCTTCCGTTTTCGAGCCGGCGGTATTCCTTCCAGTTCCAAAACTTCAGCGAGCGCTTTTTCGACCTTTGAAACCGCAGCAGAATCGATCGGCTTCGCCTCTTTTTCGGATGGTTCTTTCGCCACAACTCAAAAGTCGAAAAACCAGAATTTACGTACGAAACCCTTGCATCGCCCCCCGCATGTCGTCGCCAACCCTCTTCCAATCCTGGTAAATCGACACAACATCATCCGAGGCATCCTCTACGGCCGATTGGTCGGGAGCGGCGATATGCGGGGAAAATATATTCAGAACCGAACCAACCCCGCGCAAAAAGGCTCCTTCGCGAAAATTCATGGCTTTATCGCTGATAATTCTCCGCAGTGACAGTCTCGGAGGATCGGGGATCTTGGTGCTCATCTAAATGGTTCGTCCTTTATTGCACGTTAGATGTGCCAAATTGAGAGTCAATTTGAAACGAAAAGAGGCCGACCATCGATCCTGCTGGAACCATAAAGAACCCCAAAACTCTCTCCGTCTGCACAAACCGTCAGAATGCAATCCCGCATAGTGGGAATTTGGCTTTCGACATATGGCAGCCGCGCCAGGATTCGAACCTAGACAAAGTGATTCAGAGTCACTTGTGCTACCATTACACCACGCGGCTTTTTTGGGGACCGGAAATTTAGGGGGACAATGCGGATTGTCCACCTAAAAAATTCGGGTTTTCCGGCGATTTTTTGGCGGGACGGCCGCAGTCCCGGGGCAGACGCGCCCTGGAAGGCCTACTTTCCGAGGGGCTGCGTGACCGTCGCGCCGGCTGGCGGCGTGAATTCGAAGGTGGAGGCGGGGACGGGTACGGCGTGCTGGTTGTGGTAGGTCGTGATGACTTGGTCGTCTTTCGGCAGGAGCGCCACGGTTTTCTGGATTTTGAGATCCTCGTCGACCCAGACGGTGAGCTCCTTGAGGATGCGGCGGACATCGCTCGATTTGGGCAGGAGGACAAGGCGGTAGCCGTCGGCTTCGTGGGCGGCGGTGCAGCGGTAGAATTCGGCGACGTGCTGGAAATTGAGGCCGGCGGTGAGGGCTTCGATGGCATTGTCGAAGAAGGCGCGCTGGCCGAGGGTGTAGAGTTCGGCGGCGTTGAAGCTCGGGTAATAGATCCAGAGTTTTTGGCCGTTGTTCACCATCGTGCTGGGATGGCTGCCGCGGAGTTCGCGACGGAAATGGTTCGGAGCCTGGAAGGAGAGGGAGCCCTGGCTGACGAGCGGCTTGGCGAGCAGGTGGGTGGTCTTTTCTTCGGTGAAATCGGCGGTGAGCGACGGATTTTTGGCGCGGTGTTCCTGAAGGCGCTCCAGCAATTGCGTGGTTTCCGCCGGCGTGAGGTCGGCAGCGCGCAGGGCGGGCAGGGCCAGGAGGCCGAGGAAGAGAACGATGAGCAGGCTTTTGAAACGAAATTTAGACATGATTTGAGGCGCGGGCGTGGAGAGGCGCAGGGGAGCTCCAGATGGGGACATAATTAAACCACTGTTCGGGATGACGACGGATGATGGATTCAAATACGGAAGCGACCGCCTGGGTATTCGCCGCCAGGCTGACGCGGGCGCCTCCCTCAGCATGCATTTGTACGGGAGGTTCCGCAAAGGAGATGTAGCGGCCACTCGCGCCGGTGACGACAAAGGCCGGCACCACGGGTGCGCCTGTGTGCTGCCAGAGGAGCGCGGGCGCGCTGGAGAACTGGGTCTCGCGGCCGAACAAGGAAACGGGCGTTCCGGCGCCGGCATAGGGGCGATCCACGAGCATGGCCAGGCATTCGCCGCGGCGCAGCGTCTGCATCATTTCCACGAAGGCAAATTCGCGGCCCGGTCCCACGGCGATCGTCTTGATGCCCATGCGGCGGCGATAGTTGTCGCGCCAATCCGTGAGGGCCGTGCTGGGTTCGTCCAGCGTGACCACGGTCATGGGCAAGCCGCGTAAGGCGAGCAGGATGCCGCCGAGCTCCCAATTTCCCAGATGGCCCGTGATGACAATCACGCCACGACCCTGGTCTCGGGCATTGATGAGGTGTTCCTTGCCTTGCCATTGCTCCAGCAGCGCGTCGGCCTGGGCGGCGGAGCGGCCGGCGCAGTAGAAGTAATCCGCGAGCATGCGTGCGAAGTGGTCGAGATTGCTGCGGCACAGCTGATCCAGCGCTGAGCCATCGAGGCCAGTGACAATGCGAAGGTTTTCGCGCAACGCTTGTTGGCGGCCGAGGTGACAATGTCCCGTCGCGCGCGCCACCACGGGCGCCAGGGTTTGCCCTGCCCAACGCGGCAGAGTGCGGGCGACGGCCAGGCCGGCTTGAAATGCTCGAAGGGTGTAAATGGCCGGCCGCATCAATCAATCCGTTCCGCGCCACGCATACAGCGGCAGGATGAAGAAAAAGGTCGAAAACAAGCACCAAGCGATGCCAAAGGCGCAGACCGCGCCCAGGCTGCACAGCGCAGGATTTTTCGCCAGCCCCAGCGAACCGAAACCGGCGACCGCCGTGAGACCGCTGAGCAGCACCGGCTTCACGATGAGGCCGGTGGCGCGACGGATGTCTCCGTGCCGCCGCATGGCGCTGGTGAGATAGATCCCGTAATCAACGCCCACGCCCAGCACGAGCGGGAACGCGAGGACGTTGAAGAGATTGAGGGAAAAACCGAAAATCTTGAGCGACGCGAGCATCGCGCCGACGGAAAGGGCCAGGCTGACGAGCAGCACAAAGAGAGGATAGACCCGTCGATACAGGAAATACAGCAACGCGGCGGTGGCCATGACCGCCAGCGCGGAAGCGAGCGAGGTCTTCCCCGCATCGGCATGCGCGAGGAAAAGCAGGGCGGCGTTCCAGGCCGCCAGGATGACTGCCGATTCGGCGATCAAGCGCCGCCGATAGAGGAAAACGAGCAGCGCCACGTTGAAGCTGATCATGATCGAGCTCAGCTCCAGGAGCTTGCCTTTGGCCCAGGGCACCAGATCGCAAAGGGTATAACTCCAGCCCGAGTAATGCACTTCCACGCCGGGCACATCCAAGGATTTGCGCAGCGCTTCCTTTTCGTCAAAGGACGTAATCTGGCGCGGCGGCGTGATGTAGCCGACCGTGACCATCGGGTCCTTACCAAAAAAGCGATCCAGCACGAAATGCCAGGACGACTCTTCGGGCAGGACGGTGCGCCAATCGAGCGCCTGGACGTTGCCTTGGGTTATGCCGGCGAGCGTATCGAGCATGGCAAAGGCCGCGCTGAAAGACTCGGCCTTCAATTCCTCGCGTGCGATGGCGTCGGAAAGCGCGGCGCGGGCTGCAGCAAGACGGTCGGAGACGAGTTTGGCAGCGTTAGCCTTGACTCGCTCCGGCGACATGATGAACGCCGCCGGCGTGGCTGCCGAGCGGAGTTTCTTTTCCGTCACGAGATTGGACCAGGAGGCCTGAAGCCGATCCCAACGCTCGTGCAAGTCTTCCTTGTTTTTCGCGTGAACCAAAATGATCCAGGGCTCGCCAACAGGCATCTTTGACGTGATGAGACGCAGAGCGCGGCCAGCATTGCTATCCTTTGGCTCGAGCGATTTCGGGTTGGCGTCGAAATTCAGCGGCGGGACCGGCAACGCGGCGCAGAGCGTGAGCAGACCGAGGATCGAGGCCGTCACACAGAAGATCACCTTCGAATTCGCAAAGGCCCAATTCGCGAACGTGATGCCCAGGGAGCGGACCGGGTCCCAGGCGCGCGGCTTATGCTTGCGTCCAAGGAAAGCAAAGAATACCGACATCATGAACAGGCCGGCGAAGAGGATGCCAAAGGCAATGAGCACACCGAGTTGCTCGAATCCCGGGCATTCACTGCGAATGAGACAAACAAAGGCCGCCGCCGAAGTGATGGAGCCAAACAGGACCGCGCGGCCCTGCGCCGAAAGCGCCGCGCGGATGGCCGAAGCGTGATCGTGGCCGGCGTCGCGCTCTGCCTCGTAGATCGAGTAGAGCATCATGCCGAAGTCCACTCCGAGCCCGATGAGGATCGAGCAGAGCCCGATCGTAATCATGTTCAGCTCGTGAAAGACAAATGCGCCCAAGCCCACCGCGGCGATACAGCACAAGAGCAGCACGTGCATGATCGCGCCAAGCGGACGGAGTCGCCAGTAGCCGAGCCCGAAGACGAGCGAAACGAGGACTACCGAGGTTGCAAAGGTGGAAATAACATCGCCCCGCATCTTGCCGGAAAGCTCGGCAACATACGGCGTGCGGCCGGTCACGAGAATTTCCGGCTTCGGTCCGTCCCAGCTAGCGAGCACGCGCTTCTTGAAGTCTTCCACCTGACGCATGGTGGCCTGGCAAGCATGGACGCCAAGGTCTGCCTGACCTGTAACCGCTTGGACGATGTGCAGCGTGCCGTCTGGCGAGGAGAGAGGCCGGGTTTGCTCGGCGCCGAAAGAGCCGGCCAGCGGCTTGAGCGCGGGAGTGACGAGATTGAGCGGGTCGAAATCGAGCTGGAACTCAGCCTTGGGCGAGCCGGCCTCGAGCTCGGAATGCAATTGCGCGAGCCGCTTCCCGATGGCCTCCGGTTCCAACGCCGTGAGCGCCTTGTCGAATTCTGCCGAGGGCAGATTGAGCAAAAGAGGCACCGAAATCGTTTGGACATCCTTCATGCCCGAAGGCGTCTCGATCGGCGTGCGATCCATGACCCGCACGACCCACGGTTCCTTGCGCAGTTCCTCGCCGAAGTGCTCCGTGAAGCCATCCAGATCTGACTCCTTTTTCTCATCGTAGAGCGCGAAAGTCAGTTCGCGCGCCTGGGAAAACTGCCGGTCGAAAACCTTGAAGATCTGCACCGAATCGAACTTCTTCGGGAGCATGTCCAGCACGTCCGAAGCGAAGTGGACGTGGAAGACGATGACCAGCGCCGAAACGACGAGGAGCGCGCCGACCGCCCAGAAGAGAATCCGCGGACGCTCGGTGATGAGATGCGCCAACGCGTGCGCAAGCCTTCCGGGCGGAGGATCTTCGCTTTGCTGGCCGGCCGAGGCGGCGCCCATGCGCCAATTCTGGCTCGTCGATTTACCCGAGACGTCTTGCTCGTCCCGGTCTGCGGGCGGGTGCATGCGTCAGTTGCCGAATTGGAAAACGAAATGGTCGCCCGCGAGGGTCACATCCAGGCGCTTGTGCTGGTGTCCGGCGAAGGCTGTGGGCAGCGAGGCCCAGCCGAGGAGCGGCTTGGGCGCTTTCTCCGCTGCGCCCTGCCAGGAGCCGCGGGCCAGAACGCCTTCGGTCCGAACCTGATCACCGGATCGATAGAGGCGCATGAGCGGGAAGCCCGGGCCGGATTGAAACTCGAGCTGAAAGTCGCCCAGCGGCGAGCGGCGGATCACGACGTCGCCGATCACAGACTTGCCGGTCGTCCCGCTGGAGTAGCGCAATTGCCCCTGGAAAGTCTGCCAATTCGCTGCCGGTTGAGGAAAACCCGAGGCAGTCTGGCAGCCCGTGAGCGGCAGGGCGGCGCCGGCCGCAGCTAGCAGCGCGACCGCACAGAATGCGGAGAATTTCGACACGGGGAGAATTCTTTGGAGCAGGGCGATCATGGCAAATCGATGTTGGGAACGCGAAATCAGACAACGGGTTGCATCGCCGGTTCATTTGTCGCCGCCGGCTGGCGCGTGAGCCGGGGGCAGAGCGCAAAGAACCGTTGAAGGAAGAGGACGAGATAGAAAAGCTCCATGCGCCACCAGATGGCAAAGGAAGTGCCGATATTGCCGGCCAGGACCGCATTGATCGCCGGGGCCAATTGCAGCCGCTCGGTGGGCGTGGTGAAGACTTCGATGAATTCCGGGCGATACCAGGCCGAGACGAAGCGCAGGTACATGTCCATGATCTTGTGCATGCCCCGCTCGTACTTGCGGAACAATCGCGCGCCGCGGCCCGGGTGGTCGAGGGAGACGTGGAGCGCCTCGGCGCACTGCTCCCCGGAGTGGATGGCGACGAAGACGCCGGTGGAAAAAATCGGATCGATGAATCCCGCCGCATCCCCGGCGAGCATCCAGCGCGGGCCGGTGAGCTGTCGATTGCGATAGGAGTAGTCGCCCACAGCGTGCACCGGCGTGACGCGTTCGGAATTCCGGCAGCGCTCGCGCATGACCGGTGAATCCTGGATCGCCCAGTTCAAGGCCTCTTCGCTCGACATTTTAAGCGCCTTGAAATCCGCCGAATCCATGACCACGCCGATGCTCGTGCGCTTTTCATCCAGCGGGATGAGCCAAAACCAATAGCGATCCGCGCGGACGAGCCGGGTGAGGCCGGCATCAATACCCTCGTCGCGCTGCACGTCGTTGAAGTGGGCGTAGCAGGAAAATTTCCGCAGATGCGGGTAGTCGTATTTGAGCCCGAGGTGACGGCCGACCAGCGAATTGCGCCCGCTGCAGTCGAGGAGATAACGCGCGCGAATTTCCTGCGCGCCGGACGCGTCCTTGATCGAGACGGTCGCGCCTTCGTCATCAAGGGCGATTTTTTCCACCGTGGTCTCTTCGTGAATCTCTGCACCGCACTCCCGGGCGCGATCCAAAACGAGCTGGTCAAACGTGGCGCGCTCGACCTGATAGGCCTGATGGTGCGCCAGACGGAACCCATTCTTGAAATAAAACTTCACCGCGCGAGCGCCGCAGGCCGTGGCGATCTCGCCGCCGTATTTTGGCATGGCGACGGCTTCCAGCTTGGCGCGCAAGCCCAGGCGATCGAGCGCGCCCATGGAATAGGGCAGCAGCGATTCGCCGATGTGGAAACGGGGAAATTTCTCCTTCTCCAGAACGACGACTTTCCGGCCTTTCTGCGAGAGAAAGGTTGCGGCGCTGGCGCCGGCGGGGCCTCCGCCAATGATGGCTACGTCGTAGGGCAAACTCATGGGAGGGCGCAATGTAGCGGGAATCGGCCGGCTGAAAAGGGGCGATTGGCGGCGCCGGAGCATCATTGGACAGGCCGAAGCTCTCCGGCTAGAGATTGAGCCATCCATGGCCCTCATCGAGACCCAGCAACTCACGAAGATCTACCGGACTTACAAGAAGGCCCCCGGCCTCCTGGGAGCCATCAAAGGCCTGGGCCGCCGGGAGTACGAGGAGACGCGAGCGGCCGATGGCGTGACCTTTTCCATCGAGGAAGGCGAATTCGTGGGCTTCCTCGGGCCGAACGGCGCCGGGAAGACCACCGTGCTGAAGATGCTTTCCGGCTTGCTGAATCCCAGCAGCGGCTCGGCGCGGGTGATGGGATTCACCCCCTGGGAGCGGCGGGAGGAAATGAAGCGCCAATTTGCCCTGCTCATGGGCCAGAAAAATGCGCTCTGGTGGGATCTGCCGGCGCGGGAATCGCTGGAGCTGAATCGGGCGATCTACGGCATCGAGGAAAAGCGCTTTCGCAAAATCATCGGCGAGCTGACCGAGCTGCTGGATGTGGTCGATAAACTCGATGTCATGGTGCGGGAACTCTCACTAGGCGAGCGCATGAAGATGGAATTGATCGCCGCGCTCGTGCACTCGCCAAAGGTCCTGTTTCTCGACGAGCCGACCATCGGCCTGGATGTGACTTCGCAAAAGAAGGTGCGGGAATTCCTGCGCCTCTACAATGCGGAGAACCGCATCGTGACCATGCTCACGAGCCATTACATGCAGGACATCGAGGAGCTCTGCCAGCGCGTGATCATCATTGATAACGGGCGGATCTTTTTTGACGGCCCGCTCTCGGCGATCATCGATCGCTTTGCGACGCACAAGGTGCTGAGCTTCAGCTATGGCGCGCAGGGCGGCTGTGACTTCACCAGCTATGGCGAAATCGTCGAGCAGACCCCGCGCAGCGTGAAGCTGAAGGTCGCTCGCTCGCAGGTCACGGAAGTATGCCGCGCAGTGCTGGGGCAGTGCAGCAGCATCGACGACCTGAGCGTCGAGGAGCCGCCGGTCGAGGAGATTATCCGCCAGCTCTTTCACGAGCAGGATGCGCTTTCCGCCGGCGCGAAGGCCGAAGCGGGCGCTACCGCCGCATCGATTGCTTGAGCTCCTGGGCGAACCCTGGATTGACCTCGAAGCGGGCCGTCTCAAGCTCTTCGAAGGTGATTTCATCCAGCACCGCGACATCGCGGCCGGGCAGGTAGGCTTCGAGCAGACCGGTATTCAGGAGCCCCTGAAGGATATTCAGGAGGTCGTTTTTATCGATGTGGCAGAGTTCTTCGAGCTCGGCTCCAGTGCTGCCGGTGACTTCATCAAGGCATCGCAGGACGTTTTTTTCGCGGGAATTCAGGCGGACTGTTCTCATCGGGGATTGGGGTGGACTGACGTCGCTATTATGACGCCAACGTCATGGAAGCGCAATTCAATCCTTGCCCGGGAGATCATTGAGACGTAAATAGTTGACATGAATAAGATGCGTCCTAACACGGCGAAGATTCTCGTTCACTCAACGGGTCTGGGCGCGCCCAATTCAGAAATGGTGCGGGAGCGGGCGCGAGAAATCGCCTTCATCAATGGACGCGCGGAGTTTTCCGAAGCGGATTGGCGTCAGGCGAAGATGGAATTGCACGGAACTCAGATCCCGGATGGTGAAGAGGTCGAAGCTTCGCAAATGGTCTCGGAGCGCGACATGATCGCCTGTGATTCCGGTCACCACACGGAGCGGGTGCTGATGGAGGACGATGGCAACATCGTCGAGGAACTGATCGCCGAGGGAATGGACGAGGCGGAGCACGAGCGAATGCTCGAAGCCCGCCGGGAGTCCGAGGCGGAAGACAAGGAAGAAGCGTAAATATAGGCGGTGTGCGAAGGCTGCCGCGCGGGAGGCGGCTCGGACGGAGAAATTTGACCACATCCCGAGGGTTTTGGTCCTTTTCAGCCAGGAGGTGTGCCGTTATACGTGTCGGATTGCATGAAGTCCCCGGACCCGAAATACCCATCCGTCACGATTGGGGACTTCTATGCCCGCCACTCAGAGGCCTTGCAGATGATTCTGGATGGATCCCAGGCGGGATTCGACCGGGGCATCCGGGAGCCGACCATCAATCGACCTGGGCTGGCGCTCGCCGGTTTTTACGACTATTTCGCGGAAAAGCGCATCCAGGTGCTCGGCGCGGCGGAGCTGGCCTATCTGAAAAGCCTGGACGACGCGGCGTGCGAGGCCCGTTGCCATGCGCTCTGCGAAAAATCGATTCCCGGGCTCGTCGTGGCGCGCGGGTTCGAGCCACCGGAGGCGCTCAAGCGCGCGGCCTGCCAGAGCGGGGTCGCCATCTTTCGCACCGAGATGGTGACGATGAATTTCATCAATGCGGCGACCCTCGCGCTGGAATTCGACTTCGCCCCGACGAAAAGCGAATACGGCTCGATGGTCGATATCATGGGCATCGGCACGCTCGTTCGCGGGTCGTCCGGCATCGGCAAGAGCGAGTGCGTGCTCGGACTGCTGGAGCGCGGGCATTCCCTGGTGAGCGACGACATCACGCGGCTGCGGGCGCTGGAGGGGCGGGATCTCATCGGGACGTCGCCGGATCTCACGAGGCATCACATGGAGGTCCGCGGCCTGGGCGTGATCAATGTCATGCATATTTTCGGCATTGGCAGCGTCCGCACGGAAAAACGGCTTGACCTCATCGTCACCCTCAAGGATTGGCAGGAGCTCGAAGAGGTGGACAGAATAGGGCTCGATCAGGAATACTACGAGATCCTCGAGATCCTGGTGCCCCATATTACGATCCCCGTTCGCACGGGGCGGGACATAGCCCGCCTCGTGGAAGTCGCTGCCCTGGACCAGAAGCTGAAGAGCATGGGCCAGAACAGCGCGCTCGAATTTAACCACCGTTTGCTGAACCTCATGCAGAAGAAAGATTAACTGATGGGCATATTTGGCCGGAACAAAGACGAATCGTCCCAACAGAAGTCGACCAAGGAGCTCACCATCATGAACCGTCTGGGCATGCACGCGCGGCCGTCGGCGCAGTTCGTGAAGGCGTGCAGCAAATTTCGTTGCGACGTCTGGGTGGAAAAAGACGGCGAGCAAGTCAACGGCAAGAGCATCATGGGCCTCATGATGCTCGCCGCGGGGATGGGGTCGAAGCTGACGGTTACCTGCGAAGGACCGGACGCCGATCTCGCCCTGGTGGAGATCGAGGCGCTGATCGTGAGGAAATTCGATGAGGAATGATCATTTGGTCCCCAGCTTGTCCTCGGAACGTGAGCTTTCGCCGCGATCGGCGGAAATTCGCGGGCTGAACGCGACGCTCCGCCACCCGCTATGAGCGCGCCTCCGCCGGAATCCACCGACAGACCGGAGCGCCGCTTCCATGCCGTGGGGGTCTCCCCCGGAATCGCCCGAGGCACGGTGTTCGTCCATCGGCCCGAGGATGTCGAGCCGGCGATCGAGCGCCTGCCCGAGGAAGCGATTCCCGCGGAGATCGCCCGATTCGAGGCGGCGCTGCTGACCACCAGGCACCAGATCCTGGAGCTGCAGGAGCGCATCTCCGAATCGATCGGGACCAAGGACGCCAGCATCTTCGACGCGCATCTGCTCGTGGTCGAAGACCGCACGCTCATCGACGAAGTCCTGCGGACGCTTCAGCGCGACCGGTACAATGTTGACTACATCTTCGCCCAGGTGGCCGGGCGCTACGAGAAGACGCTGAGCGAGATCGATGACCCGTACCTGCGGGAGCGGGCGCTCGATATTCGCGACGTGACCCGCCGGGTGCTGCGGAATCTCATGGGGAAGCAGTCGCGGGAAATCTCCATGATGACCAGCCCGCACATCCTGGTCGCGCACAACCTTACCCCGTCGGATACCGCGCAGCTCAACCGGCACCTGGTTCTCGGCTTCGCCACCGACATCGGAGCCAAGACCTCGCACACCGCGATCATGGCCCGGTCGCTGAATATCCCGGCCGTGGTGGGGTTGCACGATATCTCGGTGCAATTGGTCACTGGGGATCACATTCTTCTCGACGGGTACAACGGCCTCGTCATTTGCAATCCGACGGACCAGACCCTTTGGGAATACGGGGAGCTGGAGATCAAGAAGACCGAGGTGGTGCAGCAGCTCAGCAAGCTGCGCGAGACCGAGTGCAAGACGCTGGATGGGCGGCACGTCATCCTTTCTGCCAATATCGAGCAGCCGGAAGACCTGGACTTGGTCGAGCAAAGCGGCGCCGAGGGGGTGGGGCTCTATCGCACAGAATTTTTCTACCTGAATCGCACCGAGTTGCCCACGGAAGCCGACCAGTATGATGCTTACCGCAAGGTGGCCGAGCGGTCGCTGCCAAACTCGGTCATCATCCGCACGCTGGATCTGGGCGGGGACAAGTCGATGAGCGCGCTGAATCTGCCTGAGGAGGTGAACCCCTTCCTCGGCTGGCGGGCCATCCGCTTCTGCCTAGAGCGGACGGATGTCTTCAAGACGCAGTTGCGCGCCATCCTCCGGGAGAGCGCTGTGGGAAATGTGCGCATCATGTATCCCATGATCTCCGGGGTGGATGAGGTTCGCCGCGCGAATGCCCTGCTCAAGGAATGCCAGGACGAGTTGCGCGCGGAGGGAATTTCCTTCGATGAGAGCATGCAGGTGGGCGCCATGATCGAGATCCCCAGCGCGGCCATTGCCGCCGATCTCATCGCCCAGGAAGTCGACTTCTTTTCCGTCGGCACGAACGATCTCATTCAGTATACGATCGCTGTCGATCGGCTCAACGAGCACATCGCGCACCTCTACGAGCCGACGCATCCGTCGATCATCCGGCTCTTGCGCATGGTCGTGGATGCCGGGCATGCGCACAATCTCTGGGTGGGTGTCTGCGGGGAAATGGCCGGCGACATCCTCCTCACGCCGCTGTTACTCGGGCTGGGCGTGGATGAACTGAGCGCCGGCTCGGCCCTCGTGCCGCGGGTAAAGCGGGCGGTGCAAAGCCTGGATCTCGCTGTCTGCCTGGAGCTTATCGAGGATATCCGCCACGTAGATAGCGCAGCGGTGATCCTACAGAAATGCGAGGCCGTGGCGCGCACGCACTACGGCGATCTGCTGTGATTTTCCCGTCTCCGGTTACTTTCGGGAAAACCCCGAAAATTAGCGCTTGCGAAGCGTAACGCCCTGCCTAAATTCCCGCCCCTTTCCCCCGAAGTAGGCGAACCTGTTGGCGAGCCCGGGTGGAGGAATGGCAACCGTGGTTTAGTCCAAACAACATCATGTCAGAAATGCAGGCATTGCTCGCGAAACATCTCACCCGCGAGTACAAAGAGGGGAGCATCGTCAAAGGACGTATCCTCGAAATCCGTCCCCGGGAAGTCCTCGTGGACATCGGCTATAAATCCGAGGGCGTCATACCGCTTTCCGAATTCGACGATATCGAAGACCTCCAGGTCGGCGACGAAGTCGAAGTGCTGCTCGTCCGTCTGGAGAACGACGAAGGGATGGTCATCCTTTCCAAGGAGCGCGCAGCTTACAAACAGAACTGGGACAAGATCGTGGGCGTCTTCAAGGAAGGCGGCATCATCAAGGGCAAGGTCAAGGCCGTGGTCAAAGGTGGTCTTACCGTCAACATCGGCGTCGAGGCGTTCCTTCCCGGTTCGCAGATCGACATCGTCCCGCCGAAAGATCTCAACCAATTCGTCGGCAACACCTACGAATTCAAGATCGTCAAGATCAACGACGACCGCAAGAACGTGGTCCTCTCCCGGCGCGAGCTCATCGAGCAGGAGCGCTCCGAGAAGCGTTCGAACTTCCTTCTCAGCACCAAGCCCGGCGACATCGTCCGCGGCACGGTCAAGAATCTCACCGATTTCGGCGCGTTCATCGACCTCGACGGCATGGACGGCCTGCTGCACATCACGGACATGACCTGGGGCCGCCTCGGCCACCCGAGCGAACTGCTCAAGGTGGGCCAGGAGGTCGAAACGGTCGTCCTCGACATCAATCGCGAGAAAGAGCGCGTCTCGCTCGGCCTCAAGCAGACCCAGAAGAATCCCTGGAACGAAACGGAGAATCGCTTCCCCGTCGGCTCCAAGGTCAAGGGCAAGGTCACGAATCTCGTGCCCTACGGCGCCTTCGTGGAAATCGAGGAAGGCGTCGAAGGCCTCATCCACGTTTCCGAACTCTCCTGGACCAAGCGCATCACGCGTCCGAGCGACGTGCTCACCATCGGCCAGGAAATCGAAGCCGTGGTGCTGGGCGTCAACAAGGACGAACAGAAGATCTCTCTCGGCGTCCGCCAGCTGGACACGAATCCTTGGGACGAGATCGAGCATCGCTACCCGATCGGCAAGCAGGTCAAGGGCACGGTCCGCAACATGACCGCCTACGGCGCCTTCGTGGAACTCGAAGAAGGCATCGACGGCATGGTGCACGTCTCCGACATGTCCTGGACGCGCAAGATCAATCACCCTTCGGAAATGCTCAAGAAGGGCGACGAAGTGGAAGCGGTGGTCATCGACATCGACAAGAATGCGCAGCGCATCAGCCTCGGGCTCAAGCAGCTCGAAGAAGATCCGTGGAAGGCGATCGAAGCCCGCTACAAGATCGGCGATCTCGTCAAGGGCAAGGTCTCGAAGCTCGCGAGCTTCGGCGCCTTCATCGAGCTCGATGGCGACATCGACGGCCTCGTGCATATCTCGCAGATCAGCGAAGATCGTGTCGACAAGGTGAAGGATCATCTGAAGGTCGGCCAGGAAATCGAAGCGCGCGTCATCAAGGTCGACAAGGCCGAGCGCCGCATCGGTCTCTCGGTCAAGGCCGCCAACTACAACGAAGACGAGATCCGTCGTGAGGCCCAGGCTTTCGACACGCTGCGTCCCGGTGAAGACATGGTGGGTCTGGAGCAGGCCTTTGCCGCCGCCGAAGAGTACCGGCCCGGCGAGACACGCCGCAAGTAACGCGTCGCGAGAAATCGCAGAAAAATTCCAGGGCGCTGCCGACGAAAGTTGGCAGCGCCTTTTTTCTGCCTATGTTAGTCAGCCAGAAAGATTAACGGACACGGCGCGACCCGCTGGCGCCAGGACTGCGGACGACTTTTGTATAAAATGTCAACGCGGAGCGGGACAACTGCTGGACGGCGAGGCGGAATAACCGCTAATACCTCCCTCCGCATTTTCGAAAAATACGCACACCCTGATGAAACGAATTGGAATCCTCACCGCAGGCGGCGATACGCCGGCTCTAAATGCCACGATCCACGGCGCCGTGGTTCGCGCGAACCAACTGCGGGTGGAAATCATCGGGCTGATCAAGGGCTTCAACAGCCTTTTCAATCCCCGGGTGCCGCACGTGCACCTGAACCCGCTCTTTCACGAGATCCCGGAGCTGGATCCGACAAAAGGCGGCACGCTCATCGGGTCTTCGCGGGATTTTGTCGACCCGGACCGCAAGGAGGATCTGGACATGGTTGTCTCCCGGTTGCATCGGCTGGGCATCGAGGGGCTCATCTGCGTAGGTGGCGACGGCACGCTCAATGGCCTCCAGCCGCTGGCCGAGCGCCTGCCCACGGTGCTGGCGCCGAAGACCATCGACAACGATCTGGGGCTGAATTACCCGAGCGAGCCGGATGAAATGGTGCGGGTCTTTCACGAGCACGGCAAGGGGCACGATTACAGGCGGGGTGATTCGCGCACGAGTTTCGCTCTGGATCAAATCGTCAACTACGTGACGCCAGGGTATGCCACCGCGGTCTTTGTATCCGCCAGCGGCGTGGAGCGCCTGCGCACCACGGCGGAGAGCCATCGGCGCATCGCCATCATCGAGGTCATGGGGCGGCACTCGGGCTACATCGCGCTCGGCACGGCCTATGGACAGCCGGATATCATTCTCGTGCCGGAATGTCCGCTGGACATGCAGCATCTGGCCGAGCGGGTGAAGCACATCTACGATTTGCAGAAGAATGTGGTCATCGTCTGCGGCGAGGGCATCGTCGACGAGCAGGGCCGGGAGCTGGGCGCGGAATCGAAGTCGACCGATCCGGCGGGCAATCTCGTGCTGAGCGGCGCGGCGGAAGCGCTGCGCGCGCGGCTCATTCATTTGATCGGCGATCGTTATTTCCAGGATTACCGCCGCGGGCAGTCCGCACGCGAAGCGATCTTTACGCGGAAAGTCGGGCATACGCAGCGCGGCGGCCGGCCGATTCTCTTCGATCGTTTTTACGCGGCCCAACTCGGCGCCAAGGCTGTGGAAATGTTGATCGAGGGACAGAACAACTCGGTCTCGGTGTTGCAGTACGATGACGTCCACGGCTTCCAGGTGGATGGCTACGATGCGAATCGCTTCCGTGATCGTTGGGGGCTGATTCACGCGCGGCAGATGCATACTGATTTGTACGATCCGCGGCTCATGAAGCCGTCGAAGCTGGGCATCGAGTACCTGAAGCCGATCTTCACGGACGCCATCGGTCACGACGACATGGAGCACACGCGATCCACGCTGTTTGCCTCGGCGAACCTGGCGCAGCCGTATCACTCGATCAATACGGATGTGAACAAGCGGATCCGGTTTTTGTCGGATACGAAATAACAAGCGCTGTGTGACGGAATGCGGCGCAAAGCAGGCGAGGTATTCCTGCCTCGCGCGGGTTTTGCGTTGCGGGGCACCGGAGTTTGGCCGATCTCGAATCGTCTGTAACGCGAGGGCGCGTTTGAGACCGCCAGGTTTTTTGGAGTGCGGGAGCTTGCTCCCGCTTTGTTGGCGAATCTTCCAAGCGAGGCGTTTAGATCCACTCGAAACAGCGGCAGCCGTCAAGACCGCTTCGTAATTGGCCGGCGCCTGAATCAGTTCCGCAACGGAGGATGTACTATGCCCGAACTGAGGCTCCATAGCTTTGGGTGACATTTGCGCTGACAAAGTGGGAGCAAGCACCCGCACTCCAAAAATCTGGCGCCTGTTAGCTAGCTAGCTAATTAGCCTGTGTGGTGTTCCCTCCGCCCGCTGCGCGGCCCGCGCTCGGTTGCAAAGCTCGCCTACTTTGGCGCGGCGTTCCGGCGCGGTCGTACGGGAAAACCGCTATTCCTTGGAAAAGACTTTGCGGCCTCCCACGTAGGTTGCCGTCGCATGCAAGTCATCGGTGAGCACTACCAGATCCGCATCCGCGCCGGCGGTCAGCACCCCTTTGCGTTCCGCGAGTCCCAGCGCCTTCGCTGGATTCAGCGTGGCCATGCGCACGGCCTCGTGCAGCGGCGCGCCGACATAGCGCACCATGTTGCGCACGAGCCGGTCCATGGTCGCGATGCTGGAGCAGAGCGCCTGGCCATCGGCGGTGAGCGCGACGCCGTTGTCTACATAGCCGTCGATCGAGCCGATGCGAAAACATTCGCCTTCCTGCAAGCCCGCTCCGGCTGCCGCATCTGTGACCAGCGCGATGCCATCCGGACCTTTCGCCTGGTAGAGCATGCGCATGAGGGTGGGGGAGACGTGCCGCCCGTCGGCGATGAGTTCGCAAAGCACTTCCGGTTCGCCCAAGGCAAATTCCAACAAACCGGCCACACGGTAAGGCCCGCGCCGGCGCGCCGACGACATACAATTGAACGTGTGCGTCACCTGGCGCATCCCATGGGCGAAGGCCGCGGCCGCGTCTTCGTCCCAGGCGTCGCTGTGGCCGCCGGAGGGCCGGATGCCGCACTCGATGAGCGCTTCGATGAGTTCCAGCGCGCCGGGCAATTCCGGGGCGAGCGTCATTTGCGTGATGCATTCCGGCTGGCGCAGCCACTGTTCGTATTCGGCCGGGTGCGGATTGCGAATAAGATCGATGCGATGGGCGCCGGGCTTGGCCGGAGAGAAGTACGGCCCCTCGATGTGCGCGCCGAGCACGCGCGCTCCCGTCGGCGGACGCTCCTGGTACTCGCGCACCGCCGTCAGCACGCGCAGGATGTGCTCCGAAGTGGCGCAGACCGTGGTCAACGCGAGCGCAGTCGTGCCGCCGGTGGCATGGTATTCACAGATGGTCTGGAAAGCCGTGGGATCAGCCTCCATCGAATCGCGATGCAAGGCCCCGTGAATATGCAGATCGATGAACCCGGGCGCGAGAAATTTGCCGGTGAGATCCACGACTTCCTCGCCCGGCTCCGCCGGCAGATCGTGCTCTGCGACAAGTGTCACCCTTCCGTCCCGCACGCGTACGGAGCCGCGGGGATGGATGCGATCGGCGAAAATGAGGTGGCCGTTGCGAAATAGCAGCATGGCGTGGTCATTCATGGCTCATCATTCCTTTTACCTGCTGCCAGTGCGGTTTGTTATCGTAAACCCAGCGGTAGTAATCCGTACGCTGGAGTTTTCCGGCCGCGGCTTCGTCGATAATGAGGGTGCAGCGGGGATGCATTTGCAGGATGGATGCAGGACAACTGGCCGTGATTGGCCCCTCCACCATGGCGGCGACGGCTGCGGCTTTCCCTTCGCCCGTGGCCAGCACGAGGCAATGTCGCGATTCCATGATCGTGCCGACGCCCATGGTGATGACGTGGCGCGGCACTTCCGCCGGACTGGAAAAAAAGCGCGCATTGTCGGCGATGGTGCGGGCCGTGAGCGTTTTCAGGCGCGTGCGCGAAGCCAGCGACGAAGACGGCTCGTTGAAGCCGATGTGGCCGTCGCCGCCCAGCCCGAGGAGTTGCAAATCGATCCCGCCGGCGCGCCGGATGGCGGCTTCGTATTCCTCGCAGTGTTTCGAGATATCTTTCGCGAGTCCATTGGGGATGTGCACGCTGGCCGCCGGCACCGGGATGGATTTGAAAAAGTGCTCCCGCATGAAATGCGCGTAACTCTGCGGATGCGATGGCGCTAGGCCCACGTACTCATCCAGATTGAAGGTGGTCACGCGCGAGACATCCAGGAGATTGGCATGGCAGAGCGCCCCGAGCTCGCGATAAAGGCCGAGCGGGGTCGAGCCGGTGGCCAGGCCGAGCACGCTGTTCAGCTTGAGCTCGATCTGGCTTTCAAAGACGCGCGCGGCTTCTTTGCTCACGGCGGCGGGGTCGGATTTGAGGATTACCTCCATGGCTGGAGAGCTTTGCGGCGGAGGCCGGAAGTGGCCAGCGAAAACGGCTCTCGGCGGGCGAGTGGAGCCCCGTGTGACACTTTGGCTTGGACGCCGGGGCCGATGTGCTATGCTGCCTGCCGACATTTTTTATGGAAAAACCTCAAATCACTGCCTGGCTCAAGACCTCCTGCGGCTGGAGCAACGGCGTCCGCGCCATCCTTCGCAAGTACGACCTGCCGTTCGAGGACAAGGACATCATCCAAAACCCCGCGTTTCGCTGGGAGATGGAGCAAAAGAGCGGCCAGCCGCTGAGCCCCTGCGTCGAAGTGAACGGCAACATGCTCCCCGACATCTCCGGTGAAGAGCTCGAGCAGTACCTTGTCTCGAATCAGTTGGTGGGCTCGAGCGACATGGCGACGAACGTCCCGCTGAACGCTCCATGCAGCGACGCTGAGCACGCCGCCATGGCGCGTGGGGTGCCGCTGAAGTTCCAGGCGTAAACCGCTTTCCAGCATTTTTTGCAGACCGCCGCACCCGTTCCGGGCGCGGCGGTTTTGCTTTTTCGGTTTTGGAGGCGTTGGAAAAGGGCGCCCACGCAGAGGTACGGAGGTCTAAAACTCTGCATCTCTGCGCCTCTGCGGGAGAAATATCTGCAGAGAGGGTTTCCCGCAGAGACGCTGAGACGCAGAGGGGGGAGAGAGAAGTCTGCTAAGGGGTGGATGGACTAGAGGGAGGAGAATTCCCGCTGAGGAGCGGGAACAGTGAGGGAATTGAGAGTATACCGCTGCGAGAACAGAGTCGCCGCGGGAGTTTTCTCCAAGTCATTCACACTTTAGTAAAGTCGGGGGGAGACGGGTGGGCGGCTGGCTCCGCGCCGGAGCGATGGCAGCTGTAGAGCGGTGGTCACGCAGCCGTAAGAATCGTCACCGGTCTGTGGCTCAGTATTTGGCGTGCACGGAATTTTGCGCGCCGGGACCGGAAACTGCTCTCCGTGCGCGCCGTTCGGCGCGGGGGGATTTCTGGAGCAGAGGTCTGTTTACGTTGGGAAACTGCAAAACGGTTAGACACCTCTTCCGGGTCGAAATTCCGCGAAAAAGAGAAATGTCACAGAACTGTAACAAACTCACCTCACCCCAAAACCGCCGTCTGAGCGGCCTGACATAATGCTGTAACATTATGGAAATTCGAAGGCGACGCGGCGCGGTCATATAGACAAATCATCGAGTTCGACGATGATTCCGCCCCTGATTGCTGCAGCTCTGCAGCGCTGTGGCGAGCCGCGCAATTGTAACTTTAGCATCATTGCGCAACATCCCCATTTTTGGAGGATGACCGCCGCGGTGCAAGCCATTCCCTAGTTCTGCTGGCTGGCGCAACCTGCACCTCAAAACACCAACAATTCAAATAATGAAATCCATCCTCTCGACTGCCCTGCTGGCGACCGCCGGCTTCGCGATCGTTACTTCCTCCGCGTCCGCGATCACCGCGAACGACGGCGATATCTACATTGGTTTCCGCGAGAACGGTTCCGCGCAGGACTACCTCATCGACGTCGGCCAGCCCGACCAGTTCGAAACGGCGACGTCCCCGATCACGCTCAGCCTCGGCAACTTCGCGAGCGATCTGCGTACGGTTTTCGGCAATAGCTGGTACGCCAACAACGGCATTGGCCAGAACAGCGTCCTCTGGGGCGTTGTGGGCGGCGTGGCGAGCCAGAGCACTTCGGGCAACGACTACGCTGGCACCCTCTACGCCAGCACCCCCGGCGCGAACTGGTCGTCGAGCGACAGCGGCAGTCAGGCGATTCCGGCGAACAATATCTTCAATGGCCTGGGCGCCTTCTATCAGCACCACACCAACTCGACGAATGCTCCGCTGGGCCAGATCCAGACGTCTGCTTCGACGGGTTCGTGGGCTTCCTACAACACGGGCACGCAGAGCTTCGGCACGTGGATCCCGACCATCGAAGGCGTTGTGACGAACAACATCGGCTTCGATCTCCTCGCTGCGACCGACAACGGCGCCAACGGCTTCGGCCAGGGCGCTGCGGGCTCCGAGAAACTCGGCACGTTCTCGCTGAACGTTTCTGGCAGCGGCGCGAGCCAGACAGCCTCCGTGACCTTCACCCCGGCTCCCGAGCCGAGTTCTTTCGTGCTCCTCAGCAGCGGCCTCGCCGGCTTCCTCGGCTTCGTTCGCCGTCGTTCGAACAGGGCCTAATTCCCACAAAAACAAATTTTTGCCGCTCCTCCTCCGGGGATAAGCAGAAAACCAAAACCAAACAACTCCACCACCGATGAAATTCCTCAAAGCAATTGTCCCGGCCGCTCTGGTCATGGGCATGGCTTCTGCCGCTCACGCGCAAACCTATCTCCGCCTCACTGGTTCGACCGCTTACCGTTCGAACGTGCACACGGCGATCTCCGACCTCACCATTTGGGACGCGGGCAGCCTGAAGGCTGTTTACACGGGTTCGAGCGGACTGCTGAACTCCAGCCAGGTGCTCTTCACCGGCACGACGGGCAGCGGCGCGACGACGATCACCATCGCCACCTCCTGGACGGGTTCTGAAGCGGGCAACGAGCAGGTTTCGGCTCAGCTCGTCATGCCAAACGCGCAGGCCTTCCTGACTGGCGTTCCCGCCGGCAGCTTCGCGGCGGTCAGCCCTGGCGGCGCCGGCGGCGCTTCCGTCGCTGCAACGTTCCAGACCGACACGACCGCGGCCGACGTCGCGATGTCCGACACGTATCAGTCCACCTCGCAGTTCTACAACTCCTCGTTGAACCTCGACGTGGTGCCTTCCGGTGCCTCGAACCCAGTTTCGTTCCCGGCTCTGACCTCGGCCGCGAGCGGCATCACCGGTTCGCTCTCGGGCACGGGCATTGTGGGCATCGTGCCCTTTAAATTCTGCGCGAGCCAGGGCTCTGCGCTCACGAACATCACCCAGCAGCTCGCCAAGGCTCTCTGGTCCGCCGGTCAGCTCTCGCTCTCCGAGTTCACCAGCAATTCGGCTGACGTCGGCACGACCGGCGTGATCACCGCTGGTCCTGCTGGCGGTGGCAACGGCAAGTGGGTCTTCGCATCGGGCCGTAACCCCGACTCCGGCACCCGCCTCACCGCTCTGTCGGAAATCGGCCTGGGCGCGCTCGCCCCGGTTCTGCAGTTCCAGCCGACCAACGGCTCCGGCGCGCAGATCGTGACCGCCAACTCTGGCTCCATCGCGTCGAACCTGCAGTTCCCGTCGGGAGTGGTGAACTACATCAACATCAACAAGAGCAACAACGGTTATGCCAGCGGCGGCAACCTCGCCAAGGCGATCAACAATCCGACGACCTCGATGCAGTTTATCGCGGCGCCGACGTCGAAGAGCATCCTGGGCGGCCAGTACATCGCCTATCTCGGCACGAACGACGCCGATCCGCAGATCACCGCGACTAGCCACATCGTTGAGCTCGCCTACAACGGCGTGACCCTCGGCATTCCCGGCGGCACTCTCCGTCCCGACGGCACGTATAACTACAACAGCACGAGCACGCTGCTCTACGGCGCCTACAGCTTCTGGGGCTATGAGCACATGTACTACAATACGGCCTCGCCGAACCTCATCAGCTCGAACCCGAATTCGGCCAACAACCAGCTGCTGGCTGACTCGATCGCTTCCCAGCTCTTCACGGCTGACGCGGTTGTGCTCTTCAGCAACATGAAGGTGACCCGCTCGGGCGACGGCGGCACCATTCGCTAAGTTAGCTAAACTGCAGTTGCATTTGCGAGCGAGCCTCGTGAAAGACTGCGTGTAAAATCCTCATGCCAGCGCGGACGCTCAGCGTCCGCGCTGGTCATTTTTTTGACCGCCATCCACACTGCTTTGAAATTGGCGGCGACTATGCACATATCAATTTCCTGAAGTTTCTATGTCGAACTCCGCTCGCTGCCTGGCGCTATCGATAGGATTGAATTTGTTACTTCTCACCGGAGCGGCCTTTCTGTGGTGCACCAGAGGAGGCGCCAACCGGTCGGGCTCCGGTGATCTGGAGGCTTCTGATGGAGCGCAAAAAGCCGGAGTAATTCCGGTGGAAGATGCTGCGCGAACGGGAGGTAATTCGGCGGATTTACAGCATGAACTTCCAGCTAAGGATGGTTCGGTTAAGGCGTTTCGTTGGAGTCAGATCGAGTCGCCGGATCTGTCGAAGTACATTGCCAATCTTCGGGCGATCGAATGTCCCGAAGGTATCATTCGCGATGTCATCACGACTGCTGTCGGAAAGATCTACGAAGCAAAGCGAGTGGAATTGATGGCGAAAATGCCGGGCAGCCCAGGTTCAGCGGCGATTCTTCAGGTGCAGAATCGACTCCGCTCGGAGGAAAATGATTTGGTCGAGTCTCTTTTGGGAGAAGCGCGGAAAATCGGCAAGGTCCACGACACTCTGGACGGCAAGGCTATCGGTGGCGCTTCCAACGATGACGGACCGCCGGCGAAAGTGTTTTTGCCCGTCGTGCTGCTCGATTCGGACTCGAAGCTTTTCGCCGATCCGGCTCGCGCCGCGAAATTTCAATCGATGCGGCAGGAGTTTGCGCAGACCATCGGCGTCAATCAGGATCCGAGCGATCCCGAGTATCTCCGCCGCTGGAACGAGGCCCGAACCGCTTTTGATGCGCAATTTCAGGCCGTTTTTGGGACAGAAGAGTTTCAGAAATTGCAGACCCGCGCGGTGCGGGAAGGAATGGCGAACTGAGAGCCAATTCTCAGGGTTCCGATTCGCTACGGTTTGGCGGCAGGCTGAGCGCCGCGATTGAGGAGCAGCTGATCCAGCCCCTTTTGGGCAGCCGCGTCCTTTGGATTCAATGCAAGGGCGGCGCGGTATTCAGCGACGGCCTCTGGAGCGTGGCCTCCGACGTCGAGCACGAGGGCCAGGTTGCGATGCGTGTCGGCCAGCGCCGGTTGTTGTTTTAGCACAGCTTTGAATTCGTCTACTGCCGCGTCGAACGAGCCAGATTGGGCAAGCGCAATGGCAAGGTTGTTTCGCGCTTCGAAGAAGTCGGGCTGAATCAATAGCGCCTTTCGATACGCGGCGATCGCTTCATTCCAGCGGCCCAGGAGGCGATAGGCGGCGCCCAGGTGATTGTAGGCTTCGATAAAATTGGGCTCCAGGCGGAGAGTTTCCTGAAACTGGGTCGCTGCGGCGTCCGCCATTCCGGCGGTAAGCAAGGCGAAGCCGAGCGAAAAATGACCTTTCGCGTCGCCCGGCTGCAAGGCGAGGCCGGCCTGAAATTCAGCGATCGCGCCTTTCACGTCCTGGATCTGAAGTCGAGCTCGGGCGAGGGCAAAATGCGCTTCGGCGATGTCCGGAGTGCGCTGCGCAACTTGTTGGTATTGTTCGATGGCCGCCGGCAGGCGGCCGGATTTTTCCAGCGCCACGCCAAGGTTGTGCCGGGCAAAGATGTTGTCCGGATTCAGGCTTACCGCATGACTGAATAGGGATTCACTGTCCTTCCAGACCCTGATCTGAGAGCGTGTGGCGAAGAGGCAGGCGGCTATGGTCGCGCCAGCCAGGACTGCGGCGGTGCGCGCGCCCTTTTTGTAACGCTGCACAAGATCCGCAAAGCCCCAAACCAAGGCGATCGCCAAGCCGATCGATGGCAGGTAGGTGTATCGATCGGCCCTTGTTTGCAGGCCCGATTGGACGAAGCCGATGACGGGCAGAAGCATGATCACATACCACAGCCAGCCAAGGAGAATGTAGGGCTCAGCGCGGCGAAAGCGCACGGCAACTGCCGAAATGGCGAGGAGCCCGACTAGTGACCCAACAACTTGAAGCACAGGGACGGCGCCCGCGTACTCATAGTAGGCGGAAAGCTGAACGGGCCAGATGGTCTGGCCAAGATAGGCAATGTACGAGGTGAAGGCATTTGCCGCGCGCGCCCACGGCGATAAGGGAGCCGACATGCTGCTGGCCGCCAACATCTGCACCACGGCGGCAACGATCGAGAGCCCGAAGAACGGCAGTTTCTCCAAAAGGAGCTGAAGAGCCGTGGGCAGACGTCGAAGCGCGGGAATTCGGACGGTAATCGCGTCGAGTTCGCCTGGCGGTTTGGCAAAGCGGCCAAAGGCCAGCCAATCGAGGAGGAGAAGAATCAAAGGCGCCGTGACCACCATCGACTTCGCCAACAGCGTGGCCGCAAACGTTGCCACCCCAGCCGTGTAGCGCCAGGGAGATTGCGGCCGGCGGAGATACCTCCAGTAGATCCAGAGCAACAAGGCGAACAGAGCGCCACTCAGCGCATCTTTGCGCTCCGTGACCCAGGCAATCGACTCGACCCGCAGGGGATGGATGGCAAAGAGCGCGACCGCCCAAAAGGCGCGAGCCGGAGTTCCCGTGATCTGTGCGAGAAACAGAAACAGCAACACCCCCGTGAAAGTGTGCAAGAGGACGTTGCCGAAATGATGCGCCCAGGCGTGAAGGCCGAAGAACTGGCAATCGGCCATGTGCGATATGGTGGTAAGGGGATCCCAATGTCCAAGCACCGTATGACTGAATGCCCAAATGATGCCGTGCACGGAGAGTCCCCTCGTCACCTCGGCCGATTCGTAAACGGTATCCGGATCGTCAAAATTGACGAACCCACACTGGATCGCCGGAAAGAAAGCGAGCCAAACGAGAATGATTAGAATTCCGGCGAGTCCAAAGATTGGATTCGATGGTCTTCCCTGGATGCGGCGGTTTGGCAAAGTCATTTTAAATAGATGGGCCGCATCCTCTCACCGGTCGTGACGCGCAATTCCCAACCGGATTTCTCGCTGCTGCACGCGCTTTTGCGCCTCAGAAACGCGCCTTCGCTGCGGGAAGCGCGAAATCGGGTTCCGGCTATTTCGTCGACTTGAATTCCGCGGCGAGTTTTCGGCCTTGCTCGATCTGCTCAGCGGTCATGCGGTGCTCCGCTTCGTTTCGAAATTTCTCCGCGGCGGCATCGTGCTGATCGACGCCAAGCGTCAGCCATTTTTCAGCCAGCACATAGTCCTGGGCAGTTCCATTGCCGCCGAAATACATTTGCCCCAGGTTGCCCTGCGCGCGCATGTCGCCGTGGTTGGCGGCGGTTTGATAGAGCTCGAAGGCCTTTTTGGAATCCTTCGGAACCACCATGCCGTATTCGTACATGACGGCCAGGTTATTAATTGCCTCGATGTTTCCTTTTTCCGCCGCAATCGTGAACCAGCGGGCCGCTTCCGGATAGTTCGCCTTGATGTCGGGATGCTCGTGGTAATAGAGGGAACCCAGGCATGCTGCCGCCTCGACCAGGCCTTGATTGGCGGCTTTGAGGTACCACTCGATCGCTTGCGGGATATCCAAGGTCACGCCTCGGCCTTCCTCGTACATATAGCCGAGATTCTTTTGGGCGATCGCATCACCCTGCTCGGCGGCTTTCTGATACCATTCCACCGCCTTGGCGTAGTCCTTGTAACCGCCGACGCCTTGATCAAACATGACTCCGAGATTGTTTTGTCCCGCTGCATTCCCTTGTTTGGCTGACTTTTCGAAATATTCGAAAGCCTTCACGTAATCCTGTGGGACGCCATCGCCCTTGAAATAGGCGCGGCCGAGCAGCCGCTCCGCTTCGGGGTCGCCATTTTGAGCTGCGGCGACGATCTTATTGAGATCCGATTCCTCGGCGCGCAGCGCGGAGGCCGAGGTCAGGATCGCGAGGACCGAAGCAAAGGTCACAAAACGGGATGGCAGGGCATTCATGGATTTATGGTCGATAGAGACTCGAGATGGAGCTGGAGAAAATCACTGCGCATTGTCGTCGCCCTCGCCACCGCCATAACCGATAACTCCGACTTCGATGATCGAAGGCGGCTCCTCAACGGTTGCCGGCTCAGGTTTTTGATTGGTGACAGTCGTGGCGGCGTTGGTGGTAGCGCCCACCGCATTATTCCCTGCGGCGGCGGCGGCGAGATTTGGCGCGGCCGGGGGAGGCGCAGACGAGACGCCGGTCGTGCTGCCACCCACCTGAATGTTGGCGGCATTCAAAACCGCTACCGCGGCGATGCTGAGATTGCCCGTGGCGCGGATGCCAGCGTCGCCCGCATCGACGACGCCGGTTGGGGCGATGAGATCGACGTTGCCTGGAGGCACGCCGACCACGGTATCGAGAACGCCGATGCCGCCGCCTGTGGCCAGACCGGCCAAGTCCGTCTCCACGTCGCCGCTTTGCGGGTCGACGATGACGCGCGTCGGAGGCGCCGATTGCACCGTCTTGGCCGAGGCGCCCGCGGCGATGTTGCCAAGGGAAGACCAGATCATGATGTCACCACCACGCAAGGTGAAGATTCGCGAGGTGCCGACCGCCACGTCTTCCTTGGTGAAGATCGAGATGTTGCCGCCGCTGGTCGTCAAAATGCCCTGGTCGACCGGTTGATTCGAACCAAGATCGACGCCCACCGTCAGGCTGCCGCCGGGCGCGAGCAGGCTGATGTTGCCACCGTTTTCCGTTTTCACTTCGCGCGAGGTGAAGTCGAGGTTTCCTTGCGTCGTGGCGCCGAAGAGGGCCTGGATGGCCGCGTCGCCCCCGGCATAGGTCTGGAAGGTCGGACTCGTCGGATCGTTATGATCGCGACCGGCGTCACGGAGGGCCAAATAAAAGACCTCGAGGCCGACGATGTCCAACTGCGCCGGGCTAAGGCTCTTGATATCGAGCGATCCACTGGCGGGCACGAGGCTCGGATCCGTCACGGCCAATTCGGAGAGATAGCGCGCCCCGGCAGACGAATTGAGGAAAGTGTCGATAAAGGCGCTGAATGGGAGCTTGTCCGTGTCCAAGCTGCCGGCAACAGAACTTACCCCCGCCCCGGCGATGATATCGGCGCCGGTGAAAGGCAGATTTGGGTTGCGGGAGTTGCCAACGCTCGTGAGACCGACGCCGGTTCCGTCCGAGCCGTTCGGTCCGATGCCGCTCTGAAGGTTGCGCCCGGCCAGAATTTCGATCGTTCCCGGTCCGCTGATTTGCACATCACCGACCGAGCTGCCTGTGGCCCCGGCAATAGCATTCGCGAATGCATTGCCAGGAGATTGAGCCGCGACACGCGACGGGCTATTCGGATCGTATAGCACGATGTCGCGACCGGCCGATACGACGCTGATGTCCGACGTCTGATCGTTCTGAATATAGAATGCGACGTCCGTAATGTCTGTTCCCGCCAAAACGCGGCTTGCTTTCGGCGCGAAAAGCGTCAGACCCGAGATGCTTCCGGAATTCGCATAAAGACGGACGGGCTCGGTGTCGCCGGCATGGAGAAGTGATCTTCCATGCAGGGCTTGTTTCTCTTGCAACACTCCAAACGTGGCGCCGGTGAAGGAGCCCGATTCCGTAAACAAAGTAGAGATGAGATTCGTGTACGTATCGACGTCGAAGCCTGCCGGATTGAGAGGTCCTGGAATCGAAGCCGGGTCCGCGTCGGATACGTCGATCGCGGAATTGATCCAGGTTATCGAGGTGACGTTGCTGAGAGTCGTATTTCCTGCCGGCGCGACGCCGTTGATGGAGCCGCCGGCGGCCAATTCGATTGTGCCTGTCGGAGATGGAGACATCAGCAAAGAGCCGCCAAGGGTAATGTCTCCGGAAAACGCAGTGACTCGAAACGTGGAGGGGGAAACCGCATCCGGGAACGCAAACCTGCCTAGCGATATGGATACGCCAAGTCTCAACCACGGCTGGAATGCTCCCACGGTATCGTTTCCGGCAACCGAGTCGTAATTCAATACTCTCTGAATCCAGCCGTCGAGCATCGCGTTCGAAGTGGAGACGCCTGGTAGGATAAATGCACGCTCCCGCAAGGTCACTGAACCGGTCAGTGAGGAAACGGATATGACGTCAGATGGAGCGAAGGTAGAGAAGTACGCTGGGTAATAGTTCCCGCCGTCATTCGAATTTCCGATGGCGTAGGGCAGCAGGAACGGATTTGCCACGGGCCCGAGGAGCAGATTGCCGCCGGCGCTAACGGAGAAGGACGCATCGCCTGCAAAAAGGGTCGTCGGGAGGTATGCCGTCGGACTTGGCGTATGTGTGGCATCGAGGTTGACGATGCCTAGCAGCGAAGGCGAACGCGTGCTGTTGGTCGTGATTTCGTTGCCGGCGATCAGATTGCCTTGTCCGTGTTCCACGTAGTAAACGCCAGCGTCGATGTTATTGCCGGCGCGTACGGTAAGATCGCCGCCGCCAAGCTCCAAAACTGTTCCGTCTCTCGCGACTCGCTCCGTGGTGGGAATGGCCGCGTCGACATTGCTCACGTTCTGTCCCGCAGTCATGGTCACATTTCCGCCGCCGAGAGCGCCCACGCCTTCGAAGAAGTTGCTGAAGTCGATCCACCAGGCCGTGGTGGAAGGCACGCCGTTGAAGTCGTCCACCGTCCCGCGTCGGTAGAGCCAATTGTTTGGCAATTCCCGCTCCGAATCTGCGACGACTGCGCCAGCTTTATTGACGGTCAGATGAGTAATATTTCCCTGGGCAAATATCGAGACGTTTCCGCCGGCCTGTGAAAATTGCGCCAGCTCGAAATTGCCGGCGGCGTCTGCGTATGGGTTGCCGAGGGTGTCGAAGCCAACGTAGGGAACATCGAAGGTCCCGTTGGCGGTGGAGTCTCCCACCTGCGTTCCAGCAGTGTAAATCGTGGCAAAGGCATTGAGCAATTGCACGTCACGGCCCGCGGCGATTGAAATATCGCCGGTTCCGGTCCGAATCACCTGATAATGCGTACTGAGAAGGCTGACACCGTCCGAAGCGCCCCCCGTCGTTACATTGAGGCCGCCATTGACGCCGAGGAGAACGGAGCCCGTCCCCGATGCGAGGCTGGAGAGAGGCAGGACATCCAGGACATTTGATGCGTGGAGGTCGGCCCCGGCGGTGATGCGATAAGACCACGATTGCTGCGATGTTCCGTCGGCAAAGGTGGGAAGGAGTTGTTCGACCCAATAGGCCTTGGAGCCTTGCAGATTCGGGACATTGCCGCGGCCATCGCCGAACCCGTCGGTCAAAGTGCCATTGAAAGTAATTGAACCTTTGGCCCGGAGCGTAAGGTCTCCCGGTTCGATGCCGACGGTGATATCGTCGCCGAAGACATCGGTCGAATCCTTCTTGGCTCCGAACCGCCAGGTCGACAGATCCCAAACCTTGTTGAGCACCAAGCTGCCGCCCGAGTTGTCGATCTCTTCACCGGGCCGCACGTGAAAGACCAACGCGAGCGGAGACGCATCGCCGATGAGCCGCGTCTGGATGGACGAGGCGTTCGCCATGAACTTATTGGCGTTGGCCAAGGCGGCAGTTTCGAACGAATCGATCGCGGCCGTGCCGGAAGTGCTCGCGTCCTGGACGAAGACTCCCGAGACCACGACGCTCGAAGCATCGACGATGTCGCCTTGGATGGCGCTGACTTGTACTTCAGTATGGCTGCTTGTTTGGGGCGCCCGAATTTCCAGGGTCCCAGTGTACAGGCCTTGGGCCGGGTCACTGGCCAGATTCGTGGGTTGTTTGGCGCCTGGCGGGGTTTTCTGGACGGAGAGCACGATCTGGGAACCTTGATCAATGTTGACCGAGGCCGCGGCGTTGACCCCGTTCCCTTCGTAGACGCCTGCTTCGAGCGACACCGCGCCGCCCCGGCCGGCGTGATTGAACCCGTCAGTCGCGAGCACGGTGAGTTTCGAACCGCTCTCCAACGTGATACTGCCATAAGCGGCGAGGTTGATCGAGCCTCCCGTAACGCCCGATGCATCGATCGTACCGGAAACATCGATAGATCCCAGGTCTGTCGACAACGTAAAGGAGTGAGCCTGGACCGTTCCGTCGACGGTCACGGTCGTGTCCGCACGGTCCCGGAGCGTCACCGATTGCGTAAAGCCGCCCTTGGCGAGGATCGTCGACAGCGTCGAAAGGCTGCCGCCGTCGATGCTCCCGGCATCCAGATTAAAGGATCCGTCGAGGCCGCCCGCGCCTCCTCCACCGATGAGTTTCGCCTTTTCACCAATGGTAAATGTCCCGGAGGGAGTGCCGATCGAGAGGTTGCCGCCATTGCCGCCGCCCGACGGTGCACTCACATTCAGGGAACCGGTCACGTCGATGGATCCATGGTCGGAAAGCAGCGAGACCTGACCGCCGCTCGTATAGCCGATGAGATCGTAGAAACTCTTGGAAGTTCCCCCGGTATTCACCATTCCACCGATCGTGATTCCATCGGAAGTCTCGCTGCCGGTCGCGTGAATCGTCACCGAACCGCTCGGCAGCACAATGTTGCTATTCTCCGCAACCGATGCGCCGATGAGGGTAAGACTGGCTCCCAGGCCGCCGGAGGCGACAGAAGCAACCTGCCCAGACGGAGATTGAATCACGAGCTGTCCCCCGGCAGTAATGGTTTGGCTGGCGCCTTGAGATCCTGTGATCGCCGAAGTTGAGATCGTTAGGTTTTCCTGTGTGGAGAGCGCGCCGTTTCCACTGAAAACGACGCCGCCTGGCACATTGATATCGACCTCGGAAAATTGGTCGATCGCAAGGGTATGTGAACCAAGTCGAATGTTTTGGGCATTGAATGAAAGCTTGCCGGCGGCAGGCGCGATTGCGCCGGGCGACTCGCCGTTGGCCAAATTGTTCAATTGGATATTTTGCGCTGCAAAAACATCGGACCCTCCGTCATTGGCAAAGCCCCGGATTTCTGCGGCGCTGATGGTCAGGGAATTGAGACTCGAGGACCCGATCACGCCTGTGCCGTAAATATCGATTGACGAATAACTCAGCAGCGAAAGAGATGACGCGGTCGCTTGAATCGACTGCAAGGTCGAGTTTTGCAATACGAGCCCGGTCGTGGAAGGGAGAGATCCCGCTCCATTCAAAGCAATGGTAATCTGGCCGCTGTTCAACGATAGGTTTTGCGCGCTGATCGACGCCCCGGGCGAAAGCGACGTGCCGTATGTCGAGTCGAGGATCACGCTTTGTCCCTTGATCGCAGCTCCGTTTGCGATGACCAGATTTGGAGCCGCAGAGCCGACGACCCCGCTGCGGATGGTTGGAGCCGATGAACTGGAAGTGACGCGCACCAGGCTTCCGTCTCCCACGGTGATGGGCACAGGGCCGCCCGTGCCGCCGCCCGCCAAAGTGATGGTTCCCGCAGCGCTGAGTGTGACAACCGCCCCTGCGGGAACGGAAACCAGTTGCCCGGCGACGAGCGCGCTGGTCGTTCCGTTGGCCAGCGTGAGCGTTCCGTTGACGGAGGGGATAATTTGGTCGTTGCCAGGAGTTCCCGAAGGGAAACTGATGGCCCCGCCGCCATGCGTGACGGTGAAGGTGTCGCTCCCCGATGCGCCGAGAGACAATTGAATCGAGTCGTTGATATGAAGCGTCTCCGCCGGTCCGGAAAGCGATCCGGAGGCTTCGATATCGGAGCCTTTGGCGAGCGTAATTCCGCCATTGGCGACGAGAATGAGATCCGGGCCAGTGAGCGGTGTTCCCGCATTGTCCACCGTGATGTTGCCTGTATTAACTGTCACCGTGATGCCGCCGGCTCCAAAGTGCCGGATGCCTCCGATGAGGAGACTGTCCTCGCCAAATTGGCTGAGATCGGCGGCATCCAGCACGACGGAACCTGCCGGCGCAGGTTTCCCTGAACTCTGGATGACAATATTCTCCGGACTGCTGATATCGACGAGCCCGCCCAAACCACCCGTCGGCGCATCCGCCAGGACGATGCCCTTGATCGAAAGGGCGCCGCCCGCGGAAAACACCAATTGGCCGGCGTCGATCGGCAGCCGGGGAACCGGCTGGTTATTTACGAGGGCGCCTTGGGTGAGGAAAGCGTTCCCCGTAACCAAACTGTACTCGGCGCGGTCCTGCAGCACCGTTTGAGATTCGACTTCAAACCGCGATACGAGTGGCTGTGCGGTAGGTTGACTGAGGCCGCTAAATTGATAGCCAGCGACGAGATTTGCGCCGATCGGCAGAGTTTGCGTCCCGACGGGAGCAAGGCCCGACTGCGGGGTGACGAGAAAGGCTCCGGGGAGAAGCGCATATCTGGCTGGCAGCAGCGTGTAGCTGCCGGCGGCCAGCCCTGGGCTGGCCGCGAGATAAATCTGCTGGCCGACGGCGAGTTGATTGCCGCTCGCGATGTACCCGTAATCCGAGATTTGAGAGTTCGAAAGAAAGGCGTTGGGAAACGTCGCGGTGCTGGTCAAACTACTATTGTAGCCTGCCAAAGGCGCATAACCCGACTGATAACCGGGGATGATGGCAAAGCTCTGCGGCAATTGCGCCCACGCTGTGCTGAGCCCGGGAGTTTGATTTGTATTGGCCTGGCGTGCGATCCAGGTTTGTCCTTTATAAAAAACAAGAGCGCTCGTGGAATAGGGCGTGGTCGTCGACCATGGAGCGCTGGTCGTCCCGAGCAAATCCGCATCGCCCGTAGTCCCGGCCACGAATCGGTAGGCCAGCAAATCGCCGCCACCCGTGAGGTCCACTGTCGAGCCGGCTTCGTCCTTGATCTTCAGGCCCGCAATCGTGATGGTTTTGGCAGGAACGCCACTCGCCGTGATGTCCTTGCCGGAGGGATCGATCCATGACGTGCCGTTCTGATTTACCCCGTAGGGAATGACCAGGCCCTGTCCGGTCAACGGATCAACCGCGGAAACCGAAGTAATGCTGCCGGCCGACAAAGTAACTTGCCGAGTGACATCGACGTGCGCGCCACTTAAAGGATCGATGGGCGCCGTGCCGGAACCGTCCCAGCCGAGCGTGATCGAACCGATCGGCGCCCGGAGGACGCCCCCTTGATTGATGATCGAGGCGTAGACTTCGAGTGCGCCTCCGGCGGAAAGCGGAAGTTGCCGTGAGCCCGAACTGAAAATATTAACTTCACCGCGAATCGTCTTGGTCCCGGACGTGTGGTCAAGAGCATCGAGGATGAAGGTGCTTTCGGTGGGCGGATAAATCTGGCCGGCCGTCAAATTAAGAGTCCCTACGATATCGAGGGCTCCGTAGCCGCGGATGTCGCCGTTTGTCGCGATGAGATTTGCGTGGCCAATTCCTTGAAGCGAAAGATTTCCAACATCGATGAGACTGGCTTCGACGGTGAGCGAACCGGCGCCGAAAGTTGGCGAGGGTTGGCCATTGGGAATGTTATTCTGCAACTGGCCGGGCGGCAGATAGGCCGTGCCCAGGGATACGTGAGGGGCGGCGAGCGTGACCGACGACGTCGCGCCGAGGATGCCGGCGCTCGCCACAGAGATTTCCCGGCGCGCTGAAATGGAAACCGGACCGGAAAACTCGACCGTTCCGCCGAGATTCAGCACATCGAATCCGCCATTTTCAAACGTATTGACGGAAAAATGACCGCCTCCGTTGGGCGCACCGGGAACCTTCATCCCCACCAATGTCCCGCCGCTCGACGAGAATCCCAGGGGAAGACCGGAGTCGTTTTGCGTTACGGTCAGTGTGACGTCTGTGGATTTCGACGTAACCTCGGGCAGGTAGAAGCGTCCGGACGATACGCTGAGGACTCCACCAAGGGCGCTTGGACCGCCTGCCCGACCAATGAGCGTCGCGTTAGAGAACAGCTCGAGAGACCCCTTGAGTGTTATCGATCCGGCCGAGCTATCGACCCGAGTCGCTATGGGAAGCGAGCCCATGATCGATGTGGGAATGGGTGCGGAGAGATCGGAGTAGGTTGGAAGCAGGTCGAGGACCGCGCTCGTGCCTGAGACATCCATCACGGCGCCAGATTCGGCGATGATGTTGCCCGTGATGCTGATACTGCCGCCCGGCAGCACTGTGCCTGTGTTGAAGCCGCGACCGGTCGGATCCACGGTATACACGGGGACGCCGGCCACGGAAAGCGTGGAATGTGCTCCAATGTCGATGGTCGCCAAAGCTTCCTGCGGGGTGGGCTGCGACGATGTCAAATAGTTGGAGCCACCGCCGCCGATAATGGAGAGGGAGATGTTTCCTCCCGGCGCGAAGATCGAGCCGAACATCGTGATGGTTCCCGCTATCTTATCGTTTAGGTTTCCTGCAGAAATGGCGACGCTTCCTCCGGGGTCGGTGGTGATGGCGGCGCCCGCGCCCATCACGAAATCGCCACGTGTGTCCAGGACGGTTCCGTCGAGTTTTTTAATATTGGAGCCGCGGGCGTTGAACGTCAAACTTACCGGCGAACGCACGCCCAAGGGCAAAGTCACCTGCTCCAGACTGACGATTTCACTCGAGTTTGTCGTCGCGATAACGCTTGTCTCGACCGGAGAAATGATTGTGCCTGGCGCAATGCTGATGGCGGGCAAATAGGTGTCCTTTTTGCCCTGCGCCTTTTCGCCGATGCCCGTGAGGGTGAAACTCGCAAATCCTCCGGTATTAAAAAAATCGGGCGTAAGGAGGAGTGCATCAGGACTAAGTGATTCGCCTCCGATCTGCACCAAAGGAGCCTCGATGGTGAGTGATCCACCCTGGCTGCCGGAAAATGCGCTCAGCGTCGATTCCAGATGGAGTTTTCCGCCAAGTACATCCGTAAACAGGTGGTCCGTAGTTGTATGGTCGGCTCCAGCGCTGATCGAGATCGATCCTCCTCGACCATAAGACGGTTTTCCCGAGACTGGGAATACTACGCCGCCTGAGGCGTCGATACTGCTGCCTGCCGTGAGGTTGGCGGTATATGCGGCAATCGTAACCGAGCCTCCGTTGGGTGAGAGAGGCAGTGTATTCGGAGCCAGTGAAGAAGGCCGATCGTCGACGATTAATCCAGCGACGTTGAGTGACGCCGTCTGTCCTAACGTGAAGATTCCACGGGTGGAGTCCGCCACCGGAACAGGATTCGTCGAATAGCTCGAAATATCGTAGGCATAGAAGCTCAGCGATCCGCTCGGCGCAGAAACCTTGCCTTCCACATCGATATTTGCTCCCGACAGAGTGATGGAGCCGCCCACCGGAGCGGTCAGTGAAGTGCCGAGAGGGATCGTGATATTTCCGTCGTAACTTGTGACGGTCAAACTGCCAAATCCGGCCGAGGTGAGAAGCGATGGCGAGAGGACGACTTCGCCCGCACGCTGCGGGGGAAGCGCCAGGGGATCGCCCTCGGAATCTACCCCGAAAGGCGCGACCGGAGCCTGGGATCCGCCTTGCTGGAAGATGATGTTTGGCGCAAAGGGTGAAGCCTTGAGCGCCACCGTGGCCTGCTTTTCCAAAAGGATGGATAGCGAGCTCGGAGTCGGCAGTATGGACCGTTGGCGGGGGCCGGCGGTCGTTTTACCAAGCATCGCGCCGTCGAGCGCAACGGCCGGAGCCGTGATGGAAATGGAGCCGCCATTCGCGCCGAATACGTAACCGTCCTCGAAATGCGCCCCGCTGAGTGGCAATGCATTGGTAAACGTTTCCGAGAGCGCATACTTCGGATGCGTCACTGTGAAATCGCTATTGTAGAAGCCCTCGTAAGTGATATCCGGACTGGCGTTGGCGATATCCACCAGACGCCCCCCCGTCACCAGGCGCGTGGTCTGCACCGTGCCGCCTTCATAGTTGATCGCCCCGCCGGATACATTGATCTTCGAGCCGGATTGCATCACCACGGAGCCGCCTGCGGTGAGGCTGACGCTCCCGCCTCCGGTCGTCAACTCGCCGACTGAGCGTTCGATGAGCCCCACGTAGCCAAACGCATTGCCCAACGGCGTCCCAACCCAAGGCGAGCCGTTGTAGAATCCCGATTGCCGAATGTCGACATCTACGGTCTGGCCGCGAAGAAAGCTGTTGCGTTGCAGTGGCGAGTCAGCGAGTTCCGGGCCGAGCAATTGCACCGGGATGATGTTCTCGGAAACCGGAGCAGAAACGACTGAGCCTGAGACATCGATCAACGAACCGCTATCGAAATAGATTTGACCAGACGAATTGAGAAATACGGACGGCGCCGCCTTGGTCGGTTGAACCCAGGCGCCGGCGTTGATCGAGACGGTCGCGTCAGGCGCAAAAACTGTCGCATCGTTGGCAAGATGGATAGTCTTCCCCTGCAGATTGATCTGTGACGAGAGCGCTAATTGCGTGCCTACGACGGTTTCCGCGCTGTCGAGCTCGGGGACGATCTGGGTTACGCTATTCGCTCCTAGTGTGATGCTGCCGGTTTCGGTCGGACTGAGCGTGAATACCCCTTTCGATGGGCTGGTCACAACAGACCCGTAGTTCGCAAAAAGGTTGATGCTCCCATTGAGGGAGACGGAGGTCGAGCTATCGATCACTCCCGACTGTTCCACCGTTTTTCCCGCCATCGTCACATTGCCCCGGGGAGTCTCGATCAGCCCGGTATTTGTCGAAGCGCCGCTGAAGGAATCGACGGTTCCGACAAATGTGTCCACGCCGCGAAGCGATGGTTGCTTGGGATCGTGGGCGGCGAAAGCCACCTGATTGCCCGCAGCCAGAATGGCCTGGCCGTCCGGAGTCGAGATCGTGCCGGCATTCGAGACATTTGGCCCCACGAGCGCGATGCGGCCGCCAACGTGGTTTGGCGTCGTCGGGCTGCTCAGGTTGGCGCCCGCCTGCACGACGACGTCGCCGCTGCGGCGATAGTAAGAGACGGTGACCGGCGCGCCGGCGATATTGGTCAGGCCGGCGCTGGTGAAGGTAACCGTAGCGTGACCCTGGGAGTCGACCTTGATGGTGTAGTCCGCGTTTGCACCCGCGTTGAGTGTGACCGGAGTGGTGGCGCCGGTAGGCAGGTAAGACAACTTTGCCGTCGTGCCGGGGGCGACCAGCCGATCCAGTGAGTACGTCGTCGCCGACTCGCCCAGGGTAAAGCTCGGGTCCGAGAACAGCGGAGAGAAGGAGCCGTTTGCGCCGGTGATTGGGAGGGAGGAGAAGAGAAATTCCGCGTCGGGGTTGTTGAGCAAACCGCGGTTGACCAGATTGGTATTAATCGGCAGGGAGGACGCGACCAGCGTGTGGACATCGATCTGAGAAGAGCCGCCAAAGATGATCCCGTTCTGGTTCATCAGGTAGACCTGGCCCACCGAGCGAATGGAGCCGAGGATTTGGGAAGGATTCGCCGAAGGATCGAGGACGGTGTTGAACGCCACCCACTTGCCAGCATTCGAGCCGCCGGCGGTTTGGTTGAAGATCAGCGAGGTGTTCTTGCCGATGTTAAACGTTTCCCAGGTGAGGACGGCCTGCGGCGACGTCTGGTTGATATTGACCGTAGTCTTGCCGCCCGAAACCGTCTGGGTGGGAAGATTCGCGCCGGTCCAGAGCAAGGGGTTCTCACTCGCCGTCGGCTTTTTCAAATTGAGCGGCACTCCGGGCGCAACCTGCAGGCCGCCTGGCGCGAGGCCGTTGGGTACGGAGGGCAGGGGACGTCCGGTCGGTCCGAGCCCAAGCCCATTGAGGCCGGTCCGGCTCGCTGCCGCCTGCCGAGCGGCTGCCTGCATGGCTTGGACTGCGACGATCGCCTTGGTTGTCCGGGCCAGCGTATCGTTGGCCTGGGCCGCTTTTTGCGCCACTGCGGTAGGGGTCAGGCCGCCCGCCGGAGTGCCGGTCGAGCGTCCGCCGGAGTTGAATCCCGCCCCGCCGCGCAGCATGTCTCCCGCCCGCGCTTCACGGGATCCTGCCAGGGACAAGCCCAGGCTGACGATGACGGACATGGCCACGCTCAAGGCGGTCCGCGGCGTGGCCCCGATGGCGGGGACGCGCGGTCGAGACAAATGGTGAGACTTTTGTGCGGACATGCGGTTGAAACGGGTGGAGATCGAAATCGGCGCGACGCGCCAGCGGCGCCGTTGCGTCGTCGATCACATGGGCTGATACGGGTTCGGAAATGCGCCCCGAAGGAGCCGTTTTCTTTATCACCGAGTGGAAGCGCCTTCCACCGATGTATTTTTACAATCATGTATCAGTCAGGTTTCGAGGGTATGTTACAATCATGTGTCATTATTATCATCGCTGCCTCCGACTGGGGAAATCGGGCGAAGAATCGAGGATGATTTCACCTTTCAATCGACTTGGCGGCCTAGGCTTTCCGCATTGCTTTGGGAGGGCGAATGGGAGGGATGGGAGGGTGAGCCGGAATTTTTTGGCAGCGCCATGCCGCATGCGTCTCCACCGTCTTGTCACGGGAGCGGGCTTGCGCACAGGCCGCATTGCAGCAACCATTTTTGGCATCACCAGTCCGCTGAAGAGCTGAAAAGCCTCCGCCGACGCATGGGACAATCGATCTTGAAAGAAAGGCGCGTCGGGACGATACCTGACGCCAATTGTTTCATTCAGGCGCCAATTTTGATAAAACCTTCCGATTCAGTCGTCCACGACGAGTTGCGGAACCTGACCGGTCCGGCTCGCGCAGCTTGCCCGCGGCTTTTGCCTAGCCGGAGGGAGTTGGCTGCCGTGGTGGCAGGACGCGCGGTCGCGAGGGGCTTGGCGGCGATCGCCTGCGTGCTCTCGATGCAGGCGGCGAGCTTTGACGGGGACATGGCGATGCGGGAGCAGTCTCCCGTGCTGGCTTCGTCCAAGGACCGAACGATCGCTCCGGGCAATGCCGCCCCGGGTTTATTCAAGGAAGGCAAATGGCAGGAAGGAGTGGCTGCGCTCGGGCAGGCGCTCGCGAAGAATCCCCACGATACCTCCGCCGCACGCTGGCTCTGGAGTGAGGTGGTCTACGGGGTCGGAGATCGCGAAAGCATCGTCGATTTTGAGGCCGCGCACGACGCCGGGGTTTCGGCGCTGGCTTTCAGTCCAGATGGAAAGTGGTTGGCGACTGGCGGCCTGGACCGCACCGTGCGGACCTGGGACGTGGGCGCGGGCGAACGCGTGGGCGCCGTGATGCGCCACGATGGATCGGTTTTTTCCGTGGCCTTCAGCCCGGATGGTTCAAAGCTCGTGTCAGGTGGGGAGGACCGCATGGTCCGGCTCTGGGATGCGCGCACGGGTCAGCCCATCGGCGAGCCGCTGGCGCTGCCCGGGCCTGTCTGGAGAGCCGTCTTCAGCCACGATGGGAAGCATATTGCCGCGGGCTGCCTCGATGGGACAGTGCAGATCTGGGATGCCAAAACGCTGCGGCCGACTGGCCCAGCCTGGCATCACAAGGGGTTGGTCATGACCGTGGCTTTCAGCCCGGACGACTTGCGCCTGGTGACCGCGAGCTTCGATCACACCGCGCAGCTTTTGGCGGTGGCAACGTCGCTGCCGATCAGTGATCCCATCAAGCATCACGCAGGGGTCAAGTGCGCGACTTTCAGCCCGGATGGAAAGAAAATCGTCACGGGGAGTCTTGATCGCACCGCCCGGGTCTGGGACAGCTCTACGGGGGAACCAATGAGCGACCCCATGGATCACCGGGATTCCGTCTGGACGGCGGCTTACAGCGCCGATGGGACCAAGATCATCACGGCGAGCATGGATCATACGGCGCGGATCTGGAATGCGGCCACCGGCGCTCCCCTCGGGCCGCCCATCGTTCACGCGGAGCCAGTTCTGAGCGCGTCCTTCAGTCCGGATGGAAACACGATTTTGACGGGGAGCAAGGACCATACGGCGCAGCTTTGGGAGACGGCGACGCAATTGCCGATCGGAGAGCCGATGCGCCATGGCGACGCCATCGTGCAGGCGCTCTTCAGCCCGGATGGCCTACGGATCGCGACGGCCAGCGTCGATAAGACGGCGCGGGTCTGGTCCACGCTCCGCGGCAGCGCGCTTGGAGCGCCATTTCCACACGGCGGGGATCTTTGCCAGGCGCGGTTCAGCCCGGATGGAACGCATGTGGTCACGGCGGGCCGAGATATGATCGCCAAGATCTGGGATGCTCGCGCCGGCCTTCCCTTCGGCAAGACGCTGACCCACCAGGGTGCGGTGGTCGACGCTGAGTTCAGCCCGGATGGGAGCCGACTCGCCACGGCGAGCGAAGACGGGTTCGCCCGTCTTTGGGATGCCCAGACGGGCAAATCCCTTTGCGCCCCGCTCCTGCACCGAGGTCCCGTGAATGGCGTGGTTTTCAGCGGCGATGGCAGCCGATTGGCCACCTGGAGCAAGGATCGCGCGATCTTGATCTGGGATGGTTGGGACGGGACACAACTGGTCGAACCCATGGTGCACGACGACGAAGTGACGAGCGCGGCATTCACTCGGGACGGTGCGGAAATCCTCTCCGCAAGCCGGGACAAGACGGCGCGGCTCTGGGATGCCTGGACCGGCGCGCCTCTCTTACGACCCATGGTCTGCGGCAAGGCCGTGGAGTGCGCGGTTCCGAGCCCGGACGGCTCGCGCATCGCCACCGCGAGCTGGGATCATTGCGCGCAGATCTGGGATGCAGTATCAGGCATGCCGCGCAGCGAGCCGCTGCGGCACGAGGCGGTGGTGGAGAGCGTAGCTTTCAGCCCGGATGGTGAGCGGCTGGTGACCGGGAGTTGGGACCGCCAGGCGCGGCTTTGGGATGCGACTACTGGTCTGCCCATCGGAGAGCCGATGCTGCACGACCGGGAGGTGCACTTGGCGGTTTTCAGCCCGGATGGCTTCCTGGTTTTGACGGTTTGCTGGGATTTCGCCGCGCGATTGTGGGATGGCTTCACCGGCCAGCCGATCGGCGAGCCGCTGCGCTGTGAGAGCGGCATCGCGAGCGCCTGCTTTAGCCCGGATGGCCGCGACATTTTGACGGCCAGCGGCAGCGTGGCGCGGGCCTGGGATCTCCCGGAGAAGCTGGACCCGGCGCCTGCCTGGATTCCTGATTTGGCCGCGGCGCTTTCGGGCTATCGATTCGGCGCGGATGGCAGCCGACAAGCCATCCCGATGGTGGAGCGGCGGCGCATCGCACAGACGCTGCCGGCTTCGTGCGGCGATCGGCACGGCTGGCGGCGCCTGCTGGAGGCCGTGGGGAGGTAAGAATCCGCAGCTCTCAATCAAAGCCCAGAAAGGCGCGCACCGGCGTCTCTCCGAGATTCTTGCGGCCGTGGAGAAATTTCAGCTCGATGAGAAACTGCGTCTCCAAGAGATTTGCGCCGACGTTCTGAATCAGCTTGATGGCGGCCGCCGCCGTGCCGCCGGTGGCCAGGAGATCGTCGATCAAGACCACGCGTTCGCCGGGCTTCAGCGCGTCGGCATGCATCTCGGCGATCGCCGTGCCGTACTCCAGTTCGTACGCGGCGGATTCGCAGCGCCAGGGGAGTTTGCCTTTCTTGCGGATGGGCACAAAGCCGGCGCGCAGTTCATACGCCACTGCCGCGCCAAAGAGAAATCCGCGCGCATCGATGCCGACGATCTTGTCCGGCTGCAACGGCCGTGCCGAAGCAACAAAAGCGTCGATGGCCAGCCGGAAGAGCTCGGCGTCGCCCAGGATGGGGGTGATGTCCTTGAAAACGATTCCCGGCTTGGGAAAATCCGGCACATCGCGGATGGCGGAGCGAAGTCGGGCGAGCGGTTCGGTAGTCATGTCGGGAAAATCGGCTGGCGCGTGAATGAACGCGCCTCTCCTATACCGGACCGCCGCTGCTCCGGGAAGCCTCGAGAACAGCGATTTCGCGAAGGCGCCGACTACTTCGTCCAGCGTCCTTCCGGGGAGGAGAGAATCGGCAATTCGTCCGTCATGTACTGGGTCTTGCCGATCGCGCCGATCATGGGGACTCCGGTGGCTGAGCGGAATTTCTGGCTCATGCTCTCCCCAGTGTGGCAGCTCCAGCTCTTCACGTAGGCATCGCGGGCGAAATCAGCGCGCTGGAGCTGCTTCAGGTCGTCTTCGTGCAGCCAGCACTTGGAGGCGCTGTCCAGATTGTTCGAGTAGTCGAACATCCAACACGCCTTATTCGAGTGGCCGAAGTACTCGAAATCACAAATTTTCACCTGGTTGCGGTTCTGGCCGCTGTTCAGGTAGTTGAAGACTTCGTTGGCCTTGTCGAAAAAGATGAGCTTGCAGTGAAAGGCATCGCGTACGGACTCGATGTGGGCGAGGAGGTCATTGTTCTCCTGCCGGGCGCGGACGATGTAGGCGGGCCGATAGACGAGCCACGTGACGTGGGCATCCGGATCCTGCTGCTCGATCTGCTCGATGCGGATGCGCGAGGCGCGGACGAAGTTTGCCCACCAGCTGTCGTGCGGCTCGGCCTTGTACTTTTCCCAGATCCAAAGCGAAACGCCCCCCGTGAGGATGACGTATTCCTTGGACGGGTCTGCGGCGGCCGGCCGGCAAAGCATGCCGAGAAAAGCGATCAGGGTGAGTAGAAAACTTCTCATGAAAGCGCAAAGATGACTCAACTTTTCCCGCTGTCAGGCGGAATTAGGCGGAAATCTCCCGTAGGCCGGCAAATTCCACATTTCGTGGAACTTCGATTCGACGTTCCCGGTTGGCGCGTTTACTTTGCCAAATGTTGGCAAGATCCCAATCCGGCGCTTTTGCGACGTCTTTGGCGCAGCGCCGGCGGAGTCTTTCGCCTCCTCCCGATGCAACCGATGCAATCTCCCACCTGCATTAATCCCGGTCCATGAAACGCGTCTTCGGTCTTGAAACTGAATATGGCATCACCGTCGATGGCCTTGAATCTCTCGACGTCGTGCGCGAGTCGATCGAGATCGTGCGCTCCTACACCGACCACGGGGCCTCGATGAAGTGGGATTACAACCTCGAGGACCCGCACCAGGATGCGCGCGGTTTTCGCGCCGAGGAGCTGCTGCAGGATACCGACGAGGCCGCGTACTTTGAGATCGACAAGAGCCGGCCGCTTTCCTTCGAGGAGATCAAGAGCGACCTGGTGCTGTCGAATGGCGCTCGCTTTTACAACGACCACGCCCACCCGGAATACTCGACGCCGGAGTGCTCCCGGTTGAAGGAACTCGTGGCCCAGGACAGCGCTGGCGAGCGCGTGCTGGCCGAGTGTGCCCGGCGGCGCAATCTGCACCTGCCGGATGGCCAGATTGCCCGGCTCTACAAGAATAACACCGACTTTATCGGCCATTCCTATGGCTGCCATGACAACTATCTCATGCGCCGGGACGTGCGCTGGGACCAGATCGTGTCGGACGTGACTTCCTTTCTCGTCACACGGCAGATTTTCGCCGGCGCGGGCAAGATGGGCGTGGAGGGCGAGGATGGCCGCGGGCAGCAGGGTATCTATCAAGTGGCGCAACGCTCGGATTTTTTCAGCGTGCTTTGCTCGATCGACACAATGAATCGCCGCCCCCTGGTCAATACCCGGGACGAGCCGCATGCCGACAATTCGCTCTACCGGCGCTTCCACGTGATCATCGGCGACGCGAACATGAGCCAGTTTGCCACGGCGCTGAAGATCGGGACGACGGCGCTGGTGCTCGATCTCATCGAGAAAGGCAAGGCGCCGCAGTTGGAGTTGGCGCATCCGGTGGAGACGACAAAGGCGATCAGCCGCGACCAAAGTTATGCCTGGATCCTGGAATTGCGCGACGGGCGGAAGATCTCCGCGATCGATGTGCAGCGCGAATATCTCCGCGCCGCGCTGGCGGAGGCGGATCAGTCAGACGCCGACGTACGCTGGGTGCTCACCGAGTGGGAACGGGTCCTCGACGACTTGGCCCGCGACGTGAATCTCTGTGTAGACCGGCTCGACTGGGTGGCAAAGAAATTCCTGCTCACCACGATGCAGGAGGCGGAAGGGCTCGCCTGGACCGATCCATGGCTGCAATCGATCGACCTCGAGTACCACAATGTCGCGCTGGACCAGGGACTCTACTACGAGCTCCTGCGCGCCGGGCAGATGCAGCGCTTCGTTTCGGAAGACGAGATTCGCCGGGCGATCTTCAGTCCGCCCGAGACCACGCGCGCATTTTTCCGGGGACGGGCCGTGGCCAAATTCAACCGGGAAATTGCTACGATCCAGTGGGATGAAATCACCTTCCAGGAAAACGGGGCGCAACGCACGGTATCGTTGCCGCACCCAGCGATGAACGAGCGCCTGGATCGACTGAATGCCTTGATCGGCGAGGCGCGAAATTTTGGGGAGCTGGAGTCAGCGCTGAAGGCGCAGGAGTAAGATCAGGACCTTAGTGCTCCTCGGCGCAATGTTTTTTCACGCCCCCAAAGGGGCATCCTATCGTAGCCAGGGCATCGCTCTGGGGATTTATGCAATACGACGGCGAGCCCTGAAAAGGCGGCTTATCTTCGCCCACTGAAGTCGACAAATTCGTTCCCAGATTTACGCCAAAGACCACTTAGTTATCGGAAGCACCCGAAATTCGTCCCCGCTCAAGTCACCCAGTTGTACCCGGAAGAATCCGGCGCGGCGCCGTCCGATTTCGTGCCGACGCCCACGATGACAAGCTTGCCGCTATGCCATTTAAAGCCAAGCGCGGTGCGACTGGTCACGTGCGCATGCAGGGCTTTGATCGAGTCCGTTGGCCCGTGGCCCTTGTAGCCCGTGCCGCGTTCATAAATCGAGGTCGCCTTGTCTTTGTTCTTTTTGTCGTTTTTCACCAGGCTGGCGACCTTGCTCGACGGGATCTCGATCTCGCCGGTCTCGAAAAGCGTGTCGAAACTGAGCGCGGCTGATGGAGCCTCCGGCGGTTCTTCGACTTCGCACGAGACCGGCACCACGTCCGGGCCGTCGTCGTCGGTGCCATCCCGATCGATGACTTTGAACTTCACGAGGTTTTTCCCCGGAATGATTTTGCCCCCGGAAATCGACTTGGTTTTGATCTTCGCGTTCTTGATCCGGCTATCCATGTTGGACGTCTGGACTTTGTCGATGGTCACCACCTTTTTGACCGATTTGATCAAATCATCGACGATCGACTCGATCAGCTTGTCCGAGTCCTCCTCCCAATCCACCTCGAGGTGTTTCCCGTGCACCGCTTCGGCCAATTGCGAAGCGTTGAAAATCTTGGCCGGGGCTTTATCCGGCTGAAGGGTAATAGTGATGGTGGCCATGGTTCGGGGAGTGCGTTTCCGCGAGCGTAGGCGATTTCTTCCTCGACGGTCAAGCCTCCTGGTCGCTCCCTTTTGGCGCGGTCAGCCTCCAGCCTTGCGCCATGGCTTCCTCCAAACCGTAGAGACTTTGGCGCTTCCGTCGGCATCGGAGTCGTCGGCCGCGCGTGTTGTGAAAGGCGAGGAATGGTTTGTCTGAGAGTCGCAATGACCAACAAACGTGCGTGGAAACCAATGGCCGGTCTGGAATGGGTCTCGAAAGTCAGTGCGCTACGCCGTGCGCTAATGCGATCGAGTCACGTCAACCGAGGGCACGAAACTCGCTTGCAACGAGCGCTTTCCATCTCACTCCATCCATCCCACCCGTGAAACTTTCTGCTTCCCGCCGTGCGTTTGTCACCGCTTCCATCTTTGCCCTTCTCTCCGCGCCATTTCTTCGCACGGCTCTCGGCCACGAAGGCGCGGCATCTGTTACGATCGTCTACAGTTTTGGCGGGCTGGGAAGCGCCGACGGAACCGGGCCGGTCAGCGCGCCTATTTTTGGGATAGGCAGCTTTTCTCAAAACCTTTATGGCGTCACTACGAGCGGCGGCAGTTATGGCCATGGGACGGTCTATGAAATTCAGAATTCGTTCACCGCCCCGACTTTCAGCTTCGGCGCGTTCGCAACCGATAAGGTGAGTCCGACGCAGCCGCTCGTCGTGGATCGGCTGCACCCGGACGTGCTCTGGGGGACGACTCAGGGAAGTCTCGCGCCAGGAGCGACTGACAAAGGATCGATCTTTCAAGTCGACCTCAATCATCCTTCCAACGTGACCATTTCTTACAGCTTTGGCACGAATGGACCTAACGATGCCTTGTGTCCGAACGGTATGCTCGCCCAGGGCAGCGATGGATACTTTTACGGGACGACGACTCAGGGAGGCGATTCCAATATGGGAACGATCTTTAGGTTCTACCCCACTCCAGGGTTCGCGTCTGTTCTTTACAGCTTCGGCTCTACTCTGGGAGAGGGCGCTAATCCGCCGCAGCAACTTGCAGTGGTCAATGCTTCCCTCGGGCGGGAGCCGATCGGTGGCATCTATCTGGTCGGAACGATGCAAGGCGGCGGAGTGTACTCCGAAGGAACCCTTTTTGAGTTCAGTCCCAGTTCCGGGCTGAAGGTTTTGTATAACTTTGGCTCGAGCGCGACTGATAGTGCATTTCCAAATGGCGCTTTCCTTGCGGGTTCCGATGGGAAGTTGTATGGCACAGCGAAGGCGGGTGGAAGCGCGGGCGGGGGAACTGTCTTTTCTGTCGATCCTGCCGGGGTGGTAGCCACGGTGTATAGTTTCGGTGCGAAAGCGGGCGACGGCTTGGCGCCGGAAAATGGGCTCGTGCAGGCGGGTAATGGCAAACTCTACGGTCTGACGTCTTCGGGAGGCCGTTACGGTAGGGGAACGATTTACAGCGTCTCCCCATCTGGCGTGGAGGATGTCATCTACAGCTTTGACGCGAATACGCCGATCGATGATGGTTCAGTGATTCGCGGCGCGCTCACGCTTGGTGATGGCTGTCTCTATGCGTCAACGTCGTCCGGCGGAACGCACGGTCGCGGGGCCGTCTACAAGATCCAACTGGCGCCCATAGCGAACGATGACAGTGCGGTGGTGGCGAATGCCGCGCCCGTAACAATCAATGTGTTGGCCAATGATGCCTCTCCCTCCCATTTTCCGCTGTCGGTCACCAGTGTGACCCATCCCTCCCTGGGTCGAGTCAAAATCAACGCTGATAACACGATCACCTACACGCCCAACCAAAGCTTTGCCAAATACGCGGGAACTGACCATTTTGACTATACGGTTAGCGACTCTTTCTCGTCCGCCACGGCAACCGTCGCGATGGGCAATCCTTTTTATGAACAAAAAGGCGCCTTCGCCGGGAGCTTCGACGCAGATGGATCAGGGAGCGCAGGCTATATGACGCTGACCTTGACGAATGCGGGCGCCTTCACCGGTAAGCTGAGGTTGGCCGGAGGCGCATTCTACGCCTTAAAGGGTCAGTTTGATGCCAGCGGGAAATACACGGCCTTGGTTGGCGGGAAAACGCTCTCACTCCAGGTAGACACCGCGCTCGCAGGGACGGCTCACTCTGGCAGCTACGCCCTCGCCGGGACTTACGGCAGTAAACAGTTTTCCAATTATCACGCTGCCTACAGTGCGAGCAATCCCGCGCCACAGGCCGGCTACTATACCATGCTGCTCCCGGCGGTGAACCCGACATCCTCGTCCATCCCATCGGGAACCGGTTATGCTACTTTGACGGTGAGTGAGAGCGGCGCTGTGGCTCTTGCGGGAGTTTTGGCGGACGGCGCGAAGATTTCCGATGGCGTATACATCACGGGCAGCGCCACGCCATTCGTCAATCAATTCCCCGTATACATCCCACTCGGCTACAAAACCGTCGGCTCCCTCGTGGGCTCCATGGCCTTTGAAGATGTGCCCGGAATGAGCGATTGCGATGGTTCGCTCACTTGGCAAAAGCCGGCCCAGACGGCTGCCGGTTTATACAAGGCAGGCTTCGCGACCACACTTTCAGCGGTCGCGTCGCTGTATTCCCCGCCACCGGCCGGCGCTTTGGCTCTGGATCTGCCCATCGCCAGTTCGAACGCGACCGTCACGCTAAGCGAGCCCGACTTTGCCAGCACGTTGTCTCACGATGTCACCCTGGGGATTAGCCCGACCCTCCCGGGAACAGACGGGGTTACGGTGACCAGCCCCTCTGCCGACGCGTTGACGATGAGCGTCAAGACGAAGAGCGGCGTCTTCAGCGGGACGTTCGTCAACCCGTTGACTAATAAAGCGACCAAGCTTCAAGGCGTCCTCCTCTACAAGCAAAGCATCGCGGGTGGCTATTTCCTAAGTCCCACGCAGAGCGGCGAGGTCAGCCTGAGCGGCAAATAGCTTCCGGGCTGGAGCGCCTCACTGTGGCAGCCTTGCGTGGGCTGCGAGTTTGCCGGCTTTTCGCCGGAATCTCCGTAGCCCGCAAAGCATTCCCCCCGCGGTCGCTATAAACACGGCGGAGGTTGGTTCCGGGATCGTCCCGAGCGCAAAGAGCGCGACGTCGTGTCCTTGCCCCGGAGCGAATCCCCCGATCCCGCCGATACTGGCGCTGGAGGAGTAGCTGAGCAGGAACTGCTCGGTCGCGCCGCCGGGGAGGGGCGTGGTTATCAGCCAGGTGCCATTTCCTTCGTCGATTCCGCCATTGGAAAAGGTCCCGTTGATGGCGCTGCTACCGGAGTCGAGCAGGAGGTAAAATACGTCCCCGACCGCTGGCGTATAGCCTAGCGAAAATTGCAAGGCTCCGCCAAGGGTCACGGTTCCATTTGAACACAGTAGTTGCCCGTACTGAGCGCCCGGGGACACGCCATTGATCGCGAGCGAGAGCTTTGCACCGGAATTCAGGCTGAAATTATTGGCAATCGCCAGATCCCCGAGTCCGCTCAGGCCGGGGCTCAACACAGACCCGGAAAGCATACTTACCGCGCCCGTGATGGTTCCTGTACCTGTCACTGTGCTGCCGGTGTTTCCCGTCACCGAGCCGGAAACCGTGCCGGCCGGGTCAACCCGGAGTGTGCTTGTGCTCAGCGCCGTATTTCCGGAGAGGTTGCCGCTCACCGTCAAAGTGCCATTGGTGATGGACGTGCTGCCGGAAAGACTGCCGCTCACAACCAATGTTCCGCCCGTAAGGGTTGTCGGGCTCACGCTGCTTCCAGCGATGATGAGCTGTCCGCTGCCGGTGACATTCGTCGGGTCGGTGTAGGAATTTGTTCCGCTAAGCTCGACGACGCCTGAATTACTGAGCGCCAGCTGGCCGCCGCCGTTGGAAGTGATAGGCCCGCTAATGAGCAAATCGACTCCGCTGGGGCTTGCGCCATGGCTTCCGTTTATCGTCAGCGACCCCGTGAAGTGGAATCCACTGCTGATAACGGCCGTCGTATTCGAGCTTGCTTGGGCCGAGATGGTAGAAGACGCCTTCAGATCGAAACTGGTCCCGCTGATCAAGCCGCCGGCCAAGTTGATTGTATTGACGGGGCCGCCGGCGGCGACGTGCGGCCCGTAAAAGTTGAGTGTGCCGCCGTTTATGCTCAACGTGCTGGGGCTGCTGGATGCGTATATGGCCGACAAGGACGGAAGATTAAGCGTGGCGCCGCTGCCGATGGAGACCGTGCCGGCGATTGCTCCGGCCGGTCCTACCGTGAGCGTGCCGCCGGAAACGTTTGTTCCGCCGGCATAGGCGTTCACGCCGTTTAGCGTCAGATTTCCGCTGCCGGCTTTTACAATGCCCGTTCCGAACCCATTGAATCCGATAACGCCATCAATCGTCATGGCCCCCGAGCCATTTACCGTGAGGGTGCGAACCCCGTTCAACGTAATCGGCCCAGTCAGATCCAGAGGATTGCTTCCTCCAAAGCTAAAATCTCCGGACCAGGAAATAGGGTTGTTCAGCGTCGTTGCGGACCCGCTCGTGTTGTCAATCGTCCCCCCATTGATCGTCAAAGTCCCGGCGCCGATTGCCGCCGCATTGTTGAGGTTCAATTTCCCGGCATTGAGGATGGTTCCCCCCGTATAGGAATTGGGTGTCGTTAGCGTTAGCGTGCCAGCGCCGTTTTTCGTAAGCGACGTTGAGCCCGTGATCGCGCCTGTTCCGCCAAATGTGTAGGCCGTCGTGGAATTATTGACAGTGACAGCGGCAGGAGTGAGATTGCCGGTCAGCGCAATTGTCGGGGAGCCCGAGCCCGAGTCGGTAAAGGTTACGCTGTCCAGATTGTAAAAGTTGTCGCGAGATGCTCCGTTCATGAAGTTGGCGGTCGTCTTCACGTCCCAAACATTCGATGTTCCGTCGCCGGCCCAAGTCAATGAGGCGGCGGCTTGACCGCCCACCGTGAGCGTGACGGCGCCGTTGGAGGGTGCGGTTGTTGCAAATGTGTAGGTGGTCCTTGTGTTGAGCACGCCGTTTACAGCCCCGATCAGGTTCGAAGCGGACCCGGTCAGATTGCCGCTATAGTTGATGAGCGTGTAGGCTCCAGTGGCGAAATTTGTGGAAGGCAGCGAGTTGATGGCCACGGTCGTCGCCGAGCTCAGATTCAGGTCCGTCGTTGTAATTAGATCGTTTTGGCCGTTGCCGACCGTGGTGGCGCTGCCTAAATCGAAATTGATGGCCCCGCCGTTCAGCGTCAGATTCCCGTTCAAAGTGAGGGTTCCGGCGGCGGCGCCGCCGCCGGGGCTGATGGCGCCAGCTCCAGTTGCCAGATTGCCAGTCACGTCTGTCGCAAAAGCAGAAGTCCTGCCGGCAGCCAAGGTCTGACCGCTTCCGAGCGTGAAAACGCCGCTGCTCAGCCCCGATACATTGAGTGTGGCGCCGGGGGAAACGGTGATGCTCGACTTGGACAACGTGGCGCCACCCGTGAGTATCAAAGCGCCCGCATTCACTTTCGTTGCTCCCGTATAAGTATTTGTCCCGCTCAAGCGCATGACGCCGCTTCCCGTCTTGATCAAGCCGGTATCTGCGGAAGTCGACGCGTGAAAAAATCCGCCGGTCACATCCAGATCGATGCCATTGGTAGCCCCGGAGTTAACCATAAAGACTGTTCCTCCAGTTTGAGTGAGCGCGACATTCTGCGCAGAGATGGTCGAAGTCGCCGCGATGCCTCCCGTGGCGAGGCCTTTGTTCAGCAGGAAAGTTCCGGCAGTCGCAGCGCTCCCACTGAGCGTAGCCGCACTCGCCAGCGTACCACCGGCCAAATTGAGCGTCGTGGTTAAGATCGCGCTGGCGTTGTTGGCTTCGGCCAGTGATCCGCCGGCATTGATCGTGAAGTTGGTGGCGCCGTTTGTTCCGCTTAGCGCATTGTCCGAAGTGAACTGCACCGCGCCGCCGCCGTTCACTGTGACACTGCCCACTCCGGGAAATACCGGTGCTCCGCTCGCGGAAACCGTTCCGCCATTTACAATCAGGCTGCCGAACGATTGTGGGCCCGCCAGACCCAACGTGCCGGCGCCCGCCTTCGTCACGGATAGCCCTGCGCCGACGATTGGCCCGGCGAACGTGAGCACGCTGCCGTTCACGGTCACGGTCCGATTGCCACCGATGGCAACGCCGCCGGAGAGGGTCAGGTCGTTACTGCCTTGAAAAGTGAAATCGTGGTTCCAATAAATCTGGCTCAGCGATTGCGTCACTGCCGCGCCGCTGGTGTTGTCGAGATTGCCGCCGTTGAGGTTTAGCGAACCCGTGCCGAGTGCGCCGTTGGCGTTTACATTGAGCTGGCCGCCGTTCAAGTATGTGCCAAGCGAATAACTGGAAGTCCCCCCGAGAGTCAATGTGCCAGGCCCCGCCTTTGTCAATCCGGTGGCAGAAGCGCCATTATTGCTGATCGAGGAAGTGATGGTGAGACCATTCGCAACATTGTTTTGAACGATGACGAGGTCCTGAAACGGCGGCGCTTTGAGCGTGCCGCCGCTGAGCGTGCTCGGCGCATTCCCGACCGCCGGCGTGACCAGGATTCCGCCGATGAACATCGTGTTCGCGCCGAGGGAAATGGTCGTCGACTGGCTTTGATTGAAACGAAGGCTGCTGATCGACGCGGTTCCGCCGAGGGTTGTATTGACTCCCGCCGCCACATCCGCGTTGCCCGAGAGCGACGTGGCGGTCGTCGGGGTGTAGCCGCCGGAGATCGTCGAGAGCCCGACGATGAAAGAATTCGTCGGATCCTTGGCCGCCCAATCGTTGCCATTGACTGTGGCATAGGCCACGCCGCCTGGAAGAATCTTTCCGGCGGAACCGCTGGAAGTCGTAATGCCGTTGTTCGCAGTCGCCGCTCCACTGGGAAGCGTGAAATCGATCGTCGAACCGAGATTGCGCGTGATCGCGCCGAGGCTGAGCGCAAGATTTTGCGGCGTGGCGTTCCTGGAGAGTTGGATTGAAGACGAAGTTCCGCTTGCCAGGATCGTCCCGTTGAAGCTCTGGCTGTTGGCGGAGGGGGAGCTTCCTCCCAGCAACAGCGTGCCTCCCGACATGACGAGAGTCGACGACGAGTTAACGATGTTATTTGCCGGAGCCCCGCCGGCGGAAAAGTCCAGCTTCACTGTTCCGGCGCTCACGATTGTTTGCCCAGTGTAGGTGTTCGCCCCCTGGAGCACGAGCGTGCCTGCGCCCGTTTTGGTCAGATTTGCTGTGCCAGAGACGACAGCGTTTGGTCCCAACGCGAGCACCCCGGCGGAATTGCCGATATTGAACGCGCCACTCGCGGCCATCGCCAGGGTGGTGACGCCGACTCCGCCGGCGCCGCCAATCGTGACCGTCCCGGTCGTTGCGCTGCTCAGGTCGATCAGGTTCCCGCTTGCCCCCAAGGCGTCGACTCCGCCCGAGAAAGTCAAGGTTCGTGAAGTTGTTCCAATCGCATTCGCGTTGAGGCTCGTCGAATTGGCGCCGATATCGTAGCTTAACGTTTGGAACGAGTACGAGTTATCGAGCGTGGTGGTCGATCCGTCGGCTACCGAGGCGCTGTTGAACAAGAGGCTGTTGGAAGACTGGGGAGTGATTCCGGTTGACCAGTTGGAGTTGACGTTCCAACTCGCGCCGCCGACAGTGAAAGTGTTTACCGTGGCGATGGAGGTTGCAGCCAGGCCGATCCCGCCCGCGAGGCACGCGATGGACTGGGCCAGTGCGCGCTGTTTTCTGGAGAGTTTCATATGGGGAAGGCAGGCAAATGACCGCTTTTCAGAGTGTTTTTGGGAAAGATGGACCTGGAGACCGGGAAATCGAAGCCGTGATTGCGCTCGCCGCCAATGATGTATCCAAACAGTGGTCCATGAGATCGGATGTGGCCCAATGCTGTCTGAGAAATTTTATCAATTCAACCTAAAAATGAGAGCGCCCATTCTGGTTTCCGCTTGACGTTCTGCTGGCGGGGCAGAGCAACGAAAATTCTGTGCTCGCCGGAGAGCGCTCCTAGGGGTTGTCCGGTGCATAGTGGACTTCCTTGAGTTTGATGGTGGGAGACGCCTTGGCCGCCTCCTCGGCCTTAAAACAGCCTTCCCGACCGCTCGCGCTTTGGAGGGGACCGCAATCCACCCGGATGAATACCTCGAGAACGGTTGGCTTGTCCGAGGTGGGCAGTTTGTACTCGACCGTAACTACTATCCCGGCGATCGTTTTGTCCCTGAATGGGTTATGCAATTCCCAGTTTATTCCCGAAGGATTGTAGTTTTCTCCCAGCAGCGACGCGCTGAACAATATCTGCTTGAGCGCGTCGTTGTTCAAGACTGGGTATTTGTTGAGAATGACGGTGGCGGGTATAACTGCCTCCTCGCCGATTGCGGATTGCGCCAGAGTGAGGCACGTAATGAGAACTGCGGAGAGTCGAAGGATTTTTTGCATGAGAATGATCGAAGTTCTATCCAGTAACGTTGGTTGCCTTTCCCTCTCGATCGAGTATCTCTCTTTTTCAATCACGATTCGAAGCGAAGGGAAGTTGGTCGTCGGGGAAACAAGCGGTTATCTCTGCGCCTGCCTGGGAAGCCAGGCGGGCGCGAGATTTCAATGGCGATCAGATCAGATTAATTTCGACATGAATATTGCCATGCGTCGCTTTCGAGTATGGGCAAAGCAATTCGGCGGCGTCGACGAGCGACTGGGCAATGGCCTGCTCGATGCCCGGCAGACTCACGTTCAGCCGCGCCTGGAGTTGGTAGCCCTCCGCGCCGTTCAGCAAATCCACCTCGGCATCAATGGCCGCTTCGGGTGACAGCTTTACCTTTTGCTGGTGGGCAGCGATCTGCACGGCGGAAAGAAAACAGGCCGACCAGCCGACGGCAAATAGCTGCTCGGGGTTGGTCCCGGTATGGGGCGTTCCCGGGAGGGAGAATTTGACGTCGAGCCGGCCGTCCGAGGTGCGGGACGCGCCGCCTTCGCGGCCGCCGGTGGTGTGCGCCTTGGCGGTGTAGAGCACCTTCGTCGGTGAAGTCGAAGGATGGGTATCAGGCGTTGTAGTCATGGTTATGGTCGATGTTGGTTGCTTACTGATTGATGGAAATCTCAGTTTCGGGCGCCCCTTGGCGCCGTCACGCTATCGTCCTCGAGCATTCACGAAGGCCGAGGGCTGACGGGAATTCGGCCACCGGCATCCGTCGTCCTACATGCTTCGCGCCGTCCGGTCGATCCAAGAACGCACTCGCCGTTTATTGCGCTGCGCCGCCGGCTCCTGATGGCGTCGGCAAGAGGGCCTTCCGTCCCCCTGCGAAGGCCCCTTTACTTTTCACTGGAATGCGGCGAGCATGGCGATCTCCCGCCAATCAACACCCTTTCCCCCGTGAGCGCGTCTAAATCCCTGCGCGCGAGCTTTTTATTGCTCGCTTTCATCTCCCTGTCCTCCACCTCCCGCGGGGAGGTCATCCTGGAGTGGTTCAATACGAAGTGGAACGACATGGCCGCGAAGATCCCGGAGATCGCCGAGGCCGGTTACGACGCGATCTGGATCCCGCCTTCGACCAAGGCGAGCGGTGGTCTTTCCGTGGGCTACGACGAGTTCGACGCCTTCGACCTCGGCAGCAAGGACCAGCGCGGTTCGATAAGCACCTTCTACGGCACGGAGGCGGATCTGCTGAACATGATCACCGTGGCGCACCGCTTTGGCCTCCGCGTGTACCTCGACAATGTCGTCAATCACCGCGCCTTCGACGTGCCGGGATATGATGCGAATACTCCGACGACCCTGTATCCGGGCATGGTCCCGCAGGATTTTCATTTGCTCACGACTTCTGGCGGGTTCTATCGAAACACGTACAACGTGGCCGACTGGAACAACGGCTGGGATGTCGTCTACGAGTCGCTCGAAGGGCTCATCGACATCGCCAACGAGCCAGGAACGACCAATCTGAATTTCGGCCCGAACGTCGGTTCGACCACGCCCAAGATTAAATTCGTCCGGCATCCCAATAACCCGGAATTCTACTGCTATAAACCCGACGGCACGTACGTAGGCTTTGGCCCGAACAATGGCATCACGGTGCAGATGATCGCGCAAAACCCGGGTTCTTACTCCGAGTATGTGCAGGACTTTCAAAACCGCTCGGTGCGTTGGCAGCTCGATCGGACAAAGGCGGATGGCTTCCGCCTGGACGCGGTCAAATCGGTGCGGGACGATTTCTTCGGCGCAGAATATGGCTCGGATCGCGATAGCTCGACCTACGGCTACTGCGGACAGATCCAGCAGCAGTTCAATCTTTCCCACGGCTTTACGAATACCAATCTGCGCGCGACGAATTTCGACAGCGAAGCGCCGCGGGCCAATGCGCTTATCTTTGGCGAGCATCTCGGCGCGCCGCCGGCGCAGCAGCCCTATATCGATGCGGGCATGCGGCTGCTGGACAATGTGCTGAACAGCAACATGAACGGGAAGTTTTCCTACGGCCCGCTCAATGGCTTCGATTCCGCGGGCGGCAATGGCCTGGGGGCCAATGTTGGGATCTCCTATGTGCAGAGTGCGGACTACGGCTACGCGGTGAAGCAACAGCTCCAGTACGCTTTTGTCCTGGCTCGGCAAGCCATCCCGGTGGTCTACACCGACGGCTTTCACTACGCGTCGGTGTTGCAATCGAGCGGCAAGGCCTTTCCTGCGAATTCCTATAACAACTATCTCGGGCAATTCTCCGATCCGAAGCTCCCGAGCATGCTCTACGTGCACAACCAGTTCTCGCGCGGGAACCAGATCGCGAAGTGGAGCGACGGTTCGGTCGTGGCATTCGAGCGCCAGGACAAACGCGAGAATGCCAGTATGTCGGATGCGGATGGCACGGTGTTGCTCTTTATGTTGAATGGCAACGGCTCCTCCGGCCAGGGACGCAACATTACGACCACCTTTCCTGCCGGCGCCTATCTCTGGCAATATGCGCGTGGCGATACAGATGCCGGCGATCACATGACCGGCTTTTACTTTACGGTGCCGGCGAATCAGTCGGTGAATACCGTCACCGTGCCGAAGGACGGCTATTTCGCCTTCTCCTGGCGCACGCCGGAGCCGTCGAATCTGTGGGCGAATGGCGGCGGTTCCCAGATTACGATCCTGCAAAATGGCGTGGCCCCGGGCACGGTGACTTTCAACCGGAAGGATGGTCAGAATGGCGACCCGAACTTCAATCCCTACGGCGTTTCCGGCGCGGTCGCCGGCAGCTACTCCTACCCTTGGACCGTGCCCTGCATCACCTCGGGAACGAACCTGAGCTTCATTGGCCGGGCGGATGGTTCGACCGAAAACATGCGGATGAAGCTGGATGGCGGCATGGATCTCAATTCGCAGATGGGGCTCGGGCCGCAGACCGGCGAGTTGCGGGACAAAGCTCCGGGAGCGGCTACGGACGTCTACCTGGGCTTTGAGCAAATGCAGTTCGTAGATCGGCAATACGCCGAAAAATTTGCCGCCGCCTCGTCGAGCCGCGATCAGATCGGCTCTTCCGGCGCCGAGACCTTCATCACCACGGTCGGCAGCGGCACAGTGACGGAAAATCTCGGCCCGACCAATGGCAACGACCTCGGCACCCAGAATGGCACGGTGCCGTCCTTCCTCTTCCACAATCCCGCGGGGACCGTCGATAACATCACGCCGACGCCGAAGGTGTACGACGATAGCGGCGCCGCCGTCGTGCTCTGGTGCAAAACGAATAACGTCGGCAGTGGGTATAACATGTACATCTACTACACGACCGACGGGACCTTTCCCGACGGCGCCGGCGGCGTGGGTCTCCGGACGACGAAAGTCGTGCAGGCGCACTACGATCACAACGCGACGGATGGCAACAATTGGTGGAAAGGCACGATCAGTCCCAAGCCGACGGGCACGCTGACCTACAAGATCGGCTGCTATCGCGACACCGATCCGAATAACGCGGCAAATGTCACCCCCTCCGTTTTCCCGGGAGGCGCCTCGCAGGTGGCGCAGAAGGTGACCATGATGACCACCTTCCAGATCACGAATTTCAACGCGGCCACCGCCCACGTCTATCCGCACAATGACTATGGGGTGACCCAGACCGGGCTGAGCCAGGGTTTCCACGTGCTGCGCCTGCGCTCGCTGCTGAGCCGCTCCGGCCGCGCGGCCATCTACGACACGGACACGCAGACCTTCTACTACGACACGCAATTGCCACAGGGACAGATCGCGTATCCCGTGAATAATGGCGACACCATCACCACGCAACAATATGGCGCCGTGGTGCGGGGCGACACGAGCGTGACCGAGGTGGACTACAAAATCGTCGACGGCGACAGCACGAACGATGACTCCGCGGTGGGCGTGGCCAATGGCAACAACGCCTGGGTGAAGGCCACGCAGTACACGGCCAATCCCACCATCCAGAGCGCGTATCCGAATGAATGGCGTTTCAACTATGTGAACGTGCCCGCGACCGGGACGGCGCAAATCCTTGTCCGTCTGAAAAAACTCACTTCCTTGGCCGATAACTCGCTCTCCGATACCGACGGCCATTACACGACGCTCACCCGCACGGTGAATACGAGCGCGCCGGCTGTGCAGATGTTCGTCGCTTTTCCTCAAACCGATGGTCAGGTGGTGGGCGCGAATTACGTAATGAAGGTCTGGTTCAGTAAGTCGCTGGCCAATGGCATAAGCACGCCCACGTTGCTCAGTCGTTTCCTCATCACCATCGCCAGCAGTGAATCCGGCAGCTCGGAGAATCCGATCACCCAGCCGAGCGCGAACTACTCCATCGATGCCTTCAATGTCGGTCCAAGCGGCCAGTACGACGAGTTGGCCTATCCCTTGCCGCTCCTCTACAATGGCGATCCGGATTTCCTCCACACCATCACGGTGACCTATACGAATACCGGCAATCCCACGCTCACCACGACGCGGCAGGTCAAGGCGCAGCCCGTGGCCTCGGTCCCGGATAACATTCTGAGCCCGCCGCAATTTGATGTGGATGGCAACCCGTTCCAGATCACCCTGCCGGATGTCGCGAATCCGACGCCAGACCAGCGTTCCTATTCCATCGTGGTGCAGACGGACACCTCTGCACAATCGGTGGCGCTGAACTTCACCAGCGGCCCGACGGTGAACGCCAGCGACGTCGTGCTCGCCGGGACCACGACCAATGGAGGCAGCAAAAACTGGACTTTCACCTGGGGCAACATCCAGCAGGGGAGCTATCACTTCACGGCTTCGGTCACCGAGGGCGGAAACGTCGCTGCCGTGTCCGGTCGCGACGCCAACGTGACCTACGTGCCTCTCGACTCCGACGGCGATGGAATCCCCGACGCGTGGACCACGCAATACTTTGGCCACGCCACAGGACAAGACTCCGATCTGTCCCAGGCCGACGATGATCCCGACGGCGACGGTCTCACGAACCTGCAGGAATACATCGTCGGCTCGAACCCGAAATCGCCGGATTCCGGGAAGCTCCAAATTACCATCGGAAAGAACGCCGGCGGACAGCCCACCTTACAGATTCAGACCATAGCCAATCGTGTCTACCGTGTCTTTTACGCCAGCGATCTGTCCGGGTTCTGGACGCAAGCCGGCAACGCCATCAACGGCACGGGATCGCCTCTGACGTGGACGGACGACGGCAGCCAAACCGGCGGCGCGCCATCCGCCACGACCGCGCGGTTTTACCATATCGAGATCAGCCTGCATTAAGCCCGAGCGCGCGTCGCAAGCGTTTCTGGGGGAGCGCCAAAGGCGCACACTCTGCAGTTTGGCTAATTTTGATCGCAACTAGCGCCGTCAATAACTTCAGACTAGTCCCGGAGGGACGTCAGAATTTTGCCGGTGGCGTGAGCCACCGGATTTGCGATAAAACACGGTCGCGCCCCGGCAGGGGCGCCGGAGCCGATTACCAGAGCACTCAGGATCAAATTCCAAGCCGCTGAGCTCGAACAATTCGACATATTCCTCCTGAAACGTACGCTGGCGGTGGTGCTCCTCTTTGTCGAAGCACAGGTCTTCCGCGCTACGTACCTCCAGAAGATTGCGCGCCCGATCCCCCTCTGCCATAAGCACCAAGCGTATGAGCAATCTTCCGACACCTCGTCCGCCCTTGCCGCCCTTCACGCGGGAAACCGCAGAGAAAAAGGTCCAAATGGCCGAAGACGCCTGGAACAGCCGTGACCCGGAACGGGTCGCGCTGGCCTACACGCCGGATACCGAATGGCGCAATCGCATTGAGTTCCTCCACGGTCGCGCCGAAGTGGTCGAATTCCTTCGTCGCAAATGGACCAGGGAACTCGACTACCGCTTGAAAAAGACCCTCTGGGCCTTCACTGACAACCACATCGCCGTGCGTTTCGAGTACGAATGGCACGACGACCAGGGTCAATGGTGGCGCAGCCACGGCAACGAAAACTGGGAATTCGACGAATACGGCTACATGGCGCGCCGCTACGCCAGCATCAACGATCAGCCAATCGCCGAGAGCGATCGGAAATTCCGCTGGCAACGAACGACTTAGTTTTCATCGCAGGCGCTGTTGCTAGTTTTTCCGAAACTAGCAAGTATTTGGCTGCTGCGAAATCGCTACCCAGAGTCCTCGGTCCAATATATCAAGGTGCAATTCCGCAAGGTTTTGGAGTGCGGTGGTCCTGCACCGCTTTCGGAGTGGGCCAGTTGAGATCGGTGCAGGTTAACCGCATTCTTCACAGTCAGGCATCGGCCTCGCCGTCCTGCTGGCATGACTTCGCGCGATTTCCGAGCGCGATGAACAAACCCTCTTCAAAGCATATAATCTCGACGGCAAAAGTGTTACCCTAATACCTCTCGCCATCCCGAAACTGCCATGCAATGCTCCTGACGTGTTCATCGGAAAAGGAAACATCATCCAGGCGCTGGAAACAGCGCCCAGAACGTGTCTCCCTGGTCTGGATTCGTCAAGATCGCGCGCTGTAACTCAGCGCAATCAGTTGCCGCACCGCGCAAGCCGTGTTGCAGCCGATAGATCCTGGTCGCCTCGTTTCATCGCGAGACCCAGCTCTTTGCGACAGTTCGGGAACTGTCGTCGTGTTCGTTGCGCAACTGGAAACGGCTGCGACAACGCTCCCTTCAAAGAGCTGGGAGATCCCGCCCTACGTCTGAACCCAGGGAACTCGTTTTGCTTTCTCACCGCAGCGGGCTCGCCCAGAGATGTAACCGGCCTTCAACAAGCCGGCCTCTGGCACCGACCGTGTGCTAAGGAGAGCTGTTTGACCCAAGATTCCCCGCGTCGAGATGTCGTGTCGAGACAAGGAGGTGTTGACCATATCGCTAAAACGAAAATGACCAACATGCTCTCGGGAAATCCGCCGTCTGCAGCTGTGACCGGCCGTGTCCTCAGGCTGGCGCAGAGCCGTAGAGATCCTTGCACCGAGATCAGTCCGTGACGATGCAAATTCCAAAAGGAGCTACGCTCCTCCAGGGAGAGGCGGTTTTTTAACCGCCTGGCACTGGACGTGTCTAACCACATGCCCAGCCCTGCAACCGGCGCTCCGTCGCCGGAAAAGCCGCAACGTCACGGCCGCATATCCAGTTCTGAGGGACTTGGTTTGCTCATTGTTTCGCAGCGATCAGCGCAAAGAATTCTGCGCGCGACTGGGTGGCAACGCCCGCAGCCGCACGAAAATTCCTCGCGCCTTCGCTGAAAAGTGATGAATGAAACCAACCCGTGAGAAGTCCGAGCGCTGGGAAAGTGGATCGATGACGTCTGGTCGCAAGCCAGACCCGATCGATCAACGAACCTCAGTGTCGGGACTGCTCTTCAAGAGAAGCGATCTCGAGATCCCGCATTCCGTTCTCCCCAGGGCGTATAGGTAATGCATTTTACCGACGCGCCCAAGAACACCACACGTTCGCGGCGATCTTTGGCTCCCTTGGCTGATTGCATGGGGTGTGTTGGCAAGTTCGTTTTGCTGAGGTTTACCGCCTCTCCCTAAGCGGGCTTCCCAACATGCCTCTGGCGACCAGGTGGGAGAGAGCTGGCATCCACACATACATACACTTCCGCCCGACCCCATGGGCCCTGGTTTATCCAGGTTGTTCTTTGACATTTTAAAATCGGGAGCGCCCCGCCTCGCAAGCCGGCGCTTCAATCGGACGCGCTTGCCTTCCATGCCTGACTCGCGGCCATCTTGCGAAAGCAAGATCGGCCGCTGGAAATTAACCTGGACAGGCGCCTTTCGAAAACGATCGCCTATTCCAAGGAGTCCTTTCGTCGCCCGTGCGCTGAAATGTGGCCAAACGCCATATCCCGGAGCGAGTGCGCTCCAGGATTGAATCACAGGATTGACGTCGGCTTAAGATAAGACTGCTGCTGACCCACGTGCCCGGTTACGGGTGCGACGGATCCAGCGCCATCTGGCTGAGCACCTCGAGCATCTGGTCATAACTTCCCGTCGCTTCGGCAAACCTCAGCGCCTTCACCCGCTCGACACAGCTTTCCGTAACTCCAGGCTCTCCAAGAGTCTGCATAGTCTCGGAAATGAAATCCTTCAGCGGCATGGCTCGCGGATCGACCGCCTGGCTTGGTCCGCCGAAGTGCGTCTGCACATAGGGCGGAATGATTTCGATGATTTCCACCGGAGTGCCTTTGAGATTCACGCGCAGCGCCACCGTATACGCATGGAGCGCCGCCTTCGTCGCCGAGTAAGTCGGCAGCGCAGGGAAGGGGACAAAGGCGAGCCCGGACGTGACATTCAGGATGGCCGCCCGCGGCTGCTTGCGCAGATGCGGCAGCAGCGCCGCAGTGAGGCGCATCGGCCCGAAGACATTCGTCGAATACATCGCCTCGACGTCCGCGAGGTCGTCGCTCGGCGCCTTCGGATCTTCCTGCCGCGCGATGCCGGCATTGTTGATCAGCACGTTCAGACCGGGATGCGCCGCCGTGATCTCCGCCACGGATTTCCGGACCGCCTCCGCGTTTTCGATATCTAGAACGACCGACGCCATGCCGGGATTTGCCGCTGTCGTTTCGTCGAGCGCGCTCTGCCGCCGCCCGGCGATGATGACTTTATTGCCGAGAGCAAAAAAAGCTTCGGCCAGGCCACGGCCAATGCCCGAGCCGCCGCCGGTAATGAGAATGGTGTTTTCGGTGAGTTTCATAGGCTGAGGCTCGGAAAGTATCCACTGGAAACAAAGTTGTCAATGGAAACATTGCAGTTTGCTGCGGCAATCGCGCCGCATTGACCGTAAGTTGTTCCGCGTGAAGGCCCAGCCCCGCCCGTACCATCATGGCAATCTTCCCGAAGCCCTGCTTCGGGCCGCCGAGCGCGCCCTCGAGGAAGGCGGCGTCGGCAATATCTCCCTGCGTGAATTGAGCCGCACGCTGGGCGTAAGCCACACCTCGCCCCGCCGCCATTTCGCCGGCAAGCGGGCGCTGCTCGATGCGCTGGCCGTGCGGGGTTTCGAGCGGCTGGAGGAGGCGCTCGGCTGGGCTGTGAATCAAGGAGAACAGGATTTCCGCTCGAGGCTGCTCCGGCTGGGGCAGGCCTTTGTCGGCTTTGCCTTGAAGCATCCCGCCCTCTTTAACCTCATGTCCGAGGCAAAGCATCGCAGTGATGCGCCGCCCGAAGTCCTGGCCGCAGGTGAGCGGGCCTATGGCCACGGCCCGGCGACCTTCGCCCAGGCGCAGGCCGCGGGGGAATTGGTCGCCGGCGATCCCGCCCGCCTCTCGCTCGTCGCCTTCTCGGCCTTGCAAGGGCTGATCACGATTTCGGTCGACGGCAAGTTCAAGGACCTGCCCCTGGAGGTGCTCACAGACGAAGTGATCGACCACGTGATCCTCGGGCTTCGGCCGCGGAATTGACGGGAGCTTACCCAGCGCACCTTTTAGCGGCGCAGGATGCAAGCCGCTCAAAGGTTGTGTCAGACAGTGTGGCTGAAGGCTCCGCTGCGCCGCGAAGGCGCGCACGAGCGGCTGAAAGTGGTAGAAGAGGCATCTTGCCTCTTCCAGAAGCGCACCTGCGTTAAGCAGCAGCTCGTTGGAAACTATACAATAGGACGCAATCCAAAGCCCGTTCGTGGGTGAAGGCCGACGTTCTTTGGGACGCTTCCGCGTCGGATAGAGACGTCCGCGCTCCAAAGAGCGCCGTCGCTCGTATACGAAAATTGGCCAAACTCCACCGGGCGCCAGATGCGCCCTCGCAGCGGGGCCGAAGGCTCCACTGATTTCACAGCATGCGCACGCACGCCGGGCCTGAAGGCCGATCGTTTCCAAAAGCTTCAGCCACGCCGCCGACGGCTCGCGCAAACGCAGTATCGTCGAAATGCATGGCCCAAAAACCCATCAAACTGTCCATCCGGAGCCTTCTCGACCCGACTTGCAAACTTTCGATCCAATGGAAAGTCCGGAGGACGAGCCGAAGCCGACAGCTCGAACGCTGCGAGGGCTCGACCTGGTCAATTTCCTCATGGCCGATGTGGAAACAGGCGTCGGGCCGTTTCTGGCAATCTATCTGGCGGCATCTCTCCACTGGGATCCGGCGAAAATCGGTGTGGCCATGTCGGCGGGCGGCCTGGCTTCCATCGCGGCGCAGACGCCGATGGGTGCGCTCGTCGATGTTCTGAAAAAGCGGCGCGAAGCGCTGGCCGTCAGCGCGCTCATGGTCGCACTCGGGTGCTTTGTCACTGTTCGACTGCAACGCTACTATCCCATCGTTACGGCGCAGGCGGCGGTGGGCGTGGTCAGCGCTTTTTTCCCACCCGCGATGGCGGGAATGACCCTGGGGATTGTGGGCGCCCGGGGACTGACGCGACGAGTCGGTCGAAACGAGACGTGGAATCACGCCGGCAATGTGTGCCACGCGATCGCGTGTGGATTGCTCGGCTATTGGTTTGATCGACGTTGCATCTTTTACTACGTCATCGCGGTCTGTGTGATCACTGCCGCGGTGGTGTTTGCCATTCGCCGCGACGACATCAGCGATCGGCGCGCGCGCGGCAGTGAAAAACCAGAAGCCGACGGCCCGGATTCGTCAGACCCAGTGAGCTTTTTGGAAGCGCTGCGGAACCGTTCCCTTTTGATCTTCGGCTTTTGCGTCGCGCTCTTCCATTTTGCCAATGCTGCAATGCTGCCCCTCATCGGGCAGCGACTCTCGCGAGGAGACGACAAAACTTCTTCGCTCTACATGGCGGTGTGCATCGTTGGCGCGCAGGCGGTCATGACGCCGTTGGCGATGTTCGCCGGAAAATATGCGTCGGTCTGGGGACGAAAAGCCGTGTTTCTCATCGGCTTTGTCGCGCTTCCCATTCGCGGCGTTCTCTATACGCTGAATGATCATCCGTATTACCTGATTGGCGTGCAACTGCTGGATGGCATCGGAGCCGGCATCTTTGGTGTGGTAAGCGTCCTCGTTATTTCGGACCTCACTCGCGGCTCCGGGAGATTCAATTTCACCCAGGGCGTCGTGGCCACGGCGACCGGCCTGGGCGCGTCGCTTTCAAATGTCATTGCGGGTTTCATCGTGCAGCACGCCGGATTCAATGCCGCGTTTCTGTTTCTCGCCGCCATGGCGGCGATTGGCCTGACCGTTTTTTGGCGGTGGATGCCGGAAACACTTGCTTCACCGTCTTGAGTTTGTCGGCTGCCTTGCCCGCATCCTGTCTCTTGCCGAAGACTACCCGCGATTCCGCACGATCGGGTTCAGCGCTGTCTGCCCATTGTCATAGATTAACAATTTCAGTCGCGGCGATGGCTTTGCCTTGGAGGCGGGTTTCATTGCGCGACGCAGCGGCGACATGATCGCGGCAAATGCCGCCCCTTCAGTCTGACGATCGGCGCCGGCGTAGAGTCTGGAGACGTAGTACTGCGCGCTGAGGGCGCGGCGGGACAATTCATTCAGCGCAATTTCCAACGCGGAAGCCACGGTGAGTTGCGGACAGAAGGGCGAGGTTGCGGCTAGGCTGCTCATGGGATTTTCGGGGAGGAGGATTTCAGAGGAGGGTTTGGAGCGCTTCGGTCCACTGCTCCGTGGGGGTTTCTGGAGCCGCCTCCAGCGTGAGCCAGCCATCGACGTCGTCGGCCAGGCCGCAGCGGAGGGCCATGGCATCTCCGCTGCGGATCACTTCGGCGGATGAAAGCAAAAGGGGATGGAAATGCAGTCCGGCGTCGTCGTCAGAGACAAACCACCAGTCTCCGTCGCGCTGGATGGAGAGCGGCGTGAAAGTCGCGCGTTGGCGGATGCCCACCGAAACCACCGTGGCGTTTACGGCGATCGCACGCTCGGCGCAGACTGCGAGCGTGGAAGCCATGGCTCCAGCATCAGTGAGGCGCCGGCGTGCCGGCGCTCCCTCGTCTGGAAATACGTCGTCGCCTTCGTCGATCCAGAAATGCTGCTCTGCCGAGCAGGCCTGGTGGAGGCGCACCCAGTCGAAAAAGGCATCGCCGACATTTTCGGCCGTTGGTGTGAAGCGATGGACGAGACGCCCTTCCAGATCACAGAATTCCACGCCAAAGATATGCCGGCCCGCCCTCCGCAGGTGCATGGCGCGCGCCGAACCAAGTTGCGCGAAGTTCACACACAGGCCGCCCGCGCCGCTGGCCGCCTTCAGGCCGCTGCTCGTGACCGTGAGCGCCGGATAAGGCATTTTCCGCGCAACCACCGCGGCCAGATTGTGCGTCATCACCATGCCGGCGCCGACCGCCGTAAGGTGAGCAAACATCCGCGGCCAGTCGCGACCCAGCTCGGTGTAAATCGAGAGCCCATCCATTGAGCAACTGAGATTGACCCCTTGCACGCCGGGAGTGAGCGGGCTCCGCCATTCCGGCAGCGGATCGAACAACGACCGCGCCTGCGCCCGGCGGATCGCCGCGCAGCAGACGCAGGCTTTGCGATCGCGGCAATCTCCGGCGCGGCGCGCGGCCGGATCGGCAGGGGAGCGGGAAATGCGCTTGGACATGAATGCACTCTGGCATGTCGCCACCGCCCGCGCTTTCGGCGGCTTGCCTTGCATATGCGCGGCCTTGCGCAGCAAGCCCGAGATGGAAAATCGCAAGTCGGAGAGTGCCGGGCGTGAAACGCACCCTGGGGCAAATCCCGCCCATAACTTCTCGAACTATTTGGATTTCCCTGCAGCGTATTCTCGATTCAAGCGTTCTAGCAATGCCTCGGTTAAGTCATCACCAGTGCTGGACACGACGATGCTTGGAAACGGCCCTTCAATTGGAACGCGATAGGGAACGAGCGCCTGGTATCCCCGATCCGCACAGATACGAGAGCCTGCTGACGAAATCTCTTCAAGTAGTTGCCTGCGCTGCTGTTGAACACTTTCCTTTTGAGCTTGTTCGCGCCGAATGCTTTCGAGCGCCCGGCGAAGGTCGTCGATTTGCGTTTCAAGGGTGGCAAGTTGAAGCTGAAGTTCGAGTCGGTCACGCTCCTGTGAATTTGCAGGAACTGCCTTGGTCTTGCTGGTAAGCTCCGCAACCCGGGCTTCGAGTTTCAATTGGCGTCCGAGCTCCGGTGTATCGGTGGCAGGTCCGTCGACATTGATCTTGCCCGCGATGGCAGATCTCAGGTCCTTGGTGTGTTGGTATTCGTCGAATACGCGCTGCGCATCGAATCGCGCAATTCGAAATTCATCAGCTTCAGCTGACGCAATGACTAGAAATAGAACAGCAAGTCGAAAGATTCGGAGCATAGGCCGTGTGAGCTGTTGACAGTTCAAGAGCTCCGATGTTCGGAATCCGGAAAATGATAAGAGGTGTACGGTGGACCGCCCGGAATGATTCGTTCAGGTTCCCGCTCCGCTGGGCCAGACGAGGAGACGGCTCAGGACTGCGCGGAATCCGGCGGCTCTTCCGCTTCCTGCAGGAACTTCACCGGCTTCTCATATATCGCCAGCACGACGCAACCCGTGTCGCTCACGACGCTGTGGCGCGCCCCGGGCGGCGAGATGAGCAGCGCGCCGGCCTTCGAGCAGCCGAGGTTATCCCGCTGCGTGCCGGAGAGGATGACGATGTGTTCATAGCCTTGGTGCTCGTGCAACGGGACTTTTCCGCCGGGCTGAAAGCGAATGAGCGCAGCGGTGGGGCCGGCGATCCCATCGCCGTAGAGGCGGTGAATTTCCACACCCTCTTTGAAGGGTTTCCACGGGATTGCATCCTCCTTCTCGAGGAGCTGAAAAAGGTTGGGAAATTCGATGCGTGTGTAGGCGGGGGCTGAATCCAAATCCACAGGCGGCAACTCGCCGGGTGGACGCGGGGAAGGAAGGGACAGAATTAGGAAATGTTTGTGGGTGACAACGGGTTGGTTCGGAGGGAAAGCGAGTGGGAGGCGGCCGGTTTTTGGTGCGGAAGCTTGCTTCCGCTTTGTCCGCGTGACAATCCCATGAGGCGTCTGGTTTACTTGTTGATTTCGGAGCACTACGCCGGACTTCGCGTCCAGCGTGGGCTCCGAGCTAACAAAGCGGGAGCAAGCTCCACGCACCAAAGGCGGGCGCCGGCCGCCAGACGTTTCGAGCTACGAAAGCGCCGCAATGAAATCGGCCGAGGTTGCGACCGCGCCAAAGACCCCGCCCTGCATTTTGATCATCTGCAGCGCGGCGAGATAATTGCCGCGATCCGTGGCGCCGGTGCAATCCTCCAGCAGCAGGCACTCGTACCCGCGATCGTTGGCCTCGCGCATGGTCGTGTGCACACAGACATCGGTCGTGATGCCGGCGAGCACGATGTTGCGAATGCCCTGGCGCAGGAGCAGTAAGTCGAGGTCGGTGGCGTAGAAGGAGCCTTTGCCCGGTTTGTCGATGACGGGTTCGCCGGGCACGGGCGCGAGTTCTGGAATGATGTCCCAACCCGGCTCCCCGCGCGTGAGGATGCGCCCACACGGTCCGGGATCGCCGATGCCTGCGCCGATGCGCTGGCTGCGCCACCGTTTGTTGGCCGGGAGATCGGCGAGATCCGGGCGATGTCCTTCCCGCGTGTGGAAGATATGGAAGCCCCGCGGGCGCAAGGCCTCGAAGACGCGCTTGATCGGCTCGATGGGGGCGCGCGTTAGTGAAAGGTCGTAGCCCATCTTGTCCACGTACCCGCCGGGACCGCAGAAATCGGTCTGCATGTCGATGACGAGAAAGACGGTGTTCTCCGGGCGGAGATCACCGTCGTAGGGCCAGGGATAGGGATCGGCTTTGACGTAGCGTTCGTTCATGCGGTGCGAGATTGCTTTGAAAAAAAGCCCGCCGGACGAGGCCGGCGGGCTTTCATAAAGATGTCCGATTTTCTAGAAGAAAATGGTCAAACCGCCATGGACCTGTCCGATGTTATGCAGGCGTTCGCTGGTGGCGCCGAGCGCGACGTTGCCATCGAGCAGTCCGGTGTTGCTCAGGTGGTAGTATTGATAGCCGGCATAGATCGTCCAGCTGCCGTAGCCTTTCGGGATGAAGTTGAGCGGCATGCTGACTTTGAGCTCCGTCGAGAACACGGCCAGTCCGGACCCGCCGTGGCTGCCGTCGAATTTCTGGTAGAAACCGTTGTCCACCAGATTGATGAAGGTCGGCAATTCAACCTTCACCGGGCAAGCTTTCGAGCTGTAAGTGGGATCGATGCCGATGCTGAAGTAATAACTCTCGGGCGCCTTGCTGTAGTCGAAGGCAACGGTCGCCTTTTCCGCAATTTCCTTGAACCACTCGACGTACGGATTGATCGAGAAGTCACCCATGAAGTGGTCATGGTAAGTGAGTTTCAGGTCCAGGTTTGTCGAGGTCTCATAGGAGTTTGTCTGGCTCTTGAACGCCGTATAGAAGGCGTCGAATTGGAAGTCCTTGGCGAACTTGAAGGTAAGACCCACGGTGGGATCGATTTCGTTCCACTCACCTTTGTCGGCGCCAGAAGCGTGGGTATGCCAGCTGTTCCAGACGCCGGTCGTGAGGGTGACGTCGTTCAGGAACCCGGTCTTCGACGAGTACAGATCCCAGAAGATGAGGACCAGCGGCTGGAAGATGAGCCCTTGGTTCTCGACGTCCAGTCCGCGCGGCGTGATGTAGTGATCGGAGAGCTCCAGATTGATCAACCCATGGATCAGACTGGGTGGCGCTTCCGGTTCGATGACGGACTTCGACATCTTGGCGACGTCGTCTGTCCCGGCTTGCGCCGAGGAGAGAGCGAAGCCGGTGAGCAGCGCCGCGCCAAAAAGCGAGAGCGCGCCCTGCCGGCCGAGGCCAGTGTGACGAAGTTGCGTTGCTAGTGAATTCGGCATGGTGGATGAGGCGGTGGTAATCACGCGCGGTCCACTTAGCTGCCGATGTGCCAGTGTTTGGATTGATTGGTAAGACGCTGGAAGAGAGGTAGTTGCGCTAAGCGCGCCATCGCGCCGGCGGTAGGATTCCCGTGGCGTTCGTTGCGTGTCGCGACAGGCGCAACACATTCGTTTGCCGCCACCCACAGACACTTGGAAACGCAGCCGACGGCATTCCTGGGAGCGCGGACGTCTCCTCCGCCCGGCGCAGAAGCGTCCGAAAAGACGTGGGTTCCTTTTCGAGCGAACTGCGCAGCTGCAGCTCGTTCGCTAGTTTGCCGCGCCTGCTACGCTTGTGGCGGCCGAGCCGCCGGCACGACCAGCACCGGACACTTCGCCCCCTTCAGCACGCCGGAGGTCACGCTGCCGACGAGCAGATTGTAGAGCGAGCCGTGCCCGTGGGAGCCGATCACGATCATCCCGGCGCCGTTGGCGTCGGCTTCCTCCAGGATCTTCGCCGAGAGTGGACCCTGGATTTGCAGGGCCACCGTTTCGAGCCCCGAGGCTGCGAGCGTTTCCTTCAGCGTTTCGAGCTGGTGATGTTCCTTGCGAAAATCCCGCGCCACGACGGAGCGCACCGCTTGCGGCCCCGGCTCGAAGCCCACGAAATCGGGCTCGGGTTCGGCGACATGGAGCAGGATCACTTTTCCCCCGAAGGCGCGCGCCATTTCGGCGGCGGCTTTCGTGACCTGTGGGGTGACGTCGGAGAAGTCCACCGGCGCGAGGATCGTCTGGAGAGTCATATGGACAATGTCCTTCATCTCGCGGCCGAATGGAGTAAAATTTTCGGATGTCCGATCTTTTTGCCGAACCGAGCGCTCCCGCCGCAGAGCCGGCTTCTTCCGCCGCGCCGCTCGCTGAGCGCATGCGCCCGCGCAGCCTGGACGATTTCGTGGGGCAGGAGCACATCCTCGGCGCCGGCAAGCTCCTGCGCCGGGCCATCGAGGCGGACCGCATCTCCTCGCTCATCTTCTTTGGCCCGCCGGGCACGGGCAAGACCACGCTGGCGCAGATCATCGCCCACACCACGCAGTCGCGGTTCGAACGGCTCTCGGGCGTCGAGAGCAATGTCGGCGATATGCGGCGGGTCATCGCCACGGCGGGAAATCGACTGCGGAATTCCGGCGCCAAGACCATCCTCTTCATCGACGAAATCCATCGCTTCAACAAAGCCCAGCAGGACGTGCTGCTGCCGGATGTGGAAAACGGCACGATCCGGCTGATCGGCGCCACGACGCACAATCCCTTTTTCTACATCAACTCGCCGCTCGTCTCGCGCTCCCAGGTCTTTCAGCTCGAGCCGCTCCAGCCGGCCAGTCTTCTGCTCCTGCTGCGCCGGGCGCTGGCCGATCCGGAGCGCGGTCTAGGCGGCCATACGGTGCACGCGGATGACGCTGCGCTGGAGCACCTGGCCACCATGGCCGACGGCGACGGGCGCAAGTGTCTGAACGCGCTGGAGCTGGGCGTGCTCACGACGCGGCCCGGCGCCGACGGCGCGATTCACTTCACCCGCGAAGTCGCCGAGGAGTCGATCCAGAAAAAGGCGCTGGTCTACGACGGCGATGGCGACGGGCACTACGACACTATCTCGGCCTTCATCAAGTCGATGCGCGGCTCCGATCCCGATGCCGCGCTGTATTGGCTGGCGAAAATGTTATATGCGGGCGAGGATATCCGCTTCATCGCGCGGCGCATCGTGATCTGCGCCAGCGAAGATGTAGGCATGGCGGATTCGCAGGCGCTCGTCGTCGCCGTCGCCGCGCAGCAGGCGTCGGAATTCGTCGGCATGCCGGAGGCGCAACTGATATTGGCCCACGCGACGGTTTATATCGCCACGGCGCCCAAGAGCAACCGTACCTGCGAAGGCATCGGCAAGGCAATGGAGGAAGTAAAATCCGGGGTGACTCTGGCGGTGCCGAAACATCTGCGTGACGGCCATCACAAAAAGGCCGCCAAAGCCTTGGGACACAGCGGCTATAAATATAGCCATGACTTTGAGGGCGCCTATGTGCCGCAGGCGTATCTGCCCACGGGCCGGCGCTATTACGAGCCCGGAGAGCAGGGGATGGAGCGGAAAGTGAAAGAGCGCCTCGCCTATTGGCGGGCGCTCTTCGAGCAGGCCCAGGCGGAAGAGGCTGCGGGTGGGAAGGTTGCCGATCGAAGGGCTGGCGAGTAGCCACGCGGGGGACGTTGCGGTCGACCTCAGCTGCAGAAATTAGGCTTTCGATCACACCCAAGCTTGGCCATACTCCTATCTTGGTGTAGTACTTGATGGATGAAAGCTATTGGCAGGGCAAAATGGATTGCCAGCCAATTCCGCGATTGCTCGCAAGCAAATCCACATGGATTTGTGACCTGGAATCGATCGAGGTGAGATAGTCTGCGGCCGGCGGCGACCACGCCGCCGCCAGCCCGTTTTCGACTCTCAAACCGAGAGGGGAGAGGAAATCCGGAATCGAATGGCGGCTCGCTTGGAGTCGATCGCTGCCTCCCGCACCGGCGGAACGCGCTTTGACTGCCCAGTCTACTCTGCTCTTGCAATCGTCCGCACGTAGTCATCGATTGTCTTACTAGCCGTTGGCGGGCGGCGGGACTTTAAGTCCCTTCAGCATGGATCTTCGGTGTCAAGATTCAAAATTTGGAACGACGAATTTCCAATTCAATAAAATATTTTTAACTTTCACGCTTGAAAAAAAAGTCCAAAGAGCGTTGTTTCGGCGCGCTCGCAAGAACTACTACCCTTGGAATGAAACGGAACACATGTCGGTCAGAGACCCCAGCAAGGCGGAAATTTTGTCCAGCCGGTTCGGCGCGCTTGAGCTCGCCCCAAGGCGCTCACGGCGGTTCGGTTTCACAGGTTTTCCTGGCACGCTTAAGTTTTGCGTCGACGCGATAGGCCGAGCCCAAATGAGGGAAATCTAGTCGCATCCGAACCGCTTCACAAACCCTCCAAGGGACTCCGCAGTAGAGTCAATTTGCCTCAAATTTAGCGATCGAGCAGGAGAACGAGCCTGCAAGCCCTCAAATACGACACCTTCGATAACCACCCTTCTTCACCACCCATACGTATGAAAATTCGAGATAGCCACGGCTTTATGAGCCGATTGGCCAAGGAACTGTCTGATTCGGTTAGGAAAAACCTTCCATTTGCGGCTTCAGTCGTGTGCCTTACATTAGGCGCCTTGGCGAATGCTGCGCCGATTCCGGCGGACGCCCCGCCGCAATTTCCGACATGGTGGTTTTCGCGTGCAGTCATCGCGCAGAAAACGAATCCGCCGAGCTCGACTCCACATTACCCCAATGACTATCCCGACGCTCAGGATTTCAACGCATTGACCGGTGGACAGCTCAAGGCGATGGCGGCCGCCGCTCTGGATGAGTTGAAAGCTCATGCTCCAGGCGGCATTGGCTCCATGGCGGCGCCTGGCTCTCAATACCCCCTTGGAGGGACTGGTTGGCAGCTCCAACATCAAGTCGATAGTTTTACCCAAACTGGGAACTTTGCTGCGGTGAATTTGGGCCAGCTCAAGGCGGTCTCTCAATTGTTCTATAATCGTCTGATCGAGATCGGGTACACGAACGCTTCCCCATGGGCGTCCTCGCAGAATCCGGCGGTGGACTTCGCGATGGCGAATCTGGGACAATTGAAATATCTCTTCTCTTTCGATGTCGCATTTTCTTCCGACGGGAACCCGCTTCCGGATTGGTGGAGGCTGGAGTATCTTGGGACCCTTGATGTCACCGCCGCAACGCTCGATCCGAGTGGCGACGGGCTCACCCTCGCACAGGCTTACACCGCGGGAAATAACCCCAATCTGTACTTTGGCGCGACCAACGTAGTTGTGACGAAAGTTGCTGGCGACAATCAGATCGGCAACCCCGGCGCAACGCTTTCGCAGGCGCTTCAAGTGAAAGTTTTCCTCAACGGCAGCTCGACGCCGGCGCTTGGCGTCCCGGTGACTTTCCACATCCTGCAGGGAGGCGGCAGCCTGGTCGGTTCGCCAAATGTGTTGACCGATAGCGTCACGGGGATTGCCCAAATCCAATATGTCGAACCTGCGAATGGCGGCGCCGCCGGGACGATCTTGGCCTCGGCCGGCTCCACTTCCGCCTCGGCCATTTTCACCGAGCGTTTGGCAGGGCTTACCGCCTGGTGGCAATTCGAGGAAGGCAGCGGAACGGTGGCAAACGATTCTTCGGGAAATGGGAACACCGGTGCAGTTAGCAACGTGCTCTGGGACAGCTACCCGCTCGCCTTCGACGGTGGCGCGTCGCTGCAATTTGCCGTGCCCTACACCGACCCGAGCACCGGCAATCCAACCGTCGGGGCATTCAGCGCATCGAATTCGTCCAGCCAGTTGCTGCCATCAGCCTCCAACCAGCCTTTTAGCGTATCACTTTGGTTCAAGGCCGCTATCGCGCCGGGCGACGGGTTCGAATTGTTTTCCAATGCGGCCAGCTCGAGTGGTTTCCAGTGCGTCCTTGATTACGGTCTCTGGAATTCGGCCACCGCGGCAAATCCGGCCATTCGCTTTTGGTCGACAGATAGCGGCGGTACGGTGGACCTGAGCAGCGCGCCTTCGACCACGCCGATCGACCCCACGAATGCCAACCAATGGCACTATCTCGTCGTGACCTATACGGGCAGTACGGCGACCCTTTACCTCGACGGACAACTGCAAGCACAGCAGACTGGTGCGATTGTGGCGAATACACAGGCTTTTACGGCCGGCGGAGTCTACCCGAGTTCTTCGCAATTCCCCTCGTTTACGGTCGATTTCGACGATCTGCAGGTCTGGTCGAAAGCGCTCAGCCAGACGGATGTCAACGTAAACTACAATGTGGACAACCACAGCGACGGAATCCCCGATTGGTGGGAATTCGCGAATTTGGGCTCTGCAGGGTCCGCAGGCTCGCAGTTGGATTCGACCGGGGACGGGATGACGCTCTTGCAGGATTATCAGCTGGGACGCAATCCGACCCGTTACTTCGGCCAAACCAACGTGACGATCACCAAGGTGAGCGGCGATTTGCAACGCGGGGCGCTCGGAACAGCGCTGCCGCTGCCGTTGAAGATCCAGGTTATTGGTGACAATGCGAGCGCTCCATTGCCGAACGCTCCAGTGACATTTTCGGTAACGGCAGGAAATGGAGGTTTGGTGACCGATCCAAACGACCCGAATCAAACGCCGGTGGCGACCTTGCAAGCCACGACGAGTTCGACGGCGAACGGTGCGGTTGCCCAAGTCTACTATATCGCGCCGACCAGGGCCGTCATCAACTCTCAGATCTCCGTGACCCCCGGCGGACCGACCTCCTTGACGACATCGAATGTTACGCCGGCCCTGTTTGTCGAGTACGCTGGTGGAAATCAGACGGGCAATTGGATCCTGAACGAGGCCGCTGGGCTGATCGCCTACGACTCATCAGGTTGGGGGAATGACGCCACGTTGACGAATCCGGAGTGGATGCCAAATGGATTCGATGGCGATTCAATGCTCGAATTCGAGTCGGACAGCGCGCCTCAATCGCTCTCCGTTTCAAACGCTTCGGGCCAGGTGTTCCCCACAACCGCCGGATCGCCGTTCACTGTTTCGCTTTGGATTCGTCCTTTCGGCTTGTCAAACGGATGCGGATACTTTGTTTTCGCCAATGATTCACCGAGTTCAGCTGGCTTCCGTTGCGCCATCGACGATGGCTTTTGGAACTCGGCCACGGCCGGATCTCCAGTCCTCCGGTTTTGGTCCACCGAAAATGGCGGCTCGGTGCTGCTGACGAGCGGTTCACTCGACCAGAGTCAATGGCATCACGTCGCGGTTACCTACGACGGCTCGGTGACGACGCTTTATCTGGATGGCCAGGCCCAGGGGCAGAGCTCCGGAACGATTGCTGCGAGCGCTCAGCCATTCATCGTGGGACAAACGGTCTCGTCATCGACGTTGGTTTACGACTTCGCGGGAATGGTCGATCACATTCAGACGTATCGCCAGGCGCTCGATTCATCTGGGATTCTCGATAATTATAATCTGGATACCAACGGGAGCGGCCTTCCGAATTGGTGGCAATGGGCGTATTACGGCCAGTTGGGGGTCGATCCGACTGCCGTGCCGACTAACCAGACAATGACGAATCTGCAGTTATTTCAGGCGGGCCTCAATCCTAATACGATGTACCCCACAACAAAGCAACCCTTTAGAATCGAAGCGGTTGCGGGAGACAGTCAGCAGTCCTTGCCCGGCATGCTGCTCCAGCCTTTAGTCGTCAAAGACGACGGATTAATCGATTCCAGCGGAAACCTGACGTACGCGCCGGACGACTTTAGTAATGATACCGTTACGTTTACAGCTAAGACTACGAGCGGCGCGCTGGTTTCATGCCTAACGGCAGACCCATACACCCGGAATCAGGCCCTTCAATCGAGTGTCATTGTGCAGGTGAATTCTGGTGGTTATGCTCAGGTCTGCGTCTGGCAGCCGACGACGCCGAATCAAACAACCAAAATAACTGCGCAATGCAAAGTTTCATCAAACGTCACAAATAATAATGGGAATACGGTGACGTTTACGGAGATGACGAGCGCGGCGAGATTGACGCCATCCTCGTCCGATACAAATACACTTGTAGTTGTCACCAGGAGCAATCCTACGATTGCGACACAGGCGAGCCCGGATAGTCTGGCTCTCCAGACTGCAATCACAAATGCAAGCACAGCTGCACTTGCAAGCCCGAAGGATGTTACGATTCACCTCGCGGCCGGCACATACCTGCTCCTTCCGCCGGCGAATAACCCTTTAGCTCCTGCGGTAACAATCCCAGGGTCTGGGACTGCCGAGCAGTCAACCATCACCATCAAGGCGGAGCCAAACACGGTCTTGTGCGGCGCGTACGAATTTAGGGGCGGGGAACCAAGC